>Ga0315280_10011496_pt1 | contig 10870 bp, 9 predicted proteins | sample YL17G06_40_MG_FD_203697 | JGI IMG/M metagenome (GOLD analysis project Ga0315280, IMG submission 203697) | Sediment microbial communities from Yellowstone Lake, YNP, Wyoming, USA - YL17G06_40 | ecosystem: Environmental > Aquatic > Freshwater > Lake > Sediment | place: USA: Wyoming | collected... | reverse complement strand
GGGCCTTTATGGTGACATCAACGGCAGTGGTTGGCTCATCAGCAATAAGCAGCCTCGGGTCACACGAGAGGCTCATAGCTATCATTGCCCTCTGTCTCATTCCCCCCGATAACTGATGGGGATAGTAGTTAGCCACTTCCTCCGGCGATGGTATACCTACCTCTTTCAGCAGACCTATTGCCCTATCCCTTGCCTGCCGGCGGCTCAGCTCCAGGTGGAGTTTTATTTGCTCCACTATCTGGTCACCAATAGTAAAGACCGGATTTAGGGCTGATTGCGCATCCTGGAATATCATGGCAATCTCTTTGCCTCTAATATGCCTGAGTTGCTCAGCAGGGCATTTAGTTAAGTCCAGACCGTCATATAAAATCTCTCCCTCAACTATCCTGCCTGGTGGGCTGTCAATTAAACCCAAGATAGAGAGGGCAGTTACTGTCTTGCCGCAGCCAGATTCACCAACCAAGCACAGACATTCGCCCCTCACCAGGTCAAAGCTAACGCTATCCACCGCCTTGACAATCCCGCGCCGGGTGAAAAAGCTGGTCTTGAGATTTTTAACCTTTAAGATGGCTTCTTTCATATCAGACGCTGCTCCTGGGGTCAAAGGCATCCCTGAGCCCATCCCCGACAAAGTTGAAGGCAAGAACAGTGAAGAAAAGCATAATCCCAGGGGCTACCGCCACCCACCAGGTAGTGTCAAGGCTTTGTTGCCCCGCCCTTAACACCATTCCCCAGCTGGTTACCGCTGGGTCACCCAAGCCGATAAAGCTCAAGGCAGCCTCAGCCAGAATCACCCCGGGGATGGACAGGGTGGCGATTACGACAATCAGGCTGATGACATTAGGAATGAGGTGAGCCAGGACAATTCTACCATCGCTTGCCCCCAGGGCTTTAGCCGCCAGGATAAATTCTCGCGTCCTCAAGGAAAGGGTCTCGCTCCTGATTAACCGAGCTACCCCCGTCCAGCCGGTGAGACCAATGACGAGGACGATGAAAGCCAGGTTGGGTCCGAAGATGAAAACGATAAATACCAGTAACAGAAAGAAGGGGAAGGTCATCATAATATCGGTGAATCTCATCAGGATATTGTCCACCTTACCACCTAAATAGGCAGATACGACGCCGATAAGCGTCCCCAGGGCTATAGCAATGCCAGTGGCGAGTAAGCCAACCTGTAGCGAAACTCCAGCACCGGAGATGAGCATTGCCAGCAAGTCCCTGCCCTTATTATCAGTGCCCAGGGGATGTTCCCAGGTGCCGGTAATCGTCTTGGTAATAAACTGCCCCGTCTCGGCGTTATAGATTGACTCCTCAATGCTAAGACCGACCGGCGGCATGTTCTTCTCCTCAAAGTTGGCGGCAGTTGGGTCAGCGGTAAAAAGGGGACCAAAGACAGCCAAAAGGATTAGAAACAGAACGAAAGCTAAGCCAACAACCGCCAGCCGGTTCCTCTTCACCCTCTGCCAGTAGTACCGGACTAGCCGACGGCTGGTGTAAAGAGGCCAGACCACATAGAGGAGAAATACTATGCCCAGGGCGAGGTACAAGTAGCCAAGGGGAGTGAAAATCCGCTCCACGACAAATATATCCAGAAGCAGGGTTAAAAGCCAAAGGGCAGCCAGCAGTATAAGAATCAGATTCTTAATACCGCCAACCCTTCCCGCTAGGTGCTTAATACCCTTTTTAGTCATATCTTATTCGGGGGTCAAGGTAGGCATAGGCAATATCGGTAACCAGGTTAATTAGAAGTACCAGAAAAGCCGAGATAAGGGTTACCGCCACCACCACGGCATAATCATCAGCAAAGACAGCATTGAAGGAAATCCTGCCCAGACCGGGAATGCCGAAGACAATCTCAGTGAGGTAAGCACCACCAAAGACAATGCTGCCCAAATCAAACATTATGATAGTAACCAGGGGTAGAACTGCATTCCTGAAGACATGCTTGCCGATGACCACCCTTTCCGGCAAGCCCTTAGCCCTTGCCGTCCTGACAAAATCCTTCCTTAAATTATCCAGCATCGCCGAGCGGGTATATCTGGTATAGCCAGCCATCATACCGGTGCCAAGGGTAATCACCGGCAAAATCAGCTGCTTAAGATTAGCCAGAGAAAAGAGGGGGACGCCGGTATCATAGTAGGTCTTAAATAGCCCTAGCTGCACTGAAAAGAGCAAGATAAGCATCACCCCCAGCCAGAAATTGGGTATGGATATCCCAATGAACGAGAAAAAGGTAGCGATGTAATCGGTCTTGCTGTATTGCCTGACGGCAGAATAAATGCCAATCAAGATACCAACTAAAGCCGCCAGGATAGTGCTGAGTAAGATTAGCTGGAAGGAGTAAATCCAGTGGGTTTTAATTAGCTCAATCACTGGCATTGAGGTACTAAGAGACCAGCCCCAATCGCCACGCACTAGATTGCCAACATAACTAGCGTACTGCTCATAGAGTGGCTTATCAAGACCGTACCTAGCTTCTATCGCCGCAATCACTTGAGCTGGCTCTTCTCCCCGGGCGGCGAGGTTAGCCAGATACTTATCGGCAGGTGAGGTTGGACCGACCCTGACCAGAATGAAGGTCACGGTCAATACTCCCCAGGCAATAATTAGGGCATAAAATAGCCGTTTAATAATGTAGTCTCTAAGCCAGGTCTTTTCCATTGGTTATAACCTAGTAGAGGTTAAAAGGGCTACTCGAAATACCACAGGTGATAGTTGTAGCCCATATTTATGCCTGGTTCTATCCCCTTGACCTTCTTCTGGAAGCCAGCATTCGCCAGCTGGAAAGTCAAAAAGTCCACCGGCTGCTCTTCAGAAACCAGCCGGGACAATTCAGCATACAATTCTCTCCGCACCTTTTCGTCAAGCGCTTCTTTCGACTTTATCCTTTTGAACAGCTCATCAACCTGGATATTAGAATAGCCGAAGAAGTTTAAGCCTCCCTTAGTTGCGTAAAAGACATCCTGCCCTGAAGGGGAAAGGGGATTGGTGGTTAAGCCTATCACCATTAGGTCCCATGGCTCCTCGCTTACCGCCTTAAGCCCGTTATTGTACCTCAGTTCCTCGTCTGTGCCCGGAGTCTTGTTCATCAGGTATTTCCGAAGCATGGTTGCCCAGGGGACAAACTTAAGCTCCACATCAATACCAATCGCCGATAATTGCTCCTTGACCAGGTAGCCGACGTCTTCACGTTCCTCGTTCCCGGCGTTAGTGAGTAAGGTTAGCGTTACTGGTTTATCATAACCGGCACTAACCAGTAACTCCCTAGCCTTCTCCTTATCCAGAAGGGGCTTTACCCCATATTGAGTAACACCTTCAGCCACATACCAGGGTGAAACCTTGGGGATGAAGCTGAAGGCAGGCTCACCAAAGCCATAAAGCACCCGCTCTATTATTAGCCCCTTGCTCACTGCCAGGGACAGGGCTTGCCTCACCTCTTTTATTTTTAGCCCCCCCCAGCCGTTGTCCCTCAAGTTATAAGCCAGTAACAGATAGCCGGTAGTCGGCACGGTATAGACGTTAATCCCCTCCATCTTCTTGAACTTGCTTACCTTGTCAGGGTCAATGCCGGTGTAAGTAATATCCCCCGCCTCCAGGGCAGCATGGGCTATAGCCGAGGTGCCAAAGAGCTTTATGATATATTGCTCAAAATAGGGAGCCCCGGTATCCTTGCCCAGATAGTACTCGGGGTTGCGCTCAACGACAAACTTGTCATTTCTCACCCATTCTTTAAACTTATATGGTCCCAGGTTACCGGTATAGGTCAAATTGTTGAATTCCTGAGCCTGGGTAAAGGCTTCGACATCACCCTCGTATTTGACAGCAATGTATTTGGGGTAGGGAACTAAATTGCGCACCGTATAGATGAACTCCGGTTCAACCGTCTGGCGAGCTATGGTAAAGGTAGTCTCATTAACCACCTTCGGGGTGACAAACACTGCTTCGCCCTCAACTTCTTCCTGCCAGTCGCTCTTATAGGGGTAATTGAGCCAGTCGGAGAACATCAAGTTCTTCAAGGTATAGACATAATCTTCAGCAGTAACCTTAGAGCCATCGCTCCACCTTAAGTCGTCCCTGATGGTCACGGTATAAACCAGACCATCCTCACTTACCTCAACATCCTTGGCTGCCGTCCGCAACTGAATGCGCCACTCATTGTCATAGGTAACTAAAGAGTCCACGGTGTGCCCGGCATAGCCGAAGGAGGCACTATCGGCAGCCAGAATCCAGTTGAGTGTTTCAGCATCCCCGGCTGAAGTCCCAGAGATAAAGACTCCTGTAACCCCCTTGGGTTGACAAGCAACAAGCAGGCTACACACTAAGATTGCCGAAACGAGTATATATAGGACTCTTTTCATCCTTGAACAGTATTATAAAGCATTAATCGCTAAACTGCACACTTACCGGTCGCCTCCACAAAAAAGGACTTTAAGCATCGCCCCTTGCCTACCGTACCAGTACTTTAGTAATTACTAGTACTTTAGTATAGCTAAAAACCATCCTTTATCCGTTGACAGTAGGCAATAAAGTGCATATATTGTGGTCAATTGGCAAGACAGTGAGAGGAGGTGCAGCTATGAAACGCTTTCTGAAAAGGAGACACCGGGGCAATAACGGCTTCACCCTAATCGAACTGCTTATTGTTATCGGTATTATTGGGGTGCTCTCTGCCGTTGTCCTGCCCAATGTCAGCGGGCTAACTGGTAGCGGCAAGACAGAGGGGGCAAAGGCGGAATGGGTAACCATCCAGACCGCCATGGATACGATGATGGCGAAGGAAGGCCTAACCTCAGTGACCGCCACCGGAGCCACCAGCAACATGGCGTCTTTTCCTACTGGCCATCCGCTATACCCGAACTACCTGCGGACGCAAACAAGCAAGGGTACCTACTCCTGCGATGGAACCGGGCTGGTGTCACAAGCTAGCACTGGCTACTAATAATTCTTGCCCCTAATAGAGACGACTAAGGAGAGTTTAAGACTATAAATAGTTTTTATCTTTGATTGAGACATCTCAGGAGACTTTAAGACGTGGCAATAAAAATCAATGGTCAAATGTACTACAGAACCTTAGAAGCCTGCCAAAGGGCTGGGGTCAGCCGGGCTACGCTCTTCCGCTGGCTTAAGGCAGGCGTCCTTGAAGATGCAATGCATAGAGACAGAAAAGGATGGAGGCTATTTACCGAGAACGACATAAACCGAATCAAATCCGAGGCTACTCGGGTTACGCAGAGAGGAGCATTTCTTGGAGAAACAAGAGAATGGACAAGCCAAGAAAGTATCAGAGGTGTTTTTCATGGAGAAGAAAATCCTGGTTATCGAGGATGACCCAATTGCCTTAAGGCTCATAGAGTACACCCTCCACAAACAGGGCTACCAAGTGCTCAAGGCAAAAAATGGGCTGGAAGGGATAAGCAAAGCTCAAAGTGAAGAGCCAGACCTTATCATCCTGGACGTTATGCTCCCAGGCATAGACGGCTTTGAGGTTTGCTATCGTTTGCGGGCTAAATCCCAAACTGCCCAATTACCCATCCTAATGCTCTCGGGCAAGGCTCAGGAAATAGACAAAGCCACCGGCCTGAAGGTAGGCGCTGATGACTACATTACCAAACCAGCCGCCCCCCGAGAGCTAGTAAAGCGGGTAGAGGACTTGCTCACCCGAAAGACGGCGGCTAGGTCAAAAATAATCGCCTTCCTTGGCACGAAGGGAGGGGTGGGAACAACGACAATGGTGGTCAATGTAGCCGTTACTTTATTACAGAAGGGCAAACAGGTTATCGTGGCTGACCTTTGCTCCGGCAATGGCAACATAACCAAGCACCTCGGACTCAAGCCTGAGCCGAATATAACCGAGCTCCTCGGGAAACCCCTAGATACTATTAAACATCGGGAGCTGGAGGCAGCACTAGCGGTTCACCATACCGGCGTAAGGGTGCTCTCCATTCCCTCGTTCTCTAATGAGCACAAAAAGCCTTCACCCTCTGATGTTAATTTGCTTTTTGACAGGCTACGGGAGGTGACCGATTATCTTCTTGTAGACCTATCATCCCCGCTCTCCACTTTGGGAAAGGCAACACTAACCAAGTATGACCTTATCATCATTGTGACCGATTTCAAAGCTGGTGCCCTACCCGACCTTAAATCCACCTCAGTCCTTCTCCACAAACTGGGTGTCAGTAAAGAACGACTGGGGGCAGTGGTTATCGACCGGCGGGCAACATTCCCTCAGAAGGGGCTGACTAACATGAAGTCCATTATAGAGCTGAACACCAAGGTCAACTTGTTCGGAGTAATACCTTATGAAACTAAGGCCTCTCTTGATATTGAGCCTGGTAGTAATCCGCTAATACTCTCTAATCCAAACAGCCCCATGGCCTGGTCAATAAGAGAGGTGGCTAGCCATATTAGCTGAAAAGGGAAAAGAACATGGAAAGTGACAAAGGGGAAATAGCCGCTAAAGCAACTAAAAAAAGTCTGGGCGAAATGCTAATTGAGCAAAACCTCATTAGCCTTGAACAATTAGACAATGCCCTGGAGCTACAGCGGCGGCAGGGAGGGAGACTCAGCGAGATCCTGGTAAACCAGGGACTAATCAAAGCTGAGGAGCTGGCGGCAGTGCTTAGCGTCCAGCTAAATGTACCCTTGATTGACCTGAAAAGACACATGATTCAACCCAATGCCTTGAAGCTAATCCCTGAAGATATGGCTAGAAGGCATACCCTTATTCCACTGGATGTGGTTGGCGATTCTTTAATAGTAGTCATGGCTGACCCTGAAGACATCCGCACTATTGAGGACATTAAAGCGCAGGCAAAGGTGAGGGTTGAGGTAGCCCTTGGTATCCCTTCTGATATTGAGCGGGCAATTGACCTCAACTACCGCTCTAGTGGTGAAATACAGAAACAGGTAAGCCGGTTTGCCCCTCCCGTCGTGGAAGAAGCCGAGGTCACCTCGGACCTGATTGCCCGGACACCTATTGCTCAAACCCTTGACCTACTTATCACGCAAGCGGTAAGGGATAGAGCCTCGGATGTTCACATTGAACCACGGGAGGATAGGTTACAAATCCGCTACCGAATTGATGGCATCCTTCATGATACGTTTTCCCTGCCTCTTAGTGCTCACACACCACTAGTGTCCAGGGTTAAGATTCTGGCGGATATGAACATTGCCGAGCAAAGACGCCCTCAGGACGGTCAATTCTCAATCAAGGTGGGGGATAGGGATGTTGATATTCGTGCCGCCACTCTGGAAACGGCATGCGGGGAGAGGGTAAGCCTGCGCATCCTGGATAAGTCTCTGTCTCTTTTCACCCTGCCTGAGCTTGGTTTGCTGCCTGAGACCCTAAGGAAATATCAGGCAATGCTGAAATGCCCCTTCGGCATGATACTGGTCGGCGGCCCCACCGGCTCAGGCAAGACAACCACCCTCTACGCATCAATTAACCAGCTTGGTGAAAATGAGCGTAATATCCTGACCATTGAAGACCCAATTGAGTACCGCTTCATAGACATAAATCAAACCCAGGTTAACACCAAGGCTGGGATTACCTTTGCTGGTGGTCTACGGGCTATCATGCGGCACGACCCTGATATTATTCTGGTCGGTGAGATACGGGATAAGGATACAGCAACGACCGCAGTGCAGGCGGCTCTGACCGGGCACCTGGTGCTTTCTTCAATCCACGCCAATGATGCGGTTAGTGTTCTTTTCCGACTACTGGACTTGGGTACTGAGCCGTATCTTATTTCCTCGACGCTGGTTGGCATTGTTGCCCAGCGGATGATTCGCCGTATCTGTACTCACTGCCGTGCTCCGTATCAGCCATCTATAGAGGAGCAGATAGCCTACGAAGAGGAAATGAAGCAGCTGCCAGTTACCTTTTATGGTGGGGCAGGGTGTAACCTTTGCGCCAACACCGGTTACCGGGGACGGACCGGGCTTTTTGAACTCCTGCTCATGAGTGAGGAAATTAGACGGATGTTACTAAGCAACGCTAGTGCCGGTGATATTAGGGCACAAGCCCTTAAAGAGGGAATGATAACAATGAAGCGTGACGGGATGATGAAAGTAAAAGAGGGCATTACCTCAGTGAATGAGGTAATGCGTAGCGTGTTTTCCATTGGCTTATAGGGGGAAATTATGTATCAGTTTACTGCTTATACCATGGATAAGAGGATTGTACAGGGCAAGATAGATGCCACCTCAGAAAATATGGCTGAGGAAACCCTCTACCAAGCAGGGTATCAGCGTATCCTCAGCCTGAGAGAGGTACGCCCAGCCCTAAGTTTAGAAACATTAATACCCACCCTCTATGGGGTTAAGACTCAGGATGTGATTGATTTCTCACACCAGCTAGCTACCCTGACTGAGTCTGGTGTTAGCATCCTCACCGCGCTGGAGCTACTTAAGGAACAAGCCCCCAGGGCAGCATTTAGAAAAATACTCGCTGGGTTGGTTGAGGAGCTTAAAGGAGGTAGCTCTTTTTCCCAAGCGCTCAGCAAGTATCCAAAGACATTTTCCTCCATGTATTGCCATGTGGTGAAAGCTAGCGAACAGGCAGGAAACCTTGAAGTAGGTCTCAGGCAAGTAGCCGGCTACATGGAGAAACGGACAATAACAACAAACAGAATAAGACGGGCTATGACATACCCCGCCCTGGTACTGCTTATGGCTATCGGGGTGTTTGTCCTGCTCATCACTGTAGCCCTGCCGCCGCTGATTGGACTATTTAACTCACTTGGCGCTGAATTGCCCTTGACAACAAGGCTGCTTATTGCTACTGCTGACTTCCTCATTAACTACAAGCTCTACCTTCTATGGGGAGTGTTTATCCTAATTATTTTGACCTTGGTCTACATGAGGCTACCGGGGGGAAAACTGACCATGGACAGATTAAAGTTGAAGATACCAATGATTGGCTCCATCAACATAGAGCACAATATGTGCCATTTCTGCCAAACAACGTCAATGCTGCTGAAAGCCGGGCTGCCATTACCCCAGATAATGGATATCGCAATTCAAACTGCGGGAAACAGGATTATCCGCCAAGCACTAAAGGATGTCAGGGAGAAGCTGATGCAGGGACAGGGGTTGTCTCAGCCAATGGCGGAGAATGAGCTATTCCCCCCGCTTCTGGTGGAGATGATAGTGGTGGGGGAGAAGACAGGTACCATAGACTCTACCCTTGCCACCCTCGCTGACTATTATGAAGAGCGGGTTGACCAGAGAATTAACACACTAATATCAATGATAGAGCCATTTTTGACCGTGGTAATCGGACTGGTGGTTGCTTTCATCGCCCTTTCATTGATAACACCGCTGTACTCCATATTGAGGTCGATAAAATGATAAAGCAATGGTTTAGACGGATAAAAGCCTGCTTTCAAGACGAAACCGGAATAGGACTGGTTGAGTCCCTAGCTGCGGTTACCATCCTGGGGATTGCCACCACTGCCTTCGTTATGTCCCTGTCAACCGGAGCGCTGGCAGTGCGTGAGAGCGACCAAGAGGTTGTGGCACAGAGCCTGGCGCACACTCAACTGGAATATGTCAAGAATTACCCGTACAGTCCCGGAGCAACCACCTATCCTTATGTCTACACCGATAATGGAACCTATAATCCCAACCCTATCACCCTACCCGAAGGATATGGCATATCGGTCGTGGTTAGCCCAATCCCTGAAGCCAGTGGCGATGCTGACATACAAAAAGTAACAGTAACTATCTCCCACGAGGGAGTGGACATACTGACAGTTGCTGACTACAAGGTGAACCGATGAAGAGTCAAAAAGGGTTTTCATTACCTGAACTCCTTATAACGGTGGCTATCACCGGACTTATCGTCAGTTTTCTGGGGACGTTTGTCTACCAGATTATCACTGTCACCGAGTATGGCGGCGATAAGATGACAGCCACCCATGAGCTTCAAAACGCCGCCCACTGGGTAAGCTACGACGGGCAGATGGCCAGAACCGCCAGTGGCGGCGATGAACTGGTACTGACTCTGCCCGATGACTCACAGGTCACCTACGGCGTGGTAGGAAGTGAGCTTTTCCGCACCAGCACTGAGTCTCAAATGAAACTAGCGCGAAATATCACTGCCGTTGAATTTCTAGTCGAGGAGCGCACGGAGCGTATCACCGCCGGTCCTTTCTTTGAAGACCGCGGGGAGCGAATCATAACCATGACAGTAACCTCAGCCCCTGAGGGAAGACCGAACATAAGTGAACAGAGAGAGTACAAGATTTGCCTTCGACCAACCCAACCGCCTACAGGGGTGTGGAGGGTGGAATGAAAAATAGCCAACGAGGACAAGCCCTTCCCCTAGCCTTACTCGTCCTGGCCGCGGGCATTCTGATGGCAGCCCCCTTCCTCGGTCAGGTCAGTAGCACTATGATTGGTTCTAGAACCTACGGCCAGGTGATAACCGAGCAATATTCCTGCGGCGGGGGGGTTGAGTGGGCGCTGTGGCGGCTCACGGAGAACCCGGTACTCACCACCAATACCAGCTATCATGCTTCCTCCCTTCAACCCCTCCCCAGCGAGATAAACGGGTCTTCTTTTCCCACCACCGAGATACGATTTATTGAAAGCGCCGGAGGAGATACCGGGACGATAACACCGGAGTGGCAAGACGGTCAGGGCTGGCATGACTACCCGGTCGGGCAGGTAGTGCCCGGCACCCTGAGTGTGGTGATTAATAATATTACTTCTTCCCAGGATGTGCAAATCAGGCTGAAGAACAACCCAGCCCCGACTCAGCACTTCCAGGGAGATGGCCCATATATAGCCAACTTTGAAATTGACTACTCCGGCTCATGCACGGTGCAGGTTAAACTGCCGTCAACGAAAAAGTATCACCCAATGG
>Ga0315280_10011495_pt1 | contig 10871 bp, 7 predicted proteins | sample YL17G06_40_MG_FD_203697 | JGI IMG/M metagenome (GOLD analysis project Ga0315280, IMG submission 203697) | Sediment microbial communities from Yellowstone Lake, YNP, Wyoming, USA - YL17G06_40 | ecosystem: Environmental > Aquatic > Freshwater > Lake > Sediment | place: USA: Wyoming | collected... | reverse complement strand
CACCAAGAGTACCAGTATTAGATTTAACACAAACAGCATTCTATCAGAAATACATCGAACCGGTGCATGGGTTAGATGGAACGAAATTGAGAGGTACTTTGGATAGTCTTGAGGGTGATGCCCTTCGAGTGAAAACGGTGTTTGATGGATTGTTAGGATGGCATCACGTTGGATTTATTGGGAACGTTCTAGCAAAGCGGATAAGTGTTAATGAAATATGGGAGGACTTAAATGACGAATTGTCATTCGGCAGCGGAAACCTCAGGGAAGCTTTCATGAGAGAAACAGGTGTAACTTCTGATGATGAGGCAAAGAAGTTGTTGGTAGAATATATCCGTCAAGTCAGGAGAGGATATAGTGGCGTAGAGGAAGGAGTGGAGGCAGGAGCACCACCAGATGTGAGACCTCTAGGTGAGGGAGCACCACCACGTGGGAGAGAAGTACCTGAAGAAGAGGTGCAAGAGTTAATCACAAGACTTGTTACTGGACTTGAGTACAGGCATCGGATGATTTCAACTAGAAATATATCTCCTGATAGCGACGAAGGCAATGTGTACTTCGAAAGGGAGGGTGTTAGGTACAGGCTGACAACTAATCATGTAAGAAGAACTGATACTCGTAGGTACCCATTCATGATAGCGCCAGTAGAAGAAGGTGTTGGCGAGGCTATGATAATTACTGCGCAACGCATGCATGATGAAGTCGAGAAGATAGTTCGTGGTGGGGAATTTAGAGAACAGATTCCTTTTAGTAGACCCATGGAGGAAGAAGGAGAAGCACCAACTGGACCACCAAGAGTGCCAGGATTCCACAGAAGGAGTACAAGGATAGGTTTGACACTTGTTACTGCAGCAGTACTTGCACTTGGTATTAGATACGGATGTGGCATTGGGCGACATGTAACAACACTGCCAAAACCGACACCTGCTGTTGAAAGAGCACGAGCACCAGCTGTAATGCCTGAAGTAGAATGGGAAACATTGCCGGGAGGTGTGTTTACTGCTCCTGAAGGAGGTGCAACAATAAAATGGACTAATGATAATCCAGTAAATATCAATCTACCTGGCGGTTCAAGTGTTGCTGTTCCTGAAGAAACTACTATAACCTTGCACGGTGATGCTACACTTACCATAGGTAGCAATTGCAGAGTTAATCTACCTGCAGGAGCTAGAATAACTAAAGGTGGGTTTGTTATAGAAACAACTAAAGCTGGTGAAATTCCACTATCTAACGGTGATGTAGTCACAATGACTGGCGATCCAATACAAGTAGATGTTCCTGCTGATGCAACAGTCACCTCTACTAAAGGATTTACCGCACCTTTTTCGAATGGAACTACGGCAGTAGTGAAAGCAGGTGCTAAAGTTGATGTACCTGATGGTACTCAGGTTGCTATGGGCACAGGTACTGTGCAGAGTGTTGCTGGCCATTGGAGTTCCCCAGGTCCCGGATGGGGAGAAATAACTATTGAGCAGAGAGGTGTCAAGATTACTGGAACTTATGTGCATGACAACGGAAAAATAGAAGGCGAATATAATCCTGAGGAGAAAAGATGGGATTTCAGATGGCATGATGAAGTAAGGCCAGGTCAGGACTCACGCTCAGGTTCAGGAGACGGATACTTTACAGTATCAGAGGATGGAAAAAAACTTACTGTAAAATGGCGTTGGCAAGGTGAGAAAGATTTTAATAGGACTAGCACATCTAGCAGAATTGGAGAATAATTTTTAAGTTACATACTAATTCTTAACATTTATGCGACTTATTCAAAAAATTAAACCTTGGGAGGCCGTTCTCATTATATTTTTAGTCATAATATTAGTACTACGGAAAATTGCGGGTATGAGAATATTATATTTGAATGAACTACTTGCTTTTATTCTTTTTATCGTGTTATTCTATCTGGTCATTATATTCCCTTTTTTAGTAACTACGTTTATGCTATACAAACTTAAAAATATACCTCACATTGGAACTGTTAAATATGATACTAGCTTGTCCAAAAAACTACTGACTAAATCATTATCCTTCTTGAGGGCCTATTTACCATTTGTCATATTATTTGCAATATATCAAATCCTTGGTATGGGAGGAGATCTAATACACATGATCAACCCTTACGATAAGGATGAGCCTTTAATAGCATTAGACCAAAAATTGTTCGGATTTCAAGCATCAGTCTGGGCACAAAGATTCATTAATCCTTGGCTGACGGATATTCTAGCCTTTATATACTCTCTTCATGTAATACTCCCGCTTATAGTTGCCATTGTGTTGTATTGGAATAAAAAAGAGAACCAATTCGAGAATTATATGCTTGGAATAATTCTAGTGAATTGCATTGGAATGCTCCTGTACTTTGTTGTTCCTGCGTCGCGTCCTTCTTATCATTTACAATACGATCGTCCTCTAATAGGCGGCCACATATATCAGGAAATCATAGGTATAGAGGACCAGTTTAAACCAGTAACTAGAGATGCTTTTCCCAGTCTACATGTGGGATTATCTACTGTTGTTCTTTTGTTTGCTTACAAATACTCTAAAAGAACTTTTTATTTACTACTCCTGCCGGTATTATTGTTGTGGTTTTCTACAATTTACCTAAGACGACATTATGTTATTGATATAGTAGCAGGGTGGATGCTTGCTATAATATGCGTATATATAAGCCCAAAGATAAATGAATGGTGGTTGCGTACATTTAGATAGCCAGTTACATTTCAATTTTATCTGCCGATATCGTTGAGTGTAATACAAAGAAATTATCCTTACTGGTATGAACCACTATTTCTTTATAGCCAATCTCATGTAGCATATCAACTATCTCCTGGGCAGAATATAACTTCATATTAATACCAATTAATCTGCTAGAAAGAACATATACTACTGAGAATACGTTCTTTTTATCAGTTATGTTGAAGACAACCCTACCTCCCGGTCTTAAGAGATAATAAAATTTTTCTAAAATTTCTTTTATATCATCTACAAATTGAAAAACACCTGCTGAAAGAATTTTATCAAATCTAATGTCAGTTTCAAAGTCCTGTATCGAAATATTTTTAAATTCTATATTCGTTGTACCATGACATTTAGCTTTTGATTTTGCTATCTTGAGCATTTCGCTAGATACATCAATAGCCACAATTTTCTTAACTTTTGGAGACAATAATAAAGTGAAACGACAAGTTCCTGCGCCAACATCAAGAATTACATCATCCTTTTTAATGTCTAACATTTCTTCTAGAATTTTATCCCTGTTTTTTATTAGCGTAGAGAGAAGAGGTAATTTCAATAAAAGTTCAAAATTTTTTGCCCTAATATCCCAATATTTTCTAATTTCTTCTATTTTCATATTATTGTTTATAATTAACCCTAATGATTAGTACTATAAAGATGCAAATTTAATAGATATTGCATAGTATATAAAATCCATAGGTGACAACATGTACATAAACTCAAAAACAATAAACGACGCTTGGAGTCGTATCTTAAACTTAATATGGTATTCAGGCTATGAGCTGAAGAGCGAAAGAGGTCTGACAAAGGAAATTCACAATCTAATGGTAAGGGTTCAGGAGCCGTTTGACAAGAGGATAGATGGATTTCCAATGAGTCAGGAAGAATTAAAAAAATATGCCCAACAGCTTTTAAGTCCCGACAAGTACGGATTTGAATATACCTACGGTGAGCGATTGAGAGGGTGGGGTTCTGATATAATTGAAAAACCTATCGACCAGATTGATTATATAACAAAAAAATTAAAGTCAAATAAAAATTCACGAAGAGCTATAGCTGTGACATGGATTCCAAGTGTTGATACTAACAGAGTGGAAGTTCCCTGCTTAATTCTGACTGATTTCATAATACGGAAAAAAAAATTGCATCTTACCACGGTTTTCAGGTCAAATGACATGTTCGGAGCATGGCCAGCTAATATCTATGGACTGAATAATCTAAATCACTATGTTGCAAAAAAATTAAAATTTAAAGCAGGTTCTGTTACAACACTTTCAATATCTGCTCATATATATAAGCACGACTGGAAGAATGTGAGAGAAATTTTAAAGGTTTGATAATATTTTAATGTCTACATAATCTATTATATGCGTGAAAAATATAGGATTCTAGCACTACTACCCTTTATATTGCCCCTTTTAATTACAAATTCTGTCCTAGTTTCTGCCGAAAACTTTATGGGCATTGGGAATATATCATTTAGTTCAAATCCAATTATAGTTGGCTCGAACGTAAATGCATCAATCCAGATTATGTCCAATTATACTACAAGCTGTCAGATTCGGGTATTAGTAAATGGAACCAATAGATGGAATTACACATTAAATGTGACTGGGCCAGGCATAACAACAGTAAATATAACTCTAAACCCATCAGAACTTTCTGCAGGTGAATATTTAATAAACTTCACGCTTTACAACAGCACGGGATATTACGCGGATTGGGCTGCAGAAGAGCTAAATATTATAGCTCTTGGATCTCCATTCATCTCTAATCTAACATTCGACAACCAGAACGGTATTATGAATACCACAGTCGATATTGTAAACTGTGGCAATACTCAATACTATATACTATCTGCAATAAACACCAGCATACATGGAAACCACACAATAACATGTAATGTCAGCGGATCCTTTAACTTTAGGGTCAATATTTCAAATCTTTCCAGCGGTTCATATATACTCAACACATCGGTCTTCAATATGTCCGGCTATTTCTTTGACAGTATGTGGGGTGATTTCCAATTAGATCAAGCTGGTGACAATCCATACTTCTCAAATGTCACAAAAAGTTCCTATGAGATAATTCAGGGAAATACACTAAATGTAACACTCAATATATCAAACTGCCAAGGACCGCAATACAGATTGGTCTTTACAATCAATACAAGCATATACGGCAATCATACAATAAACTGCACTGGCAATGCGTCATTCACATACGCCGTCAATGTATCCAACCTTTCGATTGGAATTTATCTGCTCAATATATCCCTATACAATATATCAAACGCACTTCTCGTCAGCACCACAGAGGACTTTAGTATAATAACAGGAAATGTGAGCACAAATATCTACATCAGGGTAATAGACCCCAATGGTGGTGAATTTTTAAATGGCACGAATTATACTATAAGATTCAATGCAAGTAGCGTAAGCGGCGGACCTTTGGCAGCCTACTTGTTCTATGACAACGACAATGATACGTCATATGTACTAGGACCTATAACCTCTGGCTTTGTGAATTTAGGTACTTACTGTAGTGATCCTGACAACAATACTTCAACTGTAAACAACTGCAGTTATCTCTGGAATTTCGAGCAGTTGATGAGCAATATGACTCTCTATGTAGGTGTTGAATTAAAAGATTTAAATACCAATGGAACGAGTGTAGATTATTCAGATGGCAGCTTCATTGTGCTATATGCCAATAATTACCAGCCTAGCATAACTGTTTTAGATCCAAACGGAGGCGAAAATGCCACTGGGAATTATACAATACGTTTTAGCATTAGCGACCCTGATGGAGACCAATTATATGTGAACATATTCTACGACAATAACACAAACCCAAATGATAACAGTTGGACAATAGCGACCGCTTTAAATTTGAGCAATCAGAGCATATGTAATGACCCTGACTACACAACTAGAACAACGAACAACTGCAGTTATGTGTGGGGTATAGGTACTGAGTTACGTGGAGCATGGATTTATATTGGCATAATGGTATTCGATGGAATAAGCTATCCTAACCTGGATTACTCAGATTCAGCACTCTTTGCCAACTCAACTCAAAACAGAGTACCCGTATTAAGAGTAGTATATCCTGGCAGTGGAGATAATATCACAGGTGGCTCTTTAAGAGTTGTATTCAATGTGAGCGACCCAGATGGTGATAGAGATCTCTATGGTGCAGTTCATATAGACTATGACAACAACCTATCAAACGGCTGGAATTATTCAGGCAGATCATGGAATCACAGTAGGGATTGTATAGATTTAGACAATGACACCACAACATTTGACAACTGTAGTCTACGTATAAATCTCAACAATACATTAAACAATACATTGGCATGGTTGATAGCATATGTTCTCGATCGACCCGAGAATTATCAGTATGACATAGCATATGTGGGAAATATTACTTTTACAGGAGCGGACAATAGCAATCCTGTTGTTGTGGTTACCTCACCAAATGGCGGAGAAATAATCAACTCAACGAGATATATCATAAAATTCAATGTCTCAGATGCAGATGGCAATCTGATGATTAGTGTAGTAGGATATGATAATGATGCAAGTCTTCCAATGACTGGTGAAGAAATTGGAACGTATGACTTGTCTGATTCCTCAGTATGTACTGATTTAGACGACAACACATCCACTGCAAACAATTGTTCTATAACATGGAATATTAATACAGCGCTAAATAACCAGACGCTATGGATTGCAGTCGGTATCAATGATGGCAGTGAACCGTTAATCTTAGACTATTCCGACGGAAACTTCACGGTAAACATTCCAATATACACATCTGAAACAGTATTAACACTCGGCTGGAATCTGATTTCTATACCACTGATATTATAAACTCAGCGTCCAAATGAATAAAAATAATGGTCAAAATGGACATTAAAAAAGTTTTTATCGCAGGGATTCTTGCGGGAATAGTTATTGAAATAATTAGTTTGATTTTTGGAACGATAATACAAGCAGTCTGGCCGTACAATATTCTTGAATTAGGCGGAATGAGGGCAATGAACGATCCGATAATGCTGCTGTTTTTCCTTAATCCATGGGTAATAGGTTTTGCAATGGCGATTATGTATTCCTATACAGGAAAGGCGATTGAGGGAAGCATCATATGGAAAGGAAAAAAATTTGGTCTTTTAGTATGGTTAGTCTCAAGCATACCCTCAGCATACATAGTTTTTACTAGTATGAACTATCCCATCGGTTTTACAATCAATTCAGTTGTCGGTAGTTTCTTCTACATGATAGGGGCTGGAATAACGATAGCAAGGGTTATGGAGTAAGTAAAATATTTCGCCCTTTGCCGAAACAAATCGAAAGCAATTTAAGCTAATAATCAAATAAGATATCATGGAAAAGAGATATCTGTTAGCGCTGATTCCAGTAATTCTTATTATCATATCATTGAGTTCCTTAAATTCAGCAACTGTAATTGTAATAAATGAAACCAAGGAGCAGCTCTATGCCCTTGAAAAGGTCAGCATAAGTGGCGATTTAGAGACTAATTCTCTTGTTATCAATGGAAATGGCGAAGTTATCATTGGAGATAATGTCAGGATATATTTATTTGGACCCGCTAGTGACATACTTGTAAAAAATCTAAAAGTAAATGGTCAGGATACTGCAATTTCTTTTGATGACAAAGGATATTTCTTTGTTGCTGAGAAAGGAAAATTCTACTTTACAGGAAATCTTGACATACGGACTATAGGGCAGATACGATTATCTGTAAGAGGTCCGATGAATGAGCTGACTTTTAATTTACAGCACGGTTATGCCATTGGCGGCAACAGATATGGTTTGTATAATTCTGAAGTCATAATTCAAAGGGCTGAAAAAGTTTCAATGCTGATAGATGGAAATTTCAGATACACTTATGCAGAAAAGAACCAGTTCTATTATGGGATAAAGTTCAAGGCTTTCGGTAGTTCTCTTGGGAGCTATACATTAAAGCTCTACAACAATGAGGTCATAACATCTGTAACTGGAGCTTTGAAATGGGAGCAGAAAGGAGATAATTTGATTCTTGATTTGGAGTCAAGCGAAGCTAATGTAATAATAAATGGACTTTTCGATTCATTCGGTTTGAGAATTCCTCTTGAAGAAAACCGACATCACGTTGTAATAGAGTCAGACCCCGAAAAGAAGATTTCAATACAGACAACTGCTGATGAAATAGATATATCACAGTCGCCAATACATCCAACATATTCTAATGCAAGAGCATTCTTGGCATCTAATAGAGATATCTTTTATATAGAAGTAAAACAATTGAATGTTCTGCCATCACTAGCTGCCTCTGTAAGCAGTGCTACAAATAAAATAGCGATTACTTCTAAAGGTTCAATTCTCGGGGAGATGATTTATTCTTATAGCAATACAGGAGTTGATTATATTGAAGTTGACATTGGAAAGGAAGCTAAGCCATTATATGCATCAACTGAAAGGGCTCCGGTAAAGCTGACGGCCGAGGAAAAACTGCTTTTGTCATTCCCAAAGACACAATACGGAACTCTTGACTTGGTTTATTTCACAACAAGGAATCCAATCAAGCCAATCGATTTGATAAATATTCCACTAGCGAAGACCGAATTGCCAATAACGACAGCCACTACGCAGATATACCTATCAAGGGACTATTTTGTCTTAGAAACTTTTGGAGCAGATGGTGGTAGTGAATTGCCGGCATTTAAATCAGTTTTATTATTCGTTATAATAATCTGCATAATATCCTATCTCTTGGTGAAAGACACGAAGTTTATATTTTCATGTCTGATATTCAGCATAGGTCTCTTTTATCTTGATATTGGGCTTTTCTTATTGGCAATTGCCTTTGCTCTGATTTTAATCGTGAAAAAGTACATGGAAGGAAAGTCATTGAAAATTATCCTGCTAGGTGGAACAGTATTTATCATAATAATCTTGTTCATAATAGCAATCCTTTTCATATTCGTGTGGCAGTTGGGAATCTTTAGTATGGGTGGAACGACAGTGACAACATCAGGAGGCACCTATGCAGATGTTCAAAAAGCTCCAGCTCCCAGATTTATGGCAATGGAAACAATAGGTGAAGGCACAGGTGCCATCAGTGTACCAACAAGAACGGGAGTGTATCCTGTAAAACTAGAACTGCCAAATCTCGGAAAGACAATAACAGTCACAACACACCTAGTTACAAAAGAGAACCAGCCAGAATTAAAGGTTTTGGTAATAGCCACATGGTTTAAATATATACTCTATTTAATATCGTTTATTTCTTTGATTTCAGCGTATAGGATTTACACGGGCAAGAGTGTTTGAGATTAATGGGAATAGCTTTGTTTATCCCAACTCAGTAACTCCCCAAAACCTTCAGGAATGTTATCTTCGGCCTGATTGAATCCAAAGCTTCTTTTATTTTATTTTCGCTCATTCCTTTGGACTCAAAATCCACAAAGAACAGATATTCGCCCAATTTTCTTTTTGACGGTCTAGATTCAATTTTTGTCAGGTTGATGTTTCTTTTTGCAAATTCTCTTAAGACTCTGTACAGAGAGCCAGGTTCATCTTTTGCTGCAAATATTATAGAAGTTTTCTTCCCTCTTTTTGATTCTTTCCCTATCACTATGAATCTTGTCTGACTTACGTCATCCTGAATATGCTCGCCGATAACACTCAGCTTGTATTTTTTGGCAGATTCCTTTGGGCCAATAGCCGCAGAATTTTTTATTTTCTTCAGTTCCAGCATAGCTGCGGCAGTGCTTGTACTATTTATCAACTTGGCAGTTGGAAAATTCTTCTTGATGTAATTCTGGCATTGAGCCAATGCGTGTGGATGTGAAATTATAGCTTTAATGTTTTCCCTTTTTGTTTTTTTGCTTGTGACAATGCATAGATCGATATCTAGTGTTATCTCACCGCATACCTTGACATAATATTCAATAAGGCAGTCCATGGTTTTGCTTACACTTCCTTCAAGAGAGTTTTCTATTGCCACGACGCCATATTCGATATGAGATTCAACCTTCGAAAATACCTCTTCAACATTATCACAGTATATGAATTTTGAATTTTTGAAAATTTTTCTAGCTGCTATCTCAGTGAAAGTTCCTTCCGGCCCCAATATAGCGATAGATTTTGATTTTAATTTATTTGGATATTTTTTTTCTGACATTTTTTTAATCAATTTTTTCTCTCCAGTTCTGCAGTATTTCATTATATCCCTGAACAATTTCCTTATAAACTCCTTGTCAAGATTCGTTTTAGAGACTTTTTCCAATACTTCGTACTCTCTTATGGGATCATATATTCCTCTTCCAGAAAGTGATTTTAATCTACCTATCTCTTTAACTATCTCAGAGCGTTTTTCAATCAGCTCAATGATTTTTTTATCTGTGTTATCTATCTGAGTTCGCAATTTTTCTATTTCAGCCATTTTATTCCTCACTCCAAGCTCCGATTATGTCTATATCCTCACCGCTTACTTCGGTGGTTCTTTTCCTTATTTTTACAGTAACGGACAGTTTTATTGCACTTCCAACTACTATTGCTTCACCTCTGGAGAGGCTTGGAAGGTCTCTAACCATATCTTCTGTGACAGATTCAACTGACTGTCTTATATATTCCTGATCAGATGGATTTACAATCTTCATTATTATCTGGGTATTGCACTGAGATAAAACATCAGAATCCAATTGACCTGGCCTTTGACTTACAACACAGAGACCAACTCCGAATTTTCTGCCTTCCCTGGCGATTTTTCTTATTATCTGTCTCGATGGCACGGTTCTTTCATCCATGCCTCTAGGAGCAAAATTATGTGCCTCTTCTATTATTATAAAAACAGGCATTTTAATTTCAGAATCATCACCCTTGACGAATTGTCTTCTGGCATCAAATATTTCTCTGCATATAGCGGTTATTATACTCTCAGAAACTCTTTCATCAGCTTCTGATAGATCAATTACTGTCAGTTGATTTTTTCCAACTATATCACTAAGAGAAGTACCATGTGCTTCAAAGATACCCATCCTTTCGAGTCTTTTAATTCTTCTTGTCAAGGCACCGATTGTAGATAGCCCAACCTTTTTTGTAATGCCTGCGATTATATCCTCC
>Ga0315280_10011494_pt1 | contig 10871 bp, 9 predicted proteins | sample YL17G06_40_MG_FD_203697 | JGI IMG/M metagenome (GOLD analysis project Ga0315280, IMG submission 203697) | Sediment microbial communities from Yellowstone Lake, YNP, Wyoming, USA - YL17G06_40 | ecosystem: Environmental > Aquatic > Freshwater > Lake > Sediment | place: USA: Wyoming | collected... | reverse complement strand
CGTCAATCAAACCTTTCCAGAACTCCTTGAACTTTTTTAGCTCATCGTAATTCTCGTTTGTTAAGATAAAGGATGCATAAATTTTAAGCTTGGATTTTTTTCTGTCGCGCACTTTCCTCAGCATCTTGACGTTTTTGTAAAGTACATCAAAATCCCCACCCACTCTTATTTTCTCGTATGTCTCTTTGGACGCTGCATCTATTGAGAATTTTATGGAATCTAAACCAGAATCAATTATTTTGTTTATCCTTTCCTCATCTAGGGGGATGCCGTTGGTATCGGTATAAACGTATTTAAATCCCATTTCCTTGGCCAACTTGATAAAATCAAATGCCTTGGGGTGGAGGAACGTCTCGCCCGTCGTATATAAGCCAACCATCTCGATCCCTATTTCCCTCGCGTTTTCTAAAACAAGCCGATAGGTATTCATATCCATGAATCCCCTTTTTCTCTTCATTGTTCTGTTGCCACACATTATGCATTTCAAATTGCATGCGTTTGTCACCTCGATCATCAAATTCTTCGGATAGCTGGCGTGCAAGGGATAATTTTTATCAGTTGGTCGGTCGCATGTCTTCTTCATGTACTCGATGCCCTTTTCGTAATCAACACTCTGCTGAGTCTCGACCATATGCCATCATTCTGAAGATGTGCTTCCGCTCTTAATAACAGTTTTATATCCCAATTGAAAATGAGGTTATTGGAAAATGGCTATTTTCTCTAGCCCCAGCCACCAGCTATTTGTTCGCCTCAGAGTCTTACTTTTCTCCCGGTTTTTGCCGATTTTTTTGCAGCAAGGACGATTTCCAAGGCCTTTTTTCCATCTACCTCATCGACGAGAGGTTTTTCTTTCCCCCGCACGCACCTTAGAAAGTGTCTCATCTCCCGCACGTACATTTCATTTCGCTCGCCACCAACGTTGAAGGTGCGCCACCGCTTACTGCGCGCCGAATATGCTTTCACAAATCGATCGGGATAATTCCAGATGATGCTTCCTTCCTCGCCCCTGATCTCACAATTGCGGGAGAAATCGCGGCGGGTGAAATCTATGTGGACGCCAGCAATTGCCCCGCTCCTGAATTTTAGCAGGATTTCGGCATTGTCTTCGATGTCAACTTCGAGATGGCTAAGCTTCCCCGCAATGCAGGAGACCTCCTCAACCTCGCCTAAAAGCCACCGCAGGTAATCTAGCTCGTGAGATGCCTCGAGGATTATGCCCCCACCCAGCCTCCTCCGGGCAGAGTAGCTTCGCCGGTAGTCCTGCCAGGGGCGCCAGTCCGGGAGGTATTGCCCAAACTCAGCCCTTGCCGATAATACTTCGCCAATTTCTCCTCGGGTCAGCATTTTTTTCACCAGCATTAACCCAGCGTGGAACCGAAGGTTATAACCAACATAAACCACTAACTTTCTTTTCCTAGCATGCTCGATGAGTTCGTCCACCCCTTTTAGGTTGTGTGATATCGGTTTCTCGATGAATAGGTGAGTGCCGTGTTTGAGAACTTTAAGCGCGATTGGGATGTGGGTACTTGTGGGGGTACAGACTAGGGCAGCGCCAAAATCGTGCTTTAAAGCGCACTCGAGATTGGGGCACGTTTGGATACCGTATTTTTTCCTTACCATCGAAAGCCGCTTCATATTTACATGACCGCATGCGATTATCTCACCAGCCGAAAGGTTCTTCAAGTTCTGGATATGGCGCTCCGCTATCGAACCACAACCGATTACAAGTATCTTCATAATTCCGCTTCCTCATTCGATGGGCTTGCCCTCGGTATACTCAATGTTTCTACAACAACTTAAGGAATATTGGCGACAACTTGTTGGAGAGCCATTACCAGGTGGTCCAACCCCCGTCAACAACCAAGTTGTGTCCTGTAACGTACGCTGAGGCATCGGAAGCCAAGAAGATCACAGCCCCCTTTAATTCTGCCTCATTCGCCATTCTGCCCAAAGGTGTTTTGTAGGAATATTTTCTCACAAACGCCGGGTCTTGATAGTTAAAAACACCGCCGGGGCTTATACAGTTAACTCTTATGTTATATTTTGATAAGTAAGTTGCTAGGTATTTTGTCATCTGTATCACGCCTGCCTTGCTTGCCCCGTAAACTTCTGAGCTGTTTCTTCCCGATTTGCCATAGATTCTATGATCGGGGGAAACGATTCCATAAGTAGAGCCGATATTTATTATGTTCCCGCTTTTTTGTTTTATCATTAGTTTACCAACTATCTGTGAGCATAGGAATACTCCTTTTAAGTTAACATCAAGGACTTTTTCAAACTCATCCAAGCTCCTTTCTTCAAAAGATGTGAAAACGGCAGTCCCAGCGTTATTGACTAAAATATCTATTTTTCCAAATTTTGAGACGACTTTTTTAGCCATGCTTTTTATCGAATTTTTATCGGTAACATTCACCTTTATGGCCATTGCCTCGGGCCCGATGCTCTTCAGTTTTTCAAGTTTTTTCTCCGGAATGGGAACTTTATCCGCAAGAACTACATTTGCGCCCGCTTCTAGCAAGGCTGTAGAAAATTGATAGCCAAGTTGTCCCGTAGCACCTGTTACTATCGAAACTCTGTCACTCAAATCAAACATTTCCCTGACATTCATTTTGCCACCAACCAAATTAACCTCTTTTGAAATACCTCGCGTCTACTTCTGTTTCGGGTTTATGTTTAATATGCATGTTTATCTTCGCCAATTCAGGTTTGCGCTCGAATAGCTCTATAATATCTTTTATGCCAAATACATTTGTGCCGTCATAAAGTTCCGAATAAATCTCCCGTATCAACTGTAAATCCTCTATTGTATCCACAGTCAACCTAAGATCAGGTCTTCTCATGTTCCCTTCGGCTTCGACATTTTGTAAGACGAATATTTCGGGATGTTCGCGTATAAAAATTGTAACATGCTCGCGGTGATAATCTTTTTTAGCTAGACGCGCCGTTTTTTCCAGCACCTCCATTGAGAAAATCTCAGTATCTAACCCACGCGGGAAGGTCATGGGCCAGATATTGCTGGTGTAATCTACATCTCTCGAGCCCAAATGTTTTTCTATTACTTTATCTACCACCTCTGGATCTATAATTGGACAATCGGCGGTTATCCTAACTACATAATCCGCCCCCGCTTCACGCGCCACTTTCAGATACCGCGATAAAACATCATGTACGCTTCCTATCGAAATGATATAGCCTCTTTTTTTTGCGAATTTTAATAAAACCTCATCCTCCGGCATGTCTGAAGTTGCGATGATGATCTCGTCTACTCTTTGACATTTCTTGAGGCGCTCGACGACATGCTCTAGCATGGGCTTTCCTGCGATATCTATCATGACTTTGCCAGGTAGCCTAGCCGAACCCATTCTTGCTTGAATTATAGCAGCGACCTTCATCCAGCGACCCCAAGAGGATGAAATCGGGCTCCTCGACCCCCCGCCCTTGCGACCGGTTTTCCTGCAAGGATGATTTCATCTGATAATCGCGCCTGGTCAATAGCATTTTGTATGACGGGTATATGCTTCCTAGCGGCGTCGATGGGGCGGCGGTCTCCCAATAAATGGGAAAGTTGCATTATCAACTCATACGCATCCATGCCAAAGTACCATGCAGCAACAGGGGCGAATCCGCTAGCTTCAAAAGCTGTGGCTAGAGAATCATCAGTGAAACAATTTATGTGGTTCAGGGGATCGAGGTGGCGGACAACTGAATTGGGAAATGAACTTTGTATTGCCGTGCTTAGAGAATCCCAGCGAGGAACTTCAGCAACGACGAGGGCGTCTTCTCTTTTTGAGAGCACTTTATGCGCGGCATCCAGCAAATCTGTGGGCCTTGGAACGCAGTCGATGACGCCCCAGAATGTGATAACGTCGACATCTGAAAAAGCCTTCCATTCTTTCATGAAGTCAATTTTTTCTAAGTCAAAACCGAAGGTCTTTCTACAGAAATCTATGCTCACCTCGCTCAACTCTATCCCTTGAGCTTCCATGCCCCGCTGTTTGCAAGCATAGACGAAGTGACCGCCACCCGCACCAACATCCAAAATCGATTTTGGTTCCCTCTCGTATAACGACTTGAATCGTTCCACCACCCACTCTAGTTTTGGCATGGCGACTTGCCGAACCCTTGTTTCCGTAGTTCGTTTGTCAGCATATGTGGAGGCGAAATGTACATCTTTTGAGTAAAATTCTTCTAATGCCTCCGGGGTGGGCACATTTATGATGAAGCAGTGACTGCAAACAGAGCATTGGTGGTATAGTCCGCCATAGATAGCCACATGGGGCCGGCTGTTTACGGTGGACGATCTACAAATGGGACATCTCTCGACTTTCTCCGTTTTATCGGACACGAACATCGAAGTCCTAGTCAATCTGTGGTGCGAAACTTCAGCACCGAAATCCTTGACCACGTTAAGTTTTAGGGAGAGAATGTCTATCGGCTTTCCCAAGCAGACATTCACCTCATAGCTTCGGCCCGGGTCATCCGGAGAGTCTTTAGACACCCATATCTCAACATGACTACCGTCGGTTGAAATTTTCGTTGGACATGTTCTAAACCACGTGGACATGATATCTCCTCTATCTTCGTTTAAGCCGCTCAATTATGTGCTCCAGCATTGGCTTTCCAGCGATGTCCATCATAACCTTCTCAGGAAGTCTAGATGAAGCCATTCTCGCTTGAATAATGGCTACGATTTTCATACCGCATCTCCTGAAAGTTAAAACCATCTATTTGTTGCCCAATATATCATAAATAGCATTGATCACATCTTCCACATCGTCATCCGACAGCTTTGCCGATAGGGGGATACTTACTGTTCTATCCGAAATCCATTCTGCATTTGGGAAATCACCTCTCTTGTAACCGTAAGTATGTTGATAGTAGGGGTGCAAATGTAAAGCGACATAGTGAACCCCCACACCAATATTCCGTTTTGTTATTTCGTCCAAGAACTGGTCTCTTTTTATTTTCGAGTTCTCAATATCGAGCAGCAAAGTATACAGATGATAAGCATGGCGAGTATTTGGCTCGACTGGTGCAGGGGTGAACACAGGTAATTCTTTTAAAGCCTTGCTGTATCTATCCCATATTTTTTGGCGACGCTTCCAGTATTTGTTTACTCTCGGTAATTGATGGATCCCAATCGCTGCTTGGATATCCATCATATTGTATTTAAATCCAGCTTGAACCACTTGATAGTGTTTGTACCCCTCGTCACTGAACCTTTTCCAAGCGTCTCTGCTCATCCCGTGTAGCGCGAGTATCTTGATTTGATCGGCATATTTTTCGTTATCGGTGATTACCATGCCTCCCTCGCCAGTTACGATGTTTTTGGTCACGTAGAAGCTGAAGCATCCCAAGTCACCAAAAGTTCCCGACTTTTTGCCGTGGTATTCAGTTTCGATGGCGTGCGCACAGTCCTCTATGACTTTCAGACCATGTTTTTCCGCGATACCCATGATGGCGTCCATGTTACAGGAACGGCCCGCGAAGTGGACCGGGATTATTGCCCTGGTCTTTTTAGTGATTTTCCTTTCCACATCTTCAGGGTCTATGTTCATCGTGTCTTTTTCACAATCGGCGAAGACAGGCACCCCCCCTGCATGTATGACTACGTTGGCTGTTGCGGCAAAAGTCATCGTTGGCACTATCACCTCATCTTTTGGCTTTATCCCTATGGTCAGCATCGAGAGGTGCAGCGCCGCCGTGCAGGAATTCAGGGCCATGGCAAACTTACTGCCCTTGTACTCCCGGAACATCTGTTCAAACTTTTGGACCTTTGGCCCAGTGCCGAGCCAGCCGGACTTTATGGAGGCAACCACCTCGTCTATCTCCGGTTGTTCAATCATCGGGCTACCGAACACCAAAAAATTTTTCCTCATCACTTTCCCCCCAAATTGAACCATTTGTGGTACCAAAGTTGCGTCAGGATAGTTTTGAACCCGCACTTTTGGTACAGTCTCTGAGCCCGGTAGTTCCTCCCCTGGGTGACCACTATAACCTCTCGCATTTTTTCTTCACGGAACCAGTTCAGCGCGCGGTAAGCCAAACTGGATCCGACTTCCATCCCTTTAGCAGACCCATCGACTCCGACCAAGGTTATCCTCCCGCAGCCCCTACGGCTTTCTACGTCTGGCTTTTTATCGCAGGTTATGTACCCTACCACGCGCCCGCCCATTTCTGCGACGAAGACTTTGTCCGCGAAACCTTTGCACGACTTTTCTATCCATTCGGAGTAAAATTTCTCGCAAGTTTTTCGAGGGTAGTGCTGGTCAAAGTAGTACCTGCTGTCCAGATAGCTCTTCCCAGCTATCTTCCTCAATTCGGGGATGTCTTTTGAGGAGGCGCCCCGGATGATAAACCCGTTACCGATTTTTCTTGGGATGTAGTCCTCCAACTCGATTCCAAATGTTAGTCTTATGTCTGTGAAGTGGAACCCGTATTTTTCAGCAAGTTTGACGCTGGTGGGGTCGTGACAGTCAGAGAGGTAGTACAAGACTTCCACCCTTTTCTTCTTGCAATAATTCAGGGCATACTTCACCATGTCCTCGGTCAGCCTCAACGGGTGGAAACGTGCAGTTTTGAAACCAAAGAATACAGTGTCCCATTTCAATATGCTCACTATTCTGACCAGATCGAAAACTCGCTCCAGACCGAGCCCGTCAATCAAGAGCATCCCGTTCTCCCGTAGGGATTCCTTCAGTGTCCTGTTTTTTATCATGTCATTTATCTTCGCTTTGATCGTATCTTCATTCACAGAGTCCCCCATGCCGAGGCAGATTGTTGCTCCTGATCTCTCGTACCTCTTCGCTGTTTTGAGCTGGTGTTCATACTGGCAAATCGTCACGCTGGGGACGCCTCTAGCCATCGCCTCAAAAAGCGTGGCTCCCCCGGACACGATGGCGATGTCTGCCCGGTCGAGAAGCTCGCCAAATTTCTTCGGCTGGAAATAAACCTTGAAGTTTCTTTTCGCCTTTTTTAAAAAAGCGTTCAGCTCATTTTTGTGCCTGTAAACGTTGCCGACGACGACAACGATTTCTATTTTTTTGTTTAGGTTCTCCAGCACTTTTATGGTTTTTAGTGTGAGGTTCAGGTAGTCATATCCCCCAAACGACACAAAGATTCTCTTGCAATCTCTTGGCGCCCCGATGTCTTTGTGCTCTATCTCTGGCAAGACGATGTGGCTTGGTCCCTCGTACAATGAGACGCCAGACTCCCGTATGGCGTTGATTGTTATGTCAGCATGTTTCTGCCCTGGTCCGAGGTCATCCAGCGTAATTAATATGACGCTGGCCGCCTTGACTTTCTTCATATAGTTCTCTTCCGTGTCCAGCTTGTCCACCACAAAAATCTCCGGAGAAAAGTCCTTAATTGCCCCGAGGGTTTCTTCGAGTTCATTTTTTTTCAGTAGAATTTTGTAAACCTTGTAACCTTTATCAAGGACGTATTTCACTCCATCGTAGTCCTTCATCAAAAACGCAACTTCAAACTCATTAGTTTTCCGAAGTCTGTCTGCTAAGAGTAGGCATCTTACTACATGCCCCGTTCCAATCTCGGGTATGCTGCCCCCGTCGCACCTGAACATTACTCTTCTCATTTTTGCCCTCTTCAACCGTATTTCCTGTACTGTAAAGAACCTTTTTCCGCGTCCAACAGTCTTATTTCTCCAGATCCAAGGATTTTTTCCAGCTGTCTTATCTCAGACACCATTTTTCTGAAATCTTCAGGGTCTGCGGAAAGTTTGTGGTCTGGCCCCTCGAGGTTCTTGTTCAGTGTAAAGTGCTTTTCCAAAATGGACGCCCCAAGCGCGACAGAATAGATGGGGGCTTTGATGCCCAAGGTATGGTCCGAGTACCCCACCACGCACTTGAATTTTTCCCTCAGAGAGGCCATGATTCTCAGGTTCACGTCTTCCTCTTTCGTTGGATAGGCCGAGACACAGTGGAGGAGGGCGTAGTCCACCTCATGTTTTTCAAAAATTTTTACGGCCCACGATATCTCTCTAGTATTTGCCATGCCCGTTGACGCGATTATTGGCCGACCCTTGGTAGCCAAGTGCTCCAGTAGTCCGAGGTTCACTATGTAGAATGAAGCCACCTTGAACGCAGGAACGGGCAGGGCCGCCAGAAGGTCGACGCTTTCCTTGTCAAACGGCGTTGAGAAAAAGATGATTTTGTTTTTCTTGGCAAAAAGGAGCAGTTCTCTAAACTCATCTTCATCCAACTCGCATTTCTTTAACACACCGTATATCGGGTTTTTTTCATCAACCCTTTTTTCAGTTATGTAGGTCTGGAACTTTATGGCATCCACACCACATCTTGCGGCCTCCTTAATCATTTTTTTCGCGGTTTCCACGTCTCCCCCGTGGTTTATCCCTGCTTCAGCTACGATGAAGACGGGTTGCCCGGGCCCCACCTTCCTACGCTCTATGATGATGGTTCTTTTCATGACATCCCACATTTAGAATTTGGGGCAGGCATTTAAAGAGTAGTTTCGCGTTTTTCAATCAACTCTTTCTGAAACAATTTTTCGCAAAAGCTGTGCACGAAGAAGTAGTCGAGCCCCAATCTATCCGCTATGTCGAGGCAGGAACTTTTGCCGTCCATCAGTATCTGGATGTACTCGATGGCGTCGTAGCCAGCCTGGTCGATTTTGGGGTCTATGTAGAGGTCGTATCTTGAGAGGTACAGCGGCCCCTTGTACTTCCTTACGGGAATGTAGTTCGTTTCAAACACGTTGATGATTTTTTCCAATATAGTCAGACACTCGTTGAGCTGGCCGTAGTTTAGGTTTTCCAAGTTATCAGCGTCAAAGTGGTACTCCTCGTGCCTGTCGCAACCGATTCCAACCGTAGGTATGTGGAACCCGGGCCCGTTGTACAGCATCTCATCGTTTCCCCACAGCTTCCTGTAAGTCCTGACCACATGGGGCTTCACATGATGCCGGAACACGTTTTTCACCACGGTGTCCAGCTGGGAGTTTCCTTGGAAGGAAGTCTGATAACCGAAAGGTTTGTTGTTCCCGACCATGTCCAAGAACACCCCGCCTTTCAGCCTCTTGATCTCCTCTTCACCCAGACTTGAAAGAAGGCCAGCCGCAGCGAAATATTCTGGGCCCAAAAACAACCTATATGAGTAGTTTAGGGACTTTTTCTCAAGTTTTTTGAATAGTTCGACCAGCACAGCGACGCAGGACAATCCATCAGTGACAATCCCGGGATGGCAGGTGTGGGCAGCGAAGAAGATTGTGTCCGGTTTCCTTCCCTCGATGTGATAGTCCACAACCTTCATGGTTCCATCGTTGTTGAGGTCCGTGTCGATAAACACGTAAAATCTATTCTCTTTAAGTTCCAGCATCTTCAGGTACTGGTTGTATATCATACTAAATCCCCAGTTGCACGCGTAATAGTTGTACCCGTTTCGATAGTGGTAGGGTACCCAGTCCGGGTGTTTTGGATCGAAGTACAGGTGTTTTTTCAATTCCTCCAAGGATATCTCCCCCTTGAACGGGATCGAATGCGTCCAAAGATGCAAGGGGTTATTTTTGTAATCGATAATTTTTTCCCCGTTTAACCTGCTCAAGTACGCTTCCCTGACCTTCCAAGCCTTAGGAATTATCCATGTGAGGCACTCCATCCCGGACTGGTACTCGCGTATTTTGCTATTGGGGAGCTCTCTTTCTTTGATGTAGTTTATCAGAATGTCGGTGTCTGTGTTAACTACCGTGCGGTTAAGTAAATAATGTTTTTCAATAATATCTTTCATTTTTATCGTATTGCTTCTAACCCCTAGATTATTTATATTATCTCATCAAGCTGAGATAATTGAGTGATGAATTGAAGTTGTTGCTTTGGTTTCAGGGGTGGCCTTGCCATCTGCCGCATGCGATAGCACTAGCTTTTAAAAAGCGATATGGTGTTAAAGAATTTTCTGCAATAGTACTGGGGTATAGACAATATGCATTCCTGAAAAAACAATCCGAGGTAAAGTATGATTCAATAGTGGTTGTGCAGGACATGTTCCTCAAAAGCCAAAATTTAAAAATTAATAAAAAATATCTCTCTTTTCTTGAAAAAAAATACGGTACTCCATTATGGATGTACCCCTTGGCCGACAGAGATTTTCTCACGTATAACCTTCATACATCTTATACTCATGAGGAACACATGAAAACTATTCAAGGCTTTTTCAAGTTTACCATAGAACTTCTCGAAAAAATAAAGCCAGATTTTATAATTATGGTTCCCGCTGAATCCATGGAGCTCTTGGTTTTACATGATGTTGCTCGACGGATGAACATCCCCATGCTGATGATCAGCTCAACTAGAACAGGAGATAGATTCACAATTCATGGGAATACTTACCAAAAATTCGAAAAAATTTTTGCGGTTTATGACAAGTTGTTAAAAGGGAATTACAAAAGCCCATACAAAAAAGACGCAATAAATTACATTAAAGAATTTAGGAGAAGAGGAACAGTTTTTGCGGAGTACAAGGCCTCGTATGCGGGACAGCGAGAATTTTTTGAAAGTATTTTTAAGACACCGATAAAAACGTTGAAAAGAGCTTGGTATTATTTCTACAACTATCATTTCGGATACTTCAAAAATGATTACATGTACAAAAATAAATCCCCTATTAAGCTTGCATTAAGAGAATCAGAAGTAAGAATCAGAAGAGCTTCTCTGAAAAGATCAAAAATCTTCGAAAAACCCAATTATGAGGAACCATATGTCTATTTTCCTCTCCATTACGAACCTGAAATAGCTCAATTACTTTTAGCACCTTTCTATATTGATCAAATATCGCTGGTAGAAAATATCGCTAAATGTTTACCCATAAACTTCAAGTTATATGTGAAGGAGCACCCGATGA
>Ga0315280_10011493_pt1 | contig 10872 bp, 11 predicted proteins | sample YL17G06_40_MG_FD_203697 | JGI IMG/M metagenome (GOLD analysis project Ga0315280, IMG submission 203697) | Sediment microbial communities from Yellowstone Lake, YNP, Wyoming, USA - YL17G06_40 | ecosystem: Environmental > Aquatic > Freshwater > Lake > Sediment | place: USA: Wyoming | collected... | reverse complement strand
TTCTCTGGGTCGGGCAGTGCAGGGAAAGTGGTGAACTGCTTCTTTGTTACATAATCTTGTATTATTCTGGTGTCGTAAATCATGTGATAGATGTCCAATACTACTAGCTCCCCATTTGCCTGCTGGCATGCTCCGATAAGGTAAGGCATTTGATCTTCACATTCTTTGCAGTTGACGCTGGTGAACACGACTAGCACTATCTTGCCTCGAAAATCGTTCAGGCTTATGCTCTTACCGTCAATGCTTTCAAGGGTAAAATCAGGGGCTTTGTCACTCACCTGGGGGATCTTAGCTGTACCGCAGCTAATCATTACCAGCGGTATAAGTGCAATGGTCGCCAATATTATCGATATTTTTCTTTTCACTTGATGAACGCTCCTTTCGTTGGCTGAGTTCTAAGAAGGGACGAATTGACCGAGCCATGCTAGATTGCCAGTAAGTATGAATATGCCAACAATTATAAGTAGCACTCCACTTACTATGGAAATTGTGCCCAGGTGACGGTTTATGTTTTTCCACCAGGGCATGATGGCTCCCCAGACTAAGCCGAGAATGATGAAGGGAATACCCAAGCCCAGGGAGTAGATAGCGAGCAATAGGGCGCCTTCTGCCGCAGTTTGAGAGCTCCAGGCTATGGTTAGGATGGCGCCTAGTATCGGGCCGATGCAAGGCGTCCAGCCCAAGGCAAAGGCAGCCCCGATACCGATAGAGCGGAGATAACCGGGGTTGCTACCAACGGTTGTGTTGAGGCGTTTTTCATAGTTCAGCCAGGGCAATTTGAAGGCGGCTATCAGGAATATACCAAAAGCGATAATCAAACCGCCGGCTATGTGGCGAAGTAAAGCTGAATGGGCAGTTATGGTTGTGCCTATTAAGCCGACCGAGGCGCCCAGGCCAATGAAGATTAGAGAGAAGCCGAGCACGAAGCTGAGGCTGTGAAACAAAGCCGGCAGGTAGCTTTTTCTGGTCTGGGGGTCGATGGCGGTAACGCCAGCCAGGTTGGCTAGATATGCTGGTACCAAGGGCAAGACACATGGCGAGAAGAAGGAAAGCAGTCCACCGCTAAAAGCGACGATATACGGAATTTGCGTCATTTGCTGTCCTTTTGCGCCAGCGCGCCATCCAGCAGTTTCTTTAGCTGGTCCTTGGGCTGGTAGCCGATTGCGTGCTGTACAGGTTTTCCGCCTTTGAATACAATAAGAGTAGGGATGCTCATAACTCCGTACTTTGAAGCTACAAATGGGGCTTCATCCACGTTCACCTTGGCAAATCCTACTTTTCCATTGTAGTCTTTAGCTAATTCCTCGACGACGGGAGCGACAGCCCGGCATGGACCACACCAGGGCGCCCAGAAGTCAACCAGCACCGGCTTTTGTGATTCTAAGACAGCTTTCTGGAAGCTATCTTGGTCTACGTTGGTTATGTTTTCGGACACGGTATTGACCTCCTAAATCTGTTATTTGGGCGACTGTAAAATTATTTCTTTGCCTATGCAATAGTAGCACATTCGATGCAGGCATTATTTTCAATGTAGCTATTGCTAGCTACAATACAATCTTTTAAGACGGCTTGCTCACCGATGGTAACACCTTGCCATAGGATTGAGTTCTCGATGGTAGCACCGTTATTTATCTTACATCCTGCGCCGATAACCACCGGCCCCTTGACCTGAACCCCTTTGCAAACAGTGCAGTCCCTATCTACCAGAATTGGTGCAGTTAACTTGGCTTGCGGGTTGACGGAGCTTCGTTTGTCTATGCGGATATCTTCGGCTTTAAAGGCAACCTGAGTGCTTTTGCCGCAAAGCAAATCGCGGTTCAGTTGTAAATACTTCTCTGGAGTTCCCACATCTATCCAGTAGGCATCGGTTGTGTAGCCGAAAACGGGTTCCCTGTCGGCTAGGAGTGAGGGAAAGACATCATGTTCAAACATGAAACGTTTGCCCTTCGGTATGCGATTCAGGATTTCGCGTTCTATGATATAAACCCCGGCATTTATCATGTTGCTGGTAACCTGCGCGCGGCTTGGTTTTTCGACAAAGCGGGTTACCGACTGTCTGCTGTCTGTTTCAACAACACCGAATCGAGTCGGGTCTTCTACGGGAGTCAGGGCAATGGTTACTTTGGCGCCTTTATTTTTATGGAAACGTAGCATGTCGGTCAGGTTGAGGTCGGTGAAGACATCGCCGTTCATAACAAAGAAAGTGTCGTCTATATACTGCTCGGCATTCTTGACAGCTCCGGCGGTGCCCATCGGGTCTGCTTCGACGCTGTAGACGAGCCTGGCACCGAGCTGACTGGCATCACCGAAATAGTCTGTAATGCAGTCGGGCTTGTAACCTAGGGCTAATATGATCTCATTGACATTGTGATTGCTGAGGTAACGGAAGACATACTCAATGAAGGGTTTATTTAGCACCGGTACCATAGCTTTTACTATGGCGTAAGTAAGTGGTCGTAGCCTGGTACCTTCACCGCCGACGAGTATAACCGCTTTCACTGGGTTTTTGGCACTCCCTGAAAAGTTTTGTTGGTTATTTTACTTGATTCATTTTGTGGTGGCAAATTAGCTGTTTTCATGATAGAGTGCGAAGCTACAAGCTGAAAAATTGTGTTGTATTGTGGGTGGTCTGCTCGGCTACAGTAATTTCGTCTATTCCCTTTAGAGAGGCAACAGCTCTGAGGCTTCGCAGGAGGTCTGCGGGCTCAGAGCGATACCTGACTTTCTTGCCGTATGCTACCGGGCAGTCTGTTTCTAAAAGCAGCTTTTCTAGAGGTGTTTCCTTGATAGCCCGTCTATGTTCCTCGTGATATTCAGCAGCCGGGGTAGCTGAAATAAGGTAACCAGCATCGAGTATGTCTTTGAGCACGCTGGAAAATCCGGTAAACCAGTGGAAAACGGCTTTTTCAATACCAGACTCCTTTACCAGCTCAAAGCTGTCTTTCCAGGCATAGCGGCTGTGGATTATAGCTGGCTTTTTATATGCTTTAGCTAAAGCTAGGAGGCGTTTAAAAACCTCCTTCTGCAGCTCTTTTGGGGCTACCTTGACTACCCTTTTATCATAGTCCAATCCTATCTCTCCTATGGCTATAATTTCAGCAGCTCTTTCCTCAACAAACCTTAGAGTAGCGTCGATCTGGTGAGATTCCAGGTTACCCAATTCCCAAGGATGTAAGCCAAAAGCTGGATAAACGAAAGCGGAATACTTCAGACAGATTTCCATCACCTTCTGGTTTGATTGGTGATTTGAGCCAACGGCAACAATAGCTATAACGCCAGCCTTTTTGGCTTTGTTGAGCCCCGATTCGAGGTCTTCCAGCTCATCAAGATGGGCATGTATGTCAATAACCCTGAGCAATTTTTCCCCTTTTGATGTCTCTCTTATGGAGGAAGATGCCTCATTTCTTCGATGTAGGCGATGACCAAGCTCGGCTGCATGGTGCCTTTCTCGGTTATTATTCCGGTTATCAGGTCGAGCGGAGTTTTGTCAAAGCCTGGCTCTAGTTCTGCCCCTTTGCTTGTGCAACCCTGGATGTCGAACTTGGCGGTTTCGCAGATAGTGTAGAAGGGGATTCTTTTCTTCTTAGCTGTCTGAGCCAGTGTAAGTGTCGGCGTGCCGTTAATGAGATAACCATCGGCTGTTATGCTGTCAGCACCGATTAAAGCCTTGTCTGCTTTGGACATACGAAGTTGTATATTCTCATCACGTATTATTTCTGCTGGAATCTGGTGCTTCATGAGTTGCTCGGCGGTGATTTCCCCGTAAGCTTTATCCTTAAATCTGGACTCGGCGATGATAACCCGGAACTTTGTTCCCCTTTCCCTGGAAAGCTCAATGACCTTACAAACTGTCGAACTATAGCTGCAGGTTATCACCGTATCAAGGTCGGTGATTATGCCGCAGCCGTACTCCACAGCTTTGGAAACGGCTCTTACAGATGATTTGATGATCTCGTTTCTCTTAGCTTTGGCAAAACTTTTTAGGGAAGCCAGATTCTGCTCACTTTGAGACATGAGGACAACCTGCTGGAGAAACTGGTTAATGTAATTGGCTATGGAAGTTATGCTAGGCCTGGCTTTAATTAGTTCAGCAGCTACCGTTTTTATTTCTTCGACAAAGTCGGCAACGGTTCGAGCTTGGCTTTCGCTTATGGCGAGGTTTAAAGTGCTGATAGCTTGTTGGGACAGCCAACCGGCACCATGCACCCTATCGTTTTTGAGTTTATTGAGTTTCTCGATTATTTTGCTGTTCACACTTATACTTAATGCGCACTAACACTTACAATCGTGATAGTCAGGTGCTTTTGTTTTTATTGGTTCTTTTATCAGAATCGCCAAAGTGAATGATGTCGCCAGTAGTATTGCCAGCAGTGCAAGTGGCAAAACAAATTGATTTGTTGCCCCGCGCAGAATTTCCATTACCGCAACAATTATTACCGCAGCAGCGTTGCCCAAAAGCTGCAAATAGCCGACTGAAATGCCGGCAAACCTTGCCCCTGTGATTTCTGTTGACATCGTCAGCATTATGGGCAGCGCGGATATAAGGAAGAAGCCCAGTATTATGCCGTTAACCAGGTTCATACTGTAGCCGTTCGCAAATATAAGAACGGTGACTGACATAGCCCCAATTAAAGATGCCAGTATGAGGAAGGGTTTTCTCCTTGCGATCTTATCCGAGATAATGGGGATGATAATACAGCCAAGCATGCCGCTGAAAATCAATATTGCAAATATAATGCCGGCGTCGGTCATCGGGATTTGATGGTATTCGGTCAATATTTTTTCAAGCCAGGTAGCTAAACCGTTGAATACTCCGATACCTATCAAGGCTATAAAGCCGAGAATTACAAAATCTCTGACCTTTAAAATCCTTTTGATTCCTTCCCAGTTTGATATCTCTTCCAGCGCCTCTATTTCTCTTGGTGGCGTTTGAGGTTTAGGCTTCACCAGAATAAAGAACAGCAATATACCTACAATGCCTATAGCGCCGTAAATCAATAGCATTGACCTGAATCCTAGAGTTTGTAGCAAAACAGGCGTTACCCCAACTGCTACCATCATACCGATGAATAGCGCTAAGGAACCAAGCCCCACCGCTGTTGCCTCCTCTTTTCGTGGGAACCAGGTTACGGCGAGTTTGGTAACGCTATTTAATACAAAAGGTTGCCCGATGGAAATACCTATTTGTGCAATTAATAAAACTGCGAATGAAGCGGGATTAAGCAAGCGCAGCATGGCGAAGATACCGGTAAAAAGCACACCGATACCCATGCCGTATTTAAATCCCCTTTTATCTATAATGACGCCGGCAGGCATGGTGAGCAGAACCTGTATTAAAGGAAAGGGAAGTGTAAACCACATGACGCTGCTGGCGGGTATGCTTAGCAGCTCCTCGATTTTAGTCTCAATGGCGGCAAAATTTAACCAGTACAGTTGTGTGAGCGCGGCTATATACATGTAGATAGCCAGAACAACCCATCTGTACCTGTAGATTTTGTATTCCACCATTGTTTTATTTTCCTCCTTGTCTCAAAACTCTGCAGGCTATTTATGTGTCAATTGGCGATAAGTATATCACTAAACCGACATTAAAGTTCACTATTTATTGATAGCTTCAAGTTTAAATAAAGGAAACGTTTGAAGTCGAAATTCATGGGGTTTCTAATTGCGGTTCAAGCTTGAGAATAGGCCGTATATAGAAGAACTGGCGGAAAATTTGTACCCAGTTTGGGTTCGAAGGCGGCAGGGTAGATAGTTTTAGATGTGGAGCTCGATTATGTCATTATCTTGTAAGACATGTTCTTGACTTACCCTTTGCCCGTCGAATTTTCCTGAACCCCAGACCACAGCATATTTCAGCTTGCTCTTGAAATCTTTGTGAACGTCTTCAGCGGCATCTCTTACTGTGCTGCCTCTTTTCAATATTACCGGGTCAGTCAGGTCAGGTTTCTGCCCTGGACTCTTGGTATGGACTCGGATAATATCCAGCGCTTTAAAAATCCCGCTCTTGAGCACTTCTATGTTGTTGCCTTCTGAGGCAGAGATGGAAATCACCGGGAACTGGGCGCTGTACTGAGAGTTTAGTTGTTTTGCGCCGGCACCTGAATTTTCCAGGTCGCTCTTGTTGGCTATGATTAGCATCTTCCTTTGACGTCTGCCGATGGTGGCTTCTGTGATGTTATTAGAGACGGGTACTATGCCGATATTCTCCAGTTCCTGAAGTGTGGTCTCCACCTGTTGTACCGGGCCATTGCTCAAATCGACAACTATGGCTATGAGGTCGGCATTTCTGGCGACGTTGTTCAGCCAGATACGTGAGTCCTTGCCTGTCACTGGTGGTGTGTCCACCAGTTGAATCTGAATATTTTCGAACTTCATCATACCTATATTGGGGGTCTTGGTGGTAAAGGGGTAATCGGCTATTTCGGGCGAGGCATCGGTGACAGCGGCGAGTAGTTGTGACTTGCCGGTATTTGGCAACCCGACCAGCGCTACCTGCCCGGCGCCTTCTCTTCTGATATAGAAGCTGGTTCTGCTAGTGGCAGCCTTTCTTTCCGCCTCTTCGGTGAGCTTGGCTATTTTTCTTCTCAGGTCGCCGTGCAGTCTGTCCGTGCCCTTATGCTTGGGCATGATGGCAAGCATGACTTCCAGAGCCTCGATTTTGTCCTCCGGAGTCTTAGCCTGCCTGTAGCGCTTCTCAGCATCGAAATACTGTGGTGGTAGATTTGCCGGCATAGCTTTAACCTATCTGCTGATTTAATTTTAGCATAAACTCCTTTACGGGATTAAGGCCATGCTCTCAAGCTATGGTTAGTAAGAGGGACGCTCCTTCTGTTAGAATGTGGTGACTATAGTCCCACACTCTGATCTTTAAGGAGGGCACATAAGTGAAATGGATTCCTTTGATTTTTTTAGCTCTGACCTGGTTGGTATCATCAAGTTGTACCCAACCTGCAAGTGTGACTTCTCCTGAGCAATTGTCTGAAGGACTAAAGATTGAACATAAGTTTGTGGAAGCTGGCGGGGTTAAGTGGCACTATGTTGAAGCCGGTGCTGGTGAAACTGTGGTTTTTCTTCATGGCTTACCCGAAAGCTGGTTTTCCTGGCATTATCAGATTGAGGAAGTGAGCAAGAAATATCGCGTGATAGCTGTTGATTTGAAGGGGTATGGGCAATCTGACAAAAGCGATGGTGACTATACAGCTCAGGGGGTGGCGAACGAGATCATTGCCCTCCTTGACGTTATTGGGCTGGAAAAGTTCTCACTGGTCACTCACGATTGGGGCACATTGATTGGTGACCGTATCGCCAGCACAATTCCTGACCGGATTGTTAAGTATGTCCGCATGGAAGCGCCGGTGCTGAAAGTCGACCCGGCCAATCATCCTCAGTTTGAGCTGTTCAAAAATCAGGATTTGGCGAGGGGCATAATGTCTCAAGCGAGAGCTTTTATTACCAAAGTTTATGAATCTCGAACAGTTCAGAAAATCAGCGCTGAGGATATGGAAGGCATCATCTTCGAATTCAGCCGCCCCGGGGTTGCCGAAGCTGTCCCGCGTTACTTCAGGGACTTTGCTATGGAAAGCGAAGACGCCGGGCTAGCGCGTTTTAAGAAGATGACTTTCCCGGTGCTGGTGTTGCAGGGGGAGAATGACCCAGCTCAGCCACTCTGGTACTTTGAAGGCATTGAAACGGTTTTCCCTGATGTTAAACTTCAGATTATTAAGGATGTCGGTCACTTCACGGAGTTGGAAAAGCCGGAGGAAGTCAGTAAGGCCATACTTGATTTCCTCAGCAACTAGACTGCCTATTGTGAAGACAGGAGGCCATAAGGCAAGAGAAAACGCTGACTCTAAAATCGTACCTGGGTTTACAGCTATTAGGTGATTCGAAAAAATGATACAATGCCAGACATGAAAATCAAGGATATTTTCAAACTGATAGTATGCGTTGTCGCTTGCCTGGCTGCCGGTTTAATCGGTTCTATATTTACACGAGAGGCAATTCCGACATGGTATGCGACGCTGGAGAAGCCATCCTTTACCCCGCCGAACTGGTTGTTTGCCCCGGTCTGGACGCTTCTATATATAATGATGGGCATAGCCGCATTTCTGGTATGGCGCAGGGGATTGGAGAATCGACAGGTCAGGATAGCGCTAATCGTCTTCCTGGTACAGTTGGTTCTAAATGCCTTATGGTCGGTGGTTTTCTTCGGTCTTGAGTCGCCTTTGTATGGATTAATTGTAATCGCAGCCCTGTGGGTGGCGATACTGTTCACCGTTTTGAAGTTCTACAGAATATCTTTGACTGCCAGTGTGCTTCTGTGGCCTTATCTGCTCTGGGTAACTTTTGCGGCGGTTTTGAATGTATCGATATGGTTGTTAAACCGGTAGGCCTTAGGTGTAACTCAACGCAAGTTATCTGTAAAATCTATCCTGCTGCACATAATTTTGGAAATGAAAGCTTCAAAGGATTGCTATGAATGCCTGCAGAAGCTGGCTTACCAGGCTGCAGGTCTGACAACGAATGACGAGCCGTCTAAAGCCAGAGCCATAGAAGAGGGCCTGAAGATACTTGATGACGATTTCTCTCTGGATAGTGTAACCATTGTTGTTGCCACCAAAATCCATGATGTCATAAAGGAGGTAACGCAAAACCCTGACCCTTACCGGGAAATGAAGGATAAGGAGATTGCGGTCGCCAGAGAGCTGTCACAGGCGTTAGAGCTTAAACATAATGACTTTGCAAGTTGCCTCAGGTTCGCTGCCGTGGGGAATAACATAGATTTTTTCAGGCCGCTTGATGTCATAAAGGAGGACATGAAAGGGCGGGTGGATTTTGTCATCGATGATTCGGAGCGATTTGAAGCCAAGCTTAAGGATGCCAGAAGGGTTCTATATCTGGCGGATAATGCTGGTGAGGTGTTCTTTGATTTACCGCTTCTCAGATGGATGAGGCAGCGGGCTTCTGTTGCCTATGTAGTTAAAGCCTCGCCTGTTCAGGATGATGTTACTCTGGAGGATATCAGGCTAGCCGGTCTCGAAGCCGAACTAGGTGAGATAATAAACACCGGGACGGCTACTCCGGGCATAGATTTCTCTCAGGCTTCGGCTGAGTTCAAACGCGAGTTCGATTCCGCAGACCTCATCTTCGCCAAAGGCATGGGCTACTATGAGTCTTTATCTGAGCTGCCAGCGGAAGAAAGGATTTTCTACTGCCTGAGGGCGAAATGCCAGCCGGTGGCTGATTCTCTTAAAGTGCCGCTGAACAGCTACGTAGCCATGCTTCGGTAAGGTTAGAGAGGGAAGAAAATCAAAAATCAAAAGTTAAAAATCAAAATGACAGATAAAAATGCAAAATTCATTACGGGAATGTTTTGGTAATTTGTATTTGTAGTTTTGAATTAGTTTGGGGTTTAGGAATTCGAAATTAGGGTTTTCTATAATCCTGAAGGGGGGTGAGTTGCCCTTTTGGTAAGGTCAGATATATTCCGTGATTTCGGTGAGGCTACGGATTCGAGGGCAGTCGGTGATGTCCGGGGAGTAGTTGTTGCGGTCGATGAGCACAGCCTTGATGCCGACGCCTCGGGCGCCGACAATGTCCAGATGGTACTGGTCGCCGACATATATTGATTCCTCTGGCTTGACTTGGGCTTTCTTCAGCGCTGCCATGAATATCTCCGGTCGAGGCTTATCGTAGCCTACCTCAGAGGAGGTTACCTTGAAATCAAGGTATGGCTGTAGTCCTAACTCGGTATATGTGGGCTCCATGTCCTGGACGACATTGGATACCAGTCCCAAGATTAGGCCGCGGTTCTTGAGATCTTTTAAGATAGGTAAACTATCATCATAAGCTTTGAATTCCCATTTATGCTGTCGGAGTTTTGCTAATAGCTGAAGTGCCGTGTCGCGGCTGGCTTCTACTCCGGCCCCTTGCAATATCCTGGTTCCATATTCGGCGTAGAGTTCGTTTTTTCCCTCCGGGGTTCTCTTGTCTATGGGTGAGCGGGAATCTTCATCGCGCCAGTACATATCTGCTGCTACTAAGGAGTTAAAGAGCGCTCTTGCTTCTATCGCGATGCCTAGCTCGCGGCAGGCATTAACCCATGCCTCTTCTCGAGGGGGATGGTGAGTAGCCAGCGTGTTATAGAAATCGAAGAAAACCGCTTTAATCATGCCAGATTGGAATTGTAGGAGAAAGCGCCCTAATGTGTCAAACTAAAGGTCAATCAGACCTATCTGGTTCCAGGTGAGGCCGTCATTTTTGCTTATGGAGAAGGCGCTCTGGTCGTGGCTGCCGCCACCGGCAGAGCTGGTGCCGCAATAAGCTGCTTTGCCGTCAGGAGACCAGGCTACCCGAGTTTGGCTTGGGCCGGTGGGTGGTTTCTGGCTGCTTTGCCAGGTGGGGCATGTTGATTGCGGATTAAACGTGCAGTATACTTGAGGGCCTGGATTGAAGGTGGCTGGTTTAGCCAGCAGAGCTCCGGCCAGCAGCTTACCCCGGCTGAACATACCGTAGTGAGCCAGGCTGTAAGCGATGTCGCGAACCAGAAGCCGGTAGCTGGTGGTGTCATCCAAACGGTAAACGTCATCATTAGGATTGCCGGCGGTGGCTGTTCCCGGTGGATTATCGCTCCAACAGGCGTAGACATGGCGATGTGAAGGGAAGCTTCCAGAATAATCCGCGGGCAAAGCTAAGTCGGCATAAGTCAGCGGTGTTCCCGGCGTGTCTTGGCCTGATTGACAGATTTCCACAGGGTAGCCTGCGAAACTATTCCAGGTTGTGGTATTTCCGCCAAGGTCTCTGATACCGATGTAGAGATAGGTGTCATCAGTTGGTGGAGCAGTGGCAGCGATGGCTAGAAGGCTGCCA
>Ga0315280_10011492_pt1 | contig 10872 bp, 9 predicted proteins | sample YL17G06_40_MG_FD_203697 | JGI IMG/M metagenome (GOLD analysis project Ga0315280, IMG submission 203697) | Sediment microbial communities from Yellowstone Lake, YNP, Wyoming, USA - YL17G06_40 | ecosystem: Environmental > Aquatic > Freshwater > Lake > Sediment | place: USA: Wyoming | collected... | reverse complement strand
GCCGCTGCGTGCAGGCTGGCTGAGAGAAGCGGATTTTTTGTCTGCTGGAAGAGCGGGCGGAGGTGGCGCTGCGGCTCGGCCGCACCACCCTGATCATTTACGCCCGAGAATCAATACGAGGAGAACGAGATGAAAAGCCATGATCTGGAGCTGAGCCTGCCGCACAAGGTGGCCGACCCGAAACTGGCCCAGTGGGGCCGCAACGAGATCGAGCTGGCCGAAAAGGAGATGCCCGGCCTCATGGCCGTGCGCCGCAAGTACGGGCCCCGCAAGCCCCTGAAGGGGCTGCGCGTCACCGGCAGCCTGCACATGACCATCGAAACCGCGGTGCTGATCGAGACCTTGAAGGAGCTGGGGGCCGACCTGCGCTGGGCTTCCTGCAACATCTTCTCCACCCAGGATCAGGCCGCCGCGGCCATCGCCAGGGCCGGCACGGCCGCCGTGTTCGCCTGGAAGGGCGAGAGCCTGGAGGAGTACTGGTGGTGCACCGAGATGGCCCTGACCTGGCCCGACGGCTCAGGACCGGACCTGATCGTGGACGACGGGGGGGACGCTACCCTGTTCGTGCACCTGGGCGTCCAGGTCGAGGCCGACCCGAAGCTGGCCGACAAACCCCAGGAGCACCGCGAGGGCCAGATCATCATGGAGCGCCTCAAGGCGGGCCTCAAGCGCGACGCGCGGCACTGGAGCCGGGCGGCCGAGCGGATCCGCGGGGTCTCGGAGGAGACCACCACCGGCGTGCACCGCCTGTACCGGATGCAGGCGAGCGGCGAGCTGAAGTTCCCGGCGATCAACGTCAACGACTCGGTGACCAAGAGCAAGTTCGACAACCTCTACGGCAACCGGGAGAGCCTGGCCGACGGAATCAAGCGGGCCACCGACGTGATGATTGCCGGCAAGAGGGTCGTGATCTGCGGCTACGGGGACGTGGGCAAGGGCTGCGCCCAGTCCATGCGCTCCTACGGGGCCCGGGTGTTCGTGACCGAAGCCGACCCGATCTGCGCCCTGCAGGCGGCCATGGAGGGCTACACGGTCCAGACCATGGAGGAGCTGGCCCCGGTCGGCGACATCTTCGTGACCGCCACCGGCTGCCGCGACGTGATCCGCGGCGAGCACATGGAAGCGATGAAGGACGGGGCCATCGTCTGCAACATTGGGCACTTCGACGCCGAGATCGACATGCGCTACCTCACCGGCACCCCCGGCTTGCGCAAGAAGAACATCAAGCCCCAGGTGGATCTCTGGACCCTGAAGTCCGGGCGCTCGATCCTGGTGCTGGCCGAGGGAAGGCTGGTGAACCTGGGCTGCGCCAACGGCCACCCCAGCTTCGTGATGAGCTGCTCCTTCACCAACCAGTGCCTGGCCCAGATGGAGCTGGCCTCCAAGAAGCTGGAACCCAGGGTCTACACCCTGCCCAAGCGGCTGGACGAGGAGGTGGCCCGCCTGCACCTGGAGCAGCTCGGGGTGAGCCTGACCAAGCTCAGCCCGAAGCAGGCCGACTACCTGGGGATCGCCGTGGAAGGACCGTTCAAGCCGGAGTACTACCGGTATTGAGGGGGAGAAGGAAAAGTGCGCGTCGCCATCCTGGGATGCGGCAGCCTGGGCGGGGTGATCGCCGTGCGCCTGGCCCGCCAGCCCGAGGTCCGGCTCACGGTGTGGAACCGCAATCCGCAGATCGCCGAGGCGGCGGCCGGCCGGGGCCTGCGGGTCCGGCAGGGGCGCCGGCTTCAGAGCGCCAGGCTGGCTCTGGAGGCGCCGGGGCGGATGCCGGAGGAACCGCTGGACTGCATCCTGCTGGCCACCAGGTCCGAAGGGCTTCAGGAGGCGGCTCGCGCCCTGGCCGGCCGGCTTTCGCGGCAGGGCTTCTTCCTCACCCTCCAGAACGGCCTGATCGCCCTGGACCTGGCCGAAGAGCTGGGCTCCGATCGCCTGCTTCCCGGCTGCGTGCTCTGGGGGGCCAGCATGACGGCGCCCGGCGAGTATACGGTCACGGCCAAGGGGCCTTTCCTGATCGGCGGCCTGCGGGACGAGCCCGGCTGCGAGTCGCGGCTCGAGCAGGCGCAGCGGCTGCTTGGCCGCGTGTTCCCGGTCCGGCGGACGGCCAACATCCGGGGGGCCCTCTGGTCCAAGATGGCCATCACCGCCTCCTTCACCGCCCTCGGCGCGATCACCGGACTGCCCTTCGGCGAACTGGCCCGCACGAGAGCGAGGCGAGAGGTCCTGCTCTTCTTGGGCCGCGAGGTGCGGTCCGTGGCCGCTGGCCGCGGCGTGCGCCTGGAAAGGCTCGGGGCGGGCCTGGACCTGGAGCGCCTCCTTTCCGAGCGCGGCTACCCGCCGGCGCTGAAGCACCTGCTGCTTCGCCTGGTGGCCCGCCGCCACCGCCGGACCGAGTCCGGGGCGCTGCGGTCCCTGCGCCGCGGAAGACCCACGGAGCTTTCCTTCGTCAACGGGCGCCTGGTGCGCCTGGCCGGGGAGGCGGGTATCCCCGCCCCCTTCAACCGGCTGGCCTGGGAGCTGATCGCCGAGCTGGAACGGGGGGCGCTCGCTCCCGACCCGGCGCTCCTCCGGCGCTTTCGGGCCTGAGCCGCAGGGGGATCGAAGGCATGCGCGCGGGAAAACAGGAGCTCTTGCTACGAACCGGAGAGGAGCTGTTCAGCCAGCACGGCTACAAGGAGGTCAGCGTGGCGGACATCAGCCGCGCGGCCGGGCTGGGCACCGGCAGCTTCTACAGCTATTTCCGCAGCAAGCAGGACTTCTACGAGCAGGTGCTGGACGGGATCGAGGCGCGGGGAATCCAGGAGGCCGAGCGCCTGCTCGCCGGCCTGTCCTCCTCCCTGCACAAGCTCAAGGCCCTATACCGCTTCACGGCCCTGGCCGTGCGCCGCAATCCCATCCTGCTGGGCGTGCTGACCGGAGCCAAGAAGTACATTTATCCCGGCCAGCAGGCCCGCAGGGTTCGCCGGGACACCCTCCGCGGCCACTTCGAGCGTCGGCTCAGCGAGATCCTCCGGGAGGGCCGGTTGAGGGGCGAGTTCCGGACCGGCCTGTACCGCAACCCGCAGAGGATGATCGTCGCCGTCTACGACGCGATGCTGCGCGGCCTGGAATCGGGGGAGCCCGAGGGCCTGCTGGAAGACCTGCTGCTTCTGGTCGAGCGCGGGCTCATCCGCCGCATCCGCCTGCGCCGCCTGGTGGAGCGCCCGGAACGCGGCGGGGCTTGAGCGCGGGCGCTCAGCGGTTGAGGGCCGAGGGCTTGGAGCTCAGATCCAGCTTCATCCGGTCGCGCAGGCCCTTGAACGCCGCCAGCGTCCGGCTCACGTCCTCCTCGCAGTGGGAAGCCGTGGGGATCAGGCGGAACATCACCACCCCGCGCGGCACCACCGGGTAGGCGACCCCCGACACGAATATGCCGTACTCCTCGCGCAGCAGGCGGATCATGGACATCGCGGTGCCGAGGTCGCCGGCCGGCACGTAGACCGGGGTGATCGGCGAGGCGGTGTCGCCGATGTCGTAGCCCAGCTCCGTGAGCCCGCCCTGCAGCAGCCGGGCGATGCGCCACATGGAGTCCCGAAGCTCCGGATGGGTTCGGATGACCTGGAGGGTCGCGGACAGGGCCTCGACGTACAGCAGCGGCAGGCTCTTGGCGAACACGTTCGTGCGGGCATTGTACTTGATATAGCGGACCGGCTGCTCCTCCCCGGCGGTGACCCCGCCGATGGCGGCAAAGGCCTTGGCGAAGGTGCCGAAGTAAAGATCGATGCGCTCCTGCACGCCCAGATGCTCGCCCGTTCCGCGCCCGTTGGGACCCATGACCCCGAAGCCGTGCGCGTCATCCACGTACAGCCGCGCCCCGTAGCGCTCCTTGAGCTCGCAGATGTTCTTCAAATCGGCCAGGTCCCCCCGCATGCCGTATACCCCCTCGGTCACGATCAGCAGCCCGCCCCGGCGGTCGCGATTGGCCGCCTTCAGGTGGAACTCCAGGTTGTCCATGTCGTTGTGCTTGAAGGGGTGAAAGCGCCGGCCCGCCGAGGCCAGCACCGTGGCGTCCACGATGCTGGCATGGCTCAGGCGGTCCATGAGGATCACGTCCGTGGGCCCCACCAGGGCGGAGATCGTGCCCAGCACCCCGAGGTAGCCGTAATTGAAGATCACGGCCGCGGGCTTCCGCAGAAATTCCGCCAGCTCGCGTTCCAGGGCCTGATGGCGGGAGGTGTTGCCCGTGAGCATCAGGGAGCCCATGGGGGTAAAGGTGCCCCACCGCTCCAGGGCCCGCCGGGCCGCCTCCTTGACCTGCGCGTTTCCGGCCAGCCCCAGGTAATTGTTGATGGCCCACATGATCACTTCCCTGCCCTGGAAGATCATGCGCGGTCCCGGCACTCCGTCCAGCACCGGGCGGCTGAAGTAGGTATCGTCGCGGGCCCGGAAATAGCCGAAGTAACCCTCTTCCCCGTAGCACTTATCGAACAGATCCAAGCCGTCCCTCCCTCAAACCCAGGCCGCGGCCCTGCGGCCGCGCAGCTTGCCGGACACGGAACGCGGCTCGATCTCCTCCACGCCGAACTCCAGCTCCGGGGAGGCCGGGTAGCGCCCGACCTCACGGGCCAGGCGGCGGCTCCCGCCTCCGGTCACGTTCAATAGAACGAGCTCTCGGGCTCCGATGCTCCCGGATTCCCGCGCCTGGATCAAGCCCCCGATGGCCACCTCCGCCGCCGGATCCAGGTCACAGCCCTCCAGGCTTTCGAACAGGGCTCCGGCGGCGCGGGCCTCGGCATTGGAGATCGCGTACATGCAGCCCTCGCTGGCCTGAAGCGCGTCGTAGACCCCGCCGCGGACCCCGTAGGGCGGCTGGCGGTTGCTCAGCACCGGGGCGTGCAGCCTGCAGATGCGCTCCTTGACGTCGCCGCCGTGGACGAACGAAGCGCGCCTCTCGCGCCTGGCCCAGGCATCGGCCATGGGCTGGAACGGCGCGTTCTGCACGAGGTGCAGCTTCATGGCCTGGCCCGCAAATCGGGAGTCTCCGCCCAGGCGCAGAGCCGCCTCCCAGGCCGCGATCCCCCCGGTGCCGCTGCCGACGGCCTGCACGTAGTGCTGCGGAAGGCGGCCCAGCTCCTCGGCCGCGGCCAGCACCACGGTGCCCAGGCCGTCGCGGCGGGCCACGTTTTTGGCCCCTCCCTCCGGGAAATACCCCTCCTGGCCCGCGATCAGCTTGCCCAGGCGGATGGCGTCGAAGTAGTCCGCCTGGCCTTTCACCGCCGCCAGGAGCACCCTGGAGGACCGGGGGCGGGTGGTCCACATCTGAGCCAGGGCCGATTCGGGCACCACCACTACGGCGGGGAGCTCCTGCTCCGAGGCGATCTGCAGGAAGGCCCGCCCGGTGTTGCCCGCCGAGGCTACGACCAGGCAGCGCTCAGATCCGGCAGGTAGGCGCCCGCACACGGCCAGGGCTTCCAGCTCCTTGAAGCTGCAGGTGCTCAGAAACGCTCCGCGCTCGGGCCAATAACCGCTGAAGGCGATGAACAGGTTTTCCAGCCCCAGGCGGGGTCCGAGAAAGCGGCTGGGGAAAACCACAGGCCGTGCCGCTGAGGGCAAAGCGCGGCGGACCGGCAGCCAGGAGCGGTAGCGGAAAATGCCGGGCTCTTCTGGATGGACCTCGAAGTCGCGGCGGCCATACTCGGCGCGCAGCAGGGCGGGCGCGTGATCGCCGCCGCAATCCAAGAGAAACTCCGTGGCCGAGTCCTCGTGGCTCCGGCCGCAGCCGAGGCAGCTCAGGCGGTAATGCTCGGTAGGCATGCAACCAGATTGGCCGGGGTCGGGATCTTTGTCAACCGGTGGAAACTCGAGGCAGAAAAAAAATTGAATATTTTATTCAGATATTCAATTTTCTGATCAGGGCTGCGGTCTGCTCGGCTTGACAGCAGGCTGACCCCGATATAGGCTCGCTCCTGGGCTCGGATCATGAAGCAGATAACGAAAGGCAAACCCTGGTTGACCCTGCTGCGCAATGAGGACTGGCTCGCGGTATGGCTCGGGTTTCTGATCCTCGCTGTCCTGCTCGCCGGACTCTCCCTCGCGCTTCCCGGCTGGCGGTGGAGCGGGGGAGCCGGCTTCCGCGCCAAGGCTTTCGCCTGGAGCTCGGCGCTGGCCGCTTTGGAGCGGCCAAACGCTTTCCAGCCGGGCCGGGAGCAGGCCTCGAGGCTGAAGGCTGCGCTTGACGGCGGGCACCGGCCCGAGGCGCGGGAAGCCGCCGCGGCGCTGGAGCGGGCACTGCAGGGCGCCGCGGACACACCGCAGGCCGCCTCCCTGGCCAAGCTGGCCGGTGAGGTCCGGGCCGAAGCAGACAGCACCCTGGGCCGCATCTTCTCCGGGCCCAACCTCCTGCGCCTGCTGCTGCTGTTCCTGGCTCTGTCGGTCCTGCTGGCCCTGGCCGCGGCGGCCCAAGGCCTGCCTTTGCCGGGGACCCTGGCCGGCTTCCCCGTCCTGTTCCTGCTGGCTGCCCTGGCCATGCTGATCGGCGGCAACAGCAGGGTCTCCTACTGGGGACTGGAGACGGTGCTCTGGGCTTTGGCCCTGGGGCTGCTGCTGGGCAACCTCTTCCCTCTCCCCTCCTGGCTGCGGGGGGCCGTGCGTACCGAGCTGTTCATCAAGATCGGCTTGGTATTGCTGGGCGCCGAGACCCTGTTCTCCAGCCTGGCGCGGGTAGGCGGCGCCGGGCTGATCCAGGCGGTCGTGGTCATCACCGCCGTGTTTTACTTTTGTTTCTGGGTGGCCAGGAAGCTGGGCCTGGACGAGGATTTCGCCGCCATCCTCAGCACCGGCGTTTCGGTGTGCGGGGTTTCCGCCGCCATCGCCGCCGGCGGTGCGCTCAAGGGCGACCCCAAGAAGGTCAGCCACGCCATCTCCCTGATCCTGCTGTGCGCCGTGCCGATGTTGATCGGCGAGCCCCTGCTCGGCCGGCTGCTGCGCCTGACTCCCCCGATCGCCGGGGCCTGGATCGGCGGCACCATCGACACCACCGGCGCGGTGGTGGCGGCGGGCTCCATGGCCGGGGCGGGCGCGCTCTCCGTGGCCGTGGTGGTCAAGATGGCCCAGAACGTCCTGATCGGCGTGGTGGCTCTGCTGCTGGCCCTCTGGGCTTCCTGGCGGAAAAAGGGCAACGAAAAGCCGCGGGTCGGCGAGATCTGGACCCGCTTCCCGAAGTTCGTGCTGGGTTTTCTGGCCGCCTCGCTACTGTTTTCCCTGCTGCTCACCGAGGGCCGGGCCAAGGCGGTCACCGCGCTCTCCGCTCCGATTCGCGGTTGGCTGTTCACCCTGGCCTTCACCTGCATCGGGCTGGAGACCCGGGTCAAAGACCTGGTCACCATGGGGGGCGGACGCCCGGCTGCGGCCTTCCTGCTCGCCCAGCTCTTCAACATCCTGCTCACCCTGGGCCTCGCTTTCCTGCTGTTCGGCGGCCTGCTGTTCGGCGGCCTCAGGCCGTAGGCGGCCGAGCGCGGCGCCTGCGGTCACGCAGTCCAGCCCCCCTCAATCCCGCACGCGCCGCAGGGCCAGCGCCCGCGGCAGCCAGCGCGGCAGGGGACGCCGGGGGTCACGCCGGCGCAAGTCCAGGTACCACCCGGCGCCCTTGAGCAGGGCAAGCCGGTAGGTTTCGACGAACTCGATCAGCGTCCCATCGGGGTCTTCAATGTACGCGAAACGGCCCGAGGCGCCGCCCATGGCGAAGGCCCCGCCGCTGTCCACCGTGAAGGGGTAGCCGCGCCGGGCGAAGTCCTGCTTGAGGGCATCCAGGCCGCCGACGTCGAAGCAGAGGTGGATCAGGCCCGGATCGCCCCAGTAGCGCCCCTGGAAGATGCGCCGGGGCCTGGAACCCAGGGCCTGCACCAGCTCCAGGCGGCTGGGGCCCAAGAGCGGGCCGAACGCGCCCGGGCGCGCCTGCTCATGGGCCAGCAGGACCCGGCGGAACTCCTGCTCGCCTCCGGGCAACGCGGCCAGGTCTGGGAACACGCCCCGGACGTCGTAAAGCAGGCGGTCGTAGCCGAGCAGCCCCGAATACAGGGGAAGAGCACGCTCGATGTCGGAAACTCCGATCAGGCAGCCGGCCACTCCGCCGGTAGGCGCCCTGCCCGGAGCAAACCAGCCCTCGCCTTCGGTCACCTCCAGAAGCAGGCCTTCCCCATCGCGCAGGAAAAAGGTGAGCGCTCCGGCGGGGTCCGTTCTCGGCGGCCCGAGCACCGGCAGGCCGCGGGCGGCGAGCTCCGCGTGCGCCGCGGCCACCCGCCTGGCCTTCAGGCGCACGGCGAACAGCCCCAGATCGCCCAACCGGACCTCGAAATCCGCAGGCCGGGGAGCCCGCCGGGTGAACTGCCACAGCTCGAGGCCGCCCCCGCCTTGCAGGTTCAGGGCCAGAAGCGCATGCCGCTCCTGAGGCTCTCCTCCCGTATAGCGCAGCATCAGGCCCGCCTCCCCCCGATCCTCGAACAGCCGTATGTCGAATCCGCAGTGCCGGCGGTACCAGCGGAAGCTCTGCTCCAGGTCCCTTACGCCCAGGCCGATCTGCTGGATCCCGCTGATCAGGTATTCGCTCATGCCCGATAGCGCTCGCCTGCTCGGTAATGGCCTCTGCCGCCGGCGCGCCCGCCGGCGCCGCGCAGCAGCGCGGCGAACTCGGCTTCATCGATCCGGATCCGGGAGCGCCGCCGGTTCAAGGCCGCGGCGATCTTCTCCGGGCCCCCGGGAGGGTTCCGGGCCAGGCCGGCCAGCACTTCGTGAGCGGCCACGTTGTGCGGGGGAAGATCGTGGCGCTCCGCGTACCTTTCCCGAGCCTGCCACAGTTCGGCCAGCAGCCTCTTTTGGGCCGGCGCGAGCATGGAGTAGGCCGGCAGGCGCCGGTAGCCCTGGTACGGATCGCGGCCGTGGGCCTTGGCCTGGATCTGGGCGTTCTTGGCCAGGAAGCGGAACAGCTGCCCCGAAGATACCAGCTCCGCCAGCAGGCGGTCCGCCAGGTCCAGCAGGGGCAGCACGTCGCCGGCGGCGTATTCCAGCATGTCCGGCGGGATCGGCCGCTTCAGCCAGTTGGCCTTCTGGAACCTGGACTTGCTCGCGGAGCTGCCGGGGGAAAGCAGCTTGTCCAGGGAGCCCTGCCGCCCCAGCAGGCGCGCGGCCAGGGCCAGATCGAAGACGGGACGGATGGTCAGGTCCAGCGCGGCGCGCACCGTAGCCAGGTCCCCCGAGGCGTCGAACATCACCTTGACCCAGGGGGTTTCCTCCAGCAGGGCGCGCAGCAGCGAGGGGTCGCGGATGGACAGGACATCGACCAGGGACACCGACTCCCCGTCGTACAGCTGAATGAGGGAGACGTGGATGCCGTAGCTGTGGAGGTTGTGCTCGCTTTCCAGGTCCAGCGCCACCCGGTCCGGATCTTGCCGGCTCAGGCGCTCCAGCAGCCCGGCCAGCTCCCGGTCCGTCTGGAAGTAGTGATGCCCGGCCATAGATCAGGGATAACTCATATGCAGGGCTTTGGCTACACCCCTTGCGGCGACTGCCAGGCTATCCGGCCCTCCACCATGACCAGGCTGACATCGATGTTGCCGTCGAAGGCCACAAGGTCGGCATCCTTTCCCGCGGCCAGGCTGCCCTTGTCCCTGTCCACACCCATGATCCGCGCCGGGGTATGGCTCATCATCTTCACCGCCTCGGCCAGGGGCACCTCGGCCAGCTCGACCATGGTGCGCACCAGCCGGTCGGCCGTGGCCACGCTTCCGGCGAAGCTCTTCCTGTCGGGCATGTAGGCCACCCCGTCCTCGATGATCACCCGGTGGCCGCGGCTCAGGCTGCCGATGATGCTCTCCTTCGCCTGCAAGCCCGCCGCGCGCATCGAATCCGTGGTCAGGCAGATCGCCTCGGGACCTTTCACCTGGTAGATCAGCTTCAAAAGCGAAGGCGGCAGATGCCTCCCGTCGGCGATGATCTCCACATCGAGGCCAGCGATGGCCAGGGCGCTTTCCGCCACACCGGGGTACATGAGCGCGTCCCTCCGCACCAGACGGGACATGCCGTTGAACAGGTGGGTGACCAGAGTGTAGCCGCTTTCGTAGGCCGCCAGCACCTGCTCGTAGACCGCGTTGGAGTGCCCGATGGAGGCCACGATCCCCCTGCGCTCCAGCTCCCGCCCCATCTCCAAGGCCCCGGGCAGCTCCGGGGCCACGGTCCAGCGGCGGATGAAGCCGAAACGCTCCAGGAGGCCGCGGTACTCGCGGGGGTCCGGATTACGGATATAGCGGGGGTCCTGGGCGCCCGCCTGCTCCGGTGAAAAGTAGGGACCTTCCAGATGCACGCCCAGGATGTTGGGCATCCGCTCCCGCGCGCCCATCGCCGAGCGGATGGTTTCCAAGTTGGCGGTGAGCTCCGCCTCCGAGCCGGTCAGGGTGGAGGGGTAGATCGAAGTCACGCCGTGGCGCAGGTGGGTCCTGCAGGATACGAGCACCGCCTCCAGCGTGCCGTCCATGAAGTCGTGACCGCCGGCCCCGTGGGTATGGATCTCGATGAACCCAGGCGCCAGATACCTCCCCTGCAGATCGATCCGGCGCTCGCCTTGCTCCGGGCCGGCGGGCTGCCCGGCGAACACCTCCCGGATCCGGCCCTCTTCCACCACCACCCCGCCCCGGGGGATGGTGCGGAACGGGGTGAGCACCCTGGCGTCGTGAAGTACGATCCGCTCTCCGCTCATGCGGCCCCCGCCATGATCCGCCCGCGCACCACGACCTTCGGCATCGGCGATTCCACCTCCACCGGGCTGATTGTACCGCGAATCCGGGATCGCCGACAGTGAGATATGCAAATGTCGCCAGTGCTTTTATAATAAACTGGTATGAACCC
>Ga0315280_10011491_pt1 | contig 10873 bp, 12 predicted proteins | sample YL17G06_40_MG_FD_203697 | JGI IMG/M metagenome (GOLD analysis project Ga0315280, IMG submission 203697) | Sediment microbial communities from Yellowstone Lake, YNP, Wyoming, USA - YL17G06_40 | ecosystem: Environmental > Aquatic > Freshwater > Lake > Sediment | place: USA: Wyoming | collected... | reverse complement strand
CCATTGGCAAAGAGAATTCGTGCTAGAGAGGGGAAAGAGTTAAAGATTCCCCTCTCTAGAGAAAACGGAGGCTGAGAGAGTTCTTCGAATACCCTCAACCTTGATTATGGAGCTTGCCCTATTTTAGGCCCCATTTCCTTGTGCCCTTCACCATCAGGAATACCACGAAGCACACTATCAGGAACGTTATCAGTGCGGATAGAAATATCCCAGGTTTGAATACCCATACGGTAGCATTCTCCCAATCGCCGGCAGGAAGCACAAGCCCTATCAACGGCATTATGAACCCGTCCACGAGCGACTTCACGAGAGCACCGAGGTACAATCCTAGTATGAATCCCACGGCAAGCCCTATTACCTTGAACTTAGACAGAAAGTCTACGAACTCGGCCCAGAAACCCTTGGGCGCCGGCGGCTCTGGCTTCGGCGTCAACAGTTTGCTTATCTCCTTAAGCTCTGCCAAAGTCTCCCTTTCCTCAGTCATTGCTAATCACCTCCTACAGCATGTAATATCAGGTATAAAAAGTAATCGATAACCTATTTTACACCAGAAATCAATTGCCCTAACTGGTTGTTTGTGAACTTTTTGTTCGTTTATCCCAGATAATTTTGGTATATTGCGAATAAAAGGTTCGTTTATTTCCTTCATTTTATTTTTTCTCCCAAAGTTTATCAGAGGATGTTATATCTATGCACGAAGAGCAGCTCGGACCAGGTTTTCAGAAGAAAACTGCCCATCTGTAAGGCCAGCAAGAGAACTTTCTCGCCCGAAAATTTCATCCCGAATAGCAATAATCGAGAGACCCTTTTTCTCAAGCTGCTTTGCTCTTCGAGACAAGTCCTGGAAGTACTCTATACATGTTCGAAGGGCCTTACGGCCATCCTGTACCACATCGCCCATGGAGGTAAATAGAATAAGCCTGTCGGTCTGGAGTGCAATGAGCTTTTTCATTGACATTGTAATCCCCGCGATATCCTCCTCTGGTCGGATAACCCTTGGCTTTTCTGAAATAAAAAGGTCTCCCGAAAAGCACCACCCTTTTTCAGGTTCTATTAACGCCACGTGTCCGTTACAATGCCCGGGAGTCTCTACCACGTCAAAATGGAAACGACCAGTTTCTATTTTCTCGGGCAAGCAATCCACTTCAGTGGGTTCTGGATAACCCCAAACCATCTCCTGATATGGGTATAACTTGGGAATTTGGTTGATAAGAGGAACTGATTCACGAGGTGCAAATATTTCGATGCCAAATTTCTGTTTCAGAAGATGATTGGCACCGATATGGTCTTCATGATAATGCGTATTTACGGCGAACTTGAGATTTTGCCCCTCCAGAAATTTCACCAACTCCTCAGCCGTATATTTACAGCCAGTATCAATGAGGAGCCCGTCAACAAGGTACGCCGCAACCCAGTAAAGCGGTTTTCCTTCAAACTCACGGCTCATCTTAATCTGAATAACTTCTTCAAACTGGTTGACTTCAATCATGCTGCTTTTCACCCCAACTTTTAGTCTTACCTGGCCAGAGCGGCATGGCAGATAACCTCAATATACCCGAACTTATTATTTCCTTCATTCTCCGGCACCCTTTATTTTATCGAAAGTCTCGTTTCGCTAAATCTCGCCGCATTCGTCTCTGTACTCACAATAACGGCACAGCCATGAAGGGCAGCGGGGAAGCTGGGCTGGCGAAGTTGCCTTCTCCAGAAGTTCTATGCGCCGTATTGCCTCAGCTTTTATGGCACCCAGGTTCCTGAAGGAAACATCGTAGACCATCATCTTGGCATTCTCATCACTGACATTGGCATAGTAAAGGAACAACCTGCCTTTAGGGCGGTCTATTAGCGCACAATCAAAGCCCAGGCGATAAAAGTAATGTGGAAATGATGCAGGAAGTCGCTCCCGTTCCACAAGTGATTGAAATTTAGAGATTCGCACCATTGTGGGCAAACCCTGGCGAAGTCGAACCAAATCGCTGAGCGAAGCATACTGGACCGGGGTATTTTCCACTTCCCCGGGAGAACCAAATTGAATCGCCCCCTTAAGGGCACCCGCAAAGCCCATCTCATCCATAGAGCGAAGAGATTCTCCCTTTTCCTCAGCCAACTCATCTTCCGAGATAGCTTCCTGCGATTTGCGACGCTCGAAATATGCCTTGCGGGGAAAGACCAGGTCGTTAGTGCGAAGCAGCCGGGATGGCTTTGGCTTGCCAAGCATGTCCAGCAGTCGCTGGCGGGTAACCTCATCAACTTGAACCTTTCCGGCTAAATCAGCAATCTTGTGTGATGAGGACACCGAGCTGGTGCTGCAATCACACACTGCGGAATAGTCACATCCTCTGCCAAACCAGGCACAAACCGGCAAGTTGCTCGGGTCGTTAGCAATAAGTGCCTGCAGCAACAGGTCTCGCCGGCAATGCATCTCCTCCCGAACTGCGCCAAGGTCGGGAAAGGTGACATGATAGGCGGTAAGGGGAACCGTACCCGATTCCTCCGCGCCCTGCCGTTCATAAATGACAATTTCACCCTCCCCAACATTGACCATGGCACAATACATACCTACTTGCTCAATGTAGGTCGGCCTTTGCTGAAGTAAGCTTTTTCCCTTCGCCAGCAGTGAAGTCGTCTTAACTTCCACCGGGACATTTTCATAGATGTCAATTTTACCCACCACACCTTCAGCTTCCACAAATTGCTCCAGATATTCCTCGCTGGACACGGCAAAACCAAAAATCTTGTGAAATCCGGTTCCCTTCCACATAAGCTGTTGTTTCTCCAGAGGAGGAGCAATCTCCGGATACTTCCTGCGAAAGTAAGCTTGCTTCAGATTGGTCAAATCTGTCACCGAAATGCGATATGGAGGACGCCGACTCCTCAACTTTTCCATCACGGCGTCCTTAATCGAGCGATTAGCCTCGATGTGGGATACATAAGGTGTGATATTAAAATCAGGCATCTTGCTGTTACCTTTTATTATAAGGTTTTATAAGAATAACTTCACTAGTCATTGCGAGCCAAATGTCCTCTCCCTCGATGGGAGAGGATTAAGGTGAGGGTGATGGGTGAAGCAATCTCACGCTTCTTGCTATAATTTTTACTGCCATGCCTTCAGGCGCTTGAAAGCCTCCAGCTTTTCTTTATCACCGATTTTGGCTTTGTCTAAAGCCTGAGCCAGAAACTGGATGCTGCTATCGTAAGTTTTCCTGTCTACAGGGTAAGGATGACCATCCTTGCCACCATGAGCAAAGCTATAGCTTGCCGGGTCACGCAGACTGACCGGTGTGTCATAAATTAATTCCGAAATAAGGCTCAAGGCACGAAGTGTCTTTGCTCCTACGCCTTCAAGCCCGAGCAGCGATTCGAAATCCTGTGGCTGATGCTCATAAGCAATGGTGAAAATCTTGCCCAGCCTGTCAGGGTGGATATCCTCCAGTGTGATGTAGGACCGTCGGGGCAGGTCCAATGTCTTCAACCTGTTTAGCTGGGTTACAATTTTATATGGTTTCTCCTCGGTGGCGACATGAGCGATGACATTCCTTGCCTTTGTGCTCTCTGAAGCCACCAGATTCAACGCCTCTCCTCTACCCTGAGAGCAAATAGCAGACTGAGGCTCACAAACAAAATCGGTAACCTTTTCCCCCAGCCAGTGGTATCGCCGGGCATAGCGGTTAACTTCGTTCATCCCCTGCTGAACAACTGCCCAGGAGCCATCTTTGGTAAAGAAAAAAGTATGGTGGTAGAGCTGGTAGCCATCCTGAAGGGCAGAATTGTCCACTTTAGCTGACATTCGGCTGGCATAAACCAGGGGCGATGGATTTACCTTTAACAGATGCCCAAAACCCTCTATCTCCGCCGGAGTCTTCCGTGAAGTTCTGCCTTTACCGCCGGCAACGAACAACCCCAGTTCTTTTTCCAATCCTCTCATTCCTTCCTTCAATGCTCCGCAAACTGTGGTGGTAACGCCGCTGGAATGCCAATCATAGCCCAGAACACAGCCAAGGGCTTGAAACCAGAAAGGGTCAGAAAGGCGGCGAAGCATCTCCTCAGCACCAAACTCATCAACGATGACAATGGTAATCTCCCGAGCAAGCTGAGACATCCGTCCAAAGAGCCACGGAGGCACCTTGCCATAATGGAGAGGCAGATTGGCAATCCCGGTCCTTTGCGCTGAGCTAGGCATTTCCAAGAATATTATATAATATCCTTTAATGAAGGTTATAGATGGTGGTACCAAGTCGGGGAGTGGAACCATAGTCCGCTATTCCGTAGCACTGGCTAGCCTGCTGGCTACAGAAATAAAGATACAAAATATCAGGCAGCGGAGGGATAAGCCGGGACTGAGGGCGCAACATCTCAAGGTTATTCAAGCCTGTGCGGAGATGTGTCACGGCGTAGTGGAGAACGCCGCAGTGGGCTCTAAAGAGATAACTTATATCCCGAGGGAAAGATTTAACGGTGGGGAATATCACTGGGATATAGGAACAGCAGGGTCAACTACCATGTTCGCCCAGGCTCTGTTACCTCTGGCCTGCTTTGCCGAAAAGCCATCCAAGTTCAGACTTCAAGGAGGATTATTCCAGGATTTCGCCCCCTCAGCTTACCATATGAAGTTCGTTCTTCTTCCATTGCTCAAAAAAATGGGTATCCAGGCAGAACTGCAAATAATCCGCCCTGGCTATGTACCCAAGGGCAAAGGCATTATAGAAATCGAAGTTGAGCCGGTAGAGAAATTAAAGCCCTTCAACCTTATTGAACAAGGTAAAATTACCAGCATTAACGGAAACGCCCTCTCCTCACATCTGGAAGAGAAAAAAGTAAGCCAGAGGATGGCCCAGGAGTGTCGAAAAATATTAAGCTCTCAGGGATATAAAGTGGAAATCAAGGAAATTTATGACAAAAGTTCGCTTCAGGAGGGAGCTGCCCTGGCAATATATGCCGATACAAGCTCGGGCAGCATAATCGGCTCAGACAGGGCGGGGAGGCCAGATAGAAGGTCGGAATCCATCGGAAGATATGTGGCTCAAAATTTTATGGAGGATGTTAACACTGGAGCTGCAGTTGATAGGTATATAGCCGACCAGCTTATAATTTATGCTGGATTAGCTGAGGGGACTACTCGGTATTCCATTCCCAGAATTACCGAACATGTTGAGACAAACCTCTGGCTTATTGAGGAATTCCTCGGTGCCAGGACAAAAATTAGTGATAATCTTATAATAGAAATAGAAGGAATTGGCTTTTGATGGAGGAACTGATTAAACGTGCCTCAAGTGACTTGGTGGAAAGCAAATATGCTATTGCGTTAACCGGTGCCGGTATGTCCACTGAGTCAGGAATAGCTGATTTTAGAGGGCCGGAAGGAATCTGGACCAAGCATCCCGAGGCGGAAAGAGGAGCTTATCAGACCTATGAGAAGTTCCAGGCAAATCCAAAGGAATATTGGGAAGAAAGATTGAGCAGCCCTTCCTTATTCGGAGACCTAAGAAAAGTAGCACCAAATCCCGGCCATTACGCTTTAGCTGAATTAGAAAAGATGGGAATCTTAAAATGTGTGATTACTCAAAACATTGATAATTTGCATGCACGGGCAGGAAGCAAGAGCGTCCTGGATTATCATGGCAACGTCTTCAAACTCAGGTGTGTTTCCTGCAATGCTAGATATGATTTGGAAGAATATGATTTGCAAAAGCTAAGAGACGAGGGTAGATTGCCGCCTCTTTGCAAAAAGTGTGGCGGAGTAGTAAAGGATGACGTCGTCCATTTTAGAGAACCAATACCATTAGATATTGCAGAGGAGTCGGAGGAAGAAGCGCTAAAATGCGACACGATGCTTATCTGTGGGACATCAGCAGTGGTCTATCCCTTTGCTAATCTACCCCTGATGGCAAGATTTCGCTCTGGAACGTTACCTTCAGAACTTTATGGCACCGGTTACAGAACCATTGTGAAAATAATCGAGGTGAATGCAGAGCCAACACCGCTTACTCAGGAGGGCATCTCAGATTACCTCATCCAGGGAAAGACCGGTGAGATATTGCCGCAGATAGTGGAACAGGTAAAGAAAGCTTCCTAGACGCAACAACTTCCTGCCGATAAGCTCCCCAAGTAACGATAACCGCTTCTTTAACATTTGTGCTATAATTTAGCTATGGCAGATGTGGTTGAATCGCAAAATATCATACTCGAGAAGAACGAAGGAATTGCCAAGATAACCTTGAACCGCCCTGAGGTTCTGAATGCCATAGATGGGGAAATGATAATTGAAGAAGCTGTTGAAGAGAAGCTCGAGGAAATCCTTGGTGACCCTGATTTGGGGCTTGAGCTCCGAGAGAAAATCAAGGAAAGGCTTAGACGCTTTTTGACTGCTATGGAAGCCGGGGAAGAAGGGATTCCCCTGGAGCAAGTAATCAGCCAAGCTGGATTGAGCTAGTATGTCCTACCGAGTACAGCTCATGCCTGAGGCTGCTAAGGTTCTACATCACCCTCTTCAGCCTGGGATTTGGGGTGATGCCGGGCATTCTGCCTCTCTTAGCGATAGGTTTGCCCTCTACCTCGTGGAGGTCGGCGGTGAAATCAATCGGACTGGCATCGCTGATATAACTACCCACGGCGAAGATATCAACCGGGGCTCCTTCGTTTATAAAATATCTGATGCGCTCCAGGTTAAGTCCACCACTGACCACAATTTTCACCTCTTTAAATCCCTCAAGGTCCAGCCAGGCTCTTACTTCCTTAACCAAATCGGCGGTGACCCTGCCTCTCTCCGAGGGAGTATCTAATCTTACACCCTGCAACCTTCCTTGCATGGCCTTGGCGACAGTTACACTTTCTCTAACCTCATCCTCAAAAGTGTCTACCAGGGCAATCCGGGGCACTTCAGGGGGCATATGCTTATCAAAGGCAAGCGTAGCCTCAGCGGTGCTTCCCAGAATAATGATGAGCGCATGAGGTATAGTTCCTGTAGGTTGGATGCCAGCAAGTTTTGCCCCACTTGTGCTGGCACAACCAGTGCAGCCTCCCACGATAGCAGAATACTCCATAACGCCAACTACTGAAGGATGGACATGGCGAGCACCAAAGCTAATCACGGGAATGCCCTGGGCGGCATCAACACACTCTCGAGCAGCAGTGGCCCAGCCACTGCAATGGGCAAGAATCCCTAGATAGGTAGTCTCGTAAGTTCCGTAGCTCTGGTAAGGAGCTTTTATCCGCAGGACTACTTCTTTTCTGTCAAAGGATTCGCCTTCAGATAACGCCCAGACTTCACGACTATCCTCGGGAAGCACCTTCTCTAACAGAGTTTTAACTTCCTCTATGCCGCAAAGAATGCCAGGCCCCCTCGGGAACACCTCCATAGTGGCTACAGGGTTTATTTTCTCCTTTTTAAGTATTCCCACCGTGCGCGGGAAGTAAATATCGGCAGTTTCACCACTCAACCAGGAATCGGGGATTCCGAAATGCGCCTGTGAGACCTTGACTGCAGGTCTGACTAATTTAGCTCCAAGCACCTTTTCCATGTGCTCCAGGGCAAAGAAGTGAGCTTTGTCATTGACGGAGGCAACGCAATCAACAGGAATTTCAACTTCATAACCTCTATTCCGGGCATCAGCCACGGTGTGCATCACGCAGATGTCAGTGCACACACCACAAATAACGATAACCTCGGGATTTAGCTCCTTCAACTTCCTCTCCAGCGAGGTACCATAAAAAGCACTGAAGTGCCTTTTAGGTATTATTTCGCCGTGATATTGGGAAAGCTCAGGGATGAGCTCAGCCTCAGGCGTTCCTTCAATGCAATGAGGAGGAAACAGCTTGAATTCAGGGTCATCAGCCTTATGATGGTCACAGGGATAAAAGACCTTCGCCCCCTGTTTTAGCTCCTTTTCCAGAAGTCTCTGGATGTTAGGGATAATATCTCGAGCTTTGGCACCACAATAGAGAGGATGCCCTTCCTCCAAAAAGCCGCGAACCATATCTATTACTAATATCGCCTTAGCCATAACCTTGCCTTAGAACGCCTCCAAATTTTCCACGGTAAAAGCTCGGTGTGCCCGATGAAGGTGATTAAACTCACTAGTAGCCTGGGCGCTCCACCTCATAATGTTCCTTCAGGAAAGAAATATACTCCTCAAGCAAGGAAGCCGCCTTCCCATCGTTACCATTTTTTAGAGCCTCCGCAGCGCCTTGCAAAATGCCGATTTCAATTCCTATCAAACCTGTTATAGCACAAAGCCCCCCAGCACAAGAACCGACGTCAGCTCGCCACAGGTGAGATTGCTTTACTTCTATCATATGCTCTATATCGGTAAGGCATTCCCCTTTCTCTGCAGGGTTAGCTAGCTTTTGCTTAATATCCATCGCCTTTTCCATAGCTTCTTTGCTTATCATAAACATTTTAATTCATCCTCACCTAACTTTTAAATACTAAACAAATTCAAAATTCAAATTCCTAAAGTTTAGGATTTAGAGCTTAGGATTTCGTGTTTGTCCATGTCAGTGTCTGAAATGGCGAACACCGGTAAACGCCATGGCAACATTATACTTGTTAGCCAATTCGATTGCCTCTTTATCTCTTATCGAGCCACCAGGCTGAATAATAGCGGTAACTCCTCCCTGGATTGCCAATTCAGGACCATCCGTGAATGGAAAAAAGGCATCGGAAGCAAGGACACTTCCCCTGGCTCTATCACCAGCTCTTTTCATAGCCAGCTCAACGCTCACCACACGGCTTGGTTGTCCGGTTCCCATTCCCAATAGTGTTTTGTCCTTAGCAACAACTATGGCATTGGATTTTATCCCCTTTACCGCCTTCCAGGCAAAGAACAAATCGGATAATTCCTTCTCCGTTGGTTGACGATTGGTAACTGTGCGGGGTTGGAACTCCTCCTCAGCCAGGAAATCCATCGTTTGGACGAGGAAACCACCCTGGATATAGCGGAAATCAAGCTGTTTCTGGTTCGTTTCCAACATGGGCACTTTAACCAGACGCAAGCTCTTTTTTCGTCCCAATAACTCCAGCGCTTCTGCAGCGTAATCTGGAGCCAGTATAGCATCATAATGAGTTTTGTTTATCTCCTCGGCAGTAGCTAAATCTATAGTTCGATTGGCAGCGACCACACCACCAAAGGCAGCCAGAGGGTCTCCAGATAAAGCCCTACGATAAGCTTCATCTAGATCGTCGTGGCTGGCAAGTCCACAGGAGTTGGTGTGCTTCATCACGGCTACAGTGGGGTCAGAGAAGTCCCCAAATATATTCAAGGCAGCATCGAAATCGAGCAAATTATTGAACGAAACTCCAGGTCCGCTAAGATGCTCTAAAAAGGCTAACCCACCCTGCCCATGTTTTACATCCTGCTGGGTATAGAAAACAGCCTTCTGGTGTGGGTTTTCGCCATAACGAAGCTGGTAAGCTTTCTTCAAGGCGATGGTCATCTGTTCAGGAAAAGTTTCTTCACCAAGGTACTGAGCAATGGCAGTATCGTAGATAGCGACATGTTGAAAGGCTTTTTGAGCTAACCGTTTCCGTTCCGTTAAATCTACATTGCCCTGACGTAGCCTGGATAAAACGGGGTCATAATCCTCGGGGTCAACTATCACCATGACAAAGGGAAAATTTTTGGCTGCCGAGCGAATCATAGTTGGGCCACCAATATCAATATTCTCCAGCGCCTCGTCCAAAGAAACATCACCACGGGTTACCGTCTCAACGAAGGGATACAAATTTACCACCACAATATCAATAGCCTCGATTTGGTTCTCAGCTAATTCAGCCAGATGCTGAGGCAGGTCACGCCTCGCCAAAATTCCGCCGTGAACTGCAGGATGCAAGGTTTTCACCCTGCCATTGAGGATTTCAGGAAAACCAGTAAGCTCGGAAACACCGTGGACTTTTATTCCGGCAGCCTCCAGTGATTTCTTCGTCCCCCCGGTGCTGAATATCTCAATGCCCAGTTCTTGCAAGCCTCGGGCGAAGTCAGCTATCCTTGCCTTATCTGAAACGCTTATTATAGCGCGCATAGACCCTCCTTGCTCAAATTGTCTTTGTTACTTTCTCAACCTCGTCCCTGAGCAGCCTCCACGCCAGTAGTTTCTTATGCCCGGTACGATTCAAACCCCTCTCTCGACACATTGTTTTTAGTTCCTCTGTGGTATAGTCCTCATCTATGTGGATAAGCACCTTCAGAATCTGATCAGAGATATTTTGCCCCGTTTCTTTTTCCAGTCTCTCCTTTGTAGATGATGGGGTTAAAAACCTATCAAGTGCTTTCACTACAATGTCCTCTTCGAGAGCCTCTCGGCTTCCAACCGCACGTGACTTCTGAATGTGCGTTCGCTCGAGCTTCTTACATTTATCATCTACTTCTCGCTTGAATCGCTCCCACACTTCTCGCCCTATTTCCCCGGTGAAATTCCCAAACTCAATGCAGAGTGTTTTCTTTTGCTTCATAGCTTTTTCTCCCTAACTAATTATGATAAGCCCTGAAATCATTTCCTTGCTTCTCCCTAATCTATGACTACTCTTGCCCTTCCTCTCCGCTTTATTACTTCACCAATAGTCTCAACCTGGGGCAAAGCTTCGATAATTTTCGGTGCGTCCTGGCTGGAGCAGATAACCACCATCCCTATCCCCATATTAAATACCCGATACATCTCCGCTTCATCAACATTCCCTCGCTGTTGAATAAGTTTGAAAATAGCAGGTACGTCCCAGGAATTTTTACGAATATGGGCAACAAGACCTCCAGACAAGATGCGAGGTATATTCCCCTCAAATCCACCACCAGTAATATGAGCCAGCCCTTTAATCAGGGGCAGAGTTGACTTGAGTTCATGGTAGTAACAGCGATGCGGCACCAATAACTCCTCTCCTAGT
>Ga0315280_10011489_pt1 | contig 10874 bp, 9 predicted proteins | sample YL17G06_40_MG_FD_203697 | JGI IMG/M metagenome (GOLD analysis project Ga0315280, IMG submission 203697) | Sediment microbial communities from Yellowstone Lake, YNP, Wyoming, USA - YL17G06_40 | ecosystem: Environmental > Aquatic > Freshwater > Lake > Sediment | place: USA: Wyoming | collected... | reverse complement strand
ACGACAATTATCTGAATCTTGGAAGAACCGTGAACGTGCGCCAAGAGATGCCGGTCAATGCGTGGAAAAGCTGGTAGTAGAATTCGGCTTGAATTGCTCAATTCATGCTCTCCAACAGACCATGAATTGGCTGTTTACACGCAAGATTGAATCGATCTTTGAGTTTTTTGTCCCATCATATAGCGGAACCGTACTCGGGCTAACGGAACATAGTCTATATATTCTCACCTCTCGGCTAGCTTCCCAATAGAGGTCCAGCATCGAAATCGATCAAGAGAGCACCCAGCTTGAATCGCTGAGAGGACAAAAAGAAACGCGTCAATCTAGGGCGAATCTTATTTCGCTAATATTAGCTCCGATGCGAATAGGCTTCTCGGATACTTTTCTTCCCGCTTCGATGTCTTTAAAGCCACTTCCGGTTACTATGCATACGACCTCTTCTCCTTTGTCAACCATTCCGGTTTCAACCGTCTTTGAAAGACCTGCGATACACGCGGCGCCTGAGGGCTCAGCGAAGATTCCTTCGAGGCTCGCCAACAGCTTCATCGCTTCTATTATCTCTACGTCAGAAACGTACTCCGCGTGTCCGTTCGATTCCTTTAAAGCCTTGAGTGCAAGAGCCGCGTCATAACCCCATCTACCCACCAATCCCTCGGCGATTGACTTACCGCTAACAGTTTCTGGGAGGGCTATTCCTTCCTTAAATCCTTTCACGATCGGTGCACCTCCGATCGGCCCTATTGCGACCATTCTTGGTGTATCCGCTATCAAGTCTAGGTTCCTCAACTCTTTGAATCCTTTCCACATCCCATATAGGTGGGTTCCGTTCCCGACATTGTCAACGATCCACATCGGAGAACGCCACCTGAATTGTTCACAGATCTCGTAGGCGATAGTCTTATCGCCTTCCGGTCTAAACCTGTTGTATCCTGAGCTGGACTCGACAATGTCTAATCCCTTAATGGCTTCAATGTAGAGTTCGAAGATCTCCTCGTAGATTCCATCTATCAAGAACGTTCTTGCGCCATATACTGCGGACTGATGGATTTTTCCCTTGGACGCTGTGGCTGGCATGAATACGGAACACTTCAAGCCAGCTCGCGCTGCATATGCTGCCAGCGAAGCAGCTGCGTTTCCAGAAGATACGCATGAAACATGCCTAGCGCCAAGCTGCAGTGCCTTGGTCACTGCTAAAACGCTTTCACGATCCTTAAATGAGTGCGTCGGATTCTGGGTTTCATTCTTTAACCATAAATTTTCAAGGCCGAGTTCCTCAGCAAGCTTCTTACATTTTATTAGTGGAGTTCCGCCCTCGCCTAAGGTCACGACTGTATTTTCTTCACCAAATCCTAGCAGCTCCTTGTACCGCCAGAGATTGAAAAGCCTCTTGTCAAACTTCTCCTTGCTGATGGAATTGGCGAGGGCTTCATAATCATACTGCACTTCAGTTATACCTCGGAAAACGGAGATTCCTCTAACTTTCTCCACACCACACTTTGGGCAAACAAAAAATTCGGTTTGAAGTGGGAATTCAGTTCCACAATTCATGCACTTTAAGCCAATCGCGTACATCGCTTACTTCTCACAGCCTTGCATAGTCATCCGATTATGGAACACCACGCTATTTTCAATCTGAAGGATTAGAAGAGGACCGTAGCCTGGTCCTTAAGCTGGACCGAGGGGAAGTCTATCTATGCTATGCCTTTTCATAATCTTTCTTGCTACGTCATCTAGATTCTTCTCGATATCTATTGGCAGAGGTTCAGGTTTGTGATCTTTAAGTATTCTTTGAGCTATTTCTCTAGCTCTTCGGAAGCTGTCCTTCGACCCTGCCTTCTTCCAGAGTTTCAAGTCCTGTCTGTCAACCAAGTCTGAAGGAATGAAGAGTTCCTTCTTGAACCACTCCATGGTATGCTTGTTGGCTAGGTAATGCCCTCCAACGCCAACTCTCCTGATAACATCAACGGCGAGGGTTTGGTCATTCACGTCGATGCCCCTTATCAGCCTCAAAGCCATTCCACAGATAGTGTCATCTATCACAAGTTTTTCGAAACTTTGGCAGTTCTCAAAGTTCAACATGCCTGGCCCTGCTATCACGTTTATTCCAGCAAGAGCGCCCAAGGTTATGCCGATCCCAGACTCGAACCCGGATTGGGCGTCAACCATCTTCGTATCGGTTAAGCCTAGGTACATGTGGGTTGGCAGGCCGTAGTATTTTCCGATCTGAGCGTAGGCGCAGCCCATCATCACGGTTTCTATAGCGCCCAAGCGCGCTGTGCAATAGCGCATGTCGAATGTGGTGGGCGACCCTCCGTAGATCACTGGTGCCCCTGGATTGGCGACTTGCGCGATAACCAAGCCGCTGAGGAACTCTGCGTTGAATTGGACCAGCGACCCTGCGAGCGTTATAGGACCTGTTGCACCAAGCTGTGGCATCGGGAGGATCTCCGCCGGGATCCTGTACTTGGCGCAATCGACCAGATTTTGAGCAATGAACTCTCCCCACTTCAATGGCGCCGAAGGGCAGAGGTCGAATATCGCCATCGGTCTTCGAGCCAACTCCCTTTCGCCTCCAACGATGGCGGCGAGCATATCCTTCATATCATATAGGCCGTCTATGCTGAAGGTGCCGGTGATTATCGTCTTCGGCGAGTTCTTCAAAACTATGTAAAGTCGATATCGATCGACAATAGCATCTGGAACATCTGATACCACGAGCGCAGTGCTCTGCGCCTGTATATGCTCCAGCGCATCAGCTAAGCGAACGAAATCGGCTAGATCTCTGGATACTGGCCGCCTGACTTCACAAGTCTCAGAATCGAGGAGATAGTAGGCTGCTGAGCCTGGATTATAGGTAACCCGGTTACCTTCTAGCAGTAGGTCGTGCTTTCCGTCGCGACTGTAGAGCCTTATGCTCGACGGTGCTTTGACTAGAGACTCCTTGACTAAATGTTGCGGGATGCGCACAATCCTTTTGGGTGCGTCGATATCCGCGCCGGCATCGGCAACAATTTTCAAAGCCTCGTCACTTTGGATCATTACACCTACTTCCTCCAAAATCTTCAGCGAGGCCAGATGGATGGCCTCTATCTCGTCTCTCGACAGTAATTGAAGCGTAGGCTGACTTGAGAACGACGACTTTGTCATTGCTACTGCTCCTGTCTTCCTGGTGTTCTAAAGGTTAGTTGCGGCTCCGTACATATAAGATTCGTACCCTTATGGAAGCCGTCGATTTTTGAATTGCTGAACGGTTCAATTAGCATTCTCTGCGACTGCATAAGCATTAAGCTTCAGCTAACGCAATATTGGCTTGAACGGTTTTGATACCTAGACTAGAAATATTATCGAAAGACGAGATCTACGATATTCACTCGGCGACGCTTCAAGTACTCGAACGAACGGGCGTTAGAGTAAATGACCCGAAGGCATTTCAGATCCTGAGGGATGCTGGGGCGAATGTGGATTCAAAGACGTCTGTGGTCAAGATTCAGGAACACCTTTTGAAGGACGGAATCAGAAAAGCGCCGAAGTATTTCACTCTGTATGGACGTGACACGAGCTACAAACTTCGATTCGAACGCGGGCAAACATACTTTTCATCTCAAGGAACGTCAGCGTTCGTTGTGGATTTTGAGACTGGAAAACGTGGGAAAGCTGCCCTTAAAGATCTGAAGTCCTTTTTTATACTTTCAGATGCCATGGAAAACATTCATCATGCATCCATGGCTGTCTGGCCTAGCGATGTCCCAGAGCATGCTGCTCATGCGTATGCGTTGCGAGAAGGTTTCAGGAACACGGATAAAACGCTGGACGGGTACAATTATGGCGAAAGAATAGCTCTCGACAATATTGAGATGGCGTCTGTTATCACGGGCGGCAAGGAAGAGCTAAGAAAGAGCCCGAGGCTTCTAGGCTTCGTCAATCCGGTCAGTCCACTAGAACACTCGAAGGAAATGACAGAAGGACTACGAGTATTCGCGGAGTACAAGCAGCCAACACTGATCGCTCCGGAAGCTCAAGCTGGATCCACTGCCCCAGTAACCTTAGCCGGCCTCCTCGTTCAACAGAACGCTGAGGTCCTGAGTGGAATACTGATAAGCGAACTCGCGCAGCCTGGCGCCCCAGTCCTGTACGGCACAGTGTCATGCATCACGGATATGAGAACGGGTAATATAGCCTTGGGAGCGATTGAAACAGGATTAATTAATATCGCTACAGCGCAAATCGCAGAATACTACGGTCTGCCGAGCCGAGGGACAGGAGGCGTGACAAACTCGAATAGTTCTGACATTCAAGCTGGGTTTGAGAAAGGTTTGACGCTTTCCATGGCGGCGATGGCTGGAATCAATTTCATATACGATGCTGCTGGCCTGCTGGAAGCCAGCAGAACCGCGAGCTTGGAGCAGATGATAATCGATAACGATCTATGCGGCATGGTTCTACGCGCCCTGCACGGGGTTGAGGTAGACGAAGAAACTATGGGAGTAGAAGTGATCAATCGAGTGGGCCTAGGAGGCCACTACCTTTCCCAAAAACACACTCGAGACTTCTTCCGAAGAGAACATTATCTACCAAAAATACTGAGTAGAGAACCCTGGGAAATATGGCAGAAGACTGGTTCGAAGGAGTTGAGGTCAATAGCACATGAGAAGGCGAAGAAGATCTTGGACGAACATGCAGTTGAGCCTCTAGACAAGAGCCTTGAAAGCGAACTCGAAGGATTGGTAAAAGAAATCTACAGAAGACAGATGTCGCCCTAGAATTGATATCTCAAATGAATTGTCGCGACCGCAAAGGCCCTATCGGAACAGAGTGTAGTTAGAACGATCTGCTCCTGAACCTTCCGACCCCGAACGGTAACAGCTCTAATTCATTCTATGACGTCTATTCTCTTTTCTTTGAAAAAAGGTGGGAGTTAAAGTTGCTACTCGGGTGGCAGTTCTTTGAATGCCAGGTCGATGTCTATTCCCTGCTTCTTTCTATATGCTCGTATTGCAAGGAAGTACACGATGGCGAAAACGAATATTGCTATTGGCAGATAGAATGAGAGCGTTCCTAGCTCTGGTCGAGCTCCTAACGCTGGGTTTGTGAAGTAGTAGTACAGCACGGTAGCCAAGAAACAGAAGTAGATGAACCCGCACAAGCTCATCAAAGGTAAAGGTCCAATCTTGTACTTACTTACGGGTGACGCTTCGTATATGGCTTTCATTTTCTTTCTGTATGGAATCACTATGGCGGAGATGGCGCTCAGCATGAAAGTCGTTAGAATCTGCGGGATCATCACCGTAAAGCCGGCCAGCAGATAGCCATAGAAAGCGTATATCGCCGCGACGATTATCCCGCCAATCGCGAACAGTATGATGCTCTTTATCGGCGTTCGGAAACGTGGATGAACGTCCGCAAAAAATGGTGGAGCCAGTCTGTCGATGGCCCAAGCTAGGCCTATTCTTGCTTGCGGTAGAATCGAGTAGGCAGGGTATATCAGACACCAGCAAACGAAACCCCAACCGAGCAGAAATATGAGCAGGGGATTGTTCGTTAGGACTAGTGGGAACAAGTGGAACATTGGCGGAAACGGAAGCTTATAGACCTCAAGTCCATCTCCATACGCGTATGATACGCTCACCAAGAATTCGTAGCCGACCTTGCTTTGGATAGTCCATATCGTTATCAGCCAGAAGATTGCGCAAAGTATCAGCGCGCCTGGGATTCCTATAAGGACGCTACGATGCACTTTCTTCGTTTCACCTGCCAGATAGCTGGCTAGGTAAGGATATCCCAAACCCCAGAACGCCACAGGGAGAATGGCTATCGTTGAAGTGAACGACGGAGCAACCACGGTTCCGGATTCTTTCATATAAGCTTTTGCGCTGTCTATTATGGTTTGATAATCGCCGGAACCGTAACGTGCGCTTACCGCATTCCAAGCCGCCACAAATTGCTCGTGTGTGACAGAGCCCATAAGGGCCCAAACCAGTAGGAACATGAGGATGCCGAAGGCGAACATGACCAACTGGAAGCGCAGCATTGGTTTTAATCCGAACATCAGTATCAACGCCTCGCCCATGATGACAATGGTGGTGACAATGAATATGCCCCAAGAGGATGTGACGAACTGAGCTGCACCGTCGTAGCCAAGGGTTGAGAACATTAGTGCGAGGGCCGGGTCAGCGACGTAAGCACCCAATATACCGCACCATAAGAAGTTGACGCAGACCCATCCGAAGCTGGAAAGGAAGCCCAGTAGAGGGTGAAGAGCCCGGCTGTTGAATATGAAATCCCCACCTGAACGAGGCATTATGGATGCTAGGAAGGCCCATGCCAATGAGCCGAAAAACATCAAGGCTGTCGTTATTATGACGGCTAGGGCTAGGTCGCCTCCCGGACCGTAGTAGGGACCCCATAGGATCAGCCACATCGCGCTCAGCCCCCAACTTATATTCAAGGAAGCTAGGGTTAACAGGTCGATCGCTCCAGCTTCCCGTACCAGCCCGGTAGCTTCTCTGAGAAAAACTCGCTTTACCTCAGCCATTTTCGTACGCCTCGATATATTTGTAGATTTTCATGTATGTGACTTGGTGTAGAATGGATTATAAGTCTTTGGAAGCTTAGTGCTCTGTTGCACGACTCACAGCCTTGTATATAAATTCGGGTTTGGGGTGGCTGTATGTTGGCATGGGTATGGCTTAATCGCTGATATCCTCTGTAGTGGACACGCCTTGTGACTGTAGTTGGCTACTAGAGATAGAGATTGGAGAAAGATCAACGAAGGGCTTGTGAAGCAGGGGGAGATCCTCCTCGATCTACGCATCCTTGACAGATGGAAGGTTGAGCTGGAGAGGATGAATGCTGGGAAGGAGGGTGGAAGATACGTTTACCCTGAGATCTTCATCAGGCTTCTAGGCTATACGCGCATGCTCTTCCACCTGCCCTACAGGCAGACAGAAGGGTTCCTCAAGGCCTTAAGGAGGTTCGACTCAAGGATCCATGTACCTGACTACTCAACCATCGATAGGCGTGTGAACAGGCTGGATATCAACCTAGTCGCGCAACACAGCAGAAGCTTAGTGCTCGCTAGCCAGATGTAAAGAGGTAGCTCTTGATAGCTTCGTTCTCAAGGTCGATGATTACGCCTCTCAGTATCCCCTCATTGTACTCACTTCCCGGGTTTACGCAGAGCGTTCGCCCAAGCTTCTCAACACCTCTGGACTCATGTATATGACCGTGCAGACCAAGCAAAGGCTGATATTTCTTTATGGCGTTTCTAGCGGCCATGCTTCCCACGGGAATCGTCACTTTTTCTCCTGACTTTGTGACAACTTTCAGAGTTTTATCCAGTTGAGGCGCTCGGTCTATTAGCGTATCGAAGGGAGGGCAGTGAAGATTGAAAATACAGGTTTCCATATTCTTGACGTTCGAAGCCATGTTCTCTATCTTCTTCTCCAACTCACCTTCACTAAGCTCCCTCTGAGTTTTCCATGGAGTGATGTTAGAAAACCCGGTGCTGATCATCTCATACGTCCCTGCGATAGAAGCGACCTTTCCCTCGGGATTAACAACGTAGTCCGATTGGCTGATGGCATCATCTATGATGAAGCGATCGTCATTTCCCGGCGTGACGTAACAACTTATTCCTGTTCCTCTGAGGCGTTCTTCAGCGATCTTGACCCATCTCCTAACGGTTTCCAGCATCAGCTCTGAAAAGAGCTCATTCACCTTGTTCCGGTCGCCGCTCAACTCAGCAAATTCAATCTCGTTGGTCAGGTACGGATAGTAGCCGCTGTTCCTTACCATCTTCATGAAATTCTCCATCTCCTCATTGTTTCTGATGGTCCAAGTTCTACTCGAGAAGTCGGCTGTGTAGCTGCCCGGTTCTTTTTGCAAAATGGGAATTATCATCTTTCCAGTAATGTCGCCGCCTAGAATCAGTACATCCGCTTTGTAGGCTTTTCCCGCGTTAACAAACTTTCTAAAGCATACCTCAGATCCATGCACGTCGGAGGCGAAGAAGATCCTTAACATGACGAAGCTCTCGCAAAAATCTCCTTCACGAACTGGCTTTATCTTGAGTTATTCACCTAGTTTCATCACCTTTGGAGCCTCAGGTTCGTCGTACCAGCTCATCCTCTCACCTATCAATCCCCTAAGTTTCCATTTTGCCGATTTCGGCTCCTCCTCCATCTCTTTAACCAATCTTCTCATTCTCTCATCTGCCGTAGTCTTTAAGTCTGATCCAAGTTCGGTCTTCTCAAGGTATGACTTCGTCCACTCCAAGTTTCTTGTCGACGTCTTGTAGAGTCCCCAATCCGCGGCGCAAAGGCTGGCGATGTACTTGCAGTTTATCTCTTCTTCACTCTCTTTATCGGATACCTCATGGTCGACAAAAATAGAGATTATATCTTTGTAGTCTCTCACGTTTATCTCCACTATTTGCAGCTTCGTCATTAGAAGGTCGGACAAAGGTGTGGAGAAGCCGCTCAAAGCCAGTCTCTTTCGAAGATCAAGTCTGTGACACATCTCGAAGAAATCGAGGAATACATCTCTCTTACCATTTGTTTTCGGCTCATAAAATAGAAGCCTCTTGGCTCCGTGATAGATATTGAACTTGACCGCTGGAATGTAGCCGAGGTCGATAAAAGTCTTCTCGAGTTGCGGCGACTGCTTTGACAGCCCGAACAAGTCTATATCTGCGACCTCTCTATTCAAGCAGGGCAACTGGAAACTTGGGCAGTGATGTTGAACAGCCACCCCTCCGAATACTCTTAGAAGAAGTTTTCTTCTCGCCGCCTCTTCAACTAGCTGAATAGCTTCTTTGAGAAGGCTTTCTGACATACTTGGCGTCCACTGGAATAATGGATTTGACGAGCCGTAATATAAACAAAGGCTCCTAGCGCAATATGAAACAAGGCCTAGAATAATTCCAACTTCTACAGATTGTGAAAGCTCTAGTTGCTAAGGGACTGCGAGATAAAGTGAAGGTCATACTTGGCGGCGCCCCTGTCACTGAAGAATGGGTTAAGGAGATTGGCTCAGATGGATTTGGAGAGAAAGCAGTTGAAGCGGTGAACGTGGCTAAGTGCTCAGCATCAAGAATTGAACGCCTATGAATAGAGGTCTAGAAGGCGCTGATCTCTACAGTTTTTCTCCTGTCTCTTTCGCGAATTCTACTAGAAGCTGCTTTTGACGCTGAGAGAGCTTAGTGGGTGTTCGGACAACCACTCTGACCAGTTCATCTCCTCTTCCGTACCGGTCAACTTCAGGTAAGCCTTTTCCTCTCATACGGAAGATCGTTCCGGTTTGAGTGCCAGCAGGTATCTTCATCTTTGCTCTGCTCTCTAAAGTTGGGACTTCTATCTCTGCTCCCAAGGCTGCTTGGGCGAACCCCACTGGGACTTCGCAGAGGATGTCGCTTCCCTCTCTCTCAAAGACGTTGTGAGGTTTCACGTGAACAACGACGTACAAGTCTCCGGGTGGGCCGCCGTGTTCTCCAGCTTCTCCTTCTCCGCTGAGCCTGAGTGAGGTTCCTGTCTCAATGCCGGCCGGTATCTTTACGCTGATCTTCCTAGTCTTCTCGACTGTTCCTCTTCCGCGGCAGGTTTTGCAGGGTGACTCTATAATTGTTCCTTTTCCTCCACATTTGTCGCATGGTTCGATCCTCACGAATCTGGCGAATCCTGATGATCGAGCATATTGGACTTGGCCTGTTCCATTGCATCTCGAACATTTTGCTGGCTTGGTCCCCGGTGCTGCTCCTGAACCGTTGCATTCGCTGCATCTCTCTGTTCTAGGGACTTCTATCTGAGTCTTCAATCCGGAGGCAACTTGTTCAAGCGTTATCTCCATATCGTATCTCAAATCGTTTCCTTTTTGAGGGCCGTACGGTCTTCTCTCTCTTCCTCCGAAGAACATGTCGAATATGCTTCCAAATCCTCCGAAACCGAAGCCGAGATCTCTGAAGATGCTTTCGAAGTCTGCGCCTCTGAATATGTCGTCCCGAGTGTATCTTCCGTCTATTCCTGCATGGCCGAACTGGTTGTACTGCGTCCTCTTCTCATCGTCTGAGAGAACGGCGTAGGCTTCTGAGATCTCCTTGAACTTCTCTTCAGCATCGGGAGACTTGTTGCGGTCCGGATGGTATTGGAGCGCAAGCTTCCTGTAGGCGTCCTTGATCTCTTCCTTAGAAGCGTCTTTGGACACGCCTAGAACTTCGTAGTAGTCTCTTTTCTCCATTATAATTCGACCGATCAAAAAGGATAGGAAGAAGAATCCAGCCTACTTCTTCTCTTCGTCCTCCACCTTGTAGTCCGCGTCGACTACCTTCCCTTTCTCTTCGCCCGGAGGCTTTTCCCCCTTCTTCTCCTCAGGCTTCTCTTTACCGTATTGTTGAGCTGCTTGTTGATAGATTACCGTGCCAACTTCTTGAAGAACCTTCGCCAATTCATCGTTCTTCTGCTTGATCTTGCCGATGTCCTTGCCTGCTAAGGCTTCCCGTACTTCGCCCGTAGCCTTCTCGATCTTCTCGATATCTGGCTTGCTGAGCTTCGACTCGAAATCTTTCTTCGTCTTTTCAGCTGTGTAGATCATCGATTCAGCGTTGTTTCGAGTTTCAGCCTCCTCCTTCCTTACTCTATCCTGCTCAGCGAACTGCTCAGCTTCTTTAATCATCCTGTTCTTCTGTTCCTCCGCCAGCTTCGTCGATGCTGTTATCGTTATCTTCTGCTCATTTCCTGAAGCGAGATCTTTCGCTGATACATTCATGATGCCGTTCGCGTCTATGTCGAAGGTCACCTCGATTTGAGGGACTCCTCTAGGCGCTGGGGGTATACCCGTCAGGTTGAACATTCCGAGGGAGACGTTGTCAGCAGCCATCGTTC
>Ga0315280_10011488_pt1 | contig 10875 bp, 12 predicted proteins | sample YL17G06_40_MG_FD_203697 | JGI IMG/M metagenome (GOLD analysis project Ga0315280, IMG submission 203697) | Sediment microbial communities from Yellowstone Lake, YNP, Wyoming, USA - YL17G06_40 | ecosystem: Environmental > Aquatic > Freshwater > Lake > Sediment | place: USA: Wyoming | collected... | reverse complement strand
TTGTAGTCCCGCCCCGGCGGGATGGATAACTCTTGCTGATTAACCTCTTGCCGTTCTCCCTGGTCATCCATCCTGCCCCTGCTTTCATATCTCATTCACTACTTTTCATAAAACTTTTGACAATATCCCCTTCCTACCCTATCATTCACTTCTTGATGAAAGCAATTTTCTCATCGAATTCCTTCCAGAATTTTTCATCGGTCTTCTTCCAGTTTTCTCCCCACCTCGCATTAAAGAATCCAAGGAGATTCTCAAATAGTCGCCCCCATCCAGGCAAATTTTCATACCTCAGGACATCCTCCAAGAAAGGAACAACTTCTCCGAGTCTCTCTTTGGGGAGGTAGCCCCGGGCGCCCATTTCAATGGAATGCCTCAATGCTTCCGGATTTAGGGCATGGGCGGTTAGCATCATAACCGGGAAGGGCGAAGGCCGGTTCACAGCTAACTTCAATAGGTCGAAGCCACGAACACCCATGATATCCAGAATGACCAGATCATAAGTAAAGGATACCAAAAATTCACTCGCTTTTTGATAGTTAGTGGCCTTGTCAAAATAACAGTTGTGGGCGGTCTCTAAAATTTCTTCCTCCAGAACTGCCAAAACATCTGGTTCGTCGTCTACGGCCAGGATCCTCTTCCCGTCCAGAATGGATTCTTTCATGTTGTGCCTTCCTCCTCTTCCCCATTGGCGGTGCAAAGGGTAAAGCGCATAGGCATTGGATTTAGCTTCGCTATTCCGTATCCCCACATTCCATCATTCCATAAAGGTCATTTAGCGGTATTTCGCAATCCGGATTCCGAATTTCGAAATCTCTACCTCGGTTATTCCCACTTGTGCCATTCCCTCCACTCCAAGCCAGTCTTCTTTTCCCAGTCAGATTCAAATTTGGTGTCAAAGAAATCTTTTAATTTCTCCAAGAGACGCTTCCAGCCGGATAAATACTCATATTTCAATACGTCTTCCAAAAAGGGGACAACCTCTCCCAGCTTCTCTTTGGGAAGGTAAGCCCGGGCCTTCATTTCGAAAGAGCGTTTCAATGCTTCTGCCGTGAGGGCATGAGCTGTGAGCATCGCTACACGAAAATTGCGTTTTACGGCCAACTCCAATAAATCAAAACCCCGGACCCCCATGATATCCAGAATGACCACATCGTAAGACCTGGATTCTAACAATTTGGCTGCGGTCTCGTAAGTGGTCGCCTTTTCGAACTGGCAGTTCGGGCAGGCTCCCAAGATTTCTTCTTCAAGAACTGACAACACATCTGGTTCGTCGTCCACAGCAAGAATTTTCTTCCCGTTTAGAATCGAATCCTTCATCGTCCTTCCTCCTTTAACTATTGAAGCGGAGGGATCCGTACTGTAAAGCATGTCCCGATCCCTTCCCGGCTCTTTAGGATGATCTCACCTCTCATTGCTTCAACCAAGGTTTTCACACCTGTAAGGCCCAGTCCAAGCCCTGGCACATCGGCACGTTTCTTATCTTTCAGGCGAACGAAACGGTCAAAAATAACCTCCTGTCCCGCCAGGGGGATTCCTCTCCCATCATCTTCGACGGAAATGAGAAGATCCGAATCGCCGCCAATCGATACAGCCATACGTTCACGGCGGTACTTTAGGGCGTTGCTCACAAGATTCCGAAGGATCTGTTGGACTTTCTTCTGATCATGGCAGAAAGGTGACTTACAATACTCCCCGCTCATTTCAAGAAAAATCCCGTGGAGCTTAAGACACTGTTGGATCTCTTCCTCATTCTTAGCGTGGGAGAGCTTTTCTGCAACGTTGGGGGCACCGATCTCAAGCACATCCAGAAGCGATTCTTTCAGGACCTTTTCGACGGAAAAATATTCTTTCTGAAACAACCCTTCCTCAGAACGGAAGATCTCGATCATCTCCTGAAGGAGGGTTTGGGCTTTGTGGATATTCCTCAAGATGCGCTCTACGATTCGTTTTTGTTGATCTGTGAGAGGACCATATCGCTCTGCTCTATGCAGGAGGTTGCTCGTGCTGGTTGAAATAATAGATAAAGGTCCTGTCAGGTCATGGATGAGAAGATCGAACAAACGCCCTTTCTCGTCCATTCCCCTCACATCGACGGGTTTCTCTCTATCCGTCATATTCCCCTCAGAATTAAATCTTTTCAAATTTTCTTCTCCCCTGCCGCTGAAAAAGATACGAAAAAGGTGCTACCCCCGGAGGCGAAACAATCCTCAGGGTTTCGACAGTGAAGGCACTTCGAGATCCTGCCCGGACAAAGATCTCGATCCGATGGAAGATAGATACATCGCCGACTTTGCACCGAGAGATCAAAGCCAAACCGCTGCCCATAGACTTTCATCCGAAGAAGGTCAAGCCCCTTCCCCCCTGCATTAAAGTCATAAGGCTTCTTAGAAGCATACAGGTCTGTCTCCTGAGTATGAAAAAGGCCATCGAAGAGATACCTCTGATTCTCTTCGGTAATTCCAATGCCAAAATCCTGAACCTTGAGAAGAGGCGTCCCATCTTTCCTTTCTAAAAGAATCCGGATGACCCCCTCATCCGGAGTGTTCTCAATGGCATTCTTCAAGAGGCCCTCCAAAATACCTTCAAGAATTCTGATATCCATAAGCGCAGAAAGGTCTCTCACCCCCTCCAGTTGGAGATGGATGTCTCGATGGGAAGCTTGCTGCCTCACTTTTTCCAGGGTGCGCTCTGCGAAAGAAAACAAGAGGACGGGTTTAAAGGATGCAGAAGGATACCGATCAAGTTCGTCAAAGGGAAAACTTCCTTCTAATTCTTGATAGGATCGAATAATTTTATCCGTCTCTTGATGGATGTCAAGAAGGCGATTGAGATGTTTTTCCAGAGTTCTGAAGAATTGCTCCCCTACAATGGGAGGAGAAGAGGTTTGTACCTGAAGCTTGCGCCTCAAAATCCAGATGTTTCCTTTGATCACAGCCAAAGGTGTCCGAAGCTCATGGGAGAGGTGGTCGAGGGCCTTGCTCTTCACTCTATTCAGTCTTTCGAGCTCCTTCCGTGACTGTGTCAGGGCATCGATGCGAGCCTTCTGGAGTTGGGCCATCTCGATAAAAACCGAGGCATGATTTCCGAAGGTCTCAAGAAAGGTCTCGTCTTCTTCCGTGAAAATCCCATCCTTTTTATTGAGGAGTTGGATGATTCCTGATCTCAGTCCGGCCCGATTGTAGAGGGGCACACAAAGCAAGCTTTGGGTCCGGTATCCAGTATGTGCATCCACCTCCTTGTTGAACCGGGGGTCTCTGTAAGCATCCTCCAGATTAACAATTTCGCCAGTCTGGAAGCAATATCCAGCCACCCCGACCCCAGATGGGATTCGAATCACCTGTTCTCCCATCCCAAGGGCTACCGTGGACCAAAGCTCATCGGTCTTCGAATCATGGATAAACAAGGTACACCGGTCTGCTCCCATCACCTCACAGGCTTTCTGGGCAATCTGTGAAAGCATTTCATTCAATTGAAGGTCCAGGCCGATCAGATGGCCAAGTTCGAGCAAAGAAAGGAGTTTGCGAACCTTTTCGTTAAGGGCTTGCTCGCGGGCCCTATCTTCTTTCCTGCGAATAGTTTTCCTTCGATCGCCTCTCCGCCGGTTTTCGGAAGTGATTTTATCTTCGGAGGATATCTCCATAACCATAGTTTTTTAAATTACGTATAGGAGAAACGCATGGGTCTGTCAAGTAAAAAAATGTTGGAGATTCTCATGAAAATTGCCAATGGTCAACGGGCTCTTACGCCTATTATTAGGAATGTTTTTTTCTGCTACCTTTCTAAGACTCCATGTACTTAAAACTATTAACACTGATTTACTTATTTTTACACTATTTTTACACTATTTTACACTTTTCCAAACGAATTTTTTTCCTTTGAAATGTTATCCCAAAAAATAATTGATTATTAAGGCTAATAGTAGTATATTGTCATTATATTTTCTGACTTTGGAACGGATTCGGATTGTCCATTTGGTAAACTCGAAACATTTTACAAGAGACAATTCTAAGTGAAGTTACCCGTCAATATCTCCAAGATTACACCACCTTATTTACCACAGATTTTACCTCGACCACGCCTCCTCGATCTTCTCGAAAAAAACAAGGATAAAAAATTAATCCTCATCCTGGGACAAGCCGCTCAAGGGAAAACGACACTGGCCGCCTCCTATGTGAAAACCTCTAAAATACCTACGGCTTGGCTAAACTTGGATCAATCCGATTCCGACCCCATCAACCTTCTTCAACTCATCGTCCATTCCCTCCAGTATGTCTTGAAAAATATCGACCTCTCCCCCTTCTTCTATGAATACAATGGGGTGATGAGTTCGAAGCGAAGGGTCCTTCTTTTTCGAGATTGCGCTGATTTTATTTCCAAAAATGTTCCAAATACCCTTCAACTCGTTTTCGATGGGTTAAATCGACTCTTTCAGGATGCCCTTCCTTTTCGATGCCTGCAGGTGCTGATGGAAAACCTGCCTCCGAATGTTCATTTAATGATGTTATCCAGAGGAACACCTCCTTTATCTTTGGAATTTCAACACCTCAAAATCAGGCAAGAAGCTCTGGTTCTGTCGAATGAGGACCTCGCCTTTACGGAACATGAAGTCAACGAATTTTTTCAAAAGATAAAAAATATATCCTTGAACGATGATCAATTAAGAAAAATTTATACCGCCACAGAGGGATGGATCGGTGGGTTGATCTTGCTTTCTGAATCTCTTCTTCGGCTTTCGGCCATCTCAAGAGAAAAGTATATTGCCGAAGAAATCCCTGCCTTTTTTAATAAAGAGATTTTTCAATATTTTGGCAAAGAGATTTTATCGTCCCAGCCCAAAGAGGTCCGGCAATTTCTCCTCAAATCATCCATGATGGATATTGTTGAACCCAGTTTTGTGAAGGAGTTATTTAAAATAGAAAATGCAGAGAAAATCCTTCGTGACCATGCAAGAAAAAATCTTTTTGTGCAGCCCTTTTATGATGGGAAGAAGGGTTGGCAATTTCGATATCACCATATGTTCAGGAATTTCCTAAAAGGCAAATATCTCGCAGAGACGACCGCCGAAGAACGGGATTCAATAAAGCTCAAAGCAGGCAACCTTTGTCAACAGAGGGGCGAATTAGAAAATGCGATCAAGTATTTTCTGGAGGCAAAAGCTTATTCCCAGGCCATCTCCTTGATTGAACAATTGGGGAGGGACCTTTGGGGAAAGGGAAGAATAAGTGATTTGGCCTCCTGGATCTATGCCCTTCCAGAAGAGTTCTTGCAAAAAAATCCCTGGCTTCTTTTATATCTAACGATGTCGAAACCGTTAATAGCAGGAAAGGAGAATGTGATCTCCTTTCAGAAGGCCTATCAATTGTTTAAAGAAAGCGGGGAGACCAGGGGTGAACTAATCTCCCTTGCACAATTGATGTCTACCATTATCCAGACAGGAATGCACCTCTTTCCCATCCATCAGCTGATCGAGAAGGCCGAGGTCTTATTAGGATCCACAGAGGGAGATGCCTATCCGTATGAAAGGGCAACCCTGTGGTGTTGCATCGGTCAGGCCTATCTTTTAGCGGAAGGCGATATCCGAAAAGGAATCCAAGCTTGTGAGAATGCCTATTTGATTTCTAAACAAATCCATGACAACTCCCTTCAAGCCTACGCCTTGGTCTCATCCGCTGTAGGCTTTATCTGTGTTGGAGAATTCCCTCTCGCAGGGGAGGCTTGTAAAAAATTGGAAGCCCTTGCCGAAAAAATCGACTCCCATAAAGAACTTAAAGCGATCAACGTGATGGTCAATTGCATTCTGGCAAATTCTCAGGGCGATTTTGAAAAAGCGCATAGTCTTTCTAAAACGCTTCAGATGGGAATCGAGAAATATGGTTTTATTTCTATGGCTCCATGGGTCTATGAAATCACAGGATATTTAAGACTCGTACGGGGAGATCTGATCGATGCAGAACAAATCGGAAATCGCTATGTCAGTACGACGCGATCTTTGAAAAACGCTTTCCTGAAAGGGATAGCCTTAAGGTTGTTAGGATTGATTTATCTCTATCAAAAAGATTTTAAAAAAGCAAGGGAGGTCGTTGATCAATCTATTGAAGCCTTATCCAAAGAAGCGCCATCCAGATACCATCTTAACCGGGTCAAGATCATTTCAGGCCTGATCTGCCATGAGATGAAAGAAGTGGAGAAGGGAGAAAAGGAACTCAACGAGGCTCTGGAATACTTTTCATTCATCCAAAGTTACAATTCCTTAGTGGAGACTCATTTGGGTCTTGCCCTCTTGAAGTGGGATCAAAACAAGAGAGAGGAAGCTTCGCTTCATCTCCAGACGGGTTTTAAGATCGCAGCTGAGAAGAGATATGAGCATCTCTATTTCTTTGGTACGATTTACCTCATGAAGGCATGTCTCTTGGCGTTAGAATTAAAAATAGACGAACGAACCGATTATATTGGTCACCTTTTTATGACCCATTTTTCTTCTGCCACAGAAGAGGAGCTCAAAAAACTATCCAATCATTCCGATCCGGAAATCAGGGAGAGAACGTGGAAGGTTAGAAGAAGGATACACCGTTCAAAGGTTCCTTGCCTTCGAATTCAGACGTTCGGGGCGGTTCAGGTATTCCGTGGGGATTCTCCCATGGAGGAGAGCGAGTGGGATCGAATTCAGCCAAAACAGCTCCTGAAGGCTATCGTTTCTTACGGAGGGCAGAGGATTCCAAAAGAGATTCTAATGGATGAACTCTGGCCAGAGGAAAACCCTCGGGCAGCGGAAAAGAACTTTAAAACAGCTCTCCAGCGCTTGCGAAAATCTCTCGAACCCTTCATCCATAAAGACTTCGGTTCTTCCTACATCCACCTCCACAATAACTTTGTTTTTCTGGATCCTGAGTTATGCCAAGTTGATATCAACCAGTTTTTGTCTCTCCTTAAGATGGCAGAAGAGAAGGAGAAAAGAGGAGACATCAAGGCTGCCCTCTCCCACTACACGGAAGCCATGGAGCTTTACAAAGGAGAGTTCCTTCCAGAAGAACTCTATGCCCCCTGGGTAGATAAGAAAAGGGAGGAGTTAAGGGAGAAATATATCAAATTATTGAACAAGATGGCAAACCTCCATGAGAGGCAAGGCGCTCTAAAGAAGACAATTGATTGCTATAAAAAGGCCATACAAACAGACCCTATTTTAGAAGGATCCTATCAGAAACTGATGAGTTTCTATTCGGGTAAAGGAATGTACAATGATGCCTTGAGGATCTACGAAGAATGCGAGAAGGCCCTCAAGAAGGGTCTTAAAAGCAAGCCGGATTTGACCACCGAAGCGATTCACAAAAAAGTCTTGGAAAAAGTCGGTTCTTCTCGATCTCCCCGCCGAAAGGACCGAGCAGAAAGAAACGCAGATAGATAGAATATTAAGAGGTAAGGCATGAAAATGAGCTATTTCAATATACGTCTTGGCCTGATTCTGATTGACAATCGAAGAGGGGTATGAGATAAGGAGTTTGATCCACTGGGCGGCGTCACGCTCCGCTTTTGAAGGCGGGGTAAGCGAGCGCCGCTAAGGGGCAACCCTGAGCAAGGACTGGCCTTCAGGCCTTGGAGTCGAACGGTTGACTTGTGAGGAAAGACATGGATCCAGAACAGAAGAAAATCTATCAATCTATGACTCCTGAGCAGAAGCTTAAGATAGCCCTAAGGCTTTACTATTCGGCCAGACAATTGAAGGCAGCCGCCCTTCATCATGACCATCCGAAATGGACGGAAAAGCAGATTCGAGAAAAAGTCAGAGAAATTTTCCTCTATGCAAGAACCTAATCTTTTTCGAATATTTATCTCGCGCCTGAATAAGATAGATGTCCGTTATATGGTCACCGGAGCGGTTGCTGTCATTGTATATGGAGAGCCACGTTTGACACAGGATATCGACCTTGTAATCGAATTGAAAGCAAACAATATTGAAAAATTTAAAAAGAGTTTTCCGCCTAAAGAGTTTTACTGTCCACCTGAAGAAAGCCTTAGGGTGGAGATGAATCGCCCCTTAAGGGGGCATTTCAATATTATCCATCTTGGAACAGGATTCAAGGCAGATTGTTATATGATGGGAGAGGATCAACTTCATCACTGGGGGATGTCGAAGCGTAGAAAATTAAAGTTTGAAGGGGAATCCATCTGGTTGGCTCCAGCGGAGTATGTCATTTTGAGGAAACTCGACTATTACCGTGAAGGTAAATCAGAAAAACATTTGAGAGATATTGCCAGCATTCTCACGATCTCTCATGATCGAATAAGCTTCGATCAACTTCTTGAAAAAATTGCAAAATATGGCTTGGAGGAGGAGTGGAAGAAAGCTCAGAAGATTTCTCAGGAATAATAAATACTTTGGTTCATAAGACAGATTTAGCTTCCCAATATCTCTTTGTGTGTTCCAACAGCCGTAATGATGATGCTTGATTCACTCCGAAAATAAGTGGCCCGGTAGTTCATGGTGATGCTGAAAGACCATTGGTTCGTCCCCTCCAGTTTTTCATTTCTCAAACCCGGATAAGAAGGATTTTTAATAAGTTTTTCAATTTGCTCCCAAAATTTTATCCTGATCTCCTTTGGAAGCTCGTTGAGTCTCTTAATCATCGTATCAGGAATAACAATCTTAGTCGCCAAACTGTTTTTTCGCCTCTTTCACCGATTTGAAAAGCCTGACTTTTCCTTTCTCAATGTCTTTCATAGACTGAGCAATCTGCTCCTGCCATTCTGGGCTCCAGAACCATGCCTGCTCCCTGGGTATTTCCACTATCGGACGAATTACAATTTCCTCCCCACGAGCAGCAACCTCTACCCGTTCCCCTACCTTTAGAGGAATCTTATTCCTGACATCCTCTGGGATGGTAACCTGATACTTTTCTCTTACCTTAACGGTTGTTCCCATAATAATTTCCCTTTCATGTATTACTGTATTACTGTAATATTATAATACAGTGATTAATCATCAATGTCAACAGTAAAAAATTGTTGAAAAACTGTCTTAGTCCTTCAATCTTCTTTATAACTTAGACGATTTAGGTGGGTTGAGGGGACTTCAGTCGCCCCAAAAAGTTAGGCAAAAGCCTCCCCTACCCTATCGTTATTATATAAAAACACCCCAACGCTGTCATTCCCGAGAAATTGGGAATCCAGGAAGAAATACACATAGTCTTTACACCATTTGACCGCATTTTACACTTAAAAAAATCAAAGCTGCTTAATGATTTTTTAAAAAATTTAAAACCTCTTTGGCCAATTTTTAACCATTGAGAATTCCCTTTACATATCAATGGATTAGAATTTAGCCGACATTTCTTGCCGCTGAATCCGGTTACCTTTTGGTTACCCACTTGTGATATAGCTGAATGCAATTCTTATCACATACTTAATAACCGATAACTGTTAACCGATCACTGAATTAATGGGGGGCGAAATGGAGGTGGGGTTTCCACAAGCCTGGCATCAAGAATGCTAACGCCAGGCTTTTCTTTTATTCGCCAAATTCGGTGTCATTCGCTAAGTATCGGGGGTTTTCATGAATAGCTGCCTGGTTCGTATTTACCGCAGAGCGGATAATAACCCGCGCGTGTTGGTTGGAGTGGTAGAAGAACCTGGAGTGGAGGAGAAGAAGGCCTTCAGTAACCTCTATGAATTGTGGGATATCCTGAACCCGAAAAAAGAGAAACAGACAAAGCAAACAAAGACCGAAGCCAATGGGATGGGGCGAGCATACTCAAAAGCGAAGAACTCAATATCAGCAAAAGGCAATAAATGAGGAGTATGATGGCGGTGATCTTTAAGATTTTTAGTTTTCTTTTTCACCCTATCACCCCATCTCCCTATCTCCCTTTCTGTCTTTTCACAACGGACACGAGACACGATTTTATGCTCTTTGCCCTTTGCTATGTGAGGTGGGAAGGAGGATTTCAAAATGCCTAAGATAAAAAATAGATCCCAAGGTCGCAAAAGAAATCAACTCAAAACCTTAGGACTATACCTAACGGTCTTTCTTTCATTATTTTTATTCACGTCTGCATCCTGGTCAGCGACCCCCCAAATTGCAGCAGGAGGCAATCATAGCCTTGCTATTAAAGCTGATGGGACATTGTGGGCATGGGGATTCCACCAAGAGGGCCAGTTAGGAATTGGTTCTATACATTATTTCAATAGATCATATATCCCATCCCCTGTTAGAGTGGGCTCAGGGACCGACTGGAACGAGGTCAAAGCAGGATATTACCGCACTATTGCTTTAAAATCCAACGGCACCTTATGGGCTTGGGGATGGAACAATTATGGGCAGTTAGGGGATGGAACAACAGTAAACAGGGGCACCCCTACTCAAATAGGGACTGACAATGATTGGGCCGCCATTGCAACCGGAACCTATCATACCGTAGCCCTAAAAAATGGTGGCACCTTATGGGCATGGGGTAATAATGATTACGGACAGTTGGGAGACGGCACAACAACCAAAAAAACCATACCCACACAAATTGGCTCAGAGACTGACTGGACTGCAATTGCTGCAGGATTTGGTCATACCATTGCCTTGAAGTCAGACGGGACGTTATGGGCATGGGGATATAACTCTTACGGGCAATTAGGGGACGGGTCAGGGGTAAATAGACTCTTACCGGTTCAAATAGGTTCGGGCACTAACTGGGCTGCCATCGCAGCGGGAGGTGGCCACACCATCGCCTTAAAATCAGATGGTACCTTGTGGGCATGGGGATACAATGTTGACGGACAACTAGCGTGAGTTTCCTACTTATTCCTCATAAATCTTTAGCAAAATCGTTATTGGCGTTGATAGAGTTGGTTCGTACGACATCCAGCCAATTTTTAAACGTATACACTGAA
>Ga0315280_10011487_pt1 | contig 10876 bp, 9 predicted proteins | sample YL17G06_40_MG_FD_203697 | JGI IMG/M metagenome (GOLD analysis project Ga0315280, IMG submission 203697) | Sediment microbial communities from Yellowstone Lake, YNP, Wyoming, USA - YL17G06_40 | ecosystem: Environmental > Aquatic > Freshwater > Lake > Sediment | place: USA: Wyoming | collected... | reverse complement strand
TATGATCTTATCGTTGTGGATGAAAGAAGTGATTTTGCAAACAAAGAAAATTTTCCTGATGCATTGGTTTTTTCAGGGGAAGGGGTATATGAAAAAGTAAATAACTTGCCCATAAGAAATGATGCATCTGTTGTTATTGTAACTCCAGGTGGGATGTATGATGCTCTTATTTTAAAAGGTCTTTACGATTCGCATGTTAAATTTAGCTATTTAGGACTGATTGGGAGCATTTCAAGAAGGGAGAAATGTTTTGAAAAGGCACGAGAAATCGGAATTCCTGAAGAGTTCCTGAACAGAATATTTGCGCCGGTAGGTCTTGCAATTGAAGGTGAAACCCCTTTTGAAATATCCATCGCAATTCTTGGGGAAATTATTGCTCTGAAAAAGGGAGTGCTCACAAATGTAAAGACCGAAAGAACAGTGCACGAAGAGAGGGAAACAAAATCTTAAAGATAATTTATAGATAAGGAGTTAGAAGTGAAGGAACTTGATTATTTTAATGCTTACAGTATAGACGAAGCACTTAACCTACTCAATAGGTATAAAGGGGATACAAAAATTATAGCCAGTGGTACCGATCTTCTTGTGAGATTAAAAGATGGCCTTATAAAAGAGAACACAATAGTGGATATTTCAAGAATAAAAGAGTTGAAGGGGATTTACGAAGATGGAGACTATTTGCATATCCTACCTCTTGCAACTCATGCCGAGATAATTGAATCGCCTTTAGTTCAAAAATTTGCATTTATATTGAGAGATGCCTGTTTAACCATTGGCTCTCCGCAGATAAGAAACAGAGGAACTCTTGGAGGGAACGTAGCCAATGCATCTCCAGCGGGGGACTCGATTCCTGCATTATTTGTTCTCGGAGCAAATGTAAAACTTAAAAGTGTCGAAGGTGAAAGAATTGTAGGAATTGAAGAATTTTTTACAGGACCAGGGAAAACTCAAATGAAGCAAAACGAAATGCTTGTTGACATTTTTTTCTCAGAGATTAAAGATGATGAAACAGGCTTTTTTAAAAAGCTCGGGCAGAGAAATGCTATGGCAATTGCAATAGCAAATGTAGCAGTGAAATTGAGAGTCTCGCAGAATAACTCTTTCGAGAATGTACTTGTTTCTTTTGGAGCAGTTGCCCCCACTGTTGTACGGGGCAGACTTGTTGAAAAGGCTCTAATGGAATCATCGATTGATTCTTCTGACAAAATCCTTTATGTTTCAAGGCTTGCTTTCAGAGAGGTGATGCCAATTACGGATGTAAGAGGCTCAGATGAATATCGAAGGGAAATGAGCACAAATTTGCTTTATGAGGGCTTACTTGAGCTATATAACAATGGCTGGAGGAGATATCATGAATGATTCAAATTATATAGGCAAGGAAATCTCCCGTATAGATGCTCTTGAGAAAGCGACAGGAGAAATTAAATATATGTCGGACATTTCTTTTCCGGGAATGCTTTACGGAAAAATTTTGAGGGCTAAATATCCTCATGCAAAGATTTTAAATATAGATATTTCTAAAGCAAAGGCTTTGAAAGGAGTTGTTGCAGTTGTAACTCACGAAGATGTTCCTGGCACGAATGGGTTTGGGATTGTTATTCCAGACCAACCAGTTTTATGTTCAGATAAGGTTAGATATATTGGTGATGCCGTTGCAGCAGTTGCTGCAGAAACAGAGCAAATTGCAGAAGAAGCAATTAAACTTATAAATGTGGAGTATGAACTACTTCCAGTTGTTGATGACTCTGTAGAGGCTCTTGAAAAAGACGCGCCAAAAGTTCATGAAAGCGGAAATATACACCTCCATACGGAAATTTCAAGGGGAGATGTCGAAAATGCGTTTAAAGAAGCCGATTTGATCGTTGAGAATACTTATTATACTAGCAGACAGGAACACGTATTTCTTGAAACGGAGTCTGGAGTTGCTTACGTAGATAGCGATGGCACTCTTGTAATGTTTGCAGGGTCGCAATATCCCCAGAGAGACCAGCTTCAACTTGCAAGGTGTCTCGCTTTAAATCCAAGAAAAATCAGAGTTATATCGTACCCTGTTGGAGGAGCATTTGGAGGGAAAGATGAGCTAACCATTCAACCCGTTCTTGGTTTACTTGCCTTAAAAACAAAAAAGCCTGTTAAAATAGCCCTTTCGAGAGAAGAATCAATCATTTCCTACTGGAAAAGGCACCCGTTTATCCTTCATTATAAAACTGGTGTGAAGAGGGATGGAATAATAGTATTTCAAGAGGTAAAATTCATAGAGGATAAAGGGGCTTATTCATCTCTTGGAGGTCCTATATTAAACCTTGCAGTAGAGCATGCCTGTGGCCCTTACAGGGTTAGCAACGTGCATATAGATGCATATGCAGTTTTTACTAATAATGGGATTGCAGGTGCATTTAGAGGATTTGGCGTGCCTCAAGTAACTTTTGCAATGGAAACTCAAATGGATATTATTTCAGAGAAACTTGGCATTGACCCGATAGAATTGCGAAGAAAGAATGCCTTAAGGTCAGGTGACTTAACTCCAATTGGTAATAAACTTACGACAAGTGTAGGCACTGTGCAAGTGCTTGATGAGATTGAAAAATCGAGCTTGTGGCAGAGGAGAAAAGAATTAACGGCACCCGATCCAGACAAACCGTGGATAAAAAAAGGTGTTGGTGTTGCACTCACATATCAGGGAACAGGACTTGGTGTGGGACTGCCTGATTATGGTGGCTCTTTAATTGAAATGAATGAAGATGGTGGGTTTACTGTTAAAGTTGGAACAGTAGACTATGGACAGGGAATAGGTACTTCTTATGTACAGATTGTTGCGGAAGCAATGCGAAGTCCCATAGAAAAAGTGAGGTTGATACTCGGGGATTCTTATTTAACAGCTGATTCGGGACCTACAAGTGCCTCCCGTGGAGTTTACACGGGAGGAAAGGCTTCGATAATTGCTGCAGAAAAAATGGTAAATATTTTAAAGAATAAAGCTGCTATATTATTAAATGTTCCTGCAGAAAACCTTGAATATAAGGATGGTTATATTTTTGTTAAGGATAATTTATCCCAAAGGGTTTCCTATGAACAAATAGCCGCAAATTTTAAAGAAACAGAGCGTAAACTTCCTGAAACTGAGGGTTACTTTTTGATGCCCATTGCTGACATAAAAATTAAGGGTGCTTTTGGGCTGCCTCACCATATTTTTGCTTTTTCTGCACATGTTGCATATATAGAGGTAAACACTCTAACTGGAGTCACAAAAGTACTTGAAGGTGCTGAAGCAGTGGATGGAGGAGTTGTTATCAATAAACAGGGATACGAAGCGCAGGTTGAAGGAGGTTTTGTTATGGGAATGGGTTATGGACTTATGGAAAATGTTGTTATAGATAAAGGTATTTTCAAAACAGTTAATTTTTCGACATATATAATCCCAACTTCTAAAGATATACCTCAAAAAGTTGAGACAATTCCAGTGGTTAATCCAGAAGATACAGGCCCATTCAGAGCAAAGGGTATTGCTGAAACCGTTATGGTTGCTACGGCCCCTGCTGTAACAAATGCAATTAACGCGGCAACTGGTATAAGGATTTTCAAAATCCCCGCAACAGCTGAGTATATTTATAAACTTTTAAAGGAGAAAGTCCATGAAGAAACTTATTAAAGATATCGACCTTATCGCCACGTTTAATGAGAAACTTGAAGAAATTAAAAATGGTTGGATTCTCATAAACGAAAACATTATTGAAGATTTAGGGTCGGATAAACCACCCAAGATCGGTGAAGGAGAAATAATCTCAGGGAAAAGAATGCTAATTTTGCCCGGCTTTATCAATACTCATCATCATTTTTATCAATCTCTTTTCAGGTCTGTAAAAGAAGTTCAAAATGCAAAATTATTTAACTGGCTTGTATTTTTGTACGAAAAGTGGAAGGATATAGACGAAGAAGCCATTTATATTTCTTCTGTTGTTGCAATACTTGAATTAATGAAAAGCGGAATTACCACAACCACTGATCATCTTTATCTCTTTCCAAAAAACCATCCCTTGCTATTTGACAGTGAAGTTAATGGAGCAAGATTAACGAGGGTGAGATTTTATGGTACCAGGGGAAGTATGTCTCTTTCAAGGAAAGATGGAGGCCTGCCGCCGGATTCTGTTGTCCAAAAAGAGGAAGAAATATTAAGAGATTATGAAAGAGTGGTTAAAAAATATAACAATTCCGAACCTTTTTCAATGTTAAGGGTTGCACTTGCTCCTTGTTCGCCTTTTTCGGTGACTGAAAGTCTTATGAAAGAAACTCTTAAGTTCGCTGAAAAATACGATCTACTTCTTCATACGCATCTTGCTGAAACGAAGGATGAGGATGATTTTTGTCTTTCAAAGGTAGGTTTGAGGCCCGTCGACTATATGGAAAAACTTGGCTGGTTAAATTCAAGAGTCTGGTTCGTCCATCTTGTCCACGTGAATGATTCAGATATAAAGAAGCTGTCAGATTTTAATGTTGGTATGGCACACTGCCCTACTTCGAATATGAGATTAGGTTCAGGGATCTCGCCTGTTGTAAAGATGAAAAATACTGGCATAAGAATAGGTTTAGGAGTTGATGGTAGTTCATCAAACGACACCGGGAATTTTCTTCAAGAGATTAGAAATGCTATGCTTTTGCAGAGAGTTGCAAATGGTGCCGAATCAATAACTCCTCGCGATGTACTCTCAATGGGAACGACAGGTGGAGCAAAGGTACTAAAACTCGAAAAAGAAATAGGTTCTATTGAAAAAGGTAAAGCCGCCGACATTATAGGTTTTAATATGGAGAGACTTGAATTTGCAGGAGCGCTTTCAGATCCTGTGGCAGCACTTGTACTTTGCGATGCAAAGTCGGTAGACATCTCGATCATAAATGGCGATGTCGTTATAGAAAATGGCAAATTCAAATATGTAGATGAGTTAGAATTTATAAGAAGACAGAATAAAATATCAAAGAAACTTTTATCTTGATAGTCTTTAAAGGTGTATGGTTGCTGGGTTCTATCCTTCTTTGAATGCTAATTTTGCCAGATAACCTATATTAATAAAGGGTTTTGTTACCATTATATATTTATTTCTATAATTTGTTTGATTTTTACCATCTAATACCTTATCTAATGTTCATTAATATTGATGTTTTATCCCATAATTTTGTAAAATAAAAGAATTTCTCTATTACAAGTCAAAATATTATGTAACAGCATGAGAGTTTCTTTATTTTTGTATAATTACGCAAAAGATGTTAGAGTTTTATGGAATAGGAGGTTTCGATGCTTCATATTGAAAGTTATAGAAGAATTGTAGAAGACTACTCGATCGCGGAGATTTATAAAAAAGCAAGAAAGCTTTATGGCAAAAACATTCTTGATATAAATTCAACTTATATGGGTGGCGGAGTTGCAGAGATGAAAAAGAAATTGTATTTAAAGACAAATGAAGAGTTCTCTGCCTATACGAGATTAGGGCAAAATCATGTGATTGGTTAAATGAAATAATTACCTGAATAGTTTTTTATTGAATCACAGTTTTGGAATGCCTTGTAAAATTGAGAGTATGAAATTTCTAAATTTTATCCTGTCTCTTTGCCCTTGCATTTACAATTTCATGAAGTAAATTGAGTTTATCCTGGGATATTTTTTTTACTCCACCCATAATAGTAGCTACGGTAATCATCTTGCAGAGCAGTTCGAGCTCTTCTATTTTTCTGAAAGCTCTTTCAAGATCCTCTCCTACGGCTATTGCTCCATGATTTGCAAGCAAAGCTGCATCATGATTAGTAATAACATCACCCACTTTTTCGGCAAGTTCTTTTGAAGAAGTTACTTCATATGGAATCACAGGAACTTTTCCAAGAACAATGCAGGATTCTTCATGTATGCCATCTTCAATCGGGACTTGTGCAATAGAGAATCCTGTTGCAAATGCTGGATGTGCATGTATAATCGCATTTACATCTTTTCTTTTTTTATAAATTAATATGTGAAAGAGAATTTCGGAAGATGGCTTCCCCTGGCCCTCAACTACATTTCCTTTAAAATCTATTACTACAATATCAGTATAATCAAGCTTATCTTTTGGTAGGCCTGATGGTGTAATATAAATGAAATCTTCGTCTCTTACCGAGAAATTTCCACCATACCCCCCGTTCAGTTTCGCGTTGTATAATCTTTTGCCTATTTCGACAATTTCTTCTTTTATATTCCTCTTCATTTTTTTACTCCTTTCCTTTTTATATTATATATGAAAAATTGTTCTTACTAAATGTAATTACCTAAGCCCTTATTTTAAAATATCTCTTGATGAAAAAACTCTCTTTTAGGCGAGGGAGCAATTTCGAGAGAAGAATTGTCTTTCATGATTCAGGAAATTTTACCGTTTCTGTGATTATAAGAGAGGAGATTAAAATATTGAGTTGATAATTTTATCTGCTTAAGGCTTTGCCTTTATAGATGGATGAATGTAATTGCGGTTTATGAACTAAATTTTAGTTGGTGAGTATTTTTAATTATGGATAAAATGCTTAAAATTATATTGTTAAAATTTAATATGGAGGAAAAAATGATTATTGGATTAGATGTGGGTAATACAAATATCGTTGTTGGTTTTATAGACAATGGTGAAGTTGTGAACGTTTTAAGAATTGCAACAGATAGCGGAAGAACATCTGACGAGTATAAGCTTCTCATAAGCGAGTTTATGCGGGAAGAAAAAATTGAAAAGAATTTAATAGAAGATTTTATTATATCATCTGTGGTCCCGCCGCTCGCGCCAATTTTCAGGGCTGTCTCTCATAAACTTATCGGGAGAGACGCCATTGTTATAAGCTTTGATATGGATCTGGGAATAAAGTTTGATGTTGATGAGCCAGGAGTTACGGGTACAGATAGAATTTGCAATATGTTTGAGGCAGCCTATATGTTTCCAAACGAGAATGCCTGCGCAATCGATTTTGGAACAGCCATTTCATTTACAGTTATTACAAAGGATAGAAGATTTATTGGAGGGCCAATTTCGATTGGGATCCTTACAGCACAGGCTAACCTTTTTAGAAGAACATCTCAGCTTCCAAGGATTGAGCTTTTAAAACCTTCAAGTGCAATAGGCAAAAATACTACCGAGGAGATGCAATCTGGACTTATTATTGGTTTTGGTGGGCTTGTAGATAGACTGATAGAAAGTATTGAAGGAGAGCTTGGAGAGCCAGTGAAAGTAGTTGCAACAGGCGGTATTTCTCATATTATGGAAGGAGTGTCCAGAAGAATAGAGGTGTTTGATAAATTGCTTACTTTAAGAGGTATTTATCGCATTTATGAACATGTTAAGAAGCTTTAAAATAGGGAATGTCCCAATAGATCCTCCAATTGTCCTTGCTCCAATAGCAGGGTTTACAGATTCATCGTTCAGAATACTTGTAAAAAATTTTACAGCGGGACTTGTTTATACTGAGATGATAAGCAGTATGGGTATCTTCTTCAAAGATGCCAAAACTTTTGAACTTATAAAATTTAAAGAAAATGAAAAACCTGTTTCTGCTCAGATTTTTGGTAATGATCCTGATAAGCTTGCCTATGCTGCATCATATCTTGAAGAAAAGGGATTTGATATTATTGATATAAACATGGGCTGCCCTGCTAATAAAATAGTTAGCAGCGGTGCTGGAAGTGCATTATTAAAGAATCCAGGACTTGTAAAAAAGATTGTACAAGTTATGAGAAGTGCAGTTAAAATTCCGTTAACAGTTAAACTAAGAAAAGGATTTTCGAGTGGAGAAAATGTTCTCTTTGAACTGTCTCATATTATAGAAAGCGAAGGGGCAGATGCGATTATAATTCATGGAATCACTGTTGAAGATGGTTTCAAAAAAGATAAGGAAGACTGGGAAAGTATAAGACAAGTCAAAGAAATTGTAAGAGTCCCAGTAATTGGCAACGGTGGAATTGAAAAAGAAATTGATGTAAAAAATATGTTTGAAATTACTGGGGTTGATGGTGTTATGGCTGGAAGGGCATGTATTGGTGAACCCTGGTTTATAAAATCTGCTATCCAATTTATTGATACAGGAACCCCTCTGTCACTTTTATTAAGTGAGAAATTGAATATAATAATGAGACTCGTAGAAATGGAAATAGATGAAAAAGGCGAAGAGAACGCCATAAAAGAGATGCGGAAGTTTATACAGTCTTTTACTTTTGGAATGAGAGGTGTTGCAGTGCTCAGGGATAAATTGAATAAAATTGGTAAAAAAGATGAATTAATGGGCCTCTTGCAGGCCTTTTTTGAAGTTAAGGAGGCAGCAGTATGAGAGAAGAAGGTCAAAATGTGAAGATCCTTATTTCCAGGCACGGTTATGAAGAATTGGTAAAAAGACTTGAATATTTAAAAACAATTAAGAGAGCCGAAATATCGGAAAAAATTAAACAGTCAATTACCTTTGGTGATCTTTCTGAAAACGCTGAGTATGACTCGGCCAAACAGGAACAGGCATTTCTTGAAAGCGAAATAGCCGATATTGAAGCACAAATTGCAAGAGCAGAAATAATCAATGAAAAAGAAGTTGGAATAGACAAAGTTAACGTTGGTTGTAAAGTCGAGCTAAGGAATGTTGACAAAAAAACAAAAGTTACTTATTACATTACAGGCCCTCTTGAAGCTGATCCTGATAATTCAAGAATATCATGGATTTCTCCCGTTGGCCAGGGGTTAATGGGACACAAAATTGGAGATGTTGTTGAGATTACTGTCCCAAAAGGAAAAGTAAGGTTTAAGATTATGAAAATTGAAAGAGAAAAAAATGAATGAAGAATCCTTGAATGAAATTGAAAAGGCTAGAAAAGAGCTTGTCTTATATTTAAAATCTGCTGGCATAGATCCTTTTGGAAAGAGATTTATTACAGAGCTTTCGAATAAGGCAATCAAGGAAAATTTCGAAAATTTAACTGAAAAAACAATTTCTGCAAAGGGTAGAATAATTGCTATAAGAGGACATGGTAAGGCGGCATTTGTAACGGTGAGAGATTTTAGTGGGGATTTGCAGTTTTATTTCAGACTGGACAATCTTGGAGAAGAGAAATATACATTTTTTAAAAAAGTAATCGATATTGGAGATTTTATCGGGGTGACAGGAGCACTTTTTAAGACCCATACCGGTGAAATTACACTTGAGGTTAAGGATTTTCTACTTCTTACTAAATCTATCAAGACACTGCCTGAAAAATGGCATGGTTTAAAAGACCCCGAATTGAGGTATAGAAAAAGGTATCTTGACCTTATTTCTAACAGAGAAACACTTGAGCTTTTTGTTAAAAGAAGCAAAATAATTAACGAGATAAGAAATTTTTTGTTACAAAAAGAATTTATCGAAGTAGAAACACCAATGTTCCAGGCAATTCCTGGAGGAGCGTCTGCAAAGCCATTCATTACTCATTACAATGCACTTGATCAGGATATGTATTTAAGAATTGCCCCTGAGCTTTACCTAAAGAGGCTTATTATTGGTGGTTTTGAGAAAGTTTTTGAAATAAACAGAAATTTTAGGAACGAAGGAATTTCTATAAAGCATAATCCTGAATTTACAATGCTTGAAGCTTATTGGGCTTATGCAGATTATAACGATGTGATGAAACTTACCGAAGATTTAATTTATTATGTTGCAAATACAGTTTTGCAAAACCCTGTAGTTGAATTTAAAGAGCAGAAAATTGATTTTACTCCTCCATTTAAAAGGATCCAGTTTAATGATGTGCTTAAAGAATATGCGGGAGTTACAATATCTGACATAAGAAACAGCGACGACTTAAGAGGTCTATTGAGTAGCCTTGGTATAAAAATGGAGAAACCTTTAACTATTGGAAATGTTATCAATGAAATATTTGATAAGAAAGTTGAAATAAATTTTATTCAGCCAACTTTTGTATATGATTTTCCTCTGGAAATCTCGCCACTTGCCAAACGAACTGAAAATGACTCACACATGGTTTATAGGTTTGAAATATTTATTGGCGGGCTTGAAATTGCAAATGCTTTTTCTGAGCTTAATGATCCTATAGACCAGTACGAAAGATTTAAAGGGCAGATGGAAGCTAAAAATAAAGGCGAGGAAGAGACTCAAGAAATGGATATGGATTATATTGAGGCTATGGAGTATGGGCTTCCACCGACAGGCGGACTTGGTATTGGGATAGATAGGCTTGTAATGTTGCTTACGGGGAAAGATTCAATTAGAGAAGTGATGCTCTTCCCTCAGCTTAAGAAAAAGGAAGATGATGAAGAAAAATAGTAAAGGTTACGTTTGTAAAGTTTGTGGATATAGATCTCCTATAAAACTTGGCAAATGCCCAAACTGTGGGAGCTGGGATAGTTTTGAAGAAGTTGAGTTTGTGGAAGAAAGTGAATTGACCAAGCCAATCCCAATTGAGGAGAAAACTGCTGATTTTTTACAGGATAGAATTAAAACAGGCGTAGAAGAGTTTGATAGAGTTCTTGGTGGCGGCATTGTAAGAGGGTCATCTGTTTTGATAGGGGGTGAGCCAGGCATCGGAAAATCCACGTTACTATTACAGGTAGCAGGGATAATTGCACAGAAGGAGAAAGTTTTGTATGTTTCAGGAGAGGAATCTTACTCTCAGATTAAAATGAGGGCTGACAGACTTAGCATTTCCTCGAAAAATCTCTACGTTTTTACAGAGCAGGACATAAATAATATTATTGTAACTATAAATCAGGAGAAACCACTTCTTGTCGTGATAGATTCTATTCAAACAATGACCTCTCAGGATATCGAGGGCTCCCCCGGGGGATTAAACCAGGTAAGAGAATCTACGAGAATTTTTACACAAATTGCAAAGAAATCTGGCATGTCT
>Ga0315280_10011485_pt1 | contig 10878 bp, 7 predicted proteins | sample YL17G06_40_MG_FD_203697 | JGI IMG/M metagenome (GOLD analysis project Ga0315280, IMG submission 203697) | Sediment microbial communities from Yellowstone Lake, YNP, Wyoming, USA - YL17G06_40 | ecosystem: Environmental > Aquatic > Freshwater > Lake > Sediment | place: USA: Wyoming | collected... | reverse complement strand
TTCTGTAGCGGCCAGGCCTTATGTCGGGGCCAGGCGCTCTGTCGCGGCCAGACGTTCCATCTCGGCCAGGCGTTCTATCGGAGCCGGGATCAGCCCAGCTGCCGCGGCCAGCCCAGCTGCCGCGGGCGGGAGCTTGACCAAGAGCGTGAACCTTGGCGACGAAGCCATGATGCAGCTGAATCACAACAGCCTCAGCAGGTCCTTTGCCCTAGCGCAACTGCGCGGCATGAAGGTCTCGATTCCCAAAATGCTCAGGGCCACCCAACCCGAGGCCGCCGCGGCCACGGCCTTGACCCAGTGGGAGGGGACCGAACAAAACGGCACGGCCCCGACGTCGCTGTTTGACGATATTCGGTCCGTCGGCCCCGGGGCGAGCGGCCGCCTGGCAGCGAACTACGACACGACCGCCCCGCCCAGCGTCCAAGAGAAGAACGTGACCCCCTGGCAGAAGAAGCTGGACGAGTGGCTTGTGCTCTTTAATTCTGGCGCGGCCGCGATAGCGCTATTAGCGGCAGGCCTTCTAGCCTTTGCGGCCAGGTGCGACCCCGAGCCGATATCAGCGGGCATCCTTTGGGCCCTCGCCTTCGCCGCGGTAGCCGTTGCATTAGGCATAGGCATCACAATGATCGTCCTGGCCGGTGAAATCCTCGCCGTGGGCGGCGCGATGCAAGCCTGGCCCCCCTTAATAGACGGTCTCCTGGTCACCGCGGCGGCAGTCCTCGTGATAATCGGCTTGGCGAATGCCTTTTTAGACAGGGTTATAAGCACGATCCTGAAAATTATCTTGAAGGCCGCTGGAATCCTGGTCACATTTGCCAAAGAAGAGTTGGTGGAAAACGACAATCTGCAGCAGGGAATTCAAGACACGGCTGTGAAGACGGTTGAGAAAGAGTGTCAGCGAGGCATTCAGGACTGGATTATTGAGTTGCTCAACCCGGCGGCTTGAGTTTGTCCGAAGTTTCTCATAATCAAAACCGCGACAGAAACAATCTCCCAGGCGACTTTCCTCTTTGCTTTTCCGCGGTTTGCGATTTTCGCCGTTCCGTGCGCGCGCCTTCCGCCAGGGCGGGATTCACGACGCTTTCTTCCCGCCTTCCGCGGCCCGCGCCAGCGGCACGGCCGCCGCCAGCCAGGCCCCGGCCGCGGCCAGGCTGATGGCCGGATAGGCCCAGCCGGGCAGGGTTCCCGCCCAGCTCTTGGCCAGGGAGATGCAGCCGGCGGCCGCGCCCTTGGAGAAGCGGTTGTTGAAGGCGTCCACCACCTGTTTGGACCGGTAGCGGGCGTCGAAGGAGAGCGGGATGTAAAGCAGCTCCTTGCTCGCCCGGAACACGGAGTAATCCAGTCCTTTGAAGAGAAGCAGGGCCAGCGCGGCCACGGAGAGGGCCGGGCTGGCGAGCATCAGGCCGGCGGTGAGCGTGTGCACAAGCGGTATGCCCACCAGGATCGCGGCCAGGGGCAGGCGCCTCAAGACGAGCGGCGTGATCGCGAACTGCATGAGGAAGGCCACGCCGTTGACCATGGCCCAGAAGGTGCCCAGGTAGGCGGTGCGGGCGTCCTTGTGCGGCATGGTCGTCTCCAGGAGCCCGTAGAGCTGCAGGTTCGCGGCGGCCGCGAAGAACTGGGAGAGCGCGACCACGACGGCCATGAACAGCAGGACCCGGTTGTCGAGGATGAGCCGCAGGTGCACCGGCCCCGGTCCGCCGCCGCGCTCGGCGGCCGAGGGCCGGGGCTCGCCGGCCAGGCGGAAGGCCGCGTAGGCCAACAGCGCGGCGGGCGCGAGGCTTAGTCCGCTCAAGAGCACGAACTGCTCGGAGCCCAGGGGGGCGGCGAAGCGGCGCAGGATCATGCCGGCCACTATGGGCCCCACCGAAGCGCCGCCCAGGATGGGGCCGTTGAAGGTCTTGGCGTTGGACTGGTCCAGGGTGCTGTTGATGAAGGACCAGAATTGCTCGACCAGGATGACGATGTAGGCCTCGGTGAAGACGTATATCCCGGCCACCGCCGGCTTCCAGGCCGAGCGCAGGGCCGGGTAGGCGCTTAGAAAGGCCGCGGCGGCGAGGCCCAGTGATACCTGGAGCGTCCATAGGCTGCCCAGGCGCGTGAGGACCCGGCCGTAGCCATAGATAAGGACGGCCATCAAGACCGGCACCAGCGTCATGGCGTAGGGCATGGGGCCGGAGCCGAAGGCCTCTATAAAGAGCGAGGCCGCGGCGCTGCGCGCGAACTCATAGCCGCCCATGAGGAAAGCGGCGGAGAGCGAGATGCAGGCCATGGCCGGGATCAATTTCCGGCTCGGCTTGGGGACCGCGGGCGGAGGGCTGGCGCTCATTTTCAAAGCATGATAGCAAAAGCCCGGCCGAGAACCCGGCCTGACTCCCGGCGGCGTCCGGCGCCCCCTGGGAAAATTTTATAGACTCAATACCATGGATTGGACCGGAGAGCTGGCTGCGCGGTTTAAGGGCCGCTGCCTCTTCGGCGAGCCTCTGGCCCCGTACACGACTTTCCAGATAGGCGGAAAGGCGGAAAGCCTCGTCTTTCCCGCCTCGGAAGAGGAATGGGTCTGGCTCCTGGGCTTCGTCCGGCAAAGGGGACTGCCCCTGACGGTACTGGGCCTGGGCTCCAACGTCATCGTGAGCGACGCCGGCCTGCCCGGCGTCGCGGCCTCCACCCGGCGCATGGACCGCTGCACGGTCTCGGGGACCCGGGCGCTGGCCCAATCCGGAGCGGTCCTGGACGCCGTGATCGCGCGGACCGTGGAGAGGGGGCTGGCCGGCATGGAGCGCCTCTCGGGCATCCCGGGGACCGTGGGGGGCGCGCTCTGGATCAATGCCGGGGCTTTCGCACAGGAGACCTTCGACCGGCTTGTGTACTTCACGGCTGTAGACCGCGCCGGCCGGCTCTTGCGCCGCTCCCAGGCCGAGGTGAAATACGGATACCGGAAGGTGGAAGGAATCGAGGGGCTGGTCTTCCTCGGCGCGCAATGGGAGCTCCCCCCCGGCGACCAGGGCCGGCTGCGCGATATCCGCGCGGCGACCCTCAGGGCCAGGGCCGACAAGCAGCCTCTGGATTGCCCTTCCGCGGGCAGCGTCTTCAAGAGGCCGCCGGGGGACTATGCCTCGCGGCTCATAGATTCCTGCGGGCTCAAAGGCCTCACGGTCGGACGCGCGCAGGTCTCGCCCAAACACGCGGGCTTCATCGTGAACCTGGGTGGGGCCACGGCCCGCGACGTCATGGAGCTCATCGGCCGGGTGCGCGAGACGGTGCGCAGCCGGACGGGCGTCACGCTGGAATTGGAGCAGGTCCCGTTGGGTTTTCATAAGGAGGCAAGATGAGGAGGAGCCGCGTTTGCGGCCGGCTGGGATGGGCGCCCGCTGAGACGATGATCGGGCGCGCGGCCTTTAAACGAACGCCCAGACAGGCTGCGCCTGTCTGGGCGGAACCGCCCCCGCAGGGGGCGGAGCCGTTGCCGTTGTTGCGTAACGGCGCTTTTTGCGGGCTTCGGGCCCGCGACTTCGTCCCGACCGCTACGGCTGGTCGGGACGAAGTGCCAGGACGGCTCAACGGCTTTTACAAAAAGTTGTCATGAGCCCTATTAAGGAAGCAAGATGAGGAGGAGCCGCGTTTGCGGCCGGCTGGGATGGGCGCCCTAGAAAGATTCTTCGACCTCGGCGCCCGGAAGACGGACGTCCGCACGGAGCTGGCGGCCGGCCTGACGACCTTCCTGTCCATGGCCTACATCATCTTCGTCCAGCCCCAGGTGCTGGGCGCGGCGGGCATGGACCCCGGGGCCGTGTTCACCGCGACCTGCCTCTCCAGCGCCCTGGGCTGCATCCTCATGGGCCTCGTCGCGGACTATCCCATCGCCCAAGCCCCCCTCATGGGCGAGAACTTCTTCTTCGCATATACGGTGGTGCTGGGGATGGGCGTGGCCTGGCCCAAGGCCCTGGCCCTCGTCTTCGTCTCAGGGGTCGCCTTCCTCGCGCTCACCCTGACCAGAATCCGGGAGGCCCTCGTCAACTCGGTGCCGCGGGCCCTCCAGTTCGGCATCGCCTCAGGCATCGGCCTCTTCGTGGCTTTGCTCGGCCTCAAGGAGGCGGGGCTCGTAGTGGCGAACCCCCCCACCTTGGTCAAGCTCGGCCCCGTGGCCTCCCGGCCGGTCCTGCTCGCCCTCTTCGGCTTCGCCCTGACGGCCGGCCTCGCGGCCCGGAAAGTGCGGGGCTCCATCCTCATCGGGATGCTCGCGACGGCGGCGCTGGGCTCCGGGCTGGGCTTGGTCCATTACGCCGGGGTCTTCAGCGCGCCGCCCGCGCTGACGCCGACCTTCTGCAAGCTCGACCTCGGCGGTCTGCTGAACTGGGATTCCCTCTCCATCGTGCTCGTATTCCTCTTCATGACCCTCTTCGACACGCTGGGGACTCTGGTCGGCGTAAGCGCCCAGGCGGGGCTCATGCGGGACGGGAAGCTGCCGCGCGCCCCCCGGGCGCTCCTCTGCGACGCGGTCGCGACTACGGTGGGCGCCTGCCTGGGCACCTCGACCGTCTCCAGCTACGTCGAGAGCGCGACCGGAGTGGCCCAAGGCGGCCGCACGGGCCTGACCGCGGTCACGGTCGGCGCCCTGTTCCTGCTGAGCCTCTTCTGCGCGCCGCTGGTGCGCTCCGCGAGCGGGGCCGTGGCGCTGGGCCCCCACGGCTTCATACACCCGGTAACGGCGCCGGCCCTGATCCTGGTGGGGTCGCTGATGATGGGCATGGTCCGGGGGATCGCCTGGGAAGACGTGACCGAGGCCCTGCCCGCCTTCCTGACCATCGCTACGATCCCCTTCACCTGCAACATCGCCGACGGGATCGCGGCGGGCTTCGTATCGTATCCCCTGCTCAAGGCCTGCGCGGGCCGCGGGCGCGAGGCGCCGCCGCTGCTGTGGCTGCTGGCCTGCCTCTGCGTGCTGCGCTACGCCTTCCTTATTTAAGGCACAATTAAGTACCGCAGAAGCGCGGCGGCCAAGGGGCCGCCGTCCCTGGAGGGCGGGCGTTCTCCTATCCCGGAAGGGGTGGTGTCCTGCGTGCTGACGGAGGCCTGGAGCTGGGGTTTGCCGCTGATGGAATATTCCTGAGTGCCGTCGCGGTCGGTCCGGTAGATGGCCGCGCCCGCGGCCCGGAGCCTCGCCAGCGCGGACTGGGTGGGGTGCCCGTAGTCGTTGCGGCCTACCTCTATGTAGGCCCTCTTAGGCTGCACCATGTTCAAGAACCCCGTGCTGGAGGAGTGCGCGCTGCCGTGGTGGCCCACCTTCAGGACGTCGGCTTGCAGCTCCCGGCCGTATCCCGAAACCAGCCTCTCCTCGACCTCGCTCTGGATGTCGCCGGTAAAGAGGAGGGACGCGTTCCGGTAGGTGAGCTTCAGCGCGATGGAGCAGTTGTTGAGCAAGCTGCTTGCCTCCGGTTCCTGCTCTGGAGATTTGGCGGGGTTGGGGCAGCTGTTGAAAACCTTGACCGGCACGCCCGCAGCCCAATCCAATTCGTCCCCGGCCGCGGGATAGTGGAGAGCGCAGCCCGGCTTATTGCGCGCCTTCTCCCGCACGAGATCGTCTCCCGTGGCGGCGGAGTTGTCCACGCGCGTATCGTAGAAATTCTTCACCTGAAGTTTGTCGAAAACGTAGATGAGGCCCGAGTAATGGTCCGCATGAGGGTGGGTCAGCACCACGTAGTCGATCTTGGTCACGCCGTGCTCGGTCAAAAACCTGGCTATGGGAGGGTCGGGAAGTTTGGAATAGTCTGCGCTGCCGACAGGATCGGCGGTGCCGTTGGCTACGGAGGGATCGGGGGGACCGCCGTCGATCAACGCGTTCTTGCCGTTCGGCAGCTCGATGTATTCCGCGTCCCCCTGGCCCACGTTTACGAAATAGGCATGCAAGCCTGGGGCGGCCGGATCCGCGGAAATGCCGCCGTAAGGCGGGACCGCCGCGGGCTCTGGAACCGTCGGAACGTCGCCGCCGGGGACGATTCCTTTGAGGGAGCCCTGGCCCAGGCCGCTGGGCAAGTCCCGGCTTTTAAGGGCCTCGATCGTATCGGCGGCGGAAAGGCGCGCCGGCCAAGGGCAGGACAGGACCGCCCAGCCAAAGGCCGCAACGGCAAGCAAGGCTTTCCAGTTTCTGGTCGCCACAATACAACCTGTTTTAGTTTTTATAAATTACAAATTGCGCTCAATGTTTTCAACCTGTCCAACAAAAACTCATTTTTCGTCCCCAGCGACAATGGCTGCTCACCGCCCGTAAGCCAAGCGCAGCGCCAAATGCTCAGGCAGGCCGGCGGCGCGGATCTTGGCCTGGGTCGCGGCCAAGTCGTAGGCCAGGCGGAAGACGCGGAAGGTCCGCGCCGCGCAGTCCCAAAGCGCGCAGGCGGCGCGCTTGTCGTAGTCGCGGGGCTGTCCCACGGCGCCGGGGTTGTAGGCCGCGGGCACGATGCCGTACGGCGCGACCGCCCCGGTGATGACTTGGCGGTCTTCGATGAATAGGGGCTCGACCTTGCCCTCCGGCGTGCAGCAAAAGCACATGGGCATGTGGCTGTGGCCGCAAAAAAGCGGCCAGGCGCCCACCCGGGACATGTTGTTCTTGAACTGCGCCACGCTCAAGAGGTACTCGTCCGCGGGCCGCCGGGGCGTGCCGTGCACCAAGGTGAAGTCTTTGTGATCCAGGCGGGCGGTCAGGCTCTCCAGAAACGTCCGGGATCCCCCGGAAAGGGCGGCGCGGGTCCAGAGCACGGCGGCGCGCGCGTAGGGGTTGAACCACTTCACGTCGATACGCCCCGCCGCGGCCAGGTCGTGGTTGCCGCAGATGATGTGGAGGTTTTTGACCTGCCGGATCCGGGCGATGCACTCGTTGGGGTTCGGGCCGTAGCCCACGATGTCCCCGCAGCAGAGCAGGCCCTCGACGCGGGAGGCGACGAAAAAATCCAGCACGACCTCCAGGGCCTCGAGGTTGGAATGGACGTCCGCGAACACCCCGTAGAGCATTTACGGGTACATCATACCAGAAGTTAGCTGTGGAGCCAATGCGCGCGCCAACTGCGCTGGCGCGCATTCCCTGGGGGGATAAAATCAGCCCGGCGCCGGCTTCTCCTGCGTCTGAGGCGGCGCCGCGGCAGCGGCTGACGCCGCCCCCCTTTGAGGAATGCGTTGGAAGTCGGCGTGGGGCTCGGGGGCCTCGGTCGGCGCGTGCGCGCCGGTCCGCTTCTGGAACTCGATGGAGACGATCTGGCTGACGCCCTTCTCCTCCATGGTCACGCCGTAGATGACTTCCGCCGCCGCCATGGTGCGCTTGTTGTGGCTGATGATTAGGAACTGGGTGCGCGACACGAACTCCTTGAGCATGGCGACGAAGCGCTCGATGTTGGCGTCGTCCAAAGCCGCGTCGGCCTCGTCGAGCATGCAGAAGGGCGAGGGCCGCACCATGAAGAATGCGAAGAGGAGCGCGATCGCGGTCATGGTCTTCTCGCCGCCGGACAAAAGCGATATGCTCTGCAGGCGCTTGCCCGGCGGCTGGGCCACGATCTCCACGCCGGTTTCCAGGATGTCGTCCGGGGCGGTCAGCACGAGGTCGGCCTCGCCGCCCTCGAAGAGCACGCCGTAGAGCCTCCGGAAGTGCTCGCGCACGTCCGTGAAGGTCTGGCGGAAGTTCTCCCTGGTGGTGGCGTTGATCTTCTGGATGGCGGCGCGGAGGTCTTCCTTGGCCTGGGTGAGGTCGCTGATCTGGGCGTTGAGGAAGGACTGCCGCTGGGCCAGGGCTTCGTACTCCTCGGGCGCGGCCAGGTTGATGGGCCCCATGCCCGCGATGCGCTTGCGCAGGGTCTCCAGCTTTTCCACGTCCACCGCGACCGCGCCGAACTTGGCTTGGGCCTCCTCCACGGTGAGCTGCCGCTGGTCCCAGAGCTGGGCGCGCAGCATTTCCCGCCGCGTCTGGTGGCCGCTCCTCCGGAGCTCGAGCCCGTGCAACTCGGACTGCGTCCCTTCGAGCTCCGCCTGGAGGCCGTGGAGCCCCTGGGCCCGGGATTGGAGCGCCTGCTCCGTCTCCTGCAGGCGCGCCTGAGCGGCCGCGGCCGCGTTCTCGTGCCGGGCCAGCTCCCCTTGCAGGACCTGTATCTGCTGGCGCGACTGGTCCTGGGCGCAAGCCGCCTCCTGCCGGCGCTGGGCCAGGGAGGCAAGCTCGACCCCGCGCTCGGCCGCGGCGGCCGCGCAGTGACTCTTGCTCTCGGCCAGCTGTTCGTAGCGGCTGGCATGAATGGCCATCTCGCGCTCCAGGCCGTGGATATTGGTCTTGAGCACAACCTGTCCCGAACGCTTCTCGAAAAGGGCCTCCTTCGCGACCTGGGCCTGGGCCTGGGCCTCGCCCTCGGCTTGGCGGGCGGCCTTCTCCCGGGCATCGGACTCGGCATGCCGCGCGCGCAGGCCGAGGAGATCCTCCTTGATAACAGCCACCTCCTGGAGGATTCCGGCCGCCAGGGCCGTGCCCAGCTCCACGTTCTGCCGGGCCAAGCCGCACGACTCCTCCTTGTCCTGGAGCCGCTTGCGCAGGGATTCCTCCCGGGCGGTATCGGCGCTGACCGCGGCCAGGGCCTCATGCAGCCGCGCCTCGGCCTCGGCCGCCTCCGCGCCGCAGCGGGAATGGGCCGCGGAGCGCTCCGCGGCCTGGGCCTCCAGCACGGCCAATCTGGCGCGCAAATCCTCGAAGTCCGCCAGCGTGAGTTGCACCCCCGGCCCCGGCTGGGCGCCGCCGCAGACCCAATGGTCGCCGAAGAGTACCTTCCCCAGGGTGTAGCTCTCCGCGAAAAGGAAGCGCACCGCGCCTTCGTGGCGCGGGTCGCACCGGACGTGGTCAAGGAGCGGCCGGGCCGCCTCGGGGTAGACCCGTCTGCCGGAGCCGCCGGTCAGCGTGCTCAGGACCAGAAAACGCGCCCGGCCCCTGCCCGCGGCCTGCAGGAACTCGACTCCCGAGCGGGCCGCGGCGGAGTTCTCGCAGACCACGGCGAAGAGCCTCTCGCCCAGGAGGTCCTCCACGTAGGGCCGCCAAGCCTCCTCCACCTTGATGAGGCTGCGCACGCTGCCGACCACGCCCTCGATTCCGGCGTTCAAGACCGACTGCGCGCCCACCCAGTAGGGGTTCTGCCCGCCCTGGGACTCGATGGATTCGGCCCGGGCCCTGGTTCCGGAGACCTCCGCGTGCAGGCGCAGGACATCCTCCGAGAGCCCGGCCTGGCGCCGACGGAGTTCGGCCATAGCCTCCTGCGCGGCCGAGGCCCGCGCGCGGGCCTCGGCCGCGCGCGCCGCCTGCCCCTGCGCCTCCGCCCGGACCGCCTCGTATTCGCCGCGATAGCGTTCCTCGTCGCCCAGGTCCTTCTGCAGGCCGCGCAGGGCCCCGCCCGCGTCGGCGACGCGACGGCCCAAGTCGGCCTCCCGCTTGGAAACCTCGCGCGATGCGGCCAGGACCCCTTCGGCGGCGGCGCCGGTCTCGGCGCGGCGCGCCTGCAGATTATTCTCCGCTTCGGCCTGCGCCGCGGCGCAGGCGTCCGCCTGGGCCTGCACGTCTAAAAGCTCCTTCTGCGCGGACTCCAGCGCGACCCGGACCCGGTCCACCTCCGCCCCGGCCTGGGCGATCTGGGGATCCATGCCGGCGAGGCGCTCCCGCGCGGACTCCAGCTCCCGCGTGCAGTCCGCGCGGCGGCGGTCCACGCTGGCCGCGGTCTCCTCCGCGGCGCGGCAGCGCTCCTCAAGCCTCCCCGCCTCGCCCCGGGCCTCGGCTATCCTGCCTCCGATCGCGGCGAGCTCCGCCTGCCGGGAGGTCTTCTCCAGCTCCAGCCGCGCGACCTCCGCCTCCGCGCCGCTCACCGCGGCGCGCCGCGAGTCCAGCCGCTCCTGGACCGGACCGGCCTGCGCCGCCAGGTCCGCGAGCTGGGTTTCGATCGCGGCCAGGTCGCAGAGGGTCTTGGCCGCCTCCTGGCCGGCGAGCTCGCCCTCGTACTTCCTGTAGAGCTTGGCTTTGCGCGCGGCGGCGTCCAGGTTCCTGACCTGCTCGTCGATGAGGGAGAGCGAGTCCTGCAGGCGCGCCATGTCCATCTCGACGCGTTCGAGCTTGCGCAGGGCCTCCTCGCGCTTCGCCTTGTACTTGGACACGCCGGCGGCCTCCTCGAAGAGGGCGCGGCGCTCCTCGGGCTTGGCCCGGAGCACGAAATCCACCCCGCCCTGGTCGATGATGGCGTAGCCGTCGCCGCCCACGCCGGTGTCGAGGAACATCTCGCGGATGTCGCGCAGGCGGCACTGCGTGCGGTTGAGGAAATAGGCCGACTCGCCGGAGCGGTATATGCGGCGCGTAACCGTGACCTCGGAGAACTGCACGGGGAGCTGGTTGGAGGCGTTGTCGAAGGTCAGCGTCACCTCGGTCAGGGAGAGCGGCGGCCGCGTCTCCGTGCCGTTGAAGATGACCTCGATCATGGAATCGGCGCGCAGGGACTTCCAGGACATCTCGCCCAGGCACCAGCGCACGGCCTCAATGATGTTGGACTTGCCGCAGCCGTTGGGCCCCACGATGCCGGTGATGCCGGGGCCGAAATTGAGATGGGTCTTCACCGCGAAGGATTTGTATCCGACGAGGTCTATGGATTTCAGGTACATGTCACCTCACGCTCCAGCGCTCCGGTTTTGTTCCATATTTTATCATCTATTAGCTATGAATATCTAAATATGGCCATATAATATAACAAATTCCTTCTAATAATTCAAGTAAAAAATGAGCGCCGGGTGCAGAACCACCATCTCGTTGACTTTTTTTAATCTGTATGTTAATATGGTCCTTATAACATGCAGAGCAACCAGCGGCTTAGCCAACTCCGACAG
>Ga0315280_10011484_pt1 | contig 10878 bp, 8 predicted proteins | sample YL17G06_40_MG_FD_203697 | JGI IMG/M metagenome (GOLD analysis project Ga0315280, IMG submission 203697) | Sediment microbial communities from Yellowstone Lake, YNP, Wyoming, USA - YL17G06_40 | ecosystem: Environmental > Aquatic > Freshwater > Lake > Sediment | place: USA: Wyoming | collected... | reverse complement strand
CTCTAACTCTTATGTGGAGGGAAGTTATCCCACGATCTTTTGCTGAACGTGCAGCCGCTGAGGCTGACTGCATCGCTGCATACGGTGAGCCTTGAAGTCTATCCGCCTTGACATGCTGTCCGCCTGAGCTTCTCGCAATCGTTTCTGCGCCGCTCAGATCAGTTATATGGACTATCGTGTTGTTGAACGACGAGTATATGTTTGCTATGCCCCATCGCTCGATCCTCTTCTCAGACACTATTCTTCCTCCAGCTTGACTCAAGATGTCTACGCTATGAGCGTTTAGAGTATTTATTTAATCTTTCTGAAACTTTTTGTTCGCAAAAATCTTGAGTGACATATTCAAAAGCTTTATTCTTTTGGATAATTTCTCTTGAGAAGTTTTGAAGATAACTACACATGTTCTCTTAGCCATATTTCAAGCTCAGCAGGAAGATCGAAAGCGACACGCACAATTTCCTCGTCATTCAATAGTTGTGTTCTGTATCGATCGAAAAGACGATTTCGACCTTCAACGTCGTCGTCTTTGATCTTGCTTAGCTCTTGTTCATATTTCTTTCTGCTTTCCTCGTATTTCTCGCGTAATCTCTCTAGACCGATCGACGCTTCGGTTGGTAACTCTTCATCAATGTCGATGTCTAAGCCGTATGTATGCATTTCATCTATGAGTTTGCACACTTGCTTCAAATAGGAGAAGAAGCGAGCGTAATTGTTTGAGTTGTAGTCGGACATCAGCAAATGCAATTTGGCCCTGAGATCACGGAGCGGTTGTCGTATTCGATCCACTCTGGCTTGTTTCTGAGGCATGCGTCTCTTACTCGCATTTTCAACCAGGTCAGTAAGGATTGCGTGAAGCTTTCGTTCTACGTACCCTTGGTTCGATAAAATTGTATCTCCATCAAGAATTTCATCATAGATGCACTTTCCGAGTTTTCTTTGCGAAATTGCCACTTTAGTGAACTCCCTTTGCATCTTTGCATCGTTCACGATTTCATTGCTTCCTGTAACTATGATAACCCTTAAACCTAACTGAAACCGTACTCCACCTACGTGACTAAAATGAATTGGGTCGTAAACAAAGAAATAGAAAAGTGCTTGGCGATGAGAAGACTTCTTCGGACAAAAATTGCTTTAGCGGTTATTGGTTTGACTGTGATGATAGTCTCTTGATATGTAATAGTGATGATAGCCTCTGCAGATGTAGCGTCAGCGTTCCCATCTGTGTTTCTCTGCGTAATCTGGTGCATAGTGTTTGCAATTGTAACGCTGTTGCCCCATATAGACTTGTAGCGGACTGGAGCAAATGATCTCTACTACTATTTCTCCAACTCCTAGTTAGTTAGAACTCTTGACCGTTATCTGTGCTTTCTCTCCTTTCTGCTTCTTGTCCTTAAAGCTCTCCACAACTTCTTTCGATACTGCCAAGATCTTCAACTGAATGTCTTCAGGAATATTTTTGATTGCATCGTATTGTTCTCTAAGCAAAACGACGTTTCTCAATCTCCTTTCCATATTCTTCAATCTTCAATGGCATAGCGCAGTAGTCGCAATTACTGTTTGTAGTAGTATTTCCTGATGGCGGTGAGGACAGAACACATGCAATCTCTGACCGCTTTCAGCCTCTTTCTCAGTTTCGAATCCTGAGCGTTGAAGATAGACCATATTCTCGATTTGAGCTCCGCTGTGCGCTTACCTACATTGCTATGATCGATTTATGTGGTCTTTCTTCTTACGCAGATCGTTAATACTGCATATTTTTTACTCTTCGATCTACTTATACGAGAGTTCGGTCAAATCACAGTATGACTATGATCTATGGAGAAGGAATTCCGAATATCGAAGATTGAGAGTCATCTTCTTCCTCAAGTATTCGAAATAGAGAGGTTATGCTTCACTTCACCTTTTCCGGAGGAGTACCTTCGCTCGCTGGCTGAATCTGATTCTGACTGCTTTCTCGTAGCCACTGAGAAGAACAGAGCCGTTGGTTACGTATCGGCTCTGGTACGCGGAAAAGACGCCCATGTTGCTTCTATCGCTGTGCTCGAAGACTATAGAAGGAGAGGAGTCGGACGCGGTCTGATGTCTGAGTTAATCAAGTCTTTGAAGCTTCGCCGCATTAGAACTGTTTCACTTGAAGTTAGAAAGAGCAATACCTCTGCAATTAGATTCTACGAAGGTCTTGGGTTCGAGAGAGTAGGAGTAATGCCGTCGTACTATGAGGACGGTGATGACGCCGTCGCTTTCTCCATGACGCTGTAGGTGACCATCAAACAAAATAGCGACTTCTACCTACGTTCTTATTGATCCTGCTCGGTGAGGTCAATGAAAATCGACTTTTGGCTCCTCGACATAAATCATGAAGTCTTTGATGCACAGCCTGAGATACGATTATGGGGTATCGATTCGAATGGAAAGAGACTGCTCATCCGCGACAAGAGCTTTCGTCCCTACTTCTATTTGCTAGTCACGGATGAGACCGCAATCGATCGCATAGTTGATCGGATAAAGACGGAGAAATCCCGTTATTCCGGCATAGAGAAGATAGAGGTTCTTGAGAAGAGGTTTTTCGGAAAGAATGTGAAGGCAATTAGAATCGTGTGTAGAGATCCTGAGATAATAACGAAATATGCCGAGTCTATGGCGAAATTCGAAGGAGTTAAAGATCACGTTGAGGACGATCTTAGGTCCTCTCTCAGATATATCGTTGACAATGATCTTGTACCGTGTGGCTGGCATCAAGTTGAGGTCAGAGAGGAACCTGAGCAAACGCACGCTCAGGTTGACGAGGTCTTCGAAGCGGTGAAGCCTCCGACACCTATCCATAGGATTGGTACCCCCTTGTTAAGGATGCTGGCGTTCTCTATCGTCTGCTTCAGTCAAAGGGGTGCACCTAACCCCAGCAAAGATCCTGTAGTCATCATTTCGACTTGTACAAGCGACAAGAAAGAAAAGCAGTTCGTTGCCGAAGACTCAAATGACAGGAAAATCGTTTCGGACTTTGTCAACTATGTGAGACAATACGATCCGGATGTGATCGTCGGATATGGTAACAATAAGTTTGATTGGCCCTATCTGTTAGGGCGTGCCAAGCTCATAAGGACAAAGCTTACAGTAGACAGGGTGAAATCAGAGCCCCATACAAGCCTTTACGGACACGTATCAGTTACGGGACGGGCAAACGTTGACTTGCTTGACCTTGCTGAGGACATTCCTGAGGTGAAGATCAAGTCGTTAGAGAATCTGGCGGATTTTCTTGGAGTAGCGAAGAGGACGGAAAGAACTCTGATAGATGAGATGGACCTATCGACTTACTGGGCTGACAGCAAGAAACAGCGCATACTGCTCAAGTTTTCGATTGAGACCTCAAGGTCAATCCTTGGAATTGCTTCAAGGATGCTGGACTTCGCCATGCAACTAGCGAGTATGACAGGACTGCCTCTCGATCATGTCGCAGCAGCGGCAGTAGGCTTCAGGGTAGACTGGTACTTGATCAAGCAAGCTTACAAGCTTGGAGAACTGATTCCTCGAAGGGTGGAACAGTTCTACTCGCCATATAGAGGAGCGATAGTGCTGCCTCCGAAGCGGGGAATTCACGACAAGATCGCGGTGTTGGACTTTACTGCAATGTATCCGAATCTCATGATACTGCACAATCTATCACCAGACACATTCATTAAACCTGATGAATCGCCTTCGAACGACATCGCGGTTGTTCCGGAAGTCAACCACAGATTCCGGAGAGATCCTCCCGGATTCTACAAGACAGTTCTATCCAGCCTGATCGATGTGAGAGAACAAATAAGAAAACAACTGAGAACACTCGATCCGAAGACGATAGAGTATCGAATTCTCAAAGAGAGAGAAAAAGCGGTTAAAGTGATAACCAACGCAACTTATGGTTACGCAGGTTGGGTTGGAGCACGCTGGTACGTTAGAGAAGTCGCTGAATCAGCAGCCGCATTCGGCAGAGCTACTATTCAAGAGGTCATTAAGACTGCCGAAAAAATAGGATTAGAAGTAATCTACAGTGACACCGACGCCATATTCGTAAGGTACGATGCCAACAGAATCAAGCTTCTGCTCAAATGGGTTAAAGACGAATTGAATATGGAGATAAGGCCCGACAAGATCTACGAGAGAATACTGTTTACGGAAGCGAAGAAGAGGTATGCTGGTCTACTGCCTGACGGCACATTCGATATCGTGGGGATGGAGGTTGTAAGAGGCGACTGGGCCAACGTAGCGAAAAACGTTCAAGAAAAGGTTCTGGAACTCGTCTTGAAGGAGAAGTCTCCGAAGGGAGCTATTGAGTTCGTAAGGCACTACATACACGATCTGAGAGAGGAGAGGTTCGAGCTCAGAGATTTCATAATCTGGAAGACGCTGACGAAACCCGTTGAACAATATGAAGTTAGAGCTCCCCACGTTGAAGTTGCCAAGAAACTTCTGAAAGAAGGTTGGGAGCTGACTCTCGGCGATAAAGTTGGATACGTCATCACCAAAGGACTTGGAAAGCTTTTTGAGAAGGCAAAGCCCCAATCAATGGCTTCCGCTGAAGAACTGGACTTGGAGTACTACCTGTCCAATCAGATAATCCCGGCGGCTTTGAGGATACTAGAAGTATTCGGTGTTCGTGAAGAGCAGCTCCTAGAGAAGGAGAGACCCGGTTCCCTTGCTGATTACTTGAAGTAGAGTTCAGTGACTTGATTCATGCTACTGCCCTAAAAGTTCATTCATGGTCATTATCTTCAGGTTAATCGGGCGCTTAGCTATTTCAGATATTCTGTCACCTATGACAAACTTTATGTTTCGATTCTCAGCGAGATCTATCAATCTCTGTGTTACAACGCCATCGAACAGCAACGTGTTCGCGCCTTCGATTTGAGAGATCTTCTCAGCCAATTCGCTCACTGGAATTCTAGTGATCTGTTTTCCCGATCCATCGAAGATCACTGCTTCGAGCGTTCCCCTGAGTTGACGTCCTGCAGCCATAACTTCGTCTGGAACAGAGGGTCTTGGCGGAGGCATCCTTTCAACACCTACGCGTTCGAGCGGAACTTTCTCTCTCAGGGCTTTCAGCAACTCTTTCGGAGTTAGGTCTTCAACCTCTTTCCCCTGCGGAGCTCTGGCCACGTAATCTAACTCAGCAACCTGCATCAATTCCTTCAGAATCAGATCTCCGCCTCTGTCTCCATCGAGAAACGCAGTTACCTCCTTGTTCTTGCAGAGTTGAATTATCGATTGTGGAACTTTCGTTCCTTCAAGGCCTATCGCATTCTTTATCCCGCATTTCAGCAAGTTGATTACGTCTGCTCTGCCCTCCACGACTATTATCGACCCTGTCCCTTCTATCTCAGGGCCAGCTGGAAGCTCTTCTGGACCATAGCCTACCACTTCAGCGGATCTTATAGCCTCGGAGACTTCTTTCAGAATCTCCTCTGTGCTCGGGGTTACTTCAATAACCCATTTTCTCAAAATTTCTTTTGCCTTATCCATTATCGCTTTACGTTTCTCTTCGCGAACATCCTCAACTCTCTCCAATAGTATCTTGGAATCACAAGGACCTATCCTGTCGACGCTTTCTATCGCGGCTGCTATAAGAGCGGTAGACACTTTGTCGACGCTAGAGGGAATTATTACAGTTCCCGTAGTCTTATCATGTTTCGATTCTAAGTCTATCTCTATTCGTCCTATTCTCCCGCTCTTCTGAAGCTCTCTCAAGTCTAAGTCGGGGCCGAAAAGTCCTTCAGTTTGTCCGAAGATTGCTCCAATCACATCTGGTTTTTCAACAACACCCTCGACTTCGAATTTCGCTTTTATTATATATTTCGTAGTAGACGTGTACTGGGATTCCGATGTCATATGTAATAATCCTCCTATCCATTATCCTTCACCATACATCTTGATCGTAAAGTATGATGTTGCCCCCATAAAATGCGTTGCCTTACAGTTAAACTTTCTTCTTTCCTTGAGCACATCCAACCTAGTCTGCGGGTATTCACTCAGTAGTCTCTTTCGGCGTCTCCACATTTTTCTGGCTGGATGGTGGAGTTACAACGGGTTCAGTCACACCGCTCTCAAGAATCTCGAAGTACTGCAGATCTTCAATCTTGATGAAGACCGATCCCACCTTCGTCTTCCCTACGACCCTATAGAAGTTCCGAACAGGTATGTAATTGAGAACAAGGAGGTTCGCTTCTTCAAGCAGCATAGCGGGAGGTTCTTCAAACACAGCGGACAAAAGCCCCTCGTAGACAGGCGGGTAACTGATCAATGGATGGTTTTTGACGAAGACGCGTACTGCCCTTCCAATGTAGGATGCAAGCGATCTATATGGGATCTTGAAATCTGCGCTCGCTGGCTTCTCCATATTTCCCGCACGATAAGAAGGTTGATGAACCATCGAATAAAAGCTTTGGCGACAGTTTTTCACTCAAGGAAGAATTCGTTGACGATGTCTTTGGCTCTTTCTCTTCTCTCTTGATGCTGGATCAGAAACCGTTCAACTCTTTCAGCCAGTATCTGTTTGCACTCGCCGCACATTATCTCCCCTCTCCTGCATCTGCTTTCAAGATCTCTGAGTTTGCCGTCGTCAGGTTCAAAGAGAAATGCGTCATACTGGTAGACGCTGCAAACAGCAGGTTTTCCTCCGAACCTTCTCTGCTCTTCTTCCGTTGCTCTTCCTCCTGTGAAGGCATCCATAATCTTCTTCTTGGCCAATTTGGGTTCGTCTGTCGTGAAGATGCATGTCTCAGGAAGCGATGATGACATCTTACCGCCCCTGCCTAGTCCTGGGAGAAAGCGGGAGTGTATCTGCGCTGGTTTATAGAATCCAAGCTTTGGAGCCACATCGCGGGAGATCCTCCAGTATGGGTCTTGATCAATCGCTGCTGGGATCAGGCATGGAACATTCTTGTTCTCATTGACCGATTCTAGGAAGCATGGGACGGCTTGTATCGCTGGGAAGAATATTATGCCTATATTGGAGCTCTCTTTGAAGCCGAAAACAGCTCTCGCCGTTGAGTAAGTGACGTGTTTCGCTATTTCTATTGCAAGATTGTACATTACCTTGGCGTACTTCATATCTGAGATGAATTTCGTCTTCTTCACATCGAAGCCTACCGCGATTATGTCGAGAGCATTGTCGTAAGCCAAGTTCAGCGCCTTCTTCGGCGTCATCTCAGGATTGATCAAGAATTTCTCATCGTCAGTCAACTGGAAGTACAGTTTGGCGTTGAATGCGTCTTGGAGGTACTTTGTGAAGATCCAAGGAACTATGTGCCCCAAATGAACATCTCCAGACGGCCCTCTCCCTGTGTACAAAACGAATCTCTCGCCTTTCTCGTATCGATCCAGAATCCAATCCAAGTCTCTGTGTGAGAAGAAGACTTTTCTTCGTAGTTGAGGGTGGAGCTCTCCAGTAAGCTTCTCTATTCTTCTGAGTAGGCTCTCCGTTATCCGTTCAGTGCCGAACTCTTCTATCAGTTTATCGTAGTCTATCTCGCCTGAGACTTCCCACGGAGTCACAACCATCTCTGAGGGTTCCATCGATTTATCGCTCCAATCGACAAGTCTTAAGTCTCTCTTGAAGTCAGATTGTGAACATACATTAAGCCCGTCTTGAAAATAAATATAAGCTTTGGGCGCTAATGCTCAGACGAACTGCTCTGTTTGGAGTGTGGAAATACAGGTGGAACTACGGAAGAACGAGGTCCTAACCCTGCTTGCGTTGAAAACCATGAAGGGAACCGGGGAACTTCAAGCCATCGTTAGTAGCACAGGTCTAAAGGATGCCGCAGTCATGAGAGCAGCATTGACGCTTCATGATAAGAAGCTAATCACGCTTCGAGAGAAGAAGACGAGCCTAGTTAGACTGAGAGAAGAAGGGAAACTATACGCAGAGCAAGGGCTTCCCGAGAGGAGACTAATCAAGGCAGTACTAGCTCTTCGAGGAAAAGCTTCCGTTGAAGAGGCTGCTGAAAAAGCTGACCTGAAAAGAGAGATGCTGCCTATAGTCATAGGCTGGATAAGAAGAAAAGGCTGGGCGAAAATCTACAAGACCGACGGAAGACTATTCTTAGAAGTTCTCAAGGAAGCAGAAGAAACCGAGGACGAAAAACTGCTTAGAGTCATTCTCAAGAAGGACGAAGTATCCGCAGATGAATTAAGTCAACCGATGCGTCTTTCCCTTCCTATCATTAAGGCTAGGGGTTTGATAGAAATCAAGGAGAGAACCAGTAGAGAACTAGCATTATCGCGGAAAGGATGGCGGGCTGCAGAGAAAGGCGTCAAGGCTCGTGAAGAGATCAGTGAACTAACTCCGGAACTCATAACCAGTGGGCGGTGGCGCGAAGTCAAATTCAGAAGATACAACATCAAAGCGCCAGTTGCGAAGGTCTGGCCGGGTAAGAAACAGCCTTACAACAGTTTTCTCGATGAGTTAAGGAGACGACTCGTCGAACTCGGTTTCAAGGAGATGACAGGCCCAATCGTCGAACTCATGTTCTTTAATTGCGACAGCCTCTTCATGCCTCAAGATCATCCTGCACGAGAGATATTTGACATATATTTCGTGAAGTCGCCAACTCATGGAAATTTGAGCGCTTACGAGCATTTCTTGGGAAATGTTAAAGAAGCTCATGAGAACGGTTGGAAGACAGGTTCGAGTGGGTGGGGCTACAAGTTCTCTCTCGACGAAGCGAGACGGCTGGTTCTAAGAAGCCACGGAACAGCCCTCAGCTCCCGAACACTTGTGAGCCCGAAACTGGAGATACCGGGAAAATATTTCTCAATAGTGAGATGTTACAGGCCGGAGGTCACAGACAGGACTCATCTCACAGAGTTCAACCAGGTGGAGGGCATCGTTGTAAGCCCTGAGCTCAATCTACGTGACTTGCTTGGCGTCCTAAAGAGGTTTGCTATCGAGATAGCTGGCGCGGACAGAGTGAGATTTAGGCCGGACTACTTCCCATTCACTGAGCCAAGTGTGGAGCTACTTGCCTACAAGGAAGGATACGGCTGGCTGGAATTTGGAGGCTCAGGAATCTTTAGGCCTGAGCTCACAGAGCCCTTGGGGATCTCTGTGCCGGTGATAGCTTGGGGTTTAGGCGTGGACCGACTGTTCATGATGAAGACTGGCATCGACGATATCCGCTACCTGTTCACAGAGGATCTGGAGTGGATCAGAAAGCAGGGGTTGTTATGAATTGCCAACAGTAGAAACTAACTTCGAGGATCTTCAGACTCTTCTCGGAATTCAGCTTCCCACCAACACAGACGAGTTGAACGAGATTCTCTCATATGTTAAAGGAGAAGTTGAACAACTATCCGAGGGAGATCTCAGCATAGAGATCAAAGATAGCAATCACCCCGACTTATGGTGCGTCGAAGGAATCGCACGAGCTCTAGGAGGTTTTCTCGACCTTGAGAAAGGAATGAAAAGTTATAGTGTTGCAGGTTCTTCGGGGGTCGATGTTTCTGTAGATCCAGCGCTACAGAATATCCGACAATACATGGCTTGTGCAGTTGTCAAAAATGTAGGCTTGACGGATGTTATCATACGCGGAATGATGCATCTGCAGGACAAGCTGGATCAAACTTACGGCAGGCGAAGAAGAAGGACATCCATAGGCTTATACGACTTTGACCTGATCAAACCGCCACTACGCTATAAGGTTACGAAGCCTTCGGAGACAAGCTTCATACCCTTGGGATTTGCTGAGAAGATGACTTTGAGAGAGATCCTCAAGAAGCATCCCAAAGGTCTAGAGTATGGCTACATCGTGAATAGGTATAAGGAATGGCCTATAATACTGGATGAGAAGGACGATGTCTTATCGTTTCCACCAATCATAAACTCAAATGATCTTGGGAGGATTACTGAAGAAACGAAGAATATCTTGATTGAGGTTACAGGGACAGTTCATGAGACGGTATTGAACACATTGATCACGATGGCCGTCTCACTTGCAGACAGAGGAGGAGAAACTCTCTCTTCAATTATTCACTATAGTTCTCCGAAGGCAATGGATGTGGAAACCCCCGAGCTTAAATCAAAATCTATGAACCTTGATGTTCATTACGTTGAAAAGGTTCTTGGACTCGGCCTGTCGAACAGCGAGATAGTGCATCTTCTCGAGAAAGCACGATATGACGCGATGGAACAAGGTGAGGCGACGGTGACAGTTCAGGTCCCATGCTACAGGATGGACATAATGCATCCAGTCGATATTGTTGAGGACATAGCCATAGCGTACGGCTTGAACAATATCGAACCAAGATGGCCCCAAATGCCGACGGTTGGAGCAATAACTTCGCGAGAGAAATTCTGCGATATTCTCCGAGAGATCATGACTGGACTGGGCTTCCAAGAAGTACTGACCTACAGTATGACCAACGTCGAACACCTATTCACCAAGATGAACCTCACCCCTAGCAGAGCGATCGAAGTTGCCAACCCTAAGATGACTTCACTCACATGTTTGCGAAGTTGGCTTCTTCCGAGCATTATGAAGTTCTTGAGCAACAATACGCATGTTGACTATCCTCAGAAGATATTTGAAGTAGGCCTCTGCGTCGTTTCAGATAAGAAATGTGAGACCCTGTCCAGAGATGTGAAGACGCTAGCTTGCACTCTCACGTACTCAAAAGCAAGTTTCACAGAGTTAAAATCCATTTTGGATTCGCTCCTCTCAAACATAGGAATTCGCTACGAGATCAAAGAGACAAAACACGGTAGCTTCATGGATGGACGTGTCGGCAGGATATCTGTTAAAGGCCGAGAGGTAGGCATCATGGGTGAGATCAACCCGAAAGTCTTGGAGTCTTGGAGGATAGAAAACCCGACGGCAGCCTTTGAACTCGACGCAGACAGCCTCT
>Ga0315280_10011482_pt1 | contig 10880 bp, 8 predicted proteins | sample YL17G06_40_MG_FD_203697 | JGI IMG/M metagenome (GOLD analysis project Ga0315280, IMG submission 203697) | Sediment microbial communities from Yellowstone Lake, YNP, Wyoming, USA - YL17G06_40 | ecosystem: Environmental > Aquatic > Freshwater > Lake > Sediment | place: USA: Wyoming | collected... | reverse complement strand
TCTCGTGCAGGCGCGCAGCACCGTCGACGACACGCAGCGCCACAACCTGTACGCGCAGGCTGAGAAGATCATGCTCACGGATGCTCCGATCGTGCCGCTGTACTTCTACCGCGACTACCGCATCACCGACGTGAAGCGCGTCGGAGGCGTTTTGATCAACCCGATGTACTTCGTCGACATGTGGCAAGTGTGGGTGAAGTAGCCGCACATCGGCTTGCCTGCGTCGCAGGCGACGCTTACACTACCTAGGCGGTTTTGGCGGCTTGCCGCTGGGAAACCAGCGGCAAGCCGCCTTCTTACGACTGTTCATGCATGAATCGCATCCAAAGATAAGGTAGAGTAGCGGACATGGTTGCCTACGTCGTCAGGCGCTTCTTGCAGCTGATCATCGTTCTTCTCGGCGTCAGCGTCATCACGTTCATCATCATGTTCCTGGTGCCCGGCGATCCCGCGCAGCTGCTCGCGGGCCGCAACCCGACGCCCGAGCGCGTCGCCGTCATCCGCCACCATTTCGGGCTCGACAAACCCGTGTACGAGCAGTATCTGCTCTTCCTCAACCGTTTGGTCCACGGCGACCTCGGCGAGTCCTACCAGTTCCAGCGCCCGGTGACCGCGATGCTCCTCGGCAACCTGGGCAACACGGCGCAGCTCGCCATTGCGGCCGTGCTCATCGAGCTGCTCGGCATACCGTTAGGTATTTACTCGGCGTTACGCCAGTACTCGTTCTGGGACACGGCGCTCACGACGACGGCGCTGATCATCTGGGGCATCCCCGTGTTCGTCCTCGGTCTCGCCATGCAGTACGTCTTCGGCCTGAAGCTCAACTTGCTGCCTATCACCGGCGCGGGGACCAACGTCTTCTGGGTCATCCCGTCGAGCATAGCGACGCTCGAGGCGCTGATCCTGCCCGCGGTGACCCTGGGCTTGATCGAGGTCGCCTACATCTCGTACATGCAGCGCGCCTCCATGCTCGAGGTCATCCGCTCCGACTACGTGCGCACGGCCCGTGCCAAGGGCCTTTCCGAGAAGTCGGTGGTGCTCAAGCACGCCCTCAAGAATGCGATCATCCCGGTCATGACCATCGCCGGCATCGACCTCGGTGGCCTGATGGGCGGCGCGATCCTCACCGAGACGGTGTTCTCACGGCCCGGTGTCGGGCTCATGATCTACCAGGCCATCGGCGCGCGCGACTTGCCCGTCGTGGCCGGTGGCGTGCTCTTCGCCACGCTCGTCTACGTTATCGCCAACCTAGTGGTAGACATCGGCTACGCCTACGTCGACCCGCGCATACGCTATGAGGACTAGGGTCGCGCATGAGTGACACGGTCTCGACCTCATCGGCGCCGACCCCGCAGGCCGCTGCGTCGATGCCGAGCAGCGACGTGCCGCAGACCAAGCCGCTGGGCCTCTGGGCCGACACGTGGCGGCGGCTCAAGCGCAACAAGATCGCCATCGTCGGCCTGGTGATTATCTCGGTCTTCCTCGTCATCGGCGCGGCCGAGATCGTCGCCGTCGACATCGTGCATGCGAACCTCGCGCCCTACGACCCGAACAAGGTCGACTACAAGCTCACACCGACGGGCCTCGGCTCACCGCCGTCCCTCTCCCACCCCTTCGGCACCGACTATCTGGGCCGCGACATCTTCTCGCGCACGCTCGTGGCGACGCGCATCTCGCTGCTCATCGGCGTCATCGCCGTGGCCATCGCGCTGACGATCGGTTTGGCGCTGGGGCCGGTCTCGGGCTACTACGGGGGGGTGATCGACAGTTTCATCATGCGGCTCGCCGACATCTTCTTCGCCTACCCCTACATCCTCTTCGTGCTGCTCATCATGACCGTGCTCGGTCCGGGCTTCCGCAACGTGTTCATCGCCATCGGCATCCTGAGCTGGGCGACCTACGCGCGCCTCGTGCGCGGCACGGTGTTGAGCATCAAGACGATGGAGTACATCGAGGCGGCGCGCGCTCAGGGCGCGAGCGACCTGCGCATCATCTTCCGTCACGTGCTCCCCAACAGCATGGCGCCCGTCTACGTGGCCATCGCCATGGGCGTCGGCGGCGCGATCGTCACCGAGGCGGCGCTGAGCTTCTTGGGCATCGGCATCCAGCCGCCCAACGCGTCGTGGGGCAAGATGATCGCCGACTACCTGAGCTACATGGCGGCCGGCCGCTGGTGGATGGAGCTGTTCCCCAGCGTCGCGTTGGTGTTGACGGTGTTCGGTTTCATCTCGTTCGGCAACGGCCTGCGCGACGCCACCGACCCCAAGCTCAAGGAATAGTCCTGTGGCAGAGAGACTCCTCGACGTCAAGAACTTGAGCACGCATTTCTTCACTCACGCCGGCGTTGTGCGCGCCGTCAACGGCGTGAGCTTCAGCCTCGACCGCGGTGAGACGCTCGGCATCGTGGGCGAGTCGGGCTCGGGCAAGACGGTGGCGGCGCTGTCGGTCATGCACCTCGTCCCCGACCCTCCGGGTAAGATCGTCGAGGGTGAGATCGTCCTCAAGGGTCGCGACCTCGTCTCGCTGAGCGACGACGAGATGCGGCACGTGCGCGGCAACGACATCGCCATGATCTTCCAAGACCCCATGACCAGCCTGAACCCGGTCTTCAAGATCGGTGACCAGATCGCCGAGGCGATCCAGCTCCACCAGGGCAAGAGCAAGCGCGAAGCGTGGAGGATGGCCGCTGCGTTGCTCGCCAAAGTGGGCATCCCCGACGCCGAGCGGCGCGTCAACGAGTATCCCTTCGAGTACTCGGGCGGCATGCGGCAGCGCGCCATGATCGCCATGGCCATCTCGTGCAACCCCGACATCCTCATCGCCGACGAGCCCACGACGGCGCTCGACGTGACGATCCAGGCGCAGATCATGGACGTGATCCGCGAGATGCAGGCACAGTACGACTCCGGCGTGATCATGATCACGCACGATCTCGGCGTGGTGGCCCAGATGGCCGACCGCGTGATGGTGATGTACGGCGGTCGCACGATCGAGTACGGGCCGGTCGACGAGGTGTACTACAACGCGCATCAGCCCTACACATGGGGGTTGCTCGGCTCGTTGCCGCGCCTCGACGAGACCGACAAGCAACGCCTCACGCCGATCAAGGGCCAGCCGCCGAACCTGCTCTTGCTGGCGCCGGGCTGCCCGTTCGCCGGGCGTTGTCCGTACGAGCGCGAGGTCTGCCGCGACAACTTCCCGGCGAGCGAGATCGTGGGGCCCGACCACGGCGTGAACTGCTGGATCCCGCTGCAGGAGCGGCTTGAGATCAGAGCCAAGCTCCCCCGATTCACGGCGCGTGTCGCATGAGCCCCATCCTCGCAGTCCGCGACCTGAAGAAGCATTTCCCGATCAAGACCGGGATCCTCAAGCGCACCACCGGCAAGGTGTACGCGGTCGACGGCGTCTCCTTCGACATCGACGAGGGCCAGACGCTGGGCCTCGTGGGCGAGAGCGGTTGCGGCAAGTCGACGACGGGGCGTGTCGTGTTGCGCCTGCTCGCGGCGACCGACGGGCTCGTCAAGTTCGACGGCGTCGACGTCATGAAAGCGTCACGCGCGGAGATGCAGCGACTGCGGCGCGACATGCAGATCGTCTTCCAAGACCCGTACGCGTCGCTCAACCCACGCATGAAGGTCAAGAACATCATCGCCGAGCCGCTGCGCATCCACAAGATCGGCACTGAGGCCGAGCGCCAGCGCCGCGTCCATGAGCTCCTCGAGACCGTCGGACTTACCTCCGAGCATGCCGAGCGCTATCCGCACGAGTTCTCGGGCGGGCAGCGGCAGCGCATCGGCTTGGCGCGCGCTCTGGCGCTCAACCCTCGGCTGATCATCTGCGACGAGCCGGTCAGCGCTCTCGACGTCTCGATCCAGGCGCAGATGATCAACCTGCTCGAAGACCTGCAGAACGAGCTCAAACTCACGTACCTGTTCATCGCCCACGACCTCTCGGTCGTCAAGCACATCTCCGATCGCGTCGCGGTGATGTACCTAGGCAAGATCGTCGAGGTCGCCGACAGCTCGATCATGTACACGCGCCCGCAGCACCCGTACACCGAGGCGCTGCTCTCGGCCGTGCCCATCCCCGACCCGAAGACCGAGCGCATCCGGCGGCGCATCATCCTCGAGGGCGACGTGCCGAGCCCGGCCAACCCACCGAGCGGCTGCGTCTTCCACCCGCGCTGCCCGCGCATGCAGCCCGACCCCTGCACGAAGGTCATGCCGCTCCTCGAGAGCACGGGCGGCGGCGCGAGTCAGAACCACGTCGTGGCCTGCCACTTTCCGACGCGGTACGCTTCCGACGGCAAGGTCACGGCCGACGCGCCCTGACCCGCGCCCTGACCCGCGCCCCAGCACCGCCGGGAGGATCGTCGTGGCCGCAGCATCCCTCACGCGCCGCTCGCCGGTCGCGCGTGCCGTCTCGTGGCTCGGCGCTTTCCTCGTCCCCCTCGGCGTCGCACTCGTCTTCGGCGTCGCGCTGACCGCCGCGGGCTGCGGCGGCTCGAGACCCGCCGACAAGGTCATCGCGCGCGTCGACGGGCAGCCCGTCTATCAGAGCCAGCTCGACCTCGAGCGCAGGGGTGTGTCGTTCACCCAGCAGGAGGTGACCGAGAAGCAGCTTCTCGACACCCTTATCGATGAGGAGCTGGTACGCCAGCAGGCGGCCCGCCTGAAGCTCTCCGTGACGCCGACCGAGATCGAGGCGCGGCTGCGGGAGGTCGAGCGGCAGGTCGGTGGCACGGCGGCGCTCGAGCAGGCCCTCAAGAGTTCGGGCCTCGACCGCGCCGGACTGGGCAAACGGATCGCCGTCGTGCTCGAGGGCGAGAAGGTGCAGGACGCCATGTTCCGCGCCGTCAAGGCGTCGCGCGCCGAGGCGTTGCGCTACTACCGGCAGAACCCCGACGCGTTTCGCCGCCCCGCAGCCGTGCGTCTCGCCTCGATCGTGGTGCGCAACGACGGCATGGCACGCAGCGCCCTCGCCAAGATCCGGCAAGGCCAGAGCTTCGCCGTGACCGCGCGCCAGTTCAGTCGGGACGTGGAGACGAAGGAAGGCGGCGGCATGCTGGGCTGGGTCGCCGTGCCGTCGTTGCCGCAGCCGTTGGCCGAGGCCGTCGCCAAGCTCAGGCCCGGTCAGATCAGTGCGCCGGTGAGCGCTCCCGGCGGCGTCTACATCCTCAAGCTGTACGCCCGCCGCGCGGCCAGCTTGTTGAGCTTCTCGACGGTCGGCCGGGAGCTGCGGCGGCAGCTCACGGCACAACAGCGGCAGCGCGCCCTGGCGGCGTGGGTCAAAGACGTTCGCGGCGGCGCCGAGATCGAGATCGTGCACTGACGCTGCGGAGCCCGTGCGCCGAGCGACGGGTGCGGCGAGCGTCTTAGCGAGCGGCCGTCGCTCGCCCGTCGACGTCGCGGGGTTTAGGGTCTGGCCGGCGGTTGCTATACTCAGCGACGGTCGCCTGTAGCTCACCCGGGAGCGTTGGCCGTGAAAGACATCCTCATCGTGCTCCTCGTCGTGGCGCTCGCCTTGCTCGTCCTCGGCGCCGCCAACGCCACGTCGCACCTCGACGTGCACTACCTCGTCGGCACGTGGCATCACGTCTCGGTGCTCGGCCTGGTAGCGATCGCGGTGGTGGTGATCGTCGTCGTCGGCTTGCTCGCCGCCGCGTTCGAGCGTGTGCGTGCGGTGGGCGAGCGGCGCAAGCTCGAGAAGGAGCTCGACCACACATATGCGCGCCTGCGCGAGGCGCAGGCGGCGCTGGCGTCGGCCGCCGGCCCGGTCGCCGGTGCCGCGCCCGCGGCGACCGATGCGGGCGACGCGGCCGAAGAAGCCGGCACGGCCGATGCGGGCGACGACGGCGACGCGCACTGAATCACCCTTCTGGCTGCTGGCGGGCGTCGCGGTCGGTCTCATGGCCGAGGCCATCGGCGTGATGCTCTCCTTTGTCGGCCTGTCCGCGGCGATCGCCTTGGGCGCCCCGCGCGACGCCGCCGTGGCGACCCTCGCGCTCGATGGCGTGCAGGCCGTCTCGTGGCTTGTCGCGGGTGCGATCGCCTACGAGGTGGCACGGCGGCGCGCGGCGGTCATCGCCACGGCGGTGCTGCCGCCGCTGGCGGCGTTCACCGTGTTCGTGACGGGTCTGGTCGTACGGCGTGCCGGAGTCGGCGGTCACGTGGCGGTGGCGGCGCTGTTCTGGCTGGCTCTGGCGGTCCTCGTGTACGCCGGTGGCCGCCTGTGGGAGCGGCGCCTGCAGCGCCCGACGTATGCAGGTGAGGGGGGCGACGTCCGTCACGACGAGCCGCTACAGTAGAGCGACGATGGACGCACCTTCCACCTGGCAGATCCCACCGGTCGACCTCGGCTTGGCCGCGCGGCTCGCGGCCCGACTGGGCGTCAGTCGCGTGACCGCCGAGGTACTGGCGCGCCGCGGCTTCGCCGGCGAAGCCGCGGCGCGCGCCTTCCTGCACCCCGACTTCCTCTTCCACAGCCCCTACCTGTTGCCCGGCATCGCCGAGGCCAAGGCCGCCGTCGACCGCGCCCTCAAGCGCGGCGAGCTCATCGCCGTGCACGGCGACTACGACGCCGACGGCATCACGGCGACCTTCCTGTTGACCGAGGTGCTGCGCGAGCTCGGGGCGAACGTGGTGTGGCGCGTGCCGAACCGGTTCAGCGACGGGTACGGGGTGTCGGCGCGCGCCGTCGAGGCTTTGGCCGAGCAGGGCGCGCGTCTTCTGGTCACCGTCGACTGTGGCGTGACGGCCGTTGCCGAGGTCGCCCGTGCGCAGGAGCTGGGCATGGAGGTCGTCGTCACCGACCATCACGAGCCCAAGGGCGAGCTCCCCGGGTGCGTCGTGGCCGACCCGCGGCTCGGGGGCTATCCGTTCCCGCACCTGGCCGGCGTGGGTGTGGTGCTCAAGCTGGCGCACGCCTTGCTCGAAGAGCGCCGTGGCGACCGTGTCGAGCTGCCGCTGGCGCTCCGCCCCTACACCGACGTGGTGGCCCTGGGCACGGTGGCCGACGTCGTGCCGTTGCTCGACGAGAACCGCCTGCTGGTGAAGATGGGCCTGGGGCGGCTGCAGAGCGCGCCGCGCCCCGGGCTGGCCGCTCTGCTCGAGGTCAGCGGTACGGCGCCGGCCGACGTCGCGGCCGCCACGCTCGGGTTCCGGCTCGGGCCGCGCCTCAACGCCGCCGGGCGTCTCGAAGACGCAGCGATCGCCATCGAGCTGCTCGCGGCCGCCGACCGCACCACGGCGCTGCCGCTCGCGCTCAAGCTCAACGAGCTCAACATCGCCCGGCAAGACATCGAGGCGGCGATGGTCGCCGAGGCGACCGGCATGGTCTCCGACCCGCCGCCCGCGGGCCTGGTGCTGAGCTCGCCCGACTGGCACGAGGGCGTCGTGGGCATCGTCGCCTCGCGCGTGGTCGAGCGGGTGAACCGCCCGGCCATCCTGCTGAGCGAGAAGGGCGACGAGGCGTCGGGTTCCGGGCGCAGCATCCCCGGCTTCGACCTGCTCGCCGCCGTCGCGGCCTGCTCGGGGCCGCTGCACTCGTTCGGTGGGCATCGCGCGGCCTGCGGCCTGCGCCTGCCGCGCAAGGCCGTACCCGCCTTCCGCAAGGCGTTCGCGGCCTACGCGGCCGAGCATCTGCGGCCCGCAGACCTCGTGCGCCGCCAGCCGGTCGACGCCGTCGCCTGCGGCGACGAGCTCACCCTGGCCCTGGCCGACGAGCTCGAGCTGTTCGGCCCGCACGGCCTCGGCAACCCTAGGGTCACGCTGCTCGTGCACGGCGCCGAGATCAACTCGCCGCGGCTCACGCGCAACGGCAAGCATATGCAGGCCAGCGTGTGCGCCGACGGCGCCAGTTGCTCGGCCATCCGCTTCAACGTCGACGGTCTGAACGGGCTCGAGCAGGGCGCTCGCTTCGACATCCCCCTGGTGTTGGCCAAGAACGCCTACAACGGCGTGGTGAGCGGCCAGGTCGAGGTCAAGGGGCTCTATCGCATCGACCCCGAGCCGGATCACGACGTCTGCGGCACCGCCTGCGCAGCCGAGTGCCCCGAGCTGGTGCACGGCGATGCGTTCTGGCGTCTCATCGACGAGCTCGACCTCGCGCCCCTGCTCGGCGCCGCGCCGGCCGGCGAGATGTCCGACTCGCCTGCCGCCGGCGCGAGCGCGGCGTTTGCGGGGAGCGCCGGCTCCGTCGGTGCTGCGGCGCCTGCTGCGCCGGCCGGTGCCGACGACGGGGCGGCCGCGGCGGTCGAAGACCGCCGCGGCCGCCCCGTGCTGTCGACGCTCACCTCGCTGGTGGCCACGGGCGAGCGGCTCCTGGTGCTCGTCGCCGACGTCGGCCGCCGTCGGCCGCTGCTGGCGCGCGATCTGCCGCTCGCGCCGCTCGAGCTCGAGGCCATGTACCTCAACGGCGCCTGCGCGCCGGGGCGCCTGCGGGCGGCGGCGGCGCCCGATGGGCCGCGCGTCGTCATGGCGTCGACGGTCACCGCCGCGCTGTACCCAGAGCTGGTGCGCGGTTTTGGGCAGATCGCCTTCGTCGACCCACCGTTCTGGGAGGCGGCGCTCAACTCCGTGCGCGCCGCCGCCGATGCCGGCTCTCGTATCCATTTCGTTTGGGGAGCGGGTGAAGTACACTTTGCCGGCAAGATCGCGGCGGCCGACTACGACCTCGACGCCGCCGCGCGGCGTGTCTACCGGATCCTCGCCCGCGCCGCGGGGCGGCCTCTCGACGACGAGCTGGCACGCGGGCTCGTGGGCGAAGGCCGCTTTCTCGCCAAGGTGCCGACCCTCGTGGCCGCGTGGCGCACGCTCGTCGAGGCCGGTTTGGCGGTCCCGAGGGGAGGCAAGAACCTACTCGCGACCATCGAGGGCAAGACCGACCTCTCGAGCTCACCGACGTTTCGCCTATGGCACCGAGAACCCACAAGACGGTACCTGCAGCGCTGCCTGACGGCGCGACTGTAGCCGCGACCCTGCCCCCCGAGGCGCAGGCGTTGCTCGACGAGCTCTTCGCGACCGTCGAGAAGTATAATCCCACGCCCGATCGCGACCTGATCGCACGCGCTTTCGCCACGGCCTTCCGCATGCACTTCGACCAGAACCGCAAGAGCGGCGAGGCGTTCATCAACCACCCCGTCGGTACGGCCGAGATCTGCGCCGAGCTGGGCCTCGACTCGACGACCATCGCCGCGGCGCTGCTGCACGACGTCGTCGAAGACACCGGCGCCGGCGTCGAAGCGCTCGAACACGAGTTCGGCTCCGAGATCGCCGGCCTCGTCGACGGCGTCACTAAGCTGACCAAGATGAGCTTCCAGTCCCGCGAGGAGGAGCAGGCCGAGAACTACCGCAAGATGATCGTCGCCATGGCGACCGACATCCGCGTGATCCTCATCAAGCTGGCCGACCGCCTGCACAACATGCGCACGCTGTGCTACCTGGGCAAGCAGAAGCAGATCCAGAAGGCCAAAGAGACGCTCGAGATCTACGCGCCGCTGGCGCACCGGCTGGGCATCAACTCCATCAAGTGGCAGCTCGAAGACCTGGCCTTCGCGGCGCTGCACCCGCGCCGCTACGCCGAGATCCAGCAGATGGTCGCCCAGCGCCGTGCCGACCGCGAGGACTACGTCCAAGACGCCGCTAAGTTCCTCGAAGGCGAGCTGGCCAAGGTCGGCATCCGCTCCGAGATCACCGGCCGAGCCAAGCACTTCTACTCGATCTACGTGAAGATGAGTCGTCGCGGCAAAGAGTTCAACGAGATCTTCGACCTCACGGCGCTGCGCGTGCTCGTCGACACGGTGAAAGACTGCTACGGCGCCATCGGCATCATCCACTCCGTCTGGAAGCCGATCCCGGGTCGCTTCAAGGATTACATCGCGATGCCGAAGTTCAACATGTACCAGTCGCTGCACACGACCGTGATCGGGTCGGGTGGCAAGCCGCTCGAGATCCAGGTCCGCACGTTCGAGATGCACCAGACGGCCGAGTACGGCATCGCGGCGCACTGGCTCTACAAGGAGAAGGGCAACGGCGAGGCTGCCGACAAGCTGGCCTGGCTGCGCCAGATGATGGAATGGCAGTCAGAGACCGGCGATCCGCGGGAGTTCATGGACACGCTGAAGATCGACCTCTTCGAGGACGAGGTCTTCGTGTTCACGCCGAAGGGCGAGGTCAAGAGCCTCGCGGCCGGGTCGACACCGCTCGACTTCGCCTATGCCGTGCACACCGACGTCGGCAGCCACTGCGTCGGCGCCAAGGTCAACGGGCGCATCGTGCCGCTGCATCACCGCCTGCGCTCGGGCGACATCGTCGAGATCATCACCTCCAAATCGAGCCGGGGCCCATCGCGCGACTGGCTCGGCATCGCCACGACGCCGCGCGCCAAGCAGAAGATCCGCCAGTACTTCCGGCGCGAGCAGCGCAGCGACGCCGAGCACTCGGGCCGCGACCTGTTGCAGGAGACGCTGCGGCGGCTGGGCGTGCCGGCGCAGAAGGTGCTCTCCAGCGCCGAGTTCCTGCAGATCGTGAAGGAGACCGGCTTCCACAAGGCCGACGACCTCTACGCCGCGATCGGCTCCGGCCGGGTGCCGGTGAAGACGGTCACCAACAAGGTCCTGCAGCGCACCGGCACGATGAAGGAGGCGGTGCCCGAGGTCGACATGCTCCCCACAGCTCCGGGCGGCGCCGAGTCGCAGACCACCGCGATCTCCAGCGAGTTCGGCATCACGGTCGACGGCCTGCGCGACATCGTCGTGCGCCTGGCGAAATGCTGCAAGCCCATCCCCGGCGACGAGATCGTCGGCTACATCTCCCTGGGCAAGGGCGTCACCATCCACCGCGCCGAGTGCAAGAACGCCAAGGCGCTGGCCAAGAACCCCG
>Ga0315280_10011481_pt1 | contig 10881 bp, 9 predicted proteins | sample YL17G06_40_MG_FD_203697 | JGI IMG/M metagenome (GOLD analysis project Ga0315280, IMG submission 203697) | Sediment microbial communities from Yellowstone Lake, YNP, Wyoming, USA - YL17G06_40 | ecosystem: Environmental > Aquatic > Freshwater > Lake > Sediment | place: USA: Wyoming | collected... | reverse complement strand
GGCCAGCGCGCCAGCCCAGCCGGCGGGGAGCGCGCCCTGCTGGGGACCGGGTTGGGGCAGCGCTGAGGACCGCGGCGGCGAGTCCACCTGAACCAGGCCGATGCGCGGGGAGGCGCCGACTGCGCTCAGCGATTCTTGAATCGCACGGGACACGAGATGGTGCACTTCCCATTCCCGACTGAGCCGCACTTCCGCCTTGGTCGGGTGGACGTTCACGTCCACGGAGGATGGGTCAACCTCGATCAGCAGCGCGGCTGCGGGGTAGCGGCCCTCGGGCAGCACGCGGCGGTAGGCCTCTTCGATCGCGTGGGTGAGCGCGCGATTCCGCACCCACCGGTGGTTGATGAATAGGAACTGCCTGTTCCGGCTGCCCCGATGCACCGACGGCGCGGAGGCAAGACCGCGCACCGACATCCCGGGGAGGGCGAGCTCGATCGGCAGCATGGCCTCCGCCAGCTCCCGGCCCCAGGCGGCAGCGACGGCGGCGCGCAGGTCGGGGGAGCCGGGATGCTGCATGACCTCCCTGCCGTCGCGAGTCAGCCGCAGCGACACCCCGGGGTGGGAGAAGAGGAAGCGGGTGAAGACATCGGTGATGTGCCCGGCCTCCACCTCGTCTCGCTTCAGGAACTTCAGGCGCGCGGGAGTGTTGTGGAAGAGGTTGCGGACGAGAAGCTCGGTGCCAGGGGGGGCGCCGGCGTCCTCGAGTTCGACCACTTCGCCGGCGATGGCCAGCAACCGCGTCCCGGAGTCGGCATGCGCCGGGCGAGTTGTCATGGTGAGGTGGGAGACGGAGGCAATGCTGGGCAGCGCCTCGCCGCGGAAGCCGAGGGTGCTGATGGCGAAGAGGTCGTCGGCAGAGCGGATCTTGCTGGTCGCGTGCCGCTGGAGCGAGAGCACGGCGTCCTCGCGGCCCATGCCGCAGCCGTCATCTATGACGCGTATCAGCCCGCGACCCGCCTCACGGACCTCGACGTCAATGCGGCGAGCGCCGGCGTCCAGCGCGTTCTCGATCAGCTCTTTGACGACCGACGCGGGCCGCTCGATCACCTCTCCCGCGGCGATCTTGCTGGCGACGGATTCATCGAGGATGACGATGGCCACAGGTGAGGTGTTCGCCGACGCGAATGCCTGTCCTGCCCCTGGGGGGTCAGGTCAGGCGATGGTGCGCGCCGGCGCGGGTTCCACCTGGTCGCCGCCGAGGTGGCCGTCGGCCTCGAGCCTGAGGAACGCGCGAACCAGCTCGGGGTCCCATTGCCGGCCCGCGCCAAGCTCGAGTTCGCGCAGCGCGGCACTGCGGCCAGGGGACTCGCGATAGTGGCGATGGGAGACCATGGCGTCGTAGGCGTCGGCGATAGCGATGATGCGGGCGACCAGCGGGATATCGTCTCGGGCGAGCCCGGTGGGATAGCCCTTCCCGTCGAAGCGCTCGTGGTGGTAGAGAATGCCCGGGAGAGCGCTGGAGAGGCTGAGGCTCCTGCGCGCGAGCGATTCGCCGACTCATCAGCGCCCGCTCCTCTGCGGTGAGGGCGCCGTCCTTCACCAGCACGCGGTCGGGTATGCCGATCTTGCCGACGTCGTGAAGGAGGGCTGCGGTCCGGACGGCCTCGACGTCGTAGTCGGACAGCCCGATCGCCCGCGCCAGCGCGACCGCGAACGCAGTCACCTTCTTGCTGTGCCCACCCGTGATCCGGTCGCGGGCGTCCACAGAGGCGACCAGGGCCTCAAGCGCGCCCCAGTCCGAGTCCTGCAAGAACCGGTAGAGTTGATATGGATCGGCGATCTCCTGAGAGCCCGGCACGCGGTTGAACGGGCACACCTTGTCACGGCCGGAATACTTCGCCATGTACATGGCCACATCCGCGGCCATGATGAGGCCATTCTTCTGCACGCTGTGCTGCGGCGGGGAGGGCGCGGCAATTGCGAGATCAGGTGGTTGATCCAACCGGAGAGCTCGTCGGCCTCGTCACGTCGGGTCGGGACGATCGGCCCTGTCATTCGCGCCCGGGTCTCGCCTTCCGCAGCGCGCTGGGCGGCCGTGAGGGCTGCGAGCACGGTCTCGGTGAGCTGCCCCATGAAATCCACCGCGAAGAGCACCGCGAGCAAGCATCCCACCGCGTCGGCGAGTTACAGCGGAAAGGGGGGCCAGTGGGCCAGAGCGCACGCCCACCCGCCGATGGCGAGGACGGCGAGGGCGGCGGAGAGCGCCCAGCTCTTGCGGCGCAGCCGGATGGGCTTCTTGGTTGACTTCGCCAAGGCGATGCTTCTCCAAACGGGCCCGGGGGCGGGGGATGATGTGGGTGTTATCCCATGATCGGCGGTCATCCGGCCAGGGGGAGTGGCTCAGGGGGGTCCAGGAGCGGCCAGGGAGGCAGCCCAGCCCTCAGCGCGGCGCGTCGCGCAGGGCGAGCATGACGTTCGCGGCCGGACGCCCGGCCCGGACCTCGTGGGCCATCGCCTCCAGCACCTGAGCGCTGTGGGTGAAGAACCTGCGGTATGCCTGGCACAGGTAGGAGAGGGGCTTGCCATCTCGCGAAACGCGCAGGCGATGCTTGGGGCAGTCGCCGCCGCAGAAGCGACGAACGGCGCAGCTGTGGCACTGCTCGGGGAGATCGGCCTTCGCCAGCCCGAAGCTACGCTGCTCGGGCCCCTCGACGAGAGCGGCGAGCGTCCCCCGTGCGACCTGCCCTCGAAGGAACTCGGGGTAGACGAAGTGGTCGCAGGCGTAGAGGTCGCCGTTGTGTTCGACCGCGAGGGCGCAGCCGCAGGTCGGGGCGAAGACGCACAGGGTCGGCATGCCGCCGGACCAGACGCTGAGGGCCGACTCGAAGAGCTGCACGAACACGCGGCCGACGTCAGTGCGCGCCCAGTGGTCGAAAATGTCGCAGAGGAAGGCGCCGAAGGCCTCGGGCCGGGCCGACCACGAGGTCACCTTGCGGCTCTGGGGCGACTCGCGCTCGACCACGGGGATGAATTGCAGATGCTGGAAGCCGAGTTCGGTGAGGTGGCGGTACACCTTCAGCGGCTGATCGGCGTTGGCGCGGTTGACGGCGACGAGCGCGTTGCATTCGACGCCACGCTGTTGGAGAGTTCGCAGGCCCGCCACCACGCGCTCGTGTGTCGGGTGGCCGGTGCGGTCGATGCGGTGCCAGTCGTGCAGCTCCGGCGGACCGTCCACGCTGACACCGACGAGGAAGCCGTGCTCGGCGAAGAAGTCCGCCCAGTCGCCGGTGACGAGGGTGGCATTGGTCTGGAGCGCGTTCACCACTCGCTGTCCGGGGCGGGCATACCGAACCTGCAGCTCCAGTGCGTGGTGGAAGAACTCCAGTCCAGCGAGCAGCGGCTCGCCGCCTTGCCAGCCAAAGACGACCTCGGGCGCGGGACTCGTCTGCAGGTAGGCTGCGGTGACGCGCTCGAGGGTCTCGTCGTCCATGCGCATCCGGCTGCCGGGGTAGTAGCTGGCCTTCTCGAGGTAGTAGCAGTACTTGCAGGCGAGGTTGCAGGCCGCGCCGACGGGCTTGATCATCAGGTGGAACGGTCGTGACGTGAGAGGGGACATGGGATGACGCGGCGCGGGCGTGCGCTACCCGCCGCGGAACTCCCGAGGGTGTCGTCTCTTCAGCTCGGGCACGGCCCATGCGCGCCCGGTCTGCTCGAGACGCTGGCAGTAGGCGCGCAGGTGCCCGCGTGCGTGATAGGGCCCGCCCTCCTTCATCACGGTCCAGAGCGGGTCCACGTCGTAGGGCATGGACTGCATCATCGCCTCGTGCCATTCGCTCAAGCGGCCTCTCGCATCCCGGCACACGTCGGGATTCGCGGCGGCCAGGTCGCGCTGCTCGTGCGGGTCATCGTCCATATTGAAGAGCATCTCATCGGGGAAGAGGTGGTAGCCGTCGTGGTAGGTTCGGGTGTACATCCACGAACCGAAGCGGACGCCGCGCTGGCAGACGTGGGCGCACTGGCTGAGCACGAGGAAGTCGCGGCCGCAGGCCTCGCCGCGCGCGATCGCCGGGGCATAGCTCTCGCCGTCCCACGCTGGCGCGCGATCCCTCCCGAGAAGCTCGGCGAGAGTCGGAGCGAGGTCCAGGTTGTAGTGCAGCCCGGAATCCACGTGACCCGAGACCGCGCCCGGCCAGCGAACGACCATGGGTACGCGAGTGGTGATGGCATCAGCGGTGGCGTGCTCGCCATAGATCCCCAGCTCGCCCATGTTCTCGCCATGGTCTGAGGTGATGATGACCGCGAGATCGTCGAGCGCCCCCCGATGGGCCAGGGCATCGAAGAGCCGGCCGATGTGCTCGTCCATGTAGCGAATGCCGCAATCGTAGCCGTCAATCATCCGGCGCAGATGGCGCATGTCCTTCAGTTCACCCGGGTGGCGCGGGTAGCGAGGGTTCTCGTCGCTCTCGTACATGTTGACCTCCCGCGCGCCGTGGGGGCCGACCATCGCGCGGTGCTGCTCCAGCACCTCCGCGGTCAGCCACGAGGGGAGCGGCTGATCGGCGAATGGGTTCCCGAAGGAGTCGGGCGCGCGGTACGGGGTGTGCGGGTCCCAGTAGTTGACATGCAGGAACCAGTTGTCGCGCTCGGCGTTCCGCTCGATCCAGTCGAGAACCGTTGGCGTGATCTCTTCTGCCGACTCGCCGCCGCCCCGGCCGGTGTTGTGCATCTCGCTGAAGCCGGCGTAGAACCACCACGCGCCGTGGCGCTCGGCAAATGGGCTGATGGAGACGGTCTTGAGGCCCGCTGAGCGCAAGAGGGCGGGAAGGCTGTGGTAGCGGAGGCGGTCGGCGAACTCCCGCGTCTCGCCCTCGAGCCGCATGTCCGCCGCCGTGCCGCCGTGCCCGACGACGCCGGTGTGGATGCCGAACCTGCCGGTCATGAGCGCGGCGCGGGAGGGCAGGCACGGCGCGTCAGAGCAGTGGTAGTTGTCGAAGCGAATCCCCTGGGCCGCGATGCGGTCTATGTTCGGCGAGGTATCGCGATGGTAGCCATAGCAGCCGAGGTGATCGGGGCGCAGCGTGTCAAGGTCGAGGAAAAGGATGCGCATGGGAGTCGCCTATCATATGAGATTGCAGTCCGGCTCAGCCGTCCGACCACTTCCACTCGTACCGCGGCCGCTCACCTTTGAGGCCGCGCCGGTACTCGGCCTTCTGCTTCTCGTAGACCTCGCGAATCGCCTCGGGGGTGTTGGCGACCCCGCCTTGAGGATATGCGTTCAGCGCCGGCGGCGCGCCGTTCAGCAACACTCCATAGGCATCCGGGCGGCGGAGCTTCAGGTGGCGCTCGCGATGATCCCGAATGCCGCTGTAGAGGTACTCCCAGAAGCTCTCGGGCGCCAGGGATGCATTCGCGACGTCCACATCCGCGGTGACGGTGACGCCCTGGCCGTCGCCGGCATCGGCCAGGATGGTCGAATTGGGGGTGGCGATGCGGGAGTTGGCGTAGGTGGAGGTGATGTAGAAGACCTGGTAGTCCATGGCGCGAGCGCGGACTCGATAGTCGGCCGGGCTGGCGGCGGAGGAGTGGCAGATGATACGGGCACCATTCAGCGCGCAGGCGGCGGTGGACTCGGGCCACATGTCGTCGTAGCAGATGATCATCCCGACAGCGCCGATGTCGGTCTCGAACGCCGGGAAGCTGTCGCCCGCGGTCACCAGCCAGGTTTCGTACACGGGCAGATGGACCTTGTGATAGCGGCCGATCACCTCGCCATCCCGACCGAAGAGGACTGACGAGTTGAAGATGCGATCACCCTCGGGCTCGTAGAAGCTGGCGGCGATGTGCATCCGGTGGCGCTTGGCGACTCTCGAAAGCGCCTCGTGGCAGTAGGCCGCGGTTTGCTCGGTAAGCCTGCGGAAGATGGATGGGTCGTCGAGATAGGTCATTGAGATGCTGAGCGCGGCGATGTCCTCTCCGGCGACGGCGAGGTCAGCGCCGGCCTCTCCCGCCTTCGTCAGGAGGGCTGCGTTCTCGTCGGCGGCCTGCTTGGCGGTGGTGAGGGCGACATCGAACGAGAAAGAGTCGCCATAGGGATTGGCCTCCATCGGCCGCTCCTTCCAGCCGTGCTGGGTGGTGGCGAGGCGAGCGGGTTGTGGCATGTTCGTCTCCTCTTACGGGTCGGGAGTCAAGCTCCCGCTGCATAGATCCGCTATCTGGGCGCCATGACTCCGAAGTCCATGGTGCGAGACCGGGCGTCGCGCAGGTCGTCGAAGTGGTAGCTGAGCCCGCGGCGGAACGGGATCGGCTCGTCGGTGGTCTTGCGGGCGCGGGCGACGCACCTGTCGGGAAGATACATCCTCACTTCGGCATCGGAGAGGCTCATGAACCCGCACATGTCCTTGATGCACAGGGTGGAGGGTTGCCACCATATCCCGAGCGCGAAGCGGCCGAAGTTGGCATAGGAGTGCTGGTCGTCGTCAACCGCGGCGCTCTCGATCAGCAGCGTGCCGCCGACCTTGAGCAACTGCTGCACTATCAGCAGACCGACCAACATGTCGCTCAGGTGGTAGAGCACGCCGCTGAGGACGATGATGTCGAACGAACCGGGCGGGAGCGCGGCGGGGAGCTGGTAGAGCGATGCGGTCAGCGTCTTCACGCTGCTGACGCCGAAGAGGTCGCGCAGGTACTGGCACTGTGCGATGTGCTCGGGTATCTCGTCAACCGCGAGCACCTCCTCCGCTCCCCGGTGGCCCATGATCAACGACATGCCGCCTGTGAGGCAGCCGATGTCGGCCACATGGAGGCCCTTGAGGTCGCGAGGCCACCAACGCCATTCGTCCCAGATGCCGATAATGTCGAGGAACTTGTCCTTCACCACACCGTCTTTGGCGAACGGCCCGAAGTTGATGGTGTGGCCCCACCCGTACTGCGCCTGGGTCGCGAGCTCGTCCACACGGAGGCGGACGGCCTCGACCTGCTCCTGGGTGTAGGACCTGGGGAGCGAGAACGGCCAGGCGGCTTGCCTCGGCGGCTTATTCTGCTTCCACAACATCGGTGGCCTCCTGAGGCCGCGCGATGGCCCCGGCTGCGCGGCCCGCGGGAGCAGGCGCTCGCACGCCCTTGTGCGCAATGACAGCCAGCAGGATCAGCATCCCACCCATCATGTAGAACGGCACGCGCAGGTCGTCGAACGCGGCGGCCGCCCATCCGCCCAGGATGGGGCCGGTGGCCCAGCCGAGCGCCGAGAACGTCGTGGTGATGCCATAGGCCCGCCCCAGCTGGCTGCGGGGGACCAGGGAGGCCACCATCGCATTCATGGCCGGGGCCATTCCGCCCGCGCCGATCCCGAAGATCGCCCTCATAATGAGCAACTGCGTCACCGAGTGCGCGGCCGCCTGAGGCAGGCAGGTAAGGCCGGTCAAGGCGGTGCAGATGACGAATACGGGTTTGTTTCCGACGCGGTCGCTGATCCGCCCCATGGCAATCGCCGCGATGGCGGACGTGATCCCGGTGACCGCCATGATGATCCCGGTCGCGGAGGCGGCCCGGCCGGCGCTCCCATTGAGCTTCTCCACGAAGAGAGGGAAGATCGGCCCGACGAACGACCCACTGAGGCTGGTCAGCGTGTAGACGGACAGCAACACCAGCGCGCCGGGCCCAGCGAGGATGTCGCGTATGGAGCCCGAGGCCGCGTGCTCCTCCGCCGAGGGCCGGCGGAATCGCTCTTTCGCGCCGAACAGCACCAGCATTCCGGCCATGAAGAGCAGGCCGCCGGTCACCAGGAACGGCAGGCGGTACCCGAAATGCTCTGCGACGGCGCCGCCGATCAGGGGCCCCAGGGAGTTCCCGGTGAACACGGACATCTGCATGAGCCCGAGGCTGAAGCCCATGTGGGCGGTCGGAACCACAGTTGACACGAGAGCGATCGACGCCGACACGGTGCCGGTTAAGCCGCCCTGGATGATGCGGAGGGCGAGCAACTGGCGGACGTTGCGCACGAAAGCCATCGAGGCCAGGATGACGGCGCCGCCGAACATGGCACGCTGCACCATCAGTTTGCGGCCGTAGCGGTCGGCCACCCATCCCCACAGGGGCGCGGCCACGCTCATGGTGATCCCGCTGCCGGTGCCGATCAACCCGGCCCAGATGGGCACCAAGCGCGCATTCGTCACCCCCAACTCCCGGATGTAGAAGGGGATGAAGGGCATGACGAAGGCGAAGCCGACCATCGCGAGCAATTGCGCGACCCACATCGTGTAGAGGGTCACGCGCCAGCGAGGATCGCCATCGTGGCCGGCGGGCGATGCGGGAATGGTGACTTGTAGCTCGTCCTGGTCCATGGCTCCGTGTGTACTCTTCTCCGCCCCGAGTTTATCTCTTTCGCTGCGAGCGACAAGAGTTCATGCTGGGCGGAGGAGGGCGGCAGGTTTTGCCCGTGTCGCGTGCAAGTTCGGGGCCGGAGGCCTTCCTTCATGTTTCTCGCACTCCTTGGACGGCGCAATCCGGACCTGGTGAGGGCGGCGATCTCGCTCCATCAGGCCGGTCAGGTACCGCCGAACACATACCTGCTGGACCTCGACGCCATCGGCCGCAATGCCCGCCTGATCAAGAAAGGGGCGGACGCGGCAGGGCTGCGAATCTACCCGATGGCGAAGCAGGTGGGCCGGAACCCGGCCTTCATCCGGGCGGTCGCGCGGGCGGGCATGCCGAGGTTCGTGTGCGTGGACTGGATGGGCGCGCACCTGCTCCGGCAGCAGAAGGCCCAGATCGGCCATGTCGGGCACCTGGTACAGATCCCGCAGTCGGAGGCCGATCATATCTGCGCCATGGAGCCCGAGGTGTGGACCGTTTTCAACCTCGAGAAAGCGCGGCAGGTGTCGGCCGCGGCGCAGAGGTCGGGTCGAACGCAAGACCTGCTGCTGCGCGTGGTGACGGCCGGCGACACCTTCTACCCCACCCATGACGGCGGCTTCGAGCTGGCGGATGTTGTCGAGGCGGCGAAGCAGATTGCCAGGCTGCCGAACGTGCGAGTGGTGGGCACGACCAGCTTCCCTACGCTGCTCTTCGACCCGGAGCGCAGGAGCGTTCTGCTCACGCAGAACATGCAGACGATTGTGGTGGCGGCGGAGATGCTGCGAGATGAGGCCGGCCTCGAGGTCCACGCAGATCAACGCGCCTGGGACGACTTCGGCGAACACGATGCAGATGCTGGCCGATGCGGGTGCGACGCATGTCGAGCCGGGACACGGGTTCACCGGCACGACCCCGTGGCATGCCTATGCCGACCTGCCGGAGAGGCCGGCGATGTGCTATGTGACTGAGGTGACCGATCTCAGGGGCGATGCCGCCTACGTGCTGGGCGGCGGGCTGTACGTGGATCCGGTGATCCCGCCGTACCAGGTGCGCGCGTTGGTGGGCAAGAACGGTGATGAGGCGCTGCACAGAGTGGCGGACGCGGACCTGGGCTCGCCGGCGGGGATTGACTACTACGGGCTCCTCGACACGCGTTCGGCGAAGGTGGAGATCGGCGATTCAGTGGTGCTCGGCTTCCGGGCACAGGTGTTCGACACGAGGGCCTACGTAGCGCCGGTCCGCGGGATATCACGCGCCGCCCCGAAGGTGGTGGGGATCTATGATGCGTGCGGACGGAGAGTGAGGCGGCAGCAGGCGTCGATGAGCTAAGCAGGGGGAGACGCTCTTGGCAGGCAGAAACACAGCAGTTGGGAAGTGAGCGCGCAGCAGAAGGAGGCCGTTGATGCTGAAGGCAGGGGCAGCGAAGCTCGACGTCACGCCGCCAGTAGGGATGCGGATGGCGGGGTTTGCGGGACGGGTGTTCCCGTCGCTGGCGGTGCACGATCCGCTGTGGGCGCGGGCGGTGGTATTCGACGATGGGAAGCAGCGCGTTGGCCTGGTGGCGATGGACTTGATCGGGATATGGGAGTCCGCAGTTGCACAGGTGCGGGAGGGCGCGGCGAAGTCGGCGGGCATCGCGCCGGAGGGGCTGCTGCTGGCGGGAACGCACACTCATTCAGGGCCGACGTTCTGGGATGACGGAACGTTCACCGATCAGGAGAAGGCGTACTGGGCGGAGCTGCCAGATAGGCTGACTGGTCTGGTGAACGAGGCCGCGTCGAATCTGGTTCCGGCGAAGGTCGGCGCGGCGAGCGGCTGGTGCGCGGTGGGCATCAACCGGCGGGAGGTGGTGCCGGGGAACCTGGTGGTCTTGGGCAGGAACCACTTCGGCATCTTCGACACCGAACTCGGCCTGGTGCGGATTGACAGGGAGGACGGAACACCACTGGCGGGGCTGATGAACTACGCTTGCCACGCGGTGTGCCTGATGCCGGACAACTACCTCACCAGCGCGGATTACCCCGGATACGCAGTGCACCACTTCGAGCAGCGAGTGCCGGGGGCGATGGGGGTGTTCTTCCAGGGGGCGTGCGGGAACATCAACCCGCGAGAGGCGGCCGTGAATCACGGGTACGTGAGCGGGAGCAGCTTTGGCATAGCGGCCAGAGCAGGCCAGGAAGTGGCGCGGGAAGCAGCACGCGTGTGGGCGAAGGCGGAACCGACCAGCAGCTTCGATGTACGCTTCGCGAACAAGACGATCGCGCTGCCGACGAACCGGGCGCGCGCGCTGAAGTCAGCGGAGGCGGCGCTTAAGGATGCCGAGCGCGCGGCAGCCGAGCCCCGAGAGTCGAAGAACCCGTATATGACCTGGTACACGGTGCCGAATCCGGAACGTGCGCGCAAGCGAGTGGAGGAGATGAAGAAGCAGGGCGACGCCCCGGTGGAGTGCGAGATCCAGGCGATCTCCCTCGGGCCCGTGACCTTTGTGGCCTGGCCGGGCGAGATCTTCTGCGACTTCGGCATGGAGGTGAAGCAGAACTCGCCCTTCCACCCGACCTACACCCTCGGCTATGCCAACGGCTCCATCGG
>Ga0315280_10011480_pt1 | contig 10881 bp, 6 predicted proteins | sample YL17G06_40_MG_FD_203697 | JGI IMG/M metagenome (GOLD analysis project Ga0315280, IMG submission 203697) | Sediment microbial communities from Yellowstone Lake, YNP, Wyoming, USA - YL17G06_40 | ecosystem: Environmental > Aquatic > Freshwater > Lake > Sediment | place: USA: Wyoming | collected... | reverse complement strand
TATAGAAGTGATAATGATGATCGACTATTCTACAGTGAGGCGTGTGGAAGATTTACTGAGGAAGGGAGCCTACACCTGTCTATATAAGCCTTTCTTAGACACGGAGAAATTAATCAGAGTGATAGAAAAAATGCGCAGCCAATCAATTAGAACGGGTTCCCAATATAAAAGAGAAACTGGAAGAAGAGAAGGATAATGAAATTAACGGGCAATATCTTTCTATTTATTCTACTGTTTTTCTCCCTCGCTATTCAACCTGCCCATTTAGAAATTTTGGCGGCAGAAGGAGAAGAATACTATTTTGAAATGACAGGAAACGGACTTAACAGAAGAAGCGAGCAGGAACTTCTCAATCAGGCTATCAAAGATTATCAGGAGCAGAATTATGAAGCTGCTCTGGACAAGCTTGTGCAGGTTTTAGATTTGAATCCAAGAAATCGCGAAGCGATAGACTATATACAAAAGATTAAAAGGGAAACCAGTCGCATCGAGGAGGTAAAGGGTAAAGTCACAAACGAGCAGGAACTTCTCAATCAGGCTATCAAAGATTATCAGGAGCAGAATTATGAAGTTTCTCTCGACGAGTTTGTTAAGGTTTTAGATATAAATGCAGGAAATCGCGAAGCGATAGACTACATACAAAAGATTAAAAGAGAAACCAGTCGCATCGAGGAGGTAAAGGGTAAAGTCACAAGCGAGCAGGAACTTCTCAATCAGGCTATCAAAGATTATCAGGAGCAGAATTATGAAGCTGCTCTGGACAGGTTTGTTAAAGTTTTAGATATAAATCCAGGAAATAGAAAAGCAATAGATTACATACAAAGGATTAAGGAAGAGACCGGGCTCATCGAGCGGGTAAAGAGTAAAGTTATAAGCGACAAAGAGAAACACGAGGCAGAAAGGCTGATAAGCCCAGAGATGTCTAAGATAGCTCGGGATATTGAAATAATTAAAAGAGAAGTTGCTAAAAGGAAATTAGAAGAGCCAAAGGAATTGCCTGCAGTAATTTCTAAAAAGAGAACCCCGATTATGCCCATACAGGTTGCCCTGTTCCTTCTTTTTGGTAGTATGCTTGCAGGGGCATTCTTTGCATATAGGCGAAAGGTCTTGAAAAGGCGGGAATTGTCTGATAAAAATCTAAAGCTAATGGAAAATCTCAGCAGGACTGCCACCAATGTTGAGCATAAGGGAGAAATTTTGGGCACTATTCTTAGGGTTTTCGTGGAGGCAGTCGAAGCAAAGTCAGGGGCCTTATTCACCGTTGAAGATAAAACAGGTGATTTAGTTTTGAGAGTCGGAATAGAGCTTGGACTGGAGATCCCCAGGGACCTCAAATTTAATAAAGATAGCAGTGTTTTTGCTGAATTATCAAAAATTACAAGTCCGGCGACTGCAGCCCAGACTTTGGAACGTTCAATATATGAAAATTTATCACTGTTCAAGGAGAAACCAGCCAGTCCTTCATCTTTCTTACTCGTTCCACTGGTTTACAAGAACCGGAATGCAGGGGTGGTTCTCTTAAATTGCAAAAAGGACAGAGAAAATTATCTACGACAACACCGAAGGTTAATAGAAACGCTTGCCGGGCAGGCTGCAATTATTGTTGCCAACATTGCTTACGATCGCCAGGTAATTATAGATGGTTTAACCGGCCTTTATGTACATTGGTTCTTTTACCAATGTCTTGAGAAGGAAATCTCTCGAGCTGAGCGCCAAGATTCATCTTTGGCTCTTCTAATGGTAGACCTGGACCATTTTAAGCAGTTTAACGATACTTACGGGCATCTCATGGGCGATAAAGCTTTGATGAAAGTTGCTGAGATTCTCAAGAACGACCTGCGCGATATCGATACAGTTGCTCGTTACGGAGGAGAGGAATTCGCCATAATTTTGCCAGGAGTAGATGAAAAATTGGCTCTTATAACAGCTGAAAGGATTAGGAACGGGCTCGAGAGCTATCGCTTTCAAGTAGTTGATGGCAAATTCCGACTGACTTTAAGTATCGGGAGTTCTATTTATGAGAAGGGCGTAACTGCCGAGGAAATGGTTGAAAAGGCAGACAAGGCTCTATATTGGGTCAAGCAGCACGGCAGGAACCAGGTGAAGTCCTGGGCAAGTCTGGCGAACGGATAATTTTTAAAATGTAAGAAGAGAGTCTTTCTCTTTATATCCGACGCACGCAGTAACTTAAATTGACCACCGGAGACTATCCTTACAGTGGTTTCATATTTTATGTGGTTTAGAAGATAGAATGTCCCCTTTTTAGGATTGGGGTTTTCTCTTATATTTGAATTCTTGGAGGAACTTGCCATCATGGAAAACTCTGATCTTTTTCATTGGATGGATGTGAATATCAACTGTAAAGGCAACCATATTGTATTCATGGTTAATGGTGTAGATTGAGCCGTCATAGGAGAAAGAGTTGTCTTTAGCCACCTTTCTTTGGTCTTTAAGGCAGAAGATATCATCCAGGTTAATATCTTTGGGTAGAGGCTTAAAAACAGAGGGTTTAAGCCTTTTTATTGGTGGTACACCAGTATTTCGGTTTATCCAGGAGTGATTGAACCATCTCTGTTCAGTGCTTATCCTTTGCAGAAGGGAGGTCTATAAAATATGTTCACTAAATCGAGTTTAATTATCCTTTTGGTATCAGCCCTGCTTTTGGCGAGTACAGCTCCTTTCTTTGCTGAAGAAAAGATGTCCTATACCATTGGCCCGGCAGATGTCTTGGAGATTTCTGTCTGGCAACACCCGGAACTTGATAGGACCGTAACTGTCCGACCAGATGGCAAAATATCGTTCTCCTTGATAGGGGATGTGGATACCACTGGATTAACGCCGGCAGAATTGGACGAAGTAGTTACCCAAAGATTGTCACAATATGTACAGAATCCAGAAGTAACGGTTATAGTAACCGATATTAAGAGTAGGCATAGGCAAATCGTTGTCCTGGGTCAGGTGGCAAGGCCTGGGGCTTATCCTATGGGGGAAAGTAGCACCGTGCTGGAAGCTATAGCCGAAGCGGGGGGTTATACGGAAAGGGCTGCCCTACGGAGCGTTACCATAAGTCGAAAGTCTGAGGCTAACAATCCCAAAGTGATAAAATTAAATTTGAAGGAGGTCATAGTTAAAGGCGATAGGAGTAAGGATGTTATTTTGGAGCCAGGAGATGTAGTTTACTTGCCAGAGAAAAAATCGGTATGGGACATTTTCGATCGCTACTTTATTGGAGGAATATTACCGGTTGTGGGTTTGATTGTAATGATAGATACAATTGGCAGGTATTAAGATTCCCTCGTTGTGCATAAGGCTTAAGGCGTTTCGCATAACGGATCAGAAAGGACGAAACTAATGGAAAATCAAGAAGAAAGGACTAGTGGTTTTCACGAGTTATTGCAGATTATATCTGCCAGAAGAGGATTAATCCTTGCAGGTTTCTTGAGTGTCTTTATAGTCACAACTATAGGAACTTTTCGCATGTCATCTGTCTACGAAGTTTCTACCACGATTATGGTAGAACCAACAGAGGTACCATATCTTGAGACGGGCTATCTTTCCTATGGTGCTAGAGAAGCATTTATCGCCAACGAAAAAGAGATAATAAAGAGTCGTATTATTGCCGAAAAGGTCGTCAGACAACTTCACTTAGATGAGAAAGTCAATCCCCCATCTTTCCTTGAGACCCTCCTTAATAAATTTTTTCGAATCAATCCTGGTCCTTTTGAAAAAGCAGTCCGTGGATTGCAAAAAAGCCTATTTGTGAGTTCAACCGGTGGCCCCAATATAGTTGAGATTGGCATAAAGGCAGAGGACCCCAGAGAAGCTGCCGTCATAGTAAACACGGTGGCCGAGGTGTACATCGATTACAGATATGAGGCTTCAGTTGGGAAGATTCGGGGCGCTCATGATTTTATTGCCGAACAGGTCGAAGTAGCTCAACGGAAACTTAACGATTCAGACAGTGCTTTACGAGGGTTTAAAGAGAGGGAGAAAATGGCCGATTTGACAGCGGAGAGAACTTATATTTTAGCTAGGCTGGCAGAATTTAATGCTTCATTAACTGGTGCCTTGGCTGAGTTCTCTGAGAAGGATCCACGAGTAGTTCGTACTAAGGAAGAAATAAGCAGATTTACCGCCAAACTTGAGAGTTTGCCTCAGAAGGAACTGGAGATGGCTCGTTTAGCCCGGGCAGTTAAGAGTAATGAAGAAATCTACTTACTCTTATTGAAAAAATTGGAAGAGGCTCGCATCTCTGAAGTCGCTGAAAGGAGGGGAATGGGAAGTGCAGGAGTGATTGACCCTGCCGTTCCACCCCCTTATCCTTTGAGACGGCAAAGGGCAATATTTCTAGTCCTGGGAGGTATTATGGCTTCTGTGTTCGGTCTGGGCATGGCATTCTTTGCTGAATACAGGGATTCTTCCGTAAGGAGTTCTAAAGAAATAGAACAGTACTTAGCCTTAAAAGTCTTAGGAACTATTCCTTCAACACCAAAAGAGACAAGAAAATTCTTCTTAGGTTTTAAACCCTGAGTTTTCCAAGTATAGATTTGTACCAATAAGAGAGGAGTAAATCCAAATGGAAAAGGACAAAGAACATTACTCATTCCTAACTCTACCTGACGAGAAATCTCCAACCGGAGAAGCGTATAGGGCGTTGCGAACGAACATTTTGCGAGTCACGCAAGATAAATCAATAAAGGCAATCTTAATTACCAGTGCCAATCATTATGAAGGTAAGACTACTACTGCCATTAACTTAGCTTTGGCTATGTCTGATGTTCCCCAGTTCAGAATGCTCCTGGTTGATTCAGATTTGCGATATCCAAGTATACACAGTAGATTAGGCTTAATGCAAAGTCCTGGATTGACCGAAATTTTGGAGGGAAATGTGGACCTGGATTCAGGCATGATAAACACAGAAAAGGAGAATCTCAAAGTAATCACCTCTGGAAATTTACTATCCTACCCAGCGGAGTTACTCGAATCAGAAAGATTGAAAGACCTTATCAATGTGCTGAAGTCAAGATTTGACCTAATTCTGGTTGACTCGCCTCCAGTTGTTCCATATAGTGATGCAAGCGTGTTGAGCTCCCGGGTGGACGGAGTCTTACTCGTCGTCCAATCAGGCAAGACCCGCCAGGAGGACCTCCAGCAAGTCTATGCCACCTTACGGGATAACCAGGCCAATGTATTAGGCGTGGTCTTAAATAAGCAGAAAGATTTCGTTCCTGAGAGAATATATAAGCGGCGGTTATAAAAATAGTGATGGAATAGCAGACTTCAGTCTGCGTAAACGCGAAGCAGGTAGTCGCAGGCTTCAGCCTGCGTTTCGCAACCTAAAGGTTGCGGCTACCAGAAAAGGAGGTCTTGAAATGGCTAGTCAAATAGGCGGCATGGAGCTGCCCAGATTTTTCAAAAAATATCTATACCTTGGTGTCTTATCTCTTTTCTTTGTTTTACTATTTGCAAATTTTGTCTCGGCAGTATGGGTGGATGCCGATGGTTCAGGTCAGAAGTCGGTGGACATTTTGATGACTCCCGGGAGGTCTGGTAATCCTTGCGTGGCTTTGGATAGTTCTGGAACTCCCTACATTGTGTGGGAGGACACCAGTTCAGGAAACTCTGAAATCTATTTTCTCAAATGGAATGGCACCGAGTGGGTAGATGCCGATGGCTCGGGCCAGGAATCAAAAAATATCTCCAATAATACCGGGCCTTCTCAGTATCCTTCTCTATGTATAGATAGTTCAGGAAATCCTCATGTCGCCTGGCATGATTACGATTATATTTCAGGGGAAAACGAAATCTATTATCTTAAATGGAATGGCACGGCGTGGGTCGATGCTGATGGTTCAGGTCAGGAATCAATAAATATCTCAAAAGGCACTGGTAGTTCTTTCTATCCTTCACTTTGTTTAGATAGTTCGGGAAATCCGCACATTGCCTGGAAGAGTTATATTTCAGGAAACAACTATGATATCTATTACCTCAAATGGAGTGGCTCAGCATGGGTAGATGCCGACGGTTCAGGCCGGGAGTCAATAAATGTCTCAACAAACACAGGGTATTCCGGATATCCTTCCATTTGCGTGGACGGCTCGGGAAATCCCCACATTGCTTGGGAGGACAATACTTCGGGGAATAGTGAGATTTATTATCTTAAGTGGGATGGGACAGCATGGGTAGATGCTGATGGTTCAGGACAGGAATCCATAAATGTCTCTAACAATCTGGACGATTCCGTAAATCCTTCGCTTCGCCTGGATAGTGCAGGAAATCCCCATATTGTCTGGGATAATGTTGGTTCAGGAGCCTATGACATCTACTATCTCAAGTGGGATGGATGGAAATGGGTAGATGCTGACGGTTCCGGTCAGGGATCAATAAGTGTTTCAAATGATCTGGATTATCTTGGTTTCCCTTCCCTTTATATGGACAGTTCAGACAGTCCGCACATTGTCTGGAGCAATCATATTTTGGGAGAGAATTACGATATATATTATCTAAAGTGGAATGGCACAGCCTGGGTGGATGCCGATGGTTCTGGTCAGGGATCAAAAAATGTATCCAATAACCCCGGAGATTCCATAAGACCTTCCCTTTATTTAGACACTTTTGGAAATCCCCACATTGCCTGGGCTGATTCGACCACTTCAGGGAATTACGACATTTATTATCTCCACTGGAACATTGCTCCTACATTATCCTGGACAGGGGAGCCAGACTATATTTCTGATGGCTTAAACCCTGAAACTGGCTATCCCAGTACTCATTTTGTCTACCGGGTAAAGTATACCGACCAGGACAATAATCCTCCGGCAGCAGGATATCCTAAATTACATATTATGAAGGGTGGGATACCGATAAGCGGAAGTCCGTTTCCCATGAACAAAGCGGATGAGGAAGATAAAACCTATAACGATGGGAAACTTTATACTTATACCCAAAGCGGATTAGCATTAGGAACGGATTATACTTATTACTTTGAGGCGAAAGACCTCTGGAATACTCCAGCAACGGGGGCACCAACCAGCGCTAAAAACGCCCCAGATGTCATAAACCGTGCTCCCACATTATCCTGGACAGGAGAAGCAGACTACATTTCTGATGGCTTAAACCCTGAAACTGGCTATTCCACTACTACTTTTTTTTATATGATAAAATATACGGACCAGGACAACGAGACACCAGCATCAGGTTATCCCAAGTTACATATTGTGAAGGGTGGTTCAGAGATAACCGGAAGTCCGTTTACTATGAGTGAAGTAGATGCGGGAGATACGACTTATAACGATGGGAAACTTTACACTTACGCCCAAAGCGGATTAGCACGAGGAACAGACTATACTTATTACTTTGAGGCAGAAGATGTTTGGAATGTTCCGGCAACTGGAGCACCAACCAGTCCTCATCACGGCCCGGACATCGCACCGTTTGGAAACCGTGCTCCTACATTATCTTGGACGGGAGAGACAAATTACACCTCCGATGGATTAGAGCCTCAAGCTGGCTATCCCGATACTAATTTTGTTTATAGGGCAAAATATGCTGACCAGGACAATGAAGCTCCAGCATCGGGTTATCCTAAGGTACATATTATGAAAGGTGAGTCTGAGATAAGCGGAAGTCCGTTTACTATGAGCGAACTAGATGCGGGAGCTACGACTTACAGCGATGGTAAACTTTATACTTATACCCAAAGCGGATTAGCATTAGGAACAGACTATACTTATTACTTTGAGGCAAAAGACCTCTGGAATACTCCAGCAACGGGCGAACCAACCAGACCTCAGGATGCCCCGGACGTTACAAATAATTCTCCCACATTATCTTGGACAAAAGAGACAAATTACATTTCTGATGGCTTAAATCCTGAAGTTGGCTATCCGATTACCGATTTTGTTTACAGGGTAAAGTATGCTGACCAGGACAATGATGCTCCAGCATCGGGTTATCCTAAGGTACATATTATGAAGGGTGGGTTAGAAATAAGCGGAAGTCCATTTGCTATGGGCGAAGTAAACGCAAAAGATAAGAATTACAGTGATGGGAAACTATATACTTATACCAAAAGTAGATTGGCACCAGGGATGGACTATGCATATTATTTTGAGGCAAAAGACCTTTGGAATGCTCCAGCAACGGGCACAGCGATGAGTCCTGTTGATGCCCCGAATGTAGAACCTATTGAGTTTTCAGGAAAAGGTGATGTAAGGATTCAGGGAGGAGAAAATGGTTATATTAATCCCCTGAAAGGCGAAGTAGCAAGGATTCATTTCTGGCCCAGCGGTCCGGGAACAGTAAATGTTGAAATTTTTGACTTGATAGGACTACTTGTTTGGGAGAAAAGTAAAGATGTGTCAGGGGCTCAAGATGTCATTGAATGGGATTGCAGGAATGACAAAAATGATGTGGTAGCTTCAGGAATTTATTTGGTCTACGTAGAAGGCCCGGGAATAAAGGCTACCAAAAAGGCAGCAGTTCTGAAATAGGAGGGAAAGGTGAAAAGAACTCTTATTCTTTCTATTTTTCTGGTTGTGGTTCTGGCAACTAATCTATGGGCAAAAGGAGCCGGGACATCCGGTGCCATTGTACTTGAGCAGCCGGTAGGGGCAAGGGCTTCCGGGATGGCGGAGGCTTATACTGCAGTTGGGGGAGAGATAGGCGTTATTCATTATAATCCGGCTGGCTTGATTTCTCTTCCTAGTAGAGAGGCTGCCTTCAGTTATCAGCGGGGACTGGCTGATGACAGCTTTATGACCCTTCTTTACGGTCAGCCGACTGCTGTAGGGGTCTTTGGAGGGGCTTTCTCCTATTACACGGCTGGAGACATTGGTCTAATCGACATTCATGGCGATGAGTGGACTGCGAAGGCAGAGCAGGATATTGTTATATTAGCCGGCTTTGCGCGGAAGTTTCTGGAAAATTTGCCTATGGGTATAAATCTCAAGATAATCTCCTCAAGGCTCGTGGAGGCAGAGAGTGGTACAGCCTTTGCAGTAGATTTTGGAGGTCTTTACTATACACCAATTGAGGGCTTGGCTGGAGGATTAGCGATTCGAAATCTGGGGACCAGGCCTAAATTCATTGACGAAGGTGATCCTCTGCCCTTAACCATTTGTTTCGGCAGCGCTTATCAGAGGTCTTTTGGCAGTCAGAAAATCTTGGTGAGCATAGATTTACCCTTTCTGGTTTATGAGCAGAAACTTACTCCAGCACTTGGTTTTGAGTTTGACTGGCGAGAGATGGTTCAAGGGAGGATTGGCTATAAATTCAACGTTGACGATACCGGATTGACTCTGGGTATGGGTTTCACGTATCAAAGGTATATTATTGACTACGCCTTCGGATTAGCGAATAGATTAGAAAATGCCCATCGGGTGAGTTTGGGTGTAAGGTTCTAAAATAGGTGAAAAACCATGTCTTTTTTCCCCCTCGAAATAACCGAACGATATAGATTTGGCTGGATGGTGCTTGTTACTCTCGGTGGAATACTTTGTGGATTATTCATATTGTTACTTACCGTCCTTCCGCCCAGATGGGCTACGCTCGGTATTTTGGGCACGATGGTGCCATTTGTTGCACTGGTGACAGGCAACGTAAAGCGCTTCTTTTTGGCTATGTTGATCTTTACTTTACCGATACAACTGGACATAACTATTCGGCATAGTGGGCATCTCGGCGGAGCAGCCGGATTCATAATATCCCTGTATGATATCACACTTGCTGTTCTATATTTACTTTGGATTAGCGAAATTGTGAGAAATAAAAATGTAAAGATTAACTTTTTTCCCAGAATAAGTTTACCTTTCTTCTGTTTGATCGGTATGGCCACATTATCGATGGTAAATGCTTCTTTCCCAGAACTGAGCCTGTTTGAGATAGTTCAAGTGCTCAAAATGTATCTTGGCTTTCTTTATGTAGCAAATAACATTAAGAGTAGGAAGGAAATTCAATTTGTGGTCGCTTTATTGCTTTTAGGTCTTTTCTTAGAAAGTATACTCGGCCTCGCCCAATACAAGTTTGACCGTCCTTTTGTTCCAAGTATATTGGGTGGCCCTGAAAAGTTAGGATATATAAGACTCGGTGAGCCACTATCAAGAATTTCAGGTACATGGGCATCTTACAACGATTTTGCCTGGTATCTTACATTTATGCTTCCCATCTCATTGAGTTTACTCTTTTCCAGAATAAAAGGAATCTATAAGTCAATGTGCGGCTTGACACTAATTGTTGGGATTGGTGCGTTGATATGCACTCTCTCGAGAGCAGGATGGTCTAGTTTTATGATGGCTATTCTTATAGTAGTATTATTAAGTTTTGCAAAAAGCAAAGGAAAAACTGGCCTGAATAATTTTACAGCGTCCATTTTTGCTATTTTGATTATTATCTCTATTATAGTCACTGTCAACCCTAAATTCCTGAATATCGTAAATCGCCGAATGTTTAGCGACGATTACGACGCTGCACGGTCCCGAATTCCACAAATGCAAGTAGCGTCGAATATAATAATAGCTCATCCTGTTCTGGGCGTGGGTCTTAATAATTACACAGAAGTTATGCAAGACTATGATACGACGGACATTGGACTTACGTCCATAACCCGACACCAAGTACACAATATATTCCTGCAAATTGGAGCAGAGATGGGCATTATAGGTCTTGCTATCTTCGTCTGGCTCATATCGATGGTTTACAAAGAGGGATTGAGCTATTTTAAAGAAAGTGAAGGCTCAATGTCAGCCATAGTTATAGGTCTTATTGCTGGAATCACAGCTTTTCTAATCCACGGCTTGGCGGATGCGGCATCCCTGGGAAACCATCTATTCGCTACATTTTGGTTTTTCACCGGCATAATTATTGCGATAAGAAAAATAGAAT
>Ga0315280_10011479_pt1 | contig 10882 bp, 8 predicted proteins | sample YL17G06_40_MG_FD_203697 | JGI IMG/M metagenome (GOLD analysis project Ga0315280, IMG submission 203697) | Sediment microbial communities from Yellowstone Lake, YNP, Wyoming, USA - YL17G06_40 | ecosystem: Environmental > Aquatic > Freshwater > Lake > Sediment | place: USA: Wyoming | collected... | reverse complement strand
AATGGCCCACACTGTCAAGCACCCACTTCAGGGAATCCTTCCGGCGATCGTGACGCCATTCGATCCGGAAGGCCGGTTCAATCCCACCGCCTTCGAGCGGCTCATCGCGCGTCTGTATGCGGCCGGCGTTCACGGGCTGTATGTCTGCGGCCAGACTGGGGAAGGTCTTCAGCAGCCGCCCGAGCAACGCAAGCGCGTGGCGGAGGCCGCCGTTCGATGTTCTCCGCCCGGCAAGCTCGTTATCGTCCACATCGGCGCCGCCTCCACGGCGGAAGCAGTCGAGCTACAAGGAAAGTGATGGCTGAATTTCTGCGAGTGGTTCAAGGCAAGCTCATCGTTTCTTGCCAGGCTCAGGAAGGCGACGCGTTCCAGGGGCCCGAGAACATGGCCCGCTTCGCCCGGGCGGCTGTCGAGGGCGGGGCCGCCGCCATCCGCGCCAATGGCCCAGCGGACGTTCGGGCGATCCGCCAGGCCGTATCAGTGCCGGTGCTCGGCATCGAGAAGCGCCCTCTTGACGACGGCCAGATCCTCATCACGCCGTCCTTCGAGGACGCGCGTGCGCTCGTCGCGGCGGGCGCCGCCGCGGTCGCGCTCGATTGCACCGTGCGGGGGCAGCGTTACGGCGCGCTGGAACGCCTGCGCCGCATCAAGGCCGAGCTGGGTGTTCCGGTTGCCGCTGACATCGCCACCCTGGAGGAAGCGCTCGCCGCAGCCTGCGCCGGAGCGGATACCGTACTTTCGACCATGCGCGGCTACACCGCCGAAACCGCGCGCGTGACCGCCTTCGAGCCGGCCTTTATCAGGGAACTGGTCTCTTCCGTCGAGGTCCTGGTGATTGCCGAGGGCCACATCTGGACGCTCGAGCAGGCGCGGGCGGCGCTCGAGAACGGCGCCCACGCGGTGGTCATCGGCACGGCCATCACGCGGCCCCGCGAGATCACCGCGCGCTTCGCATCCGCCATCGCCGAATGGGCCGGCCGCCAGTTTCACAACTACATCGGCCTCGATCTGGGCGGGACCAACATCAAGTTCGGCGTGGTCTCCGGCCAGGGCGAGTTCCGCTTCTCAGGCGCCGTGCCGACGCCCGCTTCCGAGGGTCCCGGCGCTGTGCTGGAGCGCCTCAAGCAGGTCGCGCGCGAGTGCCTCGACCGGGCCCAAGGCCTGGCGATTCGCGCGGCCGGCGTGGCCACGGGCGGCTGGGTGAATCCCTCCACCGGCGAAGTCATCTACGCCACCGGCAACCTCCCGGGTTGGACCGGAACGCGGCTCGGGGCGGAACTCGAATCCACCCTCGGTCTTCCGGTTTTCGTCGAGAACGATGCCAACGCACTGGCGGTCGCCGAGAAGCGCTTCGGCGCGGCCAGGGGCGCGGACAACTTCATCTGCCTGACGCTCGGAACCGGCGTAGGCGGCGGCTGCTACGCCGGCGGAAGGCTGAACCGGGGCGGCCATTTCCTGGCCAGCGCGCTCGGTCACATCCTGGTCGAACCCGACGGGTTGCCCTGCACCTGCGGGCAGCGCGGCTGCCTCGAGGTCTACGCCAACGCCGCGGCGCTGCTGCGCTACGCCGGCGAAACCCGATTCGCCGCCGCCCAGGACGTCATCGCCGCGGCGCACGCGGGCGATTCCGTGGCGCGCCAGGCTATCCGGACCTTGGTTGGGTATCTCGCCCGCGGTTGTGCTTCCCTGGTTCACGTTTTGGACCCGGAGTTGTTGGTTATCGGCGGCGGACTCGCGGAACGCAACCAGCTCCTGCTCGGGTGGCTGGCGCAGGAACTGGACGAGCGAACAACCGCCCGTCACTGTCGCCGCCTCGCGGTGCGACCCTCGACCTTGGGCTATTATGGCGGCGTCGCCGGAGCCGCGGCGGTGGCCCAGGAACGCATTCGAGCAGACGCGTGCTGAACGGGTAGCATACGGTTATCGCAGGAACAAGATCACCATGAAGAATCGACGAACCTTCCTGAAAACCCTTTCCAGCCTGCCCGTGCTGGGCGCTCTCTTCTCAGGTGAAAAAGCCTTCGCGCGCCGCACCAAACGTGACCTGCTGAAGGAACTCGGCGTTCGCCCGTTCATCAACGCGGCGGGGACCTATACCACCATGACCGGATCCCTCATGCTTCCGGAAGTCATGGAGGCGATCAACTACGGTTCTCAACACTACGTGTTCCTGGACGAGTTGCACGACGCGGTTGGCCGGCGCTTGGCCTCCTTGATCGGCTGTGAGGCGGCCATGGTCACCGCCGGAGCGGCCTCGGCTCTGACCTTGGGGACCGCCGCAGTCCTCACCGGCGCGCAAAGAAAGTTCATCGAGCAACTCCCCGACCTGACCGGCATGAAGAGTGAAGTGATCATCCAGAAGTCGCACCACTTCCCGTACGAGCACGCCATCCGCAATTGCGGCGTCCGCTTGGTGGATGTTGAGACCCGCGAAGAACTCGAACGGGCCATCAGCCCCAAAACCGCCATGCTGTTCTTCTTGAACTATGCCAACAATCAGGGCCGCATCAAAGACGCCGAGTGGGTCGAGCTGGGCCACAAGCACGGCATTCCCACCTTCAACGACTGCGCCGCGGATGTGCATCCGGTCGAGAACCTCTCGAAATGGACCAAGCTGGGCTTCGATCTGGTGTGCTTCTCGGGCGGCAAAGGCTTGTTCGGGCCGCAGAGCTCCGGGCTGCTGCTGGGCCGCAAAGACCTCATCGCGGCGGCACGGTTGAACGACTCGCCCAACAGCAACACCATCGGGCGCGGCATGAAAGTCAACAAAGAGGAGATGCTGGGCCTGCTGGTGGCGGTCGAGACCTTTCTGCGCATGGACCACACCAAAACCTGGAAAGAGTGGGAGAGGCGGGCCCAGTTGATCATCGACAGCGCCCGCTCGCTGCCCGGCATCCAGGCCGAGATGTACCTCCCGGAGATCTTCAACCGCTGGCCGCACATCCGGGTCCAGTGGGACCCGCAGAAAGTCAAGGCCAAACCCAACGACCTCGTCCGCAGCCTGCGCGCCGGCGAGCCCTCCGTGGCGGTGCTGGCTACCCGGGAAGGCCTGGACATCGGAGTGATCACCTTGAAGCCGGGCGAGCACCGCATCGTGGCCCGCCGTCTCCGCGAAGCGCTGAAGAGCGCCGCCTGAACCAGGGTTACCACTTCACAGCAGACTGGGAATCCCCTTCGGAGCCGCCATGCTCGCGGCGCGACCGCGTGCGGACGCCACCCCCGGGAGCCTCTGCTGGAAGGCCGGTTCCCGGGCCGGCTATTTGTGAGCGCGCACACCGTGGTGCTTGTAGCGTTTATAGCGAGTATAATGGGAGTGAGGTTTCAGCATGTCTGCCGCCAGTCACTCGGTGTTGAACGCTCTGGTAATCCCGAAACGGGAGCAACCGGGAATCGAGGTTCTGTGCTCCGAGCTCACTGCCCGCAAGCCGCTCCAGATCGTCTCTTCTGGCGGGCGGCGGGTCGAGATTCCGGCGTCGCTCAGAAAGTTCCTCCTGCACCTGCTGCGCGATCTTCAGGACGGAAAGTCCGTGACCGTCCTGCACGGACAGCACAGCCTGACCACCGCGCAGGCCAGCAGGATTCTGGGGATGTCTCGCCAGTTCTTCGTCGATTTGCTGGAAAGTGGTGCGATGCCTCACTACCGGGTGGGCAGGCACCGCCGGGTGTATCTGAGCGATGTCCTGTCTTACCAGCAGACCCGCGACCGGGAACGCCGCAAGATCCTGGAGCGGATGGTGAAATCGGAAGCTGAAGAAGGACTGTACGATCTGATTCCCGAAAATGTCCAACCCCGAAAAAGGGTCAAGCGTCGTTCTTGACGCCTGTGTGCTGGTCCCCATCGCGCTTTGCGACGCTTTTCTCCGGCTGGCGGAGGAGCCAAGCCTGTACCGCCCACTCTGGTCTGAGGAGATTCTGACTGAACTGCGGCGAGCCTTGGTAGAGAAACCCCTCCAACTGCCGCCTTGCAAGGCCGACTATCGGATCGCTTGCATGAAGGCGGCTTTCCCCGAGGCTCTGGTGGCCGGGTATCAGTCGCTGATTCCCACTGTGAGAATCCCTGCCGCCCACGACAAGCACGTCGTCGCCACCGCCATCCACGCCAGAGCGGGCGCCATCTGCACCGCCAACACCCGGCACTTTCCGCGCCGGGCGATCGCTCCCCATGGAGTGGTGGTCCTCACGCCGGACGAGTTTCTGCTGCGGGCGCTCCGGCGGAACTCCGTCTGGGTGATGGATAAGCTCCGGGACCAAGCCCGCAGTCGGGGCCTCGATCTGACGCGACTCATGGCGATCCTCGGAAAGGCTGCGCCGGAGTTCGCCCAGCGGGTTCAAACGCTCCGCTGACCAAGTCACTGGGTTGAACCGGGCAGGACCCAGCGCTCCGCCGAGAAATGCCAGCGCCACGGCCTCCGGCCTGTCCGGCATGAGATTCACCGTGAATCACACCCCCACCTTGACATCCTGATTCCCGGAGATCTTCAACCGCTGGCCGCACATCCGGGTTCAGTGGGACCCGCAGAAAGTCAAGGCCAGACCCAACGACCTCGTCCGCAGCCTGCGCGCCGGCGAGCCCTCCGTGGCGGTGCTGGCCACTCGGGAAGGCCTGGACATCGGAGTGATCACCTTGAAGCCTGGCGAGGACCGCATCGTCGCCCGCCGTCTGCGCGAAGTGCTGAAGAGCGCCGCCTGACGCACCCGAGATTTCTCTCTTTAACTCGCCAGCCCTGCGCCGGGCCCTCAGCTCCAGTCCACCTTGGGGTGCATGTTGTGCCACTCGGTGGCCCGTTCGAAGGCCAGCGCCAGCCGCAGCGGCGCTCCTTCTTCGTACAGCCGTCCCGTAAACAGCAGGCCCTGCGGCCGGTCCTTGATGAACCCGCACGGCGCCACCACCTGCGGATGCCCGGTCAGGTTCGTCACACTCAGGCTGGGACCCGACAGGCACACGATCACGTCCCACTTCGACATCAGCTCGTGCATCTGCCGCATCAGCAGCGTGCGCGCGCGCTGCGCCCGGATGTACTCGACGGCCGGGATCAGTCGCGAGGTCCGGAAAATGTTGGGCCAGTCGCCGGACTCCTGCCCGCGAAGCTGGTTCACGCCGCCCTCGCGCGTCAGGTCGTCGAAGGCCGCGGCGGCTTCCGCCACCAGGATGGTGCGCAAGGGACCTGGGGGCAGCTCGGGCAGCGACACCGGCTCGAGCCGGACGCCGATTTTGCGCAAGCTCTCCAGCGCCTGCTCGTACACCGGCTTGGATTCCTCCTGCACCTTCTCGAACTCGGTCTTCAAATACGCCACGCGCAGCCCGCCGAGCGGCGCATCCGGCATCCAGTCGAACGGCGCATCCACCACCGTCTGGTCCCGGCCATCCGGCCCCAGCACCGCCCTCAAGACAATGGCGCAGTCCTCGACTGACCGGCAGAGCGGCCCGATCTTATCCATGGTCCAGCTCAAGGCCATGGCCCCGTAGCGGCTCACCCGTCCGAAGGTCGGCCGCAGTCCCGCCACGCCGCAGGCAATGCTGGGTGAGACGATCGAACCCAGCGTTTCGGTGCCCATCCCGAACCCCACCAGCCCCGCCGCGGTCGCCGACGCCGAACCGGCCGAGGAGCCGCTCGAGGTCCGCTCGGTGTTCCAGGGCGTCTTGGTCATTCCCCCAAACCACAGCCCGCCCTGCGCCAGCGTGCCCATCGAGAGCTTGGCCACCAGCACCGCCCCGGCCTGCTCGAGCCGCTCGACAACCGCCGCGTCGTACTGGAAGACCTGCTGGCGGTACGGCTCAGCGCCCCAACTCGTCGGGATGCCCTTGGTGGCGAACAGGTCCTTGGCGCCCCATGGAATGCCGTGCAGCGGCCCGCGGTAACGCCCCGCGCGGATCTCCCGCTCGGCCCGCTCCGCCTGCGCGCGCGCCAGCTCCTCCGTGAGCGTGATGACGCAGTTCAGCTTGGGCCCGTACCGCTTCAGCCGCGGCAGGTACATCTCGGTCAGATCGACCGGCGAGACCTGCCGCGAGCGCACTAGCGGCGCCAGCTCCGTGACCGGCAGGAACGCCAGTTCATCCAACGACTTCCACGCCCGTTTTTTCGGCGCGCGCGTCTGCCGGCTGAGCTGGAACCGCGACGGCCCGCTGGGGTATCGCACCCCCGCCAGGCGCGGGTCGAAGCGGAACGCCGGATCGGTGTCCAGCGGCACCGCGATCTTCCGCAACCCCTCGTAGCTTGCCAGGTTGCGGTTCACCGCCGGGAGCATCATCTTCTCCTGCGCCGGCGTGAACTCGAGCCCAACCAACTGGAGCGCCTGGTGCAGCATCTCCTGGCTCACCCGCTGCGGCGGCGTCTGTGACCGTGCTTCCTGAGGTTTCGCCTCCTGGGCTTCCAGTTCCGTTTCCACCGCGCACAGCACGCCCAGCGCCCCCGCAATTCTGATCCAGGTCCTTCGGTCGATCTCCGTCATGTCGATTCCAACAATTCTACCCAAGGTTCGGGACTCCTGATCCCTGCTTGGGATTTCGGAGCAAAATGCCCCAGCAGACAGTCCAGGTAATGCCTCAATCTTCGGAGGGCTCCGGACGCCATGTGGGATAAGCTTCAGCTTGTCTGGCCGATTCTCGACTTTAGCGCGAGACAAGCTGACGCTTATCCCATCCGGGGCCCCCGGAGACTGAGGCATTACCAGTCCAGTATTTCCACGGCGCCGGGGTCAGGAGTCCTGAACCTCTCCTTATGCGATGGCTCGGATCTGGTCAACGATCGCCACCGGCGGGCGTTCGGAGCACCTCACAGCGGCCCAGATTGGCGGACGGGGATTCATCCCATGGCTCCTCGATCGGGTCTTGGAAAGCGTCCATCTCCCGCTCAATCGCTGCCACCTCGGAATCCTCGTTGGCAAGCCGGCAGGCGCGCACTAGCTCCGACTGCAGTTGGCGGTCATGCTCTGCGGGATTGGCAGCCATACTGGAACCATCATGACATCTTCCGGGCCCACTCACCCCTTCTTCCCCTTCCCCGGCAGCCCCGCCGGGTTCTCGTGCGCCCGCTCGCGGTAGCTGCCCTTCATGGCCGTCCCCAGCCCAACCGCGGACTCGCCGAACTTGTCCCGCAGGCGGTCCACCGTCGATAGCGCCTTTCTCCAGCGGTCGCTCTTTTCTTCCTCTAGCAGGCTCATCTGGCCCGGTTGCCGCTCCAGCGAGGAGGCCTGCACGCCCAGCAGCCGCACCGCCGCGCCCCGTTTCCAGTTCTTGCGGAACAGCTCGCGGGTCTCCCTCAGCAGCTCGGTGTCGAGCTCGGTGGCGTGGTCCAGGGTGCGGGCGCGGGTGAGCGTCGAGAAATCCTTGTAGCGCAGCTTGAGCTGCACGGTGCGGGCGAACAGGCCGTGCTCACGCAGGCGGCGCCCCACCATCTCCGAGAGCCTGGCCAGCGTGGCTTCGAGCAGATCCACCTCCGCGGTGTCCACGTCAAAGGTGTGCTCGTGGCTGATGGACTTGGGCGCCTCTTCCGCGCCCACCTCCGCATCGAACCACGCTCCCGCATCCAGGCCGCGGGCCTTCCCCGCCAGCGCCAAGCCCCATTTGCCGAGCTGCTCTTCGAGGAACGACTCCTCGAGCCGGGCTAGGTCGCCCACCTTGCGAATGCCCAGCGCGTGCAGGTGCTCTTCGGTGACCTTGCCGACCCCGGGGATCCGGCGCACCTCCAGCGGCGCCAGAAAGCGCGCCTCCATCCCGGGCAGCACCCACAGGATGCCGTTGGGCTTGGCCTGATCGGAGCAGACCTTGGCCATCATGCGGGAAGTGGCGATCCCGATAGAACAATTTAAGTGCGTTCTGTTCCGGATGGCTTCGTGCAGCGTGTGCGCCGCTCCCAGCGCCGGACCCAGCAGCCGCTCCGTCCCGCTCATGTCCAGGTAGGCTTCGTCAATGGAGGCCATCTCGACGCGCGGCGAGAAGTCGTTCAAAATCCCGAAGACCTTCTCGGAGTACTCCCGGTAGCGCTGGGGATGGCCATCCAGGAAAATGGCCTGCGGGCAGCGCTGGTAGGCGGTGCGCAGGGGCAGAGCCGAGTGAACGCCGAACTTGCGGGCCTCGTAGGAGGCTGCTGAGACCACTCCGCGCTGGTTCGGCTGCCCGCCCACCACCACCGCCTTCCCCTTCAGCGAAGGATCGAACAGCTCCTCGACCGAGACGAAGAAAGCGTCCATGTCGAGATGGAAGATGGTCTTCACGCGCCCAGCCTCGCCGCCAGCACCCGGTCAAAACCAGCCAAGTCCGGAACCACCCGCACTTCGGCCCAGCGCTCATCCAGCATCTGCCGCACCGGACCGGCAGTCTTGAAACCTAACTCGACCACCAGCCACCCGCCGGGGCGGAGAACTCGCCCGGCATCGTCTGCCAGCCGCCGGTACATGTCCAGGCCGGTGAGTCCGGAAAACAACGCCAGGCGCGGCTCGTAATCCCGGATTTCGCGCTGCAGGCCGGCCTCTTCTTCCAGCGGAACATAGGGCGGGTTCGAAACCAGCAGATCGAGGCTGCGGCCGGCGACTGCGGACGTCACGTCGCAGGCTGCCAGGTGTACCGCGGCCCCCAGTCGGCGCGCGTTCTCCGCCGCTACCGTCAGGGCAGGCAGGGAAATGTCAGTGGCCCAAACCGGCCTGTTCAGTTCCAGGCTCAGAGTCACCGCGATGGCCCCGGAGCCGCACCCCACGTCCAGGATGCGGCTAGCCTCCGGCGCCACCGCCAGGGCCGTTTCGACCACGTGCTCGGTTTCCGGGCGCGGGATCAGCACCTCCGGCGTCACCAGAAACTCGCGTCCGTAGAACTCCTGGCGCCGGGTGATGTACTGCGTGGGTTTGCCCTGGAGCCGCTCATGGAGCGCGCGTCCGAAGTGCAGCCACGCCAGGTCGCTCAACTCCTGCTCAGGATGGCTGTAGAGATAAGGGCGCTCACACTTCAGAACGTGGCACAACAGCACCTCGGCAGTCAGGCGCGGGACGCCGACGGCGCCTTCTTCAAGGAGCCTGCTGGCCTGTTCGAGTGCCTTCTGAACGGTCACGGATGAGGCCGGGCGCCCCGGTCTGCTGCTTGAGTTTCTCGGCCTGGTAATAGGTGGTCAGCGCGTCGATGACCGGGTCCAGGCGGCCATCCATGATCATATCCAACTGGTACAGCGTCAGGCCGATGCGGTGGTCGGTCAGGCGGTTCTGCGGGAAGTTGTAGGTGCGGATCTTCTCGCTGCGGTCGCCGCTCCCCACCATGCTGCGGCGCTCCGCGCCGATTTCAGCCCGCTGCTTGTCGAGTTCCATCTCGTACAGCCGCGAGCGCAGCACCCGCAGGGCCTTGGCGCGGTTCTTGATCTGCGATTTCTCGTCCTGGCAGGAGACCACCAGGTTGCTGGGCAGGTGCGTGATCCGGACCGCCGAGTAAGTGGTGTTCACCGATTGCCCGCCCGGTCCCGATGAACAGAACGTATCGATGCGGATGTCCTTCGGGTCGATCGAGACTTCCACTTCGTCGGCTTCCGGCAGCACCGCCACCGTGATCGCGGAGGTGTGTACCCGGCCCTGCTGCTCGGTGACCGGAACGCGCTGCACGCGGTGTACCCCGCTCTCATATTTCAGCTTGCTGTACACTTTCTCGCCGCTGATCAGCGCGATGACTTCCTTCAGCCCGCCCACCTCCGACTCGCTCGCCGATGATACCTCCACCCGCCAGCGTCGCGACTCCGCATACCGCGAATACATGCGGAAGATCTCCCCGGCGAACAGCGTGGCCTCGTCGCCGCCCGTGCCGGCGCGGATCTCCAGCACCACGTTCTTCTCGTCGTTGGGATCCTTGGGGATCAGCAGCAGCTTAAGTTGTTCCTGAATGCGGCTGAACTCGGGCTCCAGGCGCTCCACATCCTCAGCCGCCAGCTTGCGGATCTCCTCGTCGGCCTCTTCGAGCATCAGGCGGCTGTCCTCGAGGTTGCGGCGCAGCTCTTTCCACTCCCGATAGGCGCTGACGATCTCCTCCAGTTCCCGGTGAGCCTTGGCGTGCTTGCGGTACTTGTCCGGATCGCTGATGACCTGCGGATCGGCCATCTGGCGCGTGAGGTCCTCGAACCGGGCCTCGATCTCATTCAGCTTGCCAACGTATTCCATGGGTGAAAGACGAGTCAGGCGATCACGAGCTGGCCGCCCTGGGATCTCTCCAGCGTCATGGCGCCTTCCAGCGCCTGGATGGCCACCGCCACCTGGTCATCGGAAGGCGGCTGGGTCGTGATGCGCTGCAACCACAATCCCGGCGCGGTTAGCGTGGCTAGCAGGCCGCCGCGATGCCTGGCCGCGAAGCGGATCAGTTCGTAGCTCAGGCCCGCAATCAGCGGCAGCAGGATCACCCGCCCGAACAGCCGCAGCCCGAACGAATCGAAGGGCAGCAGCGTGTACAGCGCGACCGAAACCAGCATCACCACCAGCAGGAAGCTGGTGCCGCAGCGCGGATGCAGGGTCGAAAAAGACTGGGCGTTTTCCACCGTGATCGGCCGCCCGGATTCGAAGTTGAAGACCACCCGGTGCTCTGCGCCGTGGTACTGGAAGACCCGGTGGATGTCTTTCCAGCGCGAGATCAGAAACAGAAAGCCCACAAAGATGGCCATGCGGATCAGACCATCGATCGAGTTGAACGCGATGCGCCCCTGCGTCGCCGGAAACCACTTCCCCAGCGCCGTGGTCAGATACAGAGGCACGAACTTGTACAGAAAGATGAAGAAGCCCAGGGAGATGATCAGGTTCAGCGCCAGCATCCAGGAGCTGATCTCTTTCTTCGGCCCACCCTTGGCATCCGCTTCCTCCAGGGACGCGTCCGCGGAAAACCGCAAGGCTTTCATGCCCAACGTGAGGGCCTGACCCAGCGTTC
>Ga0315280_10011478_pt1 | contig 10882 bp, 15 predicted proteins | sample YL17G06_40_MG_FD_203697 | JGI IMG/M metagenome (GOLD analysis project Ga0315280, IMG submission 203697) | Sediment microbial communities from Yellowstone Lake, YNP, Wyoming, USA - YL17G06_40 | ecosystem: Environmental > Aquatic > Freshwater > Lake > Sediment | place: USA: Wyoming | collected... | reverse complement strand
CAAATACAGGGACACTTTCCAGGTCTATTTCGATATTGGCCAAAAAAGTCACAGGTTTTTCAGGGGAAACAGGGAGGGTGAGTGAGGGGACTTGAACCCCCAACCTCCGGATCCACAGTCCGATGCTTGGAAAATTTCGGCCTCTCCTAATTGACTGAAAATAGGGGGGATGCAGGCGGCGTCTTTCGCGGGACCGATTCCACGTCACCAGCACGTAACAAATCTTCGGGATTTTCGAGCCTTTCCCGGGGACCTTCCAGCAGTTCAACGGCCTTTCGCTTCCGCTCTTGGTCCGCATGGACATACCTTTCAGTGATCCTCAAAGAGCTATGACCTAGCAAATCTCTGACCGTTGCCACGTCCGCGCCTTTTGCCACAAGCCGACTTGCAAAGGTATGCCTCGCATCGTGAAACCGGAAGCCTTCGATCCCGGCCCTTCGGCAGCTAGCCCGAAATGTCGTCTTCACACAGCCAAGTCGCTTCTTGGTTCGGGGGTTCACAAACACATAAGGAGACAGGCCGTTTTCAGCATGGAGCCTTTGGAGCTCGTCCCGAAGCACGAGATTGACCGGGAGGACCCTGTCTTTGCCGGACTTCGTTTTCGTGACGGCGATAGTGCCGGCGGCGATATCGATCCGGTTCCAGGTAAGGCCCAAGATTTCGCCGAGCCTCATGCCGCTGTTCAAGGCCGTGATGAGGATTGACCGAAGATGGGTGGAGCTGCAGCGCAGAAGCCGGGCTTCTTCTTCCGGGCTCAAGATTCTTTCCATGAGGTTGTCTTCGCGGAATAGCTTGATCTTTGGGACTTGGCCCTTTTCGAGATAGCCCCATTCCACGGCCAGGTTGAGCATCCGGCGCACGATCGCCAGGCATCGGTTACAAGTCGCGGGGGTGACTTCATCCCGCTCCCTTCGCTCGGCCTTGAATTTCTCGATCTCCCGGGAAGTGATCTCGTCCAGGAATAAACCCCTGAATGAATCCGACTCGGCCATGATTCTTAGATAGCCCCGGTCCGTCCTCCAGCTTCGCTTGTTGATCTTCGCGTAGTCGTCCAAGTAGATGTCGCTAAACTCTTTGAACGAGATTCTTTCGATCGCCTTCTTGATTCCGTATTTGCTGGCAAAGACCCGCTCCACCTTCTTGAGAAGTACGTCCCGGGCATCCTCTAGGGTTTGGGCCTCCCTCACGACCATCTGGACCCGTTCCCCGCAGGCATCCCGATAGTCGATGCAGAAGCGCGTCAGGTTCCCCTTGAATTTTCTTAGATAAACCGCTCCACAGCCAAAATTCCAGCGAGTCTTAGACTTGGCTTTCGCCAACTCGCTACCTCCTTCGGCGATAGTTCTAACACCGCCGTGAGGTAGTGTCAAGAAAGACACAGGGCGGGCATATCCCGCACTGGCCGAGACCCCGCGGCTGCCCTTATCGAGCCAGGTATCAACGTCGGCTTTTCGGAATCTGATTCCGACGCCTTTCACTTTGACGAACGGGATCCCCTTTTTTAGAAGTCGATAAACTGTGACCCTATGACAGTTCAACACTTCTTCGGCGACTTGTCGCACATTGAGGAGTCCCGAAACCTGCTTCATGCCGTCCCTCGTATCACTCGCCCTTCATCTCTTCGATGATCTTTTTCAATCCGTTTGCCCGGCCAGCCCGGTATGCGTCGAGGATCGTCCGGGCGGCCAAATAGACGAGCTGACATTCCCGGCAGCAACACTCCTGCCATTTCCGCTTTGGCTTAAACACCGACCCGCAGGCCGCGCAAGGCTTAGATCGTTCGCCAGAAATGCGCAGCGCATTGTCCAGGGTCATCCTAGCCTTCATCCGTGACATTTTTCGCTACCCTCAAAAGGGGATCGCCTTCTCCTCGACTTATTCCTTTTCTTCCGACCCCGGAGATTCTTTCTCGTACTCTCGGAGCGCCGCGTCGACCGCTTCTTTTAAGTCCGGGATCATCTCCCTCCTAAGGCTTAAACCTTTAGGGCTCGGCTTCCAATCGTCTCCATCCAAGTAATAGACGCGGAGGCTGACGAGCTTTTTCCCTTTGAAAGTCGAGAACGATGTTACGACCTTTTCCTCGACGTTTTTCTGAAACTCGTGAAGGACTTTTTCTTCGCTCATTTCTTTCTCCTTTTCCTTGTCTTTGTCTTATACAGAGATAGATGAAGATATCTGCGTACAAGCAGGTTGATAAACAGGCATCCTTGGCCGGGGGTTTTTCTCATGGCTTGACATAGTCTCCGAGCAAGGTAAGGTATTTTTTTTTGAGTCGTTCTAAATCGTCGGCGAGTTCTTTTTCGGAAAGGCCCTGGCGCTGGCGTTGTTTGGGATCTTCTTGAAGGCGGACAGCTTTACGATAATCGGCCCGAATTTCCCTGAGTTCGTCTTGGATCTTGAAAGAAAGGCATTTTGGAATGGGGGGGAGGAGTTCTCTTCCCCCCTCTTGGGGGTCTCCTTCTCCTTCTCCTTCTCCTTCTCCTTCTCCTTCTCCCTCTCCCTCTCCTTCTCCCTGTAACTTTTGTTGTAACTCCGGTTGTAACTTTGCTTCAGCCCTAAGGGGAATTTCACTCTTAGCTTTAGGCGAAGAGGGGCTTTTTTTGCCCCGGTAAGGCTTCTGACGAGCGTAATCGCTTTGGTATTTTTTCCAGTTTAGGATGCGGATACCGAAGCCTTGAGAAAGGGCAAAAATCTCGATTCGGTTTTCGTCAGGCTCTGGATGGTCAGCTAATCGTTTTTTTGCTGAGAACCAGACTTCAAGCGGAACATTGAGAATCCCGGAGATCGTTTCATCGGTGAAGCCGACGCCTTCAGCCAACTGGATTATTCCCTGATCCCCATAGGCCGAATCCCCGGCCATGTTGAGCAGGTCTGCGAAAACAGAGCGAACGCCGTAATTCTCCTTTCGAATCGAGCCCCGAAGCCATTGATCACAGAAAAATTTTATCCACGTCCTTCTCATCTTGTCTTCCCCTTAATACGGTTTGGTAGTCCCGTGAAGCTAGATTCTAAACGCTTCATGATCTGGCCTCGCCGAAAATGATGTCTCGAAGATTCCGAAGGGCTGCTTTGAAACTCAAAACCGGGACGCAGCCATCGTTGTAGTAGCCTTTGAGCAGGTCTTGGATGTCGGGCTGACGCTGGAAAATAAAAATAATACGCTTTCCCTCTCCGCGCTTGGTCCCCTCGAAGGGGACGCCCTTCGCCTTCAAATAGGCGCAGAGAAACAGATCAGAGGACTCAAAGAGGGTGTCCGCTGGATGGTCGAAACTACCTTCTAGCGGATTCCTGGGGACTGATTTTTTTTCGTCCATCTATTATCACCATCCTCAAAAATTTTCTTTCAGCGAAGCAACGGGGATTCATCTCTAGATCCCTCTTCAGAGTCTCCCCAAGCTGCGCAACAGAAATTCTCTGCCGATCTCGGCCAGGCCCTCGTTGTCGAATTTAAATCTGACGACCTCGCCGCGGTAATTAGCGAAAAGCTCTCGGCCTTCGCGCCAAACCTCGCCGAACCTGCGCTTGACAAACTGCTGCCCCTCAAAAAGAATTACCTTGTTTCTCACCTGATCGGGCTTCCTTGGCAGGTTCTTCCGGAGGAAAAAGTTTTGAGATTGAAATTCTTAGGGCTCTCGACAGCTTCCTCATCTGTTCCTTTGTGGGCTGGATGTATCCGCACTCGATCCTACTGATCAGGGAAGCATTTATCCCGGTCTCAAGTTGGAGTCTCATTTGAGATTTCCCTTTAAAAAACCTCACTTCCTTTAACTTATTTATCATTTAAAAACCTCCATTTTCATGCTCATAATCATTGACTATGCCCCTAGATGGTCTATAATTGTAGTAGGATAAAAAAATTCTTCGCTTTGAATTAACCCCCTCTAGGAGGGTGCAGATATTATGCGTTATACGACGAGACAATTGCCGGAGACCGCGGAGGAATGGAATAATTTTCTATTGGAAAAGTATGATTATGGACTTTGGCCGTTCGCACTTTCTCTATATTATCTGTTTTATTTAAAGGGCTATGAATCTCTTTATTCCCGAGAAGAGCTTCCGGAAATCTTAAAAGACGGCTGGACAGAGTCTTTCAGGAAACTCAGGCAAAACACGAAAAAATTGAAGAATCTAAAAAGCAATATTTTCAAGACCCTGGCCGAACATCTCGACCTGTTCGGATGGAAGACAGACGAGGAATTCATCATAGACCTTTTTGATGTGCGTCCGTTTTTAAAAAGGCTGGATTCTTCGATCGCGGGAAACGATAAAATACTCGAGGATTCAATAAGAACGAAACCGCCCTGGGATGGCAGGGGTCGCCCCGTGAAGCCGATTCATCAAGTCGCCTTCCTTTGGTCCGAAGTCATGAGAGATGAAAAAGGCCGCCGATGGAAACAAATTCTCTCCCTTCTTAAATATTTTGAGACGGGATCCTTTTACTCTTGGGCTGCATCGGATGAAGGGATTCGAGAGCTTCTTAAATGGGAGCGGTGGGAAAACGTGTCCTCGGATTCAATTACAAATCGGCCTCAGTTTTTAAAAGTTGTTGGCATCTATGAAGATTTTCTGGAAAAGGTTTTAGACACTACCAAGGTCGACGAAGAAACGCTCAGACAAGAATTTATTTCCATCCTCAAAAAAAACAAGAAGAAGGCAGAGTACGGGCTTTATCTAAAACAGCTGAGGTCTCTTTATTTTCCGATCCCTTCTCAAGACGTCGAGAGAAAGAAGCGGGAGCTCGAAGAATCCGAAGCCTTTAAAAAGAGTCTTCCGACCCAGATAAGATATGAACCAAACCGAAAAGGAACGTCTCATCCGGGCATTCGGGATTATTAGCCGCCGGATTGATTCCCTGGAGTCCGAGATCAGCAAGGTCAAGCAAGCCGAAGTAAAACTCAAGGCCGAGATTCGGAGCCTGAGGTCTACCATCGAAAACTTCCTGCGGGTAAACGTGAATTGAAAGAGGTCTTATCTTCCAGACCCCTGGATTTATCGGGCTTCCCTCAATCATTCTTATCAGGCGGGGCTCTCTAGCTTCCTTATCAGGATATAAAGGCAGTATCCCCCTTAGCCGATAGCCAAGCCCTCAGGGATTTCTCTATGCGACTTTATCAATCCTGTTTGTCAGTAGGTAGATTACCTAGAGTTCCTATGTATTTACTACTCTTATATATAGTATATATATCGGGTTTATCTTTTTAGTATGTTCATGATCTTGAACCGTCCTTAGGGCCATGATACTTCCAATAGAATCATAGCCCGCTAAGACTTTAAAATATCACTGAGCTAAAGCCCTGCCGATTCAGAGAAGAGTCAAGACCGGACTTCCAGGAAAATATAAAATTACTCAGTAGGGGATAGACTCATAAAGGGGGGGGCCAGATCGAAAGTTCCCATAGCCCCCCTTGTTTTATTTCCCCTGTGCATGGGGCGGGGGGCCTCCTCGATTTTGAAATTTTTACTTTAAAAAAGGGCTGCCTGCCCTATTGACGTTCTGTGTTTTCATGGTATAATGTAACTAGAAGCATGACGCTAAGAAGGCATGAGGCCATGAAGGATTATTCAAGCACGAAGATCGTCAAGGCGTCCCGGGGCAGCCTCATTAAAGTCTTGAATGTCCCGGAGCTGGTGGATTCTTTTCTCGCTTCTCAGGACGTCCGGGAGATCAGCCGGACGTGCTACCGGAAGGGCCTTGAGAGATTTCTTTCCTGGATGGCTGAGCAGCGAATCGAGCAGCCGGACCGGGAATCCATCCTGAGGTTCAAAGGCTTCCTCGTAGAAAGCAAGCTCGCGGCGAATACCGTAAACAGCTACCTCGTGGCCGTCAAAAAATTCTTCACCTATCTTGAAAGCACAAGGCAATATCCGAATGTAGCCAAGGACGTGAAGGGTATCCAGCAGCCCAAGGGCCATTTGAGAGAACCGCTGACGATCGCTCAGATCAAGGACATGCTTTCACAGATCGACACTTCGACGCTTCAAGGGCTGAGAGATTTTGCAATCGTGAATCTCCTAGCCCGGACAGGGCTTCGGACTATCGAGGTCATACGGGCAAATGTCGAGGACGTGAGGCAGCAGGGCGGAGAGGCACTTCTGTATGTCCAGGGGAAGGCCAGGGATTCAAAGGACGCCTTTGTGATCCTCACGGAAAAGAGCTTGAATCCGATTTTCGCCTATACCCAGGCCAGGGGGCAGGTCGTGGCCGGGGATCCGCTCTTTGCTTCAATCTCCGACAGAAACAAAGGCGGGAGGCTGACCACCAGGACCATAAGGCAGCTCATCAAGGACTCTCTGAGAAATATCGGGATAGAGAGCAGGAAGCTGAGCGCGCATTCTCTGAGGCACAGCTTCGCCACGCTTGCGCTCCGGGCCGGGGCTCCGCTCATCCAGGTCAAGGATGCTCTAAGACATTCTTCGATTGAGACGACTCAGAAGTATTTGCACAACATCGAGCGGATTGATAAGGGCGCTGAAAGGTACGTCGATTTTTAGCCTGGGCATGGTGTATTTCCATTAAGGCGCAATATCGGAAATAGAAATCAGGGAGGAGAGAGGACTTAAACATGGCAAAGAAAAAGGACCGGACACTCAGCCGACGCGGACCTGAGGGATTGAAGACGAACCTCTACATCAACAAAAGCGGGGAAGTCATTCAGAAAACGACGGTGTATCTGCCGAAGGAATTAGTGAAGCGCTTAAAGAGAGAGGCCCTTGACAGGGAGATAACTCTTTCAGAACTCATCCGGGAAAGACTCAAATAAATTTTTAGGAGGTTTAGATGAATCCGAAAAACGGAAAGGGGACGGCCCCCTGCAGGCAGGCCGTCCGGGGAGCCGGTGTCGAGACCGGCTTGGTTTGTGCAACCGTCGACAGTATAGCTGCCGATGAGGGCAGGGTCAAGGGCGGCATGCACTTCGGCGCGGTGATCGAGGTCGAGGCCATCCGGAGGATCAAAGAGAATCCGGAAGGACTTGTTGAGGTCACGATCGAAACTGACGGATGCCAAGAGACCGACCTGGTTCTCTCAGACCAGCAGCTTCTCGCCCTTGATGTGATGATCAAAAAATACTTCAAGACCGGAAGAGCCGAAGAAATCGACGATGCCAGGAGGGAGAGCCAGAACAGTTTCACTGTGGGCCTCAGCATGCTCGATGACGGCATTTCGGTTGAACTGGAACCCCTGGAAGGTGACTTCCCTTCCGCTGCCATTCTTAGACTGAAAGATCCCACGGGCAAAAAAGCAGACATATATTTGAATCCAAACCTGGCCCGGGCGATCATAGAAAAGCTGAACGGTCTCATCGCTGCGGATAAAGCCCTGGCGGGCTTCGTCGGGCAGGGCCTAGCCTGAAGGGGAAAGTTTTCTTAACGATTTTGGACGGGCAGTCCTTCTCATAAGCCCCGGAGAATCGATCCTAGGTCATCCTGGCGCGAAATTCCGGGGCGTCTTTCTTCTTCCCGGCCGGATCCGGATGGTCCCGGACAATAACGGCCGTGACTTTCTTCCATCCTTTTCAATCTCATTCCTCGAGCTCTACTGTATGCTTGACAAGGGTTCATCATCGGCCTATATATTGAAGTATAGAGCTCGATAACCTCAACGGCTTGTATTTAAAAGACGTTGAGTCCGGAGCGGATGATGAATGATCAGAGACGTTTTAAACTCTGAGGGAGCGACCGATGGCTGGCCTAAACACGATCCTTCAAGCAAGACCGCAGCAAAACGCGAATGATTTTCTGATGTTCTACTTGCCGGAGATGCTCAAGAACCAGATGCAGCTTGAGCAGGTGAAGAAGCAAGCGGAGATCTATCTCCGAAATCAACTCGCAGAGTATGAAGCATACGGGAACATTCAGGATAAACAACAGAAGGCGGCTTTCATCAGAGAGACTTTAGGGAAACTTCTAACGCCAGATTTTTATAAAGAGCGGCCGATGCCCGAGCTCAACATGGCGCGGACAATCCAGAATTATTTTCCTCCGGAGCTATCACAAGAGTTAGGGGTGACGATCCCTCCGGCGGCAGAACAGGACTATGCGTCTTCAATTCTCGCCAGCCGCGATGCGCTGAAAGCACGACAGACGCTTGACGCTATTCCTGCCGACCAACTCGCTACCCTCGTCAGGACGATCGGATATAAGCCGATCCTGGAGACGATTCAGGAGATCCAGAAGGAAAAGCAAGCGAGAGACGAGATGGCTTTGAGAGGAAGGGAATTAACGGAGACGCAGAAAGGAAATGTACTCCGTGGCCAAGAGATCGGGGTCAGACAAGAAGAGGTCGGCCTGACAAAGGGCGGAAAGAAGACGGCGAAGGAACTTCAAACCGAACTCGATAAGAAGGTCAACGAGCGCCAAAAATATATTGATGATTATTTCGGCACCGGAAAGTCCTGGCAGGAAAGGGCGGCCCTGGCGGCTGAAGATCCCAAGAACAAAACGATCCGGAAGGTTCTGACCAATCAAATCTCCGACATATCGGACGAGATCAGGGGGCTCAAGGAAAAGCTTGGGGTACAGCCTGATCCTAAGTACAAGAGGGCCGCTGACACGCTCAAATCTCAGGGACTAACGCCCGAAGATCTGTTGGTAAACAAGCCTTTTAGAAATCAGCGAACCGGAGAGACCAAGGGAATCCGGGACCTTATTATTGAGGACGGCTACGACATCTTCAAAATCCTGGAATACATGAAATAAAATGCGGGGAAAGAAGCCCGACCTCGCCCGCCTCATGAGGTTCCTTGATGGTTGGACGCCTCGACCTGTTAAGAACGTCAATCAGAAAAAAGATCGCTTCTCCTTCATTGAGGAGCTGGCGCCCAAGAAACGAAAAAGGAAGGGCTCCAAGATTAAAAACCCCGAGCCTGTAGCTAAAGCCCCGGCGCCGGGATCCGCGTCTTTAGAACTAGGCACTCTAAAATCAGCCCCCTATTCACTTCCAAATATTAGCGATAAGAAATTATTGACTCTGCACTGAGAGTCGTCAAAAAACGAGTTTCTTTTTCTCCCCCCGCTTAGCTGCCTGTTTTATTTTCTTAAAGAGTAGGGATCGATTCTATTTGCAAAGGCAGGGTTCACAGTCAAATATCCCATGAAGATGTTGTTCATGTAGAGCTTCGGCGGATTAGCAGCGAAGGGATTAAAGGCGCTTAGAGGCGAGAGCCTACCCCCATAGGGAGAGAATTCATTCCAGATGCTTGTAGATGAAAATTTAGATCCATAATTTCCAAGCTGATTCAATATAGAATTCTGATCAAACTGAGAAGATATTTCACCTATATACGTTCCATTCCCGGCGATCAAAGTCATTGTCGAAAAGTAATAGGGCTGCAAATTGATCGGCAAATATTGATAATTGAAAGTTTGATAACTATAGTTTTGGGTCTTTGACAAAAGAATGGCCAGCATAGTGATGGAGAGAAGATCAGCTATAATATTACTCTCTGGCCAGGGCGGATGATCATCAATCAGTTTAGGATTCATCCATTGTGGGTGATCATTGTTCCTTTCTTGGTTAGTATATTTATTGATGGAAGCGCAGGAAACAAATGAAATCAAAATGAGAATGGCTATTATTTTTTTCCCCATGTATCAACTCCTTTAGTTTTATTTTCCCACACTATTGGCTTTTGTCAATATGTCAAGACCGATGATCTTCTCCAGGCTACCCCCTTCCCGGACGTTCGCTGATCTGCCCCGCTTTTGCGTGGACCCCCGTTCCAGTTGCGTTTTTTCCAGGGATCCCCGGTCCCCCCTACCCCCCCCTAGCCATACTTGGTCGAGACGCCCGTTTCCTTCTTGGAATTTGTGACGACGTTGATCCAGGACGGGCTTTCATCGTGCTTCGCGTGGTGAAGGGCGCGGGATCCTGCGGCGATATCGTTTTCTTTCAGGGAGAGGATTCAGCGAAAGAGAAGGCAAGAGGCTAATATGCGTGTAGGTGAGTAGGAGGATGAAGCGTTGGAATGTCCGCCGTCTCCGGCTTCCCCTCCCGCCTCATTCTTTAGTTTTTTAATGTTCATGAACGATTTTCCATTCTCCGTCATCTTGCTGTTCTTCGATCATATGATGATGTCTTCCACCCTCATGATCAATTGTTATCGTTTCTCTCACTGGCCTTTTTGTTTTCCCGCTTATCTTTGTTTTATATTTTGATAACAGTCTCTTTCGAGCGTCACGGTGTTTTACTTCTATGAAGTCGAGGATTCTAATAAATTCCGTGACTTCTTGTTTAACATGCTTGTGGCCGCAGGAAAAGAAATACGTCACTGTCTGAACATTGGGCTCTGATTCCCGAACGATTTTCAATATTTCTTTTTCCCCCTTGCACGTGGGACACTCCATTTTAAGGATTTCCATTCTATCCTCCTTTTTATATCTTGAGCTTCCCTAAGAGAAGGTCTTCAACGTCGATCAATTTTATCTCAGGCCCTTGACTCTTCCGTGCTTCTTAAGACCGTATAAGAATCATATTTGATCGTAACATTAATTTTTGACATTCTTGTTTCTCCCCCTTGATGAATTTAAAGGACAATCTTAGATCAAAAAAATTTAAAAGTAAAGGCTGGCTGTCTTGACACATAGGTACTGCTGGCCGCGTGCCAGATTTGTGCCAGCGTATCCTTAAACGATTGAGATAGACCTCTCCCCACGTCACACCTACGTCACAGAATTTGCTAAAACTCGCTAAATTTGGCTAAATGGAGCGAAAATAAAAAACGTCGTAACCTATCGGTTTTTCAGGGGAAACAGGGTGGGTGAGTGAGGGGACTTGAACCCCCAACCTCCGGATCCACAGTCCGATGCTCTAACCAGTTGAGCTACACTCACCGTCTATGGAAGGGAGTAAGATTTTCGCATCTATCGGTGGCAAAGTCAATAT
>Ga0315280_10011477_pt1 | contig 10882 bp, 6 predicted proteins | sample YL17G06_40_MG_FD_203697 | JGI IMG/M metagenome (GOLD analysis project Ga0315280, IMG submission 203697) | Sediment microbial communities from Yellowstone Lake, YNP, Wyoming, USA - YL17G06_40 | ecosystem: Environmental > Aquatic > Freshwater > Lake > Sediment | place: USA: Wyoming | collected... | reverse complement strand
TCAAACCCGCGCCTCTTGCAAAAATACTATTGACGATAGCAGCCATAATAACAATCTGGGCCTATCTGGTTTTCGCCCTCATTCCCGTAGCTAAAACCACCGCCAGAATCAAAAAAGCCCACCAGGCTATCTCTGCCGGCCAATTCGACTATGCCCACCAACTCTTAAACATAGCCGCTAACGATGACCCATTAACTCCCATCTCATTATCTGTAAATGCCAAACTCTACCTGCATCAATTCCAGACCGCACAAAGCAAAGCTCCGGACTTGCTCCTGCAGGCAGAGAAGTGTCTGCAAGCCGCAATCAAACGCAACAATGCTGATTTCAAAAATTTCGAGCGATTGACCGATACCTACAATCGGCTTGCCGAAATCTCAACGCCACTGCAAAAAACCGACTGGCTAAAAAAAGCTTTTGACAGTGCACAATTAGCAGTTGAGCGTTATCCCGGCTGTGAACGCCTGTATTTCGAGCTTGCCAAAATCGCAGAGCAACTCCACAAAACCGACCTCGCATATCAGGAATATAAACAGGCGGTTGAAATTGAAGATAGCTTCCGCAACCAGTTCAAAATAATGTACCCCAATCGCGAAATTGTCAGCCGACTCGGCGAAGATAAATACCAATTCGCAACGGAACGAATGAAGGCGCTAAAAAAGTAGCAAAAATAAGATTAAACTTATCAGAAAATTGAGAAAAAATGGGGGATTTTTGGGGAAATTTGAAAAATGGGGTGGTTGGCGGTAGTAAAAAGTGTGATTTTATAGGACTTATCTGTTTTTGGGGTAAAAATGGGGGTAAAAATTAGCAAAAATTTGCATTTTTTTGCATTTTTTGTCAAAAATGAACGTGTTTTGAACAAAAATTGCAAGAAATTAACCATTTTTGAACACTTTTTTTGCACTTCTTGACTTTGGGAGGAGATAAATAACCAGAGAAAATCCGAAATTCTAAACTCGAAATCCGAAACAAATTTGAATGACCAAAATTCAAAATTCAAAAAATAACCACAGATTGCACAGATTAACACAGATTTTGTTCACCGCAGAGAGCGCAGAGACCACAGAGAAAAGATAAAAGAAATTGAACCACGGATTACGCGGATTGACACGGATAAACACTGCTAATTCGGCCACAAAAAGGCACAAAAAGCACATAGGAGTTTCAGCCAGCTTGGCGTACTCGACACGGCCTATGCTCCAAACGCGGTTTGTGTGCTGGTGCCAGCGTCTCGTCCACAAGGCCGACGTATCGGCCTTATATGTAAACTGGCCGAAACCGGGGCATTACCAGCCGGCGGCGAAGTCAAGAGAATACGCCACGGGCGTATAAATTGGTGAGACATACTCGATATTCGTTAGGAGTGGCGAAGATAAACGGTTTTGGTGCTTTTGTTTGTCGGATTTGGGGGATAAAATGGGCGGAGGTTGGCCGTTTTAGGGAGATGGTGTTTCACTTGGCAACAAAAAGCAACTCCTCTTTTACCTTAGGGCTTAATACGTATTGATGAGTTTTCGAGAAAACTTTGACCTTCTTCTTAAAGTGTTTCAGCGTGAGAAGGATCTCTTCTTTAGATGGAATGCCGTCACTTTGGTATGATAGGACTATTATATTGTCTTGAAACCGCGCTATGAGTTTTTCGAAGGTTTCACAAATTCGGTCCTTTTGGACCCATTCGTAAATCTCAGAAGGTTCATGAAATTTCTTGGTTTTACTGCGTGGAGAATATAGGAGACGTGGCCATTTATCATAATTTGCAAGTCCCTCCAGAAAATGATAGAACGTGAAGTAATTAGCACCTTGATTGGAAGATGCTGAAAAGTAAGGGGGGTCGAGATAAACTAAATCGACCCCATTGGGACAGTCGAGGGCGTTATAGCCACCGATTACTCTGTTTTTCTTGCTGTTATCAAAAACACTCTTATTGTATTCAGAAACATATCTGCTCACCAAATTCTCAAAAGGTCGTTCCCATGTAGTCTTATTGCCAAAGTTTCGGTGTACGTTATTAGTCCTGATATACAGGTTTGCTCTGTGAAAAAGATTAAACGGCCTTTTTGCCAAACAGGCTTGAAAGAGAGCTGAAAGAAGTATGGCTCGCTTATATTTATCTCTGACCTGTGAGAATTCTGTAATTGCTTTATCCAACCAAGCATTTTCATTATCTAGGTAAAAGATACTCTTGAATTCCTTCTGGATAAACTCAGGATAAGTTTTTCGATCGAAGGTCAAGGCATTTTTGAGATCTGCAGCTGTTACTATCGTCTTTTTGTTTTCAACAAGAGCTGTTCCAATGATCTGATTGAATTTCAGAAGGTCGTTGTAGTGAACTTCTTTACCGTGTATTTTGAATAGCAGACTTACACTCGCTGTTCCTCCGAAGACGTCAAGAACTGATTGAAATCTTATATCCTTGAGATTAGACCATATCCAGTCAAGAAATCGCCTTTTACTTCCAGAATAGCGAGTGGATGGGTATCTGAAAGTGTGTCTTTCCATTAGAAAGAAGCTCTCTTTTCCTTTAACCTTCTGATAAACTCTGCTGTTGCCCTCTGTGTGAAGTTCGAGGACAATTCTTCTCCCATCTTTTTGCAGAAAATAGTCGTGTTTTGAGCAGGTTTTGAGCAGGTTTTTGACTCTACTTTTGGGGTAGATGACTGGATGAGCAAATGCGTTAAACCGCATCAGGGTTCAAAAGTCAGTATGTTAATTTGCGCCACTGGTCGTTCACCAATGACTATTCACTATCGACTAATGACTATCGATGCACGAAACTGTCCTCGCCTATATTAACCAATGGCTAAAAAATAACAACAGCCGAACTTACCAATAGTTACCCGCACCGTTAGCACTCACGCTGTCAGCAATAACAAGAGGCGATTTGTTAGCAATATTCCGATTTGGAATATTAGGGCTATCTCATTACTATCTTGCGCAATGGCTATGTATAAAAGTATTTATTCGGAAGAACATAAATACCTTGTTACACGTCTTAGAGAAGCACGACAGCAAGCAGACCTTACACAAAAACAGGCGGCCCAGCTTTTAGGTGTAACTCAATCCTTTGTGTCCAAAATCGAATCCGGGCAATATCGAGTAGATGTGGTTCAGTTATCCCAATTTGCCAAACTGTACAAAAAGGACTTAAAGTTTTTCATTAAGTGACATGGCGAAAATCCAAGAATTATTGTTCGGGCGAGATGAGAGAATTGACTATCAAGACCTTGTGAAGAGGTATCCTTGGATAGTTCAGCCAAACCAGCGATGTGTGCTGAGCCCTGATAGCGATGGACTTCTTTGTGGTCTTTTTATGTCGCATATGCTCGATTGGCAGATAAAGGGTTTCTACGATGGTAAGGTCATGCTTTTAGAAAAAGGGCTCTCGCCGACAGAGTGTATCTTCCTCGACATGGAGCTTTTTCGAAAGAACATAAGGAGCGTAGGCCACCATATAGTTCTCTATAACCACAATGAGATGCCCAAGCGATGGGATAATTTCGACAACTGCATTCATCCGAACAACATGAGGAACTACGACTGTCTCCACATGTTTCGGCTCAAATATCCCTTGGCAACAATACACATTCTGCTTGGAATTGTCTCGTCCCAAATTAAGGTGGAAATCCCTGAATCTGCTATTTTCCCACTGCTCTTTACAGACGGCACGTATCAGGTACTTTTTACGTATCCCGAGAATGTTCTCAATTGGCTAAACTATTTGAGGGCTGACGAGCCAGAAAGCCCTCTAAGAGCGGTTTTTGAGAATGAAAGTTTCTCAGTTTTTCGTCTGATGCATGCTATGGACGATTTCTTTCGAGAAAGGGACGAAATCTCTGTGCGTAGAGAACGAGGTGATCGCCTGCGAATATCCAATACAGATGGCTCACCATGTAATATTGAGCAGATAAATGGGGCATGTAGAATAAACAAGGATGCGCATCAGAGAATAGAAAAGTTTATAGATCTTTTAGCACGGCTCACGCAATGGCCTTATGACCGCGCGAAATGGACTTGGAAAAACTGGAGGCTATATAGGTTCACAAAACGGATTCTTTCACGGCTAAATACTCGTAACTGCAACAGGATTATTGGTCAACGCCCTCTATCTTGGGCTATAACAACTGGGCAAAGGCTTGAGTACACAGTTGAAAGCCCCGACAAAATTGATTGAAGGTTACTCGAATAAATAATCGTCCGTTCTCTTAAGGCGCTCACGAGCAATTTGGCAATATTCTTCACATATATCAAAACCAATAAAGTTTCTCTTGAGCTTCTTTGCGGCTACAGCGGTCGAACCACTTCCTATAAAAGGATCCAAAATAATGCCTCCCGCAGGACAGAAACACTGGATAAAGTCGTATGGAATCTTATCTGGGAAGGGAGCTGGATGTTTCCTTTTCAACGGGTCCTTGTCCCCCGCCATTAAATAGTCCCAGATAGTCCCACGACATTTATCTTTGTTTATCATACGAGTTACGGTTTTGTTCGTCACTCCATCCGTTCTTCTGCTGCCGCTTCCAGTCATCACTTTGCCTCCGTGCTTTGATTTCACTTTTAAGGGTTCTTTATTGAAGTATTGCGGCCTTGCCCCTTTCATAAAGATGGGCATATACTCGTGGTCCACCCTGAAGCGATTTTTCCACCAAGCGCCTTCGGAGCCATACTTTCGATAGATAACAGTTTCAAATAGCCGAAAGCCGATATTGTCACACCAATCCACAATACTTCTAAATGACGTCAGCGTTTTTGCAAAATCTCTGGTTTGGTCTTGAATAACCATTACCGCAATTCCGCCATCCTTCAGAACCCTGAAGATTTCTTTCCCAGTAGCGTGCAGGTCGTAAGTAAATCCCTTGTATTTTCTAATACCATCATAAGGGGGAGATGTAACGACCATATCAATGCAATTAGGAGGTAGCTGCTTCATTCCTTCTACACAGTCCATACATATTATGCCGTTCAACCACTTCCTTAACATATTGACCTGTGGGGTTTTAATGAGCTTCTCAGAACTACTTACTGCGACGGCTGCTTCGGTTTTCTGCCATTCGGTAGCTGGGGCAATCTCTTCTTTTTCGAGCACCTGGCTACAGCCGTTGTTCGGAGCCACTTTATAGGTTCTCTTATCGAGCTGTGTAATGGCCAGAACACTACCAGGTGCCAGATTGTGCGACCGGATGAATTCTTTGACCCAACCTCTTTCCCTGAGAATCCAGCGGGGTTTATGGGTTTTGGCATCGGTGGGAATATCGGTTTTTATTTCTTGGTCAAGTCCTTCGACTTTTAGTGTGATTGGATTGCCGAGACCGGATTTTTTGTTAGGGCCGCCGAAGACGTCCGGCGGAAAGAAAGCTTTGCCGCAGGCGCGAAGATTAAGATTGCCATACTTAAAAGCCGATTCTGTTAGTTTGATTACACAGGTATCCATTCCTGCTGCTTTCCTTTTTCGCTAACATCCATCTATCACATTCGTTGTCTGCTTAAGTATAGCAAAACCAGCCAGAACGTAAATAGCGTTTTTGATGTTAATAAAGGTTTTAAAGCCAAGCGACCCGCCGTGAAACGGCGGGCTAAGTATGGGAACCCCGAAGCTGGCTTCGGGGCTAAACATCTGGATTCGCCTTTTTACGAGATACGCTCCATTATCTCATTTGGTATATCAAAATTTGAGTAGGCGTTCTGAACATCATCGTGGTCCTCAAGGGCCTCCATCAGGGCAATTATCTTCCTGGCAGTGGCCTCATTGCTGACCGGCACGGTGCTCTGCGGCACCATCGATATCTCCGCCACCTCGGTGGCTATACCCTTATCTTTTAGCGCCTTTATCAGCTTCTCATAAACGCTCAGGTCGCAGGTTATCTCGAAAACGCTGCCTGTATTTTGCATATCGTCCGCACCCGCACTCAAAGCAATCTCAAAAAGCTCATCCTCGTTGACATTGGCGGTATTGACCGTGATAAATCCCTTCTTACTGAACATCCAGTTAACGCACCCGCTTGTCCCCAACGAGCTGCCGTGCCTTTCGAATATCCTTTTAATCTCCGGCGTGGTCCGATTGTGGTTATCCGTCAGAGCTTCAACTATTATAGCCACTCCCGCAGGCCCGTAACCTTCATAAATCACTTCCGCAAAACCTGCTCCCCCTCCTTCGCCTGTTGCTTTCTTGACTGCCTTTTCAATGGTGTCTTTCGGCATATTGACCGCCTTGGCCTTATCGATTGCATATCGCAAAGTCAGATTTGCAGAGGGGTCTGCGCCGCCGCTCTTGGCCGCAACTATTATCATTCGAGCCACCTTGCTCCATACCTTGCCGCGTTTGGCATCGATGGCCGCTTTTTTATGCTTTATTCCCGCCCAATGCGAATGACCTGACATACTTACTCCTCAAACTAACTACTATCGACTAACCACTTGCGACTATGCAAAGCGGTCATCAATTATAAATAATCAATAATCAATAATCAATATAAAACGTCCTCTCATCAATTTTTAATTCTTCATTCTGCCTTCTACATTCTAATATGTACATCAGAAGATTGGTATGTTTATGTGTACTCATCATCAAAATTGGCGGCCTAAAAAGTGCGAAAGTTAACCCTATAGGAAAACAGCTTTCATACCTACAAACTTGACGTGCACCCGATGGTCACCGCAAGGGAAAAATACGTTGACTCAGCCACCCTAAATATGTTAAAATAAGTATAGGTCAAAATACGTGATTTTGCTTTTTGAGACCTATAAATTGCGAAGACAAAATCATTGGCAGGAACCTAAAGCATTGGCCACAAAGGAGATAGTAAAGTGCCTGCAACTGTAAAAACCCTGCTGGTCGCTTTGGCATTAGTGGTGTGCCTGGTTGGTCCGGTGAGGGCCAACTGTCCGAAAGGGGATTTGAATCTGGACTGCACCGTTGATATGCAAGACTTCCAGATTTTCACCGAGCACTGGCTGGATGCAAACTGCCTTGCCCCTGATTGCGCACCAGATATAGATGGTATCCCTGGAGTAAATATATCTGACTTTACCCTGTTTGCCAATGACTGGCGCACAAGCGGACAGAAAACAGGTTTGCTGCGGGTTTTCATCTCTCCACAGGGGGCTCTTGACGCCGGAGCACAGTGGCGGGTGGATGGCGGCGACTGGCAAAGCAGCGGCTCAACCCAGAGCGGCCTGCTGGTTGGTTCACATACCGTCGAGTTTAGTGCCGTTGCCCTATGGCTCGACCCACCTGACCAGGTGGTTGTTATCACCGATGATGATGTTACTATCACATACGGAACTTACAAACCCATCCTGGTCATCAACGAGTTTATGGCATCGAACAGTAAGTATCCGGACCCTGCGGGCGAATACGATGACTGGATTGAAATCTACAACGCAGGCCCAAACCCCGTCAATGTAGCCGGTATGTATCTGACCAAGAACCTCGGTTCTCCCACTATGTGGCGATTTCCCACCAATAATCCATCCTTAACCACAATTCAGTCGCATAAGTGGCTTTTAGTATGGGCTGACAATGATACAGGCCAGGCGGGGCTGCACGCGACATTCAAACTCGATGCCAATAACGATAAGGAGCTCGGCCTGTTTTATACCAACGGGCAGACCCTGATTGATAGTGTTCATTTTGGTAAGCAGACCGCCAACATCTCTTATGGCCGCTCTACCGACGGCAACGACATCTGGCAGTTTATGGCTTTTCCTACCCCCGGAAGCAAGAACAATGGCGGATACTTAGGTGTTGTGGAGGATGTCAAATTCAGTCATGACCGCGGCTTTTATGATACGCCCTTCTCTGTCACAATCGCCACCGACACCGCGGATGCGGTCATTCTTTATACGCTCGACGGCAGTCCTCCTTTTGACATCAAAACGGGAATGCCAACGCCGACAGCGCAGGATTACACCGGCCCTATCACCATCACCACAACCACGTATCTGCGGGCGGCAGCCCTCAAGGAAACGTGGCAACCCTCTAAAATAAACACCCAGACCTATATATTCCTCAACGATGTTATCAACCAGGCCACCAACCCGGGTACAGGAGCTCAGGTCGTTCCCGCAGGGTATCCGACTATTTGGCCAAGCTCTCGTGGCTCAGTGACCGGTGATTACCAGATGGATCCGGATGTTGTCGGCCAGGGTGGCAAGGACATATTCGGCGGACTTTATGCCAATACGATTAAAAATGACCTCAAGGCAGTACCAACATTTTCTCTGGTTATGAGAAGAGACGACTGGTTTGGCGCCACAGGCATTTATATTAACGAGTCCCAGGATGGTACAGAGCGACCAGCTTCAATGGAGTTTATTGACCCCTGCTCGGGAGAAGAATTTCAGATTAACTTCGCTATGGCCATGCAGGGTGGTGTCACTGGTGGCGGCACCAGTCTCCAAAGATGGAAGACGTATAAGCTTTCGATGCGCCCGCGGTTCAAAATCCAAACCGATGACGGCAACCCTACCGGCGGGCCGGCGCAGCTCGACTTCCAACTCTTTCCTGATTCGCCGGTTGAGCGTCTTGACACCTTCGTATTTGACGGCGTCCTGAACCACTCGTGGTCTTACGCAGGAAGTAGTTCCCCTACCCAGCAGCGGGATACCGCGATGTACATAAACGACCAGTATATCGCCGACCTCCATAATGCGATGGGCGGCTTCTCCCCACACGGTTCTCACGCCCACATCTATATCAATGGCCTATACTGGGGAATGTATTATATCCACGAACGCCCCGACCATTCGTGGGCAGCACAGATGTTCGGCGGCGACAAGGAAGAATACGATGCGCTCAAGCACACCTCTACCGGCGTCGTCAACGACGGGGTAGGCGGCAGCGCTATTACAAACTTTAACGCTATGCTCATCGCCGCTAATGCTGTCCAATCCGACCCTTCCAACCTCACCAAATACCAAACGCTTTGCGGATTGTTGGATGTTGATAACTTTATTACCTACCTCCTTGCCAACTGGTTCGCCGGGAACCTCGATTGGGTCCCCAAAAACTGGTATGCCACGCACCGCAATACCTTGGATGGCCGATGGCGATTCCACTCCTGGGACGCCGAGCATAGTCTTGAAGGAGCCAGCGATAACAAAGTAGGCACAAGCCCGTTAGACACTGGCACAGGCAACATTCATAACAAACTCAAAGGCAACGCCGAATACGTTATACGATTCGCCGATATTATTCATAAACACTTTTTCAATGGCGGCGTGCTTTCCACGCCGAATCCAGCCAATATGTACCAGGCCAGAATGACCTCTATCGACCGCGCTATTGTTGGCGAGTCGGCACGCTGGGGAGACAACCAGCGAGCAATCCCCTATACCCGTCAGGACTGGCTGAGCTATAATAATGATAAGGTAAACACCACCTACTTCCCCAACCGTTCAACAACCGTTCTCGGCTGGCTCAAAAACGCAGGCCTTTATCCCAGTGTCGCTGCCCCGGTCTTTTACATCAATGGCTCATATCGGCACGGCGGGCGTATCCTGCCCACGGACGCATTTTCAATGACCGCACCGGCAGGGGTAATCTATTACACCATCGACGGCAACGACCCTCGCCTGCCAGGGACACCACAACAAGGCACCACTACCCTGGCACCCGAAAATGCTGCCAAGCGTGTGCTGGTTCCAACCGGTGCTATCAGTGACAATTGGAAGGGCGGCGGCTCTTTCGATGATTCCGCCTGGAATGATGGGACTTATATCTCCGGCAAAACCGGCGGAGTAGGTCTTGATATTGACCCCACCTATGACCCCTATATCAGCTACGATGTTCAGGCAAAGATGTATGATGCCTCTCCTCAGAGGGATACGTGTTACATCCGTATCCCCTTCACCGTCAATGACAACCCGAGTGAGTTTATTGCTCTTACGCTAAGGATGCGGTATGAGGATGGCTTCATCGCCTACATAAATGGCACCCTGCTGACCAGCCGCAACTCTCCCGGTATGCCGGCCTGGGACTCCAGCGCAAATGCCACGCACTCCGATAGTTTAGCTGTGGTCTTTGAGGATATTGACATCTCCACAAAAATCAGTGCTTTGCAGCAGGGCAGCAACATTCTTGCTATCCACGGCCTAAACTACTCCACCAATCGTAATGATTTCCTTATCTCTGCCGAACTGGTTGCCACCAAAAGCGGTGACCCCTCCAGCGTCTCACCATCTGCGATAAAATATACCGGCCCGTTCACGTTGAATAAGAGCACACACGTAAAGGCACGTGTGCTCAGCGGCAGCACCTGGAGCGCACTTAATGAAGCAGTTTATGCAGTAGGTCCGGTTGCGGAGAATCTGCGCATCACAGAGATTATGTACCATCCGCAGGATGCAAACGACCCGAATGAAGAATACATCGAGCTGATGAACATCGGGCTACCAACGCTTAACCTCAACCTGGTAAAATTCACGAATGGAATCGATTTTACCTTCCCGCCTACAGAGCTTGAAGCAGGCGATTTTGTTGTAGTAGTTAAAGACCTGACCGCATTCCAGGCCCGGTACGGCACAGGTATCAATGTAGCCGGCCAATATACCGGCAGTCTTGAGAATGCCGGAGAAAGGCTACGGCTGGAAGATGCTATTGGACAAGCGATTCTGGACTTCAAATACAAGGACGGCTGGCGCGAGATTACCGATGGCGGTGGCTTCTCGCTTGCCATAATCAATCCAGCCGACCCTAACATCAACAACTGGGGCAAGAAAGATTTCTGGCGTGCCAGTGCCTACCGGGGCGGCTCACCCGGCGAGGATGACAGTGACATCCTTCCCAATCCTGGGTATATTGTGATTAACGAGGTGCTGGCGCATTCGCACGCTGGTGCTCCGGACTGGATTGAGCTGGCAAACACTACCGACCAGCCCATAC
>Ga0315280_10011475_pt1 | contig 10884 bp, 9 predicted proteins | sample YL17G06_40_MG_FD_203697 | JGI IMG/M metagenome (GOLD analysis project Ga0315280, IMG submission 203697) | Sediment microbial communities from Yellowstone Lake, YNP, Wyoming, USA - YL17G06_40 | ecosystem: Environmental > Aquatic > Freshwater > Lake > Sediment | place: USA: Wyoming | collected... | reverse complement strand
AGTCAGCCTTTTCCGATTCCCCACTTCGCTTATAGATATACTTGCGGTGCCGGGAGTGGATCTTCAACAACGACCTGCCTGGGATGACTGCGAAGAATCCACCCCTCCCTGGCACCGCTCAGCTTCTGGAGGTGGGCGGGGAGCTTGATCTTCACCGCTATCTTCTACCTTCTGGTCCTCCTCCTCGCCGCCGCCGTTACATTCCTTGGGGCTAGGATCATTAGTGCACCACTCTCCGCGATAACCGACACCATCTCCGGGATCTCCTATCAGTCGTTCCTGGCGTGTCGTGTCTTCTCGATTCCACTGTTTCTCCTCGCACTGTCGGGCTGGTCCCTCTTCACGTCCCTACCCATCCTCTGCTTAGCCTCGCGGTCCGGCAGACTCTGGTACAGAAGAAACGTCACCCGCCTGTTCCTCTGGGACGTCACAGGGCTGAAGGCCGCCCTCCTCGGATTCGGTGTGTCAGTAGTGCTGGGCCTAGTCTCCGCCAATCTGGCGGTTATCGTCGCGTCGGTGGCGTCCCTAGCCTATCTGTGCGAGAGCTTTCGATCGCACGTCGCGCTCGTGCTCGGTTACCTCGTGCCCTCGAGAGTCTTCCAAGTGCTCGTGAAGAAGCCGCACGTGACCAACTACGGCGGAGCCGCCGTGCTGAGAACGAGGGTCTTCCCGAGCTGGTGGACGCTGGGCTTCGTCAGGGTCACCGGGATCCCATCGACGGCCAGGACCTTGGAAGGGTTGCAGGGCGCGCTCTTCGGCGCAGCCGAGGCTGGTATTCCTTTGGGCTACGCCCTGAGATACGAAGGCGGATTCAGCACATACTTCTTCACGGGGGTCTTGACTTGGCTCACGGACGACTCGGATGAGGCTCTCAGGAGACTTCATGTCCTGAAGCAGACCGTCTCCGCCTGCATGCCCGGATCTAAGGCTGAGGTTGTGACCGACCAGGAGGAGCTCTTGGGGCTGGTCGGGCTTCCTGAACACGTCAAGCTCTCGGCTCGAGGGAGCGTCGTCAGGCTGGCAAATGGGGCAGACTCGAGCTACTTCACCGCCATCCGGCTGGTCGGCCTCCCAGCCTTCAAGGAGGAGCGACTCTCGGGGCTGATCGAGACGATGCTGGAGCAGGGAGTAGGCGCGGTCTACATGGCGATGGTTAATCCAGTGAACGGCTTTTTCGAGTCCTCCATGGCGCGCCTCCGCTACACACAGACCACCCGTAGGCTCCAGACCATCGGGAGCAAAATCAGGCTTGGCAGCCCCTCTCAGGAGGAGGTTGCTTTCAGAACAGCTCTGAATGGCTCTGGCCCGCTCCGCCTCTTCCGTGCCTCAGTCCTGATCGGCCTGAGCTGCGATGAGGAGGAGAGGCTCAGGACGGCTGCTAGAGCGGTGAAGGCGGCTATTCAATCCGAGTTCTGCTCCGAGTTCAGCCAAGTCAGAGCAAGAAGCCTCCTAGGCTTGGACCTCTTCACCGGGCTGAACGCGTGTAGGTTCTCGGCTCCTCTCAGCGGCGGGCTCGTCATGGCGGCCAGCGACGCGTCCAGATTCCTCAGGCTGCCCTCCCAGAACACGCCCGGGCTCACCAGCACCGTGCCGGTCGACCTCGCGCTCCCACAGAAGGCTGAGCAGACTGTTGAGGAGGTAGAGGTCGGGGAGGTCCTCCGGAACGGGAAGCCGCTCGGTCAGACCGCGGTGCTGCCGATCCAATCCCTAGCTCAGCACGTGGCTGTCTTCGGCACGACTGGAATGGGGAAGACGACGTTCGCAAGAGGACTTCTCCTCCGGCTAATCAAGGACTTTGATATGAAAGTCCTCGTCTTTGACCCTCGCAACGAGTACGCGGAGCTCGCGAGTTCCATCCAGGGGCTGCGGGTTCTAAACCCCTTCACGGGCGACCTGAGCGTCAATGTCCTGGAGGTGCCCGAGGGGGTTGAGAGGGATGTCCACATCGAGCACGTTCTGGAGGCTCTGCACGTCCTCTTCGGCGGCTGGGGACCAAACTTGGAGGAGCTCGCCAGAAGCAGTCTCCACGCCCTCTACGAGCAGAATGAGACCCCAACGATCTCCGACTGGATACCGGTCGCCAGGCAGATCGGGTCACGGGGTCATGTGAGGCTCAAAGCCGCCTTGGACTCCCTCTCCTCGAGGCTGGAGAAGATGACGCTGGGAACATACGGAAGAATATTCAATGCTCCTCAAACGACGCTTCGTGTCGAAGAACTCCTAGAGTCGTCAACGGTCCTAGACCTGCACAACATGGACGGCGACTCCCAAGCCTTCCTCGTCGGGGCTCTGCTCACCCAGCTCCAGGACCACGTCAAAACCAGAACGCCCACGGAGAAGCCCTTCGTCGTCTGCATCGAGGAAGCTCACTTGTTCGCTCCGGAGATCTTCGAGGCTCGTTCGAGCAGGGAGGCGATCGTGCAGTGCCCGGTCGCGAGGATGCTGAAGGAGATCAGGAAGTTCAACGTGGGGGTCGTACTCATCGACCAGCGCCCGTCTCAGGTGACCTCGGACGCGATCGCCAACTGCAACACCCTCATCGCCTTCAGGCTGCTCGAGGATCACGACAAGCAGAAGGTCATCAGGTCCCTCGGCTTCAACCCGGGCGGAGGCGAGGGGCTGAGGCTCAGCGGCTACCTCTCGAACCTGGCGGTGGGAGAGGCGATCGCCAGAACCCCGGTTTCGGGAATGCCCTTCGAGGTAAGAACGAAGATGCCAGCGGCAGCGGGGGAGAGCCCTCCTCGCCTTCCCCCTGTGAACGTAGGTACACCCGACATACCTCAAACTGACCGTTCTTGGGAGGTTGCGCGGAGCCTTCCAGATGCAGCTCGGAGACTCGTTCTCACACTGAGCCAGAAGGGAGCCGCTGCGGAGGTTCTCTGCGGCGACAAGAAGGCTGTTGAGAGCCTCAAGAGCCTCGGGCTGGTCAAACCCGTATCAGTCCGAGGCGACCGCACACTCAAGCTGTCCAGGCTGGGGGAGAGTGTTGCGACGATCCTCTCAACTAAAGTCAAGGAGGGACCACTATGAGCGAGACAAAAGAAGCTACTGAACAGTACGTGGTCAGAATCGGCTCGGTCTGGAACTCCAAGGACAACCTGCGGCTCTCGGATGTCGGGCTGACAGATGGAGACCTACTGGAGGGGGTCGGGGTCATCGGGGAGGAGGCACCCTACACCTTCCAGATGATAGCCAGCCAAGCGGTGGAGTGTGGCTACTCATATCTCGTCTTGGACTTCTCTAACCGCTACAGGAACCTAGCCTACGCCGTCGAGGGAGCCCGCGTCCTCAGACCCGGAGAGGACCTCACCCTAAACCCCTTCGACACGGAGGGGCTTGAACCAGCATCTTGGGTGGATCTCCTCCTCACCGCGCTGAACCAGGGGTACAGGCTGTGGCAGAGAGACCGTAGATCCCTCCGTAGAATCATGCTAGAAGCATACGAGCTGGCGGAGGGGCGGGTTCTCACCCTCCGTGAGTTCGAGAGCATGATCATGGAAGTAGAGGGGGAGGAGAGCCCCCAGTTCATATCCCGAGAGTCGCTGAAGGAGACCATCGACCTCCTCGTTCACGGCAGCGCCTACAAAGCCCTCGGCGGACCCCAGACCATCCCCGCATCCAAGCTCCTCTCCGGGCTGACCGTCATAGAGCTGGGCGACTTCACGAGCCTAGAGCTCAGAGTCTTCCTCCAAGCCCTCCTCTGCCTGAAGCTCTACGCCAGCCCCGGCGCCATCCCAGAGAGGTCCATAATGCTCCTCGACTCAGCGGAGACGCTTCTCCCCAACCGCCTGGACCTCCCCCCAGACCAGAGGCAGGCAAGTCTCCTCCTCTACCTCGAGGAGCTGAGGCGGAGAGGAGTGGGCATCCACATCTCAGCCGCCCACCCCTCCGAGCTCGGCGCAGAGGCATTCGCGCTGATAGGGACAAGGGTCTGGCACCGCATGAATGGCGGGAGCGACATACTTGCAGCCGGGAGGGAGCTAAGAACCTCCGCGCCGATCCACGCCCTCATCCGAGGGCTCGAGTCGAACCAAGCCCTAATCGACCTGCCCTCAGAAGGTAACCCCGTCTTGGCGGTCCTGGATCGCCCGAGCTGGCTCTTCCTCGATCCGCCCATGCGAGAGAGGCTGGAAGACGCGATGAGGAGAGGCGGCTTCCCCATCGAGCAACTAAGGCAGGAGAAGGAAACGCAGGTGACAAGGAACATGCTGGAGAGGCAGTTCGCCGAGGACGCCCAGATCGCCTACGAGGCTCTGAAAGCCCTTAGCGGCATGGAAGGCGTCACAACCGCCTCCCTCACCCAGTCGATGCTGGGGGCTCATCCGCAGGACCGGGTGCTTAACGTGGTCCGGGTCCTGAGGGAGTACGGGTTCATCGGCTCCAAGCGCGTGACGAAGCCCCATGAGATGTGGCTACTGAAGCTGACCGACAAGGGAGCTCGGGCGGTTGCGGAGTGGGAGATCCGCGGGCAGTCAAAGCTCGAAGACTCCAAGAGTGGAGGCTAAACGAGTTGGGAAGGTACCTCTCGACGGGAAACCCGAGGCTGGACGAGCTGCTGGGCGGCGGGTTCCTCTGCGGCGTGACTAACACCATCTACGGCGACCCTGGAACCGGCAAGACAACCCTGATCATGAACACGGTCCTCTCGAACCTCGACGACGATGACAAGAGGAAGGCGCTGATCGTCGACACGGAGTCAGGCTGGAGCGTCGCCAGAATCTCAAGGATGGCAGAGGCGCAGGGACTGGACCCGCAGAGGGCGCTGGAGCACTTCCAGATATACAGCGTCACGGAGCTCGCGGCGCAGCATGACACGGTCATGAACAAGTTCGAAGACGACATCAAGGCGAATCGATGGAAGCCTATCCTCTTCGCCGTAGACAGCATCGCCGGAATCTACCACGGACAGCTGCTGAACACGCCGACCGCGAACTTGGCGGGAAGGGCCCGGGAGCTGCAGGGCAGACTCAGCATCCAGATCACCAAGCTGCTCCACCTCGCCAACACCCACGAGACCCCCGCGATCGTTGTCACGTGGATCAGAAGCGCTGCGGCGGAGAGCTTCGAGGAGAAGAGGCAGAACGACACGCTTCGTGCTTTTCTGGCAGGAGAAACCGGGATAGATATCGAGGCAGGGCTTGGGGCATGGAAGTACCCGCTGATCGGCGGGCAGCACCTCACCTACTACAGTAAGGTCTTGATTCGCCTCCTCAGCCTTGAAAGCCCGGAGGGCGACAAGCTTGCGATCCTCGAGAAGAGCATCGAGCAACCCAGCAACCGCTGCCTCAAGTACACCATCAGGGAGGGTGGAATCAACATCCCTCCAGACGAGCAGGTCCGACCCCTAACCGACGTGATCCGGGAGCTGGCTGAGCAGAACCGCGCAAAACAGGTCGAGAAGAGGCGGAGAAGGGGAGGCGCTAAGCAACCGGAACAGGAGGAAGAGACCGAAGCCGAGGAAACTACGCCACAGCAAAGCTAAGGCGAGGACTCAGCCCCGAGCCAGACCGGGAACCACCCGGCGGGCCGGGAGAGACCATCCCTCGTCCGATGGGGTCTGATGCGATCAGGGATAGCGGGTTCACCACCTCCCAGACCGAACTGGACGGCTGGAAGGAGGTGAGTGAATCATGAATGGAATAGAGACGTACATCGCCGGGGATCTAGAGATGAAGAGGTATCCGCCCTCTACCTGGATGCGGTGCGGATGCTCGTCACCCTCCAGACCCTCGAGAAGACCGGGGGATGGAAGCGACCCTCGAGGTCGGCCCTCCAAGCCATCCGACGGCTGTATGAGGACCTGCTCCGACGGATTGCCATCGTCCAGACCAAAACCCTTGGCTGGGAGGAGGTGTGGGAGAGATGAGGTCTAGTGAGGTCTATGGGGAGTCTGATGCGGTACAGCCGCCTGCCTCCCACCCCCTCTCCCCCAAGGTAGAAGAGGCGAAAATAAGTGGAGGTGAAGAAGGCCAGAGGGAGACAAAGATCAAGCCAAGAAATGTCGGGATGGTGAGCGAGTACGCCCGAGACGGCAGCACAGACCATGCAAATCTCTACTGTGAAGCCAACGTTCAGACTTCCATCGAGGAGCGAGAGATAAGACGTGCGAACACCTTCATACTGGCTCCAACGCGGGCTCAGGAGACGGAGCTCCGACGTCGCGCAACCAGTTGTGCCAAGCTCTGGAACGAGGTCAACTACCAGCGGAGACAGGCCTACAGCAACTATCACCCCATCGACTGGAACACACGGCTCTACAAGAAGTATGTGCACTCGGTCGGCTCCGCCACGGCTCAAGAGATAAGGCAGAAGAACAGCGAGGCTTGGCGTAGCTTCCTCGCTCTAAAGAGGCTGGAGAGGCGGGGACAGCTTCCACCACACATATGAAGGTCTCGCCACCAGGATACTGGAAGCGGGACGGCAGATACGAACTCGTCATCCTCCGCTGCAACAACGGCTACCGCATCGTCGGTGAGACGTTAAGGCTTTCAAGGGGCCTGTCAGTGAGGTTCAAAGGCAATCTGAGGTGGTCCGGAAAGCAGTGCAGGCTGGAGATCCGCTACGACGAGCTGGAGAGGAAGTGGCGCGTCTTTCAACCCGTGGTCGTGAAGTCAGTTCTCAGCCCGAGGGGCTCCAAGACGTGTCACATAGACCTAGGCGTGAGGAACCTCGGAACCGTGCTGGTGGAGGACTGGAGGAAGCCGATAGCATACAACGCTGGAAACGTCCTAGCGGACTGGTGGTACTGGTCGAGGAGGATAGCAGCCCATCAAGCCAGACTCTGGAGAGTGAATAGGCGGAGGACCTCAAAGACCCTCAAAAGGCTGTACCAAGTGCGGCAGAGACGCTTCAGGCACGCCGTGGACGCCTTTGCTCGGCACCTAGTCAATGACCTCTACAACATCGGCGTGTCAAAGATCGTTCTGGGGGACCTAAACAACATCCTTCTGAACGGCGAAGAGCACAGCCGCCAAACGAACGCGATGACCCACAACTTCTGGAGCCACAGATACATCGCAGACAGAATTCGCTGCACCGCTGAAGAGCAGGGCATCGCAATCGTGGAGGCGTCCGAGGCCCACACCTCGGACACATGCCCACGATGCCGATCCAGAAACAGCGAGAGGAAGAAGCGGCTCTTTCGGTGCTTGGGCTGCGGGCTGGAGGCGCACAGGGACGCCGTCGGCGTCATGAACATGGCCTCTCTACGCGGAGGGAGTGCCGTCGGGGCGATGGCTCACCCCGTGCTTCTCAGGTGGGACGGATGTAGGTGGAAGGGCAACAACCCGATGCCCATCCAAAGGAATGAGCACCCAAGAAGCACAAATCTCCTGACATCAGTCGTCGGAGAGAGTCAAATGCCATGTCTCGTTCATCGAGACGAGAATCCACCCTCTCTCCCCAAACTCCACAATGTTTCTAGCTCCTACACTCTGTCTCAGCCTGCGGAAGTTGTTCAAGTCGAGCCCAATGACTTTGCACAGCACCGTGCGGATAGCGAAGCCGTGCGAGACGACCACGATAGTCCCGTTTGGGTGATCCTGGGCCAGTTTCTGCACAAAGTCCCAGCACCGTGCCTGCAGCTCCTCCATTGACTCGCCCCCCGGCATCCTGAGGGTTGCCGGTTTCTTTCTCCACTCCTTTAGAAGATCCCCATAATCCTTCCTCATAATCTCGTAGGTGAGCCCTTCCAGAACTCCTTGGTTCAGCTCCTTCAGTCGATTGTCCGTGACAACGCTGAGCCCGTGAGACTCGGCGATCAGGTGGGCTGTCTCCAGTGCTCTCCTAAGTGGACTCGAGTAGACCGTCTGCACCTTCTCCTCCCTGAGGGAGGCTGCTATGGCCTCGGCTTGGCGTCGGCCGAGATCGTTCAGCTCAACATCCATGAACCCCTGAACCCGCTCCTCTCGATTTAAGGGGGTCTCGCCGTGCCTGATCAGGAAAAGTCGCAGAGTCAAATTGTTCTCCCATCCCCAGTGTCCTTCGAAACTTATCTCGGTTTCTGAGGTTGACATTAGATAACAGTTAATTTGGCGGTCCGCTTACCAGCTCACATGGAAGTGCTCAGTGGAGTCCACAGGGTTGATGGAACTAGAATGGCGAACGTGTACCTCGTTCTGGGTGAGAGGATAGCCGTCATCGACACGGGTGCGCCCGGAGATGGACAGAAGACTCTAAGGTATATAGGCGGTCTGAATCGGAAGCCCAGTGATGTCTCCATAATTATCCTAACCCACTATCACTTTGACCACTGTGGTGGACTCGGTGTGGTTAAGAGAGAAACTGGAGCGCAGGTTGTCGCTCACGAGCTGGAATCCGCGTACATCTCGGGCGAGAAGCCCAACCCACAGCAGGGTCTCCTCTTCAAGATGGGGGGCTGGCTCTTCAGATTCGAGCACGTAGGCGTGGATAGAGTCGTCCGCGACCAGGATAGGCTCGAGGAACACGGACTGAGAATCATCCATACCCCGGGGCACACGCCTGGGAGCATCTCAATACTCATGGAGGACAGGAGGGTGATGTTCACTGGCGATACGATAGGCTTCTCCGATGGGAGGATGCTCGGACCAGCAAAGAGGTGGAGCTTGGACGCGGAGGAGGCGTGGAGGTCGGTCAGGAAGCTATCCCAATTCGAGTTCGACGTGATGCTGGGTGGCCACGGGGAGCCTCTGATGGAGAATGCCTCAACCAAGATACGGAAATGGGTTGGAGCCAGGGAACTGCCGGAAAGTGTTTGATACACTTCAGAGCCGACTGGCTTTTCATCATTCCGGCGTCGATAGTCTTCTTTTCTGCTCTATTTGTAACAGCCTTTGATTTTGTAATCGTTCAGGGGGCGGTTTTCCGATTTGATCTCGCAAGTCTCGCTGGGCTGGTATTTGGGATGATCTCTGGTGCTTCGCGTGTGCAACCTAGAAAGACTTTAGACAGCAACTATTCGTATGTTTTGAGGACTTCGCAAGAGCACAGACTGGTCATGAGTAACGTTTACAGACACGTCCGTCATCCTATCTGTATGGGTGCTTTCTTTGGCTATTTCGCGATGCCTCTGTTCTTCCATAGTCTATGCGGTTTTGTCATTATGGCGCTTCTAATTCCCTGCCTTCTTTACAGAAAAAGGGTCGAGGAACGCTTTCTCGTTTAGAAGTTCGGTGAGGGATACTAGGAATAAATGAAAAAAGCAAAAAGTTGGTTCCCCACGTCTATTAGGCGAGTTTGGTGGGGAAGTCTATCGCTTCGGCTTGGCTGTTCTTGCTCTCTTGAGTGTGGAAGTGGCTGCCTCTGTTAGGAAGGCGACGTCGCCGCCGATGTTGACGAGTCTGAAGCCCCGTTCGATCGTCTTTTCAGCCTCCTCGGTCAATGCCAGCATCCCCGGCGCCGTACCGCTCCTCTCTGCGGCTTTGAGAATTTTCTCCAAAGCCTTCTCGAACGTGGGGTGCTTCCACTGCTGGAATATCCCGAGGGATCGGGATAGGTCGTTGGGACCCACGAAGAAGGTTTCTATCCCGTCCACGGACAGGATGCTATCGATGTTATCCAGAGACTCTTTCGTCTCAATCTGTGGAATGACGAGGATCTCATCGTCCGCGGTTGCCATGTACTCCGGGTCCCTCATGGCTGCTCTGCGGGGCCCGTAGCTCCTCGCCCCCTTTGGGGGGTACGTGGCGTACTGCACTGCCTTGGCAGCGTCCTCCTTTGTGTTCACAAAGGGAATGATTACGCCTTGGGCGCCGATATCGAGTGCCCGGTTAATCATGGAGATGTTGTTCCACTGGACGCGCACGATGGGTGTGGACTGGGAGTAGCTCATGGCCTGCATCATGCTTTGCACAGTTTCTATGCTGAGCGGTGTGTGCTGGGTGTCGAAGTTGATGTAGTCCAGACCTATCTTGCCAAGTACCTCGGGGACATCGGGATTGCCGATGGTGACGGTGACTCCAAGGGCTACATCTCCCCGTTTCAGTATCTCCTTTAGTCTGTTCTTCAAGGGATACACCTCGATCTGAGATTCTATCAATAGGTAGATAAGCTCGTTTCTCTACTCCGGAGCAAAATTGGTCGTAATTGGACTTCGAACGATGCTCTTTAACTCAGTTAAGAAACGCCACTGTAATTCGGAAATAGATATTGATGTGGTGAAGTTCTCCGAGGAGTTGCTAGGTTAGGCTACTTCTCCCTCACGGTGCATCCAAGATTCTCCAGTTTCTCTACCGCTCTAGACAGATCCTTTTCCTTGACTAGTATGTGATCGGTTGAGTACGCGGAAATCGCGAGAATACTGACGTTTTCGTCCGCCAGGGCCTTGGATACTCTCGCCAGAAACCCCATCAGTCCGAAAGGCAAGACAGTATCGAAGGTGAGTATCTTCCAGCCTCTCTCGAGTTCGATTATGTCGCTGTCACTAATCTTCGATTGATCGATAACCACGGTGATCTCATTCTTGTCTCGGATGACCGCGAAAGCGTTCGACAAAGACTTTCTCGATTTCGCAACGGCAAAGGTTTCTTTCCAGACGTAGACTTTTCCGTTTCGGAGGAAGTCTGACGGCTTCATATCAGTCACTTCGTCACCGCGGCTATGTTATATAACTAGCTCTTTCCAAGACCGTTTTGGGTGCGAATGTTTGATTTTGCTAAATGTTGAGAGACCTCCACCTGCGATTGTTGAAGGTTTCAGGGAGCATAAACATCCCGATTCAGTGTGCAGGAGCCCGGGTGTCTCCGGGGGACGTCGTGATTGGCGATGATAGTGGTGTCGTGGTGATCCCGAGAGTGAACGCCGCGAACGTTCTGGCGAGAGGGCTGGAGCGGAAGAAGAAATCCTAGTTCGTCAGAAAGGAGATTGAGAGCGGAAAGCTTCTGCCTCACATTATGAAGGTTGACT
>Ga0315280_10011474_pt1 | contig 10884 bp, 8 predicted proteins | sample YL17G06_40_MG_FD_203697 | JGI IMG/M metagenome (GOLD analysis project Ga0315280, IMG submission 203697) | Sediment microbial communities from Yellowstone Lake, YNP, Wyoming, USA - YL17G06_40 | ecosystem: Environmental > Aquatic > Freshwater > Lake > Sediment | place: USA: Wyoming | collected... | reverse complement strand
GGATAACCCTCTGCGGACATCCACTCCACCTTGGGAAGCGAGTATAGAATCAAAAACCATGAGTCCTTTGTCCGAAACCGCTGCCAGGACGGACGTAAACTCGCGTTCTCACACAGACTCTGAAGCCCGGAAAACCGTCCTGGACTTCGCCCCCTCTCGCGGCACGCCTGAAGGCGTGCCCTGACGCCCCCCGTAAGGTTTTTGACACGCCCTTGCCCCTGTGTGAAGATAGTAGTGCAGCCCTGTACCAGACGGTACGGGGCGGAGTCCTGCGGCCTACGGTAGAGCGGGGAGCGTCACCATGCGCAATGATCGCAAGCCTCGATTGATTCTTGCCCTTGTCCTGCTATTGCTAGTCCTCATCCCGATCATCTCCAACGGTGTTGACCTGCTGGTGGATTGGATTTGGTTCAAGCAGGAGGGCTTTCGCGTCATCTTCACGACAATTCTGAAGGCCCAGATCGCGCTGAGCGGGATTGCCGGCATGGGGTTCATCGTGATTACCGGACTGAACCTCTTGCTGGCGCGCGGCCTGGCTCGCAGCCCCCGCTATCGCGTTTACAGCGAATACATCGACTTTCCCTCGCTGGACCGGTTCAGCGCGGTTATCCGCTGGCTCATCTGGGCAGGCGTTTTGCTGGTTGGGTACGTGGTCAGTCAATGGGGCATAGGCCATTGGCCGGAATACCTGCTCGCCAAGCATCCTGCGGTCATGGGTCAGGCGGACCCGCTGTTTGGCATCGACCTGGGCTTCTATCTATTTCGTCTGCCCTTCTACCGGTTCCTCTATCACTTGGCGCTGGTCACACTCGTCGCGTGCCTATTGAGCACCGTGTTCCTTTACCTGGTGGAGGGCGGCGTCTGGGTGACGCAGCGTGGTCCCGCGGTGGCGCCCTCCGCACGCGCCCACCTGATGGTGCTGGCTGCACTGCTCTTCGTGCTCATTGCTTACCGGGTACGCTTGGCGATGTACGGGTTGCTGCTTTCTCCGCGCGGGATCATCTATGGCGCCGGCTACGCGGACGTACACGCCACCCTGCCGGTGCTGAAAGCTCTGTTATTCCTTTGCCTGCTGACCGCTGTCGCCTTCCTGGTGGGAGCAAAGCTGGGGCGAGTCCGGCCAGCGCTGTATTCAGCGGGTGTGTTGGTGGCGGTGGCGATCCTGGGGGGAGCGATCTATCCGGAAATCGTCCAGCGCTTCATCGTAACGCCCAACGAGATCGACAAGGAGCGGCCCTATATTGCCCACGCCATCGAGTTCACCCGCAAGGCCTATGTGCTCGACCGCTTTGACGAGCGGGAGTTTTCCGCCGTGGAGGATTTGACGCTGGACGACATTCGCAACAATGAGGCCACTTTCCGCAACGTCCGCCTGTGGGACCACAAGCCGCTCCTGACCACCTTCGCCCAGCTCCAGGAAATCCGCACCTACTACGACTTCGCGCGCGTCGATAACGACCGCTATTGGATCAACCAGATCTATCGCCAAGTCTCGCTTTCTCCGCGCGAGCTTTCTTCCTCCAGCCTCCCCAGTCGCAGTTGGATCAACGAGCACCTGACCTACACGCATGGCTACGGGCTTTGCCTCGGCCCCGTGAATGAATCCACCACCGAAGGGCTGCCGCAACTTTTCATCAAAGACATTCCGCCAGTCTCAACGGGCGCCACTCGCGTCACGCGTCCGGAGATTTACTACGCCGAACTGGCCAACGAATATTGCTTTGTGAATTCGCGCGCGCAAGAGTTTGACTATCCCGCCGGCGACCAAAACGTTTACACCAGCTACCAGGGGATCGGCGGGCTCCCCGTTCAAAGCTTCTGGCGGCGTCTCCTTTTTGCCCTCCGGTTTGGCGACATCAAAATCCTGCTTTCCTCAGATATCCAGGCCGCGAGCCGGTTGATGATCTATCGGCGCGTGCTCGACCGCGTGCAGCGACTCACGCCATTTCTCCGCTACGACCACGACCCTTATATGGTGATCGCGGAAGATGGTTCGCTCTACTGGCTGCTCGACGGCTACACGACCTCGACCGAGTATCCGTACTCCGACCCTACCCCCGGTGTGGGGAACTATATCCGGAATTCCGTCAAGGCCACCCTCGACACCTTCACCGGCCAGGTCCACTTCTACGTCAGCGACCCGGAAGACCCGCTTATCCAGGTGTACACGCGCCTCTTCCCCGGGGTCTTCGAGCCGCTTTCGGCCATGCCTAAAGACCTCCGCGCCCACATCCGCTATCCCGAGGAGTTTTTCACGATTCAGGCGAGCAAGTATGCGCTGTTCCACATGACCGACCCGCGCGTCTTCTACAACAAAGAAGACCTGTGGCGGGTGGCCCAGAGCGCCGTGCGAGGCGCCCCGGCCCCCATGACGCCCTACTACACCATCATGAAGCTCGCGGAAGTCGGCACCAGCGAGGAGTTCATCCTCATGGTGCCCTTCACGCCCGCGCGCAAAGACAACATGATCGCCTGGATGGCCGCCCGTTGCGACGAGCCGAACTACGGCAAGGTCCTCGTCTTCACCTTCCCCAAACAGAAAATGGTCTATGGCCCGCAGCAGATCGAATCGCGCATCGACCAGGACCCCGTTATCTCGCAGCAACTCACCCTCTGGGGACAGGGCGGCTCGACGGTGATCCGCGGTACACTGCTCGTCATCCCGGTCCTGAATTCGGTCCTGTACGTCGAACCCCTCTACCTCGCCGCCGAAGCCGGCGGCGGCCTGCCCCAATTGAAACGCGTCCTGGTGGCCTACTCCGACCAAGTCGTGATGGAACCCACTCTGGACGCCGCCCTAAGCAAGATTTTCGGTGGCACGATCTCCACTGCCGCGGCTCAGCCCGCCCCGACCGCCCCCGTGCCCTCGGCTGCAGGTAAAGCCCCTGCCGCTGTGGCCGAGCTCCAGGGATTGATCCGCGCGGCCAGCCAACACTACGACCGCGCTCAGCAACTTTTGCGCCAGGGGGATTGGGCCGGTTACGGCGAGGAAATCAAGAAGCTTGGAGAGGTCCTGAAGCGGCTCTCAGCACAAGCCCCGCTGCCCGCGCGGTGAGTAGGCAGTAACCAGTAAGCCGTCAGCAGAGTGCAGTGGTGCCTCGTGTGGGCCTTTCGTGATGAATCATCCCCCCGCGTGCCGACTGGTCCGAACCGCTGCGAGTGGTCGGCCTAGATGAGGTTCTTTTGCGTTCTGCTTTCTGCCGACTGCTTACTGCTTTCGGTGTTCCAGGAGACTACAGACTGCGTGCGCGCCGCTGGGGTCGATGGCGGCGGCGTCCTTCTCGATGTGCCGGATGATGCCCTGCTTGTCCACCACAAACGTGGTCCGGTTGGCGAAACCGTATTGCTCATTCAGAATGCCGTAGGCTTTGGAGACGGCCCTTTGGAAGTCGCTCAGGATGGGGAAGGTCACCCCGATCTGTTTTGCGAATTCCTTGTTGGCGGGTTGGCTATCGACGCTGATCCCGAGAACTTGCGTGTTGGCTTGCTCGAATTTGGCGATATCAGCCTGATACGCCTTCAACTCCTTCGTTCAGCCACCGGTGAAGGCCAATACATAGAATGCCAACACGACATTCTTCTTCCCCAGGAAGGCGCTTAGCCGGAGTTTGCTGCCGTTCTGGTCGGGCAAAGCGAAGTCCGGCGCCTTGTGACCGACCTTCAGCGGCGCCGCCTGCGGCGCTATGGGCGTACCCAATGCTAGCAGCAGAATCCCCAAGGCCACGTATAGTCGTTTTCGCACGGCAAAGCTCTCCCCTTTTTCCTCGGCTTAGCCCCAAGAAATGATGCCCAGATTATAACCCAAGAGGGCGCTTCACGGGCGACACCTAATTCCTCGGAAGGCACAACATCACAGGACATTTTGTCAAAATGGGCATTCTAGAAGGAGTTCGGTAAGCATGAGGACAGGGGCACTTCGGATCTGAGAATGAACTACGGACCCGTATGGTGGCCGTAATCCGTTGAAAACATGGAAAAATAAAATGTTGACAACATGCAACTCATATTTTATGATCTGCATCTACTAAGCATGAAGAACAAAGATATCTGGGAGGTGAAAGACCATGGCGATTGTTCGATGGGAACCGTTCCGAAACCTTCTGGGAACCCAGAGGGAGTTTGACCGTCTCTTCCGCGAGGCATTCACGCCGTTCTTTGGCGAGACCGAGCTCTCCACCCGCTCTTGGGCCCCTCCGGTCGATATCTACGAGACCGAAAACAACATCGTGCTGAAGGCAGAGCTGCCGGGCATTGATCCCAAGGACGTGGAGATCCGCGTGGAGGACAACACGCTCTATCTGAAGGGCGAGCGCAAGCACGAGAAGGAAGTGAAGGAGGAAAACTATCACCGCGTCGAGCGGTCTTACGGCTCCTTCGCGCGCAGCTTCTCGCTGCCCAACTCCATTGACGCGGATAAGGTCAAAGCCGAGTACAAAGATGGCCTGTTGACCCTAAGCATGCCCAAGCGCGAAGAGGCAAAGCCAAAGACTATCAAGATCGACGTCAGCAAGAACTGAGGTGGTCTAGGCTGGGCGATTGCCGGTCCACCGGTCAACCTGGTGACGACGCGGCCGCCCGCGAGTTTTGGAACCGCGCCGTGGTTCTCGAGTGATCCGGCGCGGTTTCTTGTCTGATTCGGGTTTTTGAGTCAGACTTTAGGATTGCGTAAGTCAAGATTCCAGTCTCGAATTTCGAGTTTCGAAAATGGCGACACGCTTTGACAAATTCACAGCAAAGGCCCAGGAAGCACTCCAGGGCACGCAGGAGGTTGCCGGCCGCTTCGGCAACCAGCAACTGGAACCCGTCCACCTGCTGCTGGCCCTGGTCGAGCAGACGGAAGGCATTGTTCCGGCTCTTCTCGCTCGCCTAGGGGTGGCCCCTGCCACAGTAGCGAAGGAAGCGGAGCTGGCGATTGAGAACCTGCCCAAAGTCGGCGGGACCACGGACCATTATTTCGCCCCCACGCTTAAAGAGGTCCTGGACCAGGCCTTCAAGGAAACCGAGCAGTTCAAAGACGAGTTCGTCTCGACCGAACACCTGCTGCTAGCCCTGGCCAGGAGAAGCGATGACGCGGCAGGCCGCATTCTGGCGCGGCTGGGCATAACCCACGATGCCATCCTGAAAGCCCTCGTAGCGGTGCGCGGCACGCAACGCGTGACCGACCAGAATCCCGAGGACAAGTACCAAGCGCTGGAGCGCTACGCGCGCGACCTCACGGAGCTGGCCCGGCGGGGAAAGCTCGACCCGGTCATTGGCCGCGACGAGGAAATCCGCCGGGTCATCCAGGTTCTCTCGCGCCGCACGAAGAACAACCCGGTGCTGATCGGCGAGCCGGGAGTGGGTAAGACAGCCATCGTGGAGGGCATTGCGCAGCGCATCGTGGCGGGCGACGTCCCTGAATCGCTCAAATCAAAACGCATTGTGCAACTTGACCTGGGTGCGCTGGTGGCCGGCTCGAAGTTTCGCGGCGAGTTCGAGGACCGCCTCAAGGCCCTCCTCAAGGAAATCGAGGAGTCGAGCGGGCAGATCATCCTCTTCATCGATGAGCTCCACACGCTGGTGGGCGCGGGAGCGGCTGAAGGCGCTATCGACGCTTCGAACATGTTGAAGCCGGCGCTGGCCCGCGGCGAGTTGCGCTGCATCGGCGCCACCACGCTCAACGAATACAAGAAGCACGTGGAGAAGGACGCCGCGCTCGAGCGGCGCTTTCAGCCCGTGTACGTTGGCCAGCCCAGCGTTGCGGACACTATCGCCATCCTGCGCGGACTCAAGGAGCGCTACGAAGTCCACCACGGCGTGCGCATCAAGGACTCCGCGATTGTCGCTGCCGCAGTCCTTTCCAACCGCTATATCTCCGACCGCTTTCTACCCGACAAGGCTATCGACCTCATTGACGAAGCGGCCTCGAGCCTCCGCATCGAGATCGACTCCATGCCAGCGGAAATCGACCAGATCGAGCGCCGCATGACCCAGCTCGAAATCGAACGGCAGGCATTGCACAAGGAGGAGGACGCAGCTTCCCGCGAGCGCCTCCAGGCGCTCGAAAAGGAATTGGCGGAGCTGAAGGAGAAATCTTCGCAACTCAAGCTGCGCTGGAAGGCTGAGAAGGATGTCATCACGCAGCTTCGTCAACTAAAGACCGACATCGAGCAGCTCAAGATCGAGGAGCAGCGCGCCACGCGCGAGGGCGACCTGAACAAGGCGGCGGAAATCCACTACGGCAGACTGGTGGCGCTGGAAAAGCAGCTCGCCGCGGCCAACGCCAAACTGGAAGGCATGGAGAAGACGGGGCGCATGCTCAAGGAAGAAGTGGACGAAGAAGACGTGGCGCGCGTGGTCTCCAAGTGGACGGGCATCCCAGTAGCAAAGATGCTCGAAGGCGAAGTGGCCAAGCTGGTCCAGATGGAAGACCGCCTCCGGGAGCGCGTGGTGGGCCAGGAAGGAGCGCTGCGCCTAGTTTCAAACGCTGTGCGCCGCAGCCGCGCGGGGCTTTCGGACCCAAAACGGCCCATCGGGTCGTTCCTCTTCCTCGGGCCCACCGGCGTGGGCAAGACGGAGTTGGCGCGGGCGCTGGCCGCGTTCCTCTTTGACGATGAGCGCGCCATGCTGCGCATCGACATGTCCGAGTACATGGAGAAGCACGCTGTAGCACGGCTCATCGGCGCGCCGCCCGGCTACGTGGGCTACGAGGAAGGCGGACAATTGACCGAGCCGGTGCGCCGTCGGCCGTACTCGGTCCTGCTTTTCGACGAAATCGAAAAAGCGCACCCGGACGTCTTCAACATCTTCCTGCAGATCCTCGACGACGGCCGGCTCACCGATGGCAAGGGCCGCACCGTCGATTTCAAGAACACCGTCATCATCATGACCTCCAACATCGCCAGTTCCTACATCCACGAGGCGATGAACGGACGGGGTGGTGACGCCGGCTTCCAGCCGGCCAGTCGCGCCGCCGCGACCACCGGCATCCCTGCCGGCGCTCGTAGCGCCGCCCTTCAGGGCGGCACCCTATCTGAGGACCTCAAGAAGCGCATCCACGAAGCCCTGCTCGAGCACTTCCGCCCCGAGTTCATCAACCGCGTGGATGAGATTGTGATCTTCAACGCGCTGGGCAAGGAAGAAATCGAGAAGATCATCGACCTGCAACTCGCGCATCTCAAGAGCCTCCTGGCTGAGCGCAGAATCCAGGTCGAGCTGACCGGGAAGGCACGCGAACTCTTGTTCCGCGAAGGCTACGATCCCCAGTTCGGCGCCCGGCCCCTGAAGCGCGCCATCCAGCGCCTCATCCAGGACCCGCTGGCCATGAAGCTCCTCGACGGCGACGTGCTGCCGGGAGAATCGCTCGTGGTCGATGGCGATCTGAAGAAAGGCGCGATGACCTTCGCCCGCGCGGCGGTCGAGTCTGCGCGCAGATAAGCGCCAGTTTGATTTCTCCTCTCTGATCCTCTAGGATGGAAGGGGCAGACCTGCGTTTCTGCCCCAAGGGCGGCCACACAGGGCCGCGCCTACTGCGCCTACCATCTCCGTTTAGTGTGCGCAACGCATCTAAGGAAGTGTAGAATGGTAGATCGACCCTGGGAGATTAAGAACGATGTGGAATAATTTCAAGACAACCTTACTCTTAGCCGGGCTGACGGGCCTGTTGTTGGCTATCGGGCAGACGTGGGGCGGGCAGCGGGGCATGGTGTTCGCCCTGGTGATTGCCGCGGTGATGAATCTGGGGAGTTATTTCTTCTCCGACAAGATCGCGCTGGCGATGTCGGGAGCGCAGCCGGTGGCGCGTGACGAGGCGCCGCGCTTGTATCAGATTGTGGAACGGCTGGCGGCGAAGGCTAACATCCCCGTGCCCAAGATTTATTTCATGCCCACCGATTCACCCAATGCTTTTGCCACAGGGCGGAATCCCAGCCACGCTTCGGTGGCCGTCACGCGCGGCATTCTGGAGATTTGCGATGACGAGGAAATCGAAGGGGTTCTGGCGCACGAGCTGGGCCACGTGAAGAATCGCGACATCCTGATCAGTGCGGTAGTGGCAACGATTGCTGGCGCCATCACCATGATTGCCCGCATGGTTTGGTGGGCCGAGATGTTCGGTTTCGGCGGCGGGCGTTCGGACGACCGCCGGGGTGGGGCGCTCTCGGCGCTGGCCATGATGATTGTGGCGCCACTCGCGGCAGTGCTCATCCAGCTCGCCATTTCGCGTTCCCGCGAATATGAGGCGGACGCCGCCGGCGCGCGCATCACTGGCAATCCACAGGGGTTGGCGCGAGCGCTCGACAAGATCGACAAGTGGGCAAAGCGCATCCCCTTGCAGGTTTCGCCCTCGATGTCGCACATGTTTATCATCCAGCCGCTCACTGCGGGTGAGGTTTTTTCCAGCCTCTTCTCCACCCACCCGCCGATCCGCAAGCGCATCGAGCGTCTGATCGGTCGTGACTTTGTTTAATTCCCTCGCCAAGTTCGCTTCGATGCGGAACCTGCTGCGGCGTTCTGTGATCGCCGATGCAGGGACGAGCCGCCGGGCCGTCTCAGGAAGGGAGGCGTTCCAGCGGAACGTGTTTACAAGGACAGCGGCACGATCACTAACACCCACACAGCAGTTCGCTCTATAATCCCCTCCCATGCAGCCCACGCCACGCAGCGACGGAAAGAATCCTCCAAAAGGCTCCGGCAATTTCTTCACCCGCCTCGGCAAGCATCTCGACGACTTCTGGCAACGGGTGACCGAAGGCCTGGAGATTCAGGTCCTCTGGTCGCAGTTCATTGCGGAAGCGCGAGCCAGCTACAGCCTGTACGCCCGGGAGGTGGATTGGGACGCCCTCAAACGCGAATCGCGTGGCAGGCGAATCCTCAAGACTGCCAGCGCCCTGTTCTGGGCGATGATCCTGAAGCTGTCGCCGGCTCGCCGGGTATTCTTGCTCATCGCCCTGATCCTGGCTGTGCTCTCAATACACACACAGGTAGGCCGTCCGCAGGGACCGCCACCGCCGGGCCCACCCAACTTTTTCCTCCTCCTTTCCGTTGGCGCATTACTGTTTCTGCTGGCGCTCGAGCTGGCCGACCGTGTGGTCATGAAACGCGACCTGGAAATCGCGCGCGAGATCCAGCGCTGGCTCGTGCCGGAGGTTCCACCCCGGGTGCCGGGTGCCGACATCGCGTTTACCTCGCGGCCTGCCAACACAGTAGGAGGTGACTACTACGACGCCTTCCTCCGCGACGGCGGCGACGCCTCCTCCGCCGTGGAGCGGTTGCTGATGGTGGTAGCGGATGTCGCCGGCAAGAGTGTTCCGGCCGCCCTGCTCATGGCCACCTTCCAAGCCAGCCTGCGCTCCCTGGCCGCGGCGCCCACTTCCCTTTCCGAGCTTGTGACCCGTCTAAATCGGTACTCGTGCGCGCACAGTCTTGGAGGGCGCCGCTTCACCACGGCCTTCTTTGCGGAGCTGGAGCCTGCCACTCGTACCCTCACTTACATCCGCGCCGGCCACAATGCGCCAATCCTCCGCCGCACCTCTGGCCAATTCGAACGGCTGGAGACTGGCGACCTGCCGCTGGGCATCGACTCCGGCGTGCGCTACGAATGCGGCACCGTGACCCTCGCGTCGGGTGATCTCCTCGTGATTTTCACCGATGGCCTGATTGAAGCGGTGAATGAGATTGACGCGGAATTCGGCGAGTCACGCCTGCTGGATGTGCTGAAAGCGCCACCCGCGGAGAGTGCGGAGAAGACGCTGCACGCCTTGCTGGCTGCTGTCGAAGCCTTCGTTGGACACACTCGTCAGCACGACGACATCACCTGCCTCGTCCTCCGCGCGGCCTGATTGCCGCAACCGCCACTACGGGTATTATCCAAAGATGAACGGCCAAGCTTTGTGCTTATCATCTCTGATGCGGGAGGCGTCTCCGACAGCAGCGCAAGGGCGAGGAGGAGCGGGTACCAACATATTCAGGTGTCCCGCCAGTCAGCCTTTTACCGCCAAGGGACAATTTGTCCGCTCCCGCGCCCCGCTTGAGGCAGGCCGCGCGTGCCGCACGAACCTGAAAGCCCCTTTCAAATCCAAGGGCCGATCAGCGCAATCTCGTGCGGGCCTTCAGTTTGCCGCCGAGGGTCGCACCGACGCGCCTAAAGACGCCGGCCGGGTGCATCAGCTAAGGCGGGTGGAGGCTTAGCAGAGCTTCCAGAGTTCGCGCAGGATGCGGGATTGGATTTCATGGTCAGCGCTGCGCTCTTCGGCAATGACCTGCCACTTGTTGTTCCCGTGCTGGGAGCTTGGACTGACTGGCCGTTGCCCGAACGCGGGAAGAGACACCTTTCATCCGCCAGGCCAGGCCGGGCTAGGCGGCCAGGTCTTTTTCAACTCATCATCTTAAGGCACTATTCGTTCAGGTCTTTGAGCGCCTTTGCGAATCTCTTGAGGTCCGAAACAAATTGTTTTCTCAGGTTTGTTGCACCGCGAAGGCGACCAATGACTTTGGCCCCACGCGGATTTATGATTCGCGAGAGAAGGGTTTCCAAATCGGTCAGATACCGAGTCCTTGCGACGACATAGAAGCTAAAACCATCCCACTTTCCCCGAAGCCTATCTCTCAAATGATGCCGAATACGATAGGGAAGGTTAGAAGCTTGTCCCACGTAGTGGGGCACCCCCTCCTTGCGAAGCACGTAGATACCGCTTTGTCCTTGGAGCAAAACCTTGAATTCCCTCCAAAAAACTTCCAAGGCGGTGCCAGGTAGCTCTTCAGCATAAGCGCGAATCAATCTCCCGCGTCTCTTCTTGCGTGTCGCTGCTGCCTTCTGTCCGGGGGTTTGTCGATTCGGACGCTTCTTAGCCATCGTGTTTAATCCTTAAAGTCTAGTCTTCATTCAATCGGCCATTTAGGGATGGC
>Ga0315280_10011473_pt1 | contig 10885 bp, 8 predicted proteins | sample YL17G06_40_MG_FD_203697 | JGI IMG/M metagenome (GOLD analysis project Ga0315280, IMG submission 203697) | Sediment microbial communities from Yellowstone Lake, YNP, Wyoming, USA - YL17G06_40 | ecosystem: Environmental > Aquatic > Freshwater > Lake > Sediment | place: USA: Wyoming | collected... | reverse complement strand
AAATTAAACCAGAATTAGAAAAAGTTATTAATTTTTTGGAAAGAGAGTTACAAAAAATTAAAACTTCGAGGGCATCTCCTTTTTTGGTTGAGGACATTGAGGTTGAAGTATTTTCCCAAAAATTTCCATTAAAGCAACTATCTATGATATCAATTCCTGAGCCAAGACAAATTTTAATTCAACCCTGGGATACATCATATATTGAGGCCATTTTGAAGGCCTTAGAAAAAACTGGCGTAGGTGCTGCTCCAATTGTTGACAAAAATTTAATTAGAATTAATCTTCCTCCTTTGAGCGAAGAATTTAGAAAGGATTTAATTCGCTTGGTTTCAGAAAAACAAGAAGAGGCCAAAAAAACAGTCAGAAGATGGAGGGAGGAGGCCTGGAACGAAATTCAAGAAGGGTTTAGAGAAGGGAAAATTAGGGAAGATGATAAATATAAGGGAAAAGATGAATTACAGGAATTAATTGATGAGTACAATGAAAAGATTGAGGAATTGGCTGAAAAAAAGAAAAAAGAAATATTAGACTAGTCGTTCGGTAAATTTCCTCACTTTATGATTTTTTCAATTCTTATTGCATTTATTAGTCTCATTGGATTATTAGTCTTTCATGAATTTGGTCATTTTCTTTTGGCAAAGATCTTTGGGGTAAAAGTGGAGGAATTTGGAATTGGTTACCCCCCGAGATTAATTGGAAAAAGATTTGGGGAAACTCTTTATTCTTTGAATCTTTTACCTTTCGGTGCCTTTGTTAAAATACCAGGTGAGATAGAGAAAATAGAACACCCGCGAAGTTTTTCAAGCCAGCCGGTTGGAAAAAGGGCCTTGATTGCCTTTGGGGGAGTGCTTTCTTTTTGGGTAATTGCCGCTATTCTTTTTAGCATTGTTTTTAACCTTGGGACCCGGGTGGCAATTGAAGATACAACTAATGCCAATCTCGTTGATCCAAAAGTTCAGATTGTCCAAATTGCTTCCAATTCCCCAGCTCAAATTGCTGGTTTGGAAGTTGGTGATACAATTAAACAATTTCAAATTTCAAATTTCAAATTTCAAATTTCAAAAATAAAAGAGATTCAGGAATTAACGCAAAAATATAGGGGCCAAGAAATTACTTTAACAATTGAAAGAGGAAAAGAAGTCTTTGACGTGAAATTGGTTCCCCGAATTTCTCCTTCCAAAGGCGAAGGTCCAATGGGCGTGGCTTTAGTTAGAACAGATATAAAATCTTATCCTTGGTGGAAAGCTCCTTGGCAGGGAATTTCGGCAACCTTGAATATGACTGCCACTATGGTCCAGGGCTATACTCAGGCAATAATGAGGGTGATTGGAGGTTTACCTTCGGGAGTGGAAATAATGGGGCCAGTGGGAGTCTTCCATCTCTTTTTTGAAGTTAGCCAATTGGGAATAAGTTATTTTTTACAATTTTTTGGAATGATTGCAATCTATCTTGCCCTATTTAACATTTTACCCATTCCGGCAGTTGATGGGGGGAAATTACTTTTTTTAGGGATTGAAGCTGTAAGGAAAAAACCAGTCAGTCAAAAAATAGAACAAAATATTACTGCCACTTTCTTTATGATTTTGGTTGTTTTATCGGTTTTGGTAGCCATAAAAGATATAAGTAGAATATTTTGAAAGTATGAAACAATCACAACTTTTTTGTAAAACAAAAAAAGAAGTTCCTAAGGATGTTGTGGAAATTTCTCATCAATACTTAGTTCGCGGTGATTTCATTGAACAGACAATCAGTGGTGTCTATCGATTTTTGCCTTTGGGTTTTAGAGTTTATAAAAAAATTGAAAAAATTATAAGAGAAGAAATGTTAAATTTGGGGGCTCAAGAGGTTTTATTACCGGCTTTGCAAGATAAAAAACTTTGGTTGGAAACTAATCGTTGGCAAACCATCGACCCTCCTTTATTTAAACTTTTAGACCGTCACCAAAAAGAAACAGCCCTTGGCCCAACCCACGAAGAAGAAATTGTTGATATGGTGCGAAAAAGAATTAAATCTTATCAGGATTTACCTTTTTCTCTTTTTCAGATCCAAAATAAATTTCGCAATGAAATGCGAGCAAGTGGTGGACTTTTGAGGCAAAGAGAATTTGCGATGAAGGATTTATACAGTTTTCATTCTAATAAAAAAGATTTAATCAATTTTTACAATAAAGTTAAAAAGAGTTATTTTAAAATTTTTAAAAGATGTGAATTGAAGGTCCAATGTGTTGAGGCGAGTCCTGGGACAATTGGTGGCGAACTCTCTCACGAATTTATGTTTGTGGCTGAATCTGGTGAAGATAGAATCTTAATTTGCAAAAAGTGTGGCTATGGCGGAAATTGCGAGAAATTAGGCGAGAAAATAAAAAAATGTCCCAAATGCCAAGGGATTTTAGAGAAAAAAAATTCAATTGAAGTCGGCCATATTTTCTACCTTGGAACAAAATATAGCAAAGTTATGTCGGCCAATTTCCGAGACAGAGATGGAAAAGAAAAACCTATTTTAATGGGATGCTATGGAATAGGCCTTCCCAGATTAATGGCGGCGGTTGTTGAAGTTCATCACGATGAAAAAGGAATTATCTGGCCAAAAGAAGCCGCTCCATTTCAGATTCATTTAATTTCCCTCCCAAAAACTTCGCCGGGGCGCGTTGATAAAGTGACTGAGAAGTTATATCGCGATTTTAAAAAGAGAAATTTAGAAGTATTATATGATGATAGAAAAGATAAATCGGCAGGAGAAAAATTTGCTGATTGTGATTTAATTGGAATTCCTGTTAGAATTGTGGTGAGCGAAAGAACACTGGCCAAAAATTCCGTTGAAGTAAAGAAGAGAAGTGAAAAGAAACCAAAGTTAGTAAAAATCAATCAATTAAATTCGTATATTCGTAAATACCCGCCCCCCACCTTTTGAATATTTTTAAAAGGAAATCGCATTGAATTTAGTAAAACACCTTAAATAGCTGACAAAGGGTGGGGGGTGAATAATTCGTAGGGTTATGTTAAATAAGATTTTCCATTTTATTTCTGAAGACATTGCCATCGATTTGGGGACAGCCAACTCAGAAGTTTATGTTCGAGGAAGAGGAATTGTCATTCAAGAGCCCACGGTTGTCGCTATTAATCAAAAAACCGGTCAAATTCTAGCCATAGGTTTGGAAGCCAAAAAAATGGTGGGTAGAACTCCCGGTCATATTGTGGCTACCAGACCCTTGAGATCGGGGGTGATTTCTGACTTTGAGGTGACTGAACAAATACTTAGATATTTCATTGAGAAAGCGAGGAAAAGAAAATGGATTGGTCCAAGAGTCATTGTCGGGATTCCCTGCGGCGTAACCGAAGTTGAGAAAAAAGCAGTGATTGATGCGGCAAAATCAGCCGGAGCCAGGGAAGTTTTTTTAATTGAAGAACCCATGGCCGCCGCCATTGGCGCCAGGCTTCCCATTCAAGAAGCGGGAGGAAATTTTATTGTGGATATCGGCGGAGGGACAACTGAAGTGGCGGTTATATCCTTAGGAGGGATTGTTTTATCAAGAAGTTTGAGAATAGCCGGTGATAAACTTAACGAAGAGATAATTCGTTTTGCCCAAGAAGAATATAAACTATTAATTGGTGAGAGAACAGCCGAGGCAATTAAAATTGGTATTGGTTCTGCCTTTCCCTTAAAAGAATCGAGAGAACTTCCCATGAGGGGAAGAAACCTGGTGACCGGTCTTCCTGAAGAAATTTTGGTTTCCGATGAAGATATTAGAAGAGCAATGGAAAAATCAGTTAGACAAATTGTCACTGAAATTAAAACAGCTATTGAGGAAACTCCTCCCGAGTTATTAGCTGATATAATGGCCAATGGAATTTATCTCTCGGGTGGAGGAGCCCTCTTGCGGGAATTGGATACCCTGATTCAAAGAGAAACAAAAATTCCAACAAAAATTATTGAGGATCCGATGACGGCAGTAGTTCGGGGGGCAGGAATGGTTTTGGAAGAATTGGATAAATTGCACGAAGTATTAGTCGAGACAGCAGAATTAGAACCCCCAAGATAACCCTACGAATTACTAATCGGTACGAATATACGAATTCGTAGATTCGTAAATATTCGTAATTCGTAATGAACTATGATTTCAAAAGAAAAAGTAAAACATATTGCAAAATTGGCGAGACTCGGCTTAACAGAAAAAGAAGTAAAGAAAATGCAAAAGGAGCTTTCCAAGATTTTAGATTACATTAAGAAATTAAAAGGGGCAGATATTTCAAACGTTGAACCAACCAGTCACTCCATTCAAGTTGAAAATGTAATGAGAGATGACATAGAGAAATCAAAAATCAAAAATCAAAAATCAAAAAAACTGTTAGAATTGGCGCCAGAAATTAAAAATGGTTATTTGAAAACAAAATCAATACTTTAATATGGATTTAATTAATTTAACAATAAAAAAAATTCATGAGGGATTAATTAAAAAGGAATTTTCGGCTTTGGAACTTTGTCAGGCTTACTTAGATGAAATAGAAGCGGAAGATAAAAAAATTAATGCCTTTTTAACAGTAACGAAAGATTCGGCAATTTCACAGGCAAAAAAAATAGATGAAATGATTTTAGCCGGCAGAAAAATTTCCCTGTTGGCAGGAATTCCTTGCGTCATCAAAGACAATATTTTAGTTGAGAATGTAAGATGTACCGCGGGATCTAAAATTCTGGAAAATTACATTGCTCCTTATGATGCTACAGTAATTAAAAAACTTAAAACCGATGGAGTAGTAATTTTAGGTAAGACCAATATGGATGAGTTTGCCATGGGCGCTTCTGGTGAACATTCAGCTTTTGGTCCAACAAAAAATCCCCACGATTTAAGTAGGGTACCAGGAGGTTCTTCTTCTGGTTCAGCAGCTGCAGTTGCTAGCAATATGTGCTGTTATGCTTTAGGATCTGATACTGGAGGATCAATTCGCTACCCTGCTTCTTTGTGTGGAGTTGTAGGGCTAAAGCCAACTTATGGGGCAGTATCTCGGTATGGACTTATTGCTATGGCCTCTTCTTTAGATCAAATCGGACCTATTGCAAAAACAGTAGAAGATGCTAAAATTGTTTTTGAAACTATTTCTGGTAAGGACCCCTTAGATTCAACTAGTGTAGATATTACAACTTATTTTTCTCATAAACCTCTTAAAATTTCTGAAGTTAAAATTGGCCTTCCCAAAGAATACTTTATCAAGGGGGTGGATAAGAATGTAGAAAGGATGGTGAGGGAAGCGGTAAAAAAATTTGAAAATCTCGGAGCAAAAATTCAAGAAATTAGTCTTCCTCACACTGAATATGCTATAGCTACTTACTATATCATTACACCTTCGGAAATTTCGGCAAATTTAGCAAGGTATGATGGAATTAAATACGGATACAGTAAAAGCTCAAATCTCAAAACCCCGGGTACCCGCCGAGCGGGTGCAAAACTATTAGATGTCTATTTACAAAGTCGGGGAGAGGGATTGGGAGATGAAGTGAGGAGAAGAATTATGCTTGGAACCTATGCATTATCTGCCGGTTATTACGAAGCCTATTATTTAAGAGCTCAAAAGGTCAGAACTTTAATTCGAGAAAACTTTAAAAAAGCCTTCCAAATCGTTGACATCATTTTAACCCCAGTTTCTCCAACCCCAGCTTTTAAACTTGGAGAAAAGATTGAAGACCCCCTTTTAATGTATCTCTGCGATGTTTTTACCGGCCCAGTAAATTTAGCTGGACTGCCAGCAATTTCTATACCTTGTGGCAAAACGGAAACTTTGCCGGTTGGTCTCCAAATTATTGGAAAACCATTTGAAGAAGAAAAAATTATGGAAATAGCAAAAATATATGAAAGAAATTAATGAGATAATTCAATTTATTTTGTATCCTCAATTTACTGGTTGGCTTTTAGTTTTAAAAATTATTTTTTTGATTTTTACCTCATTTTTTCTTGGTTTTGTCATCTGGGCTTTAATTAAAACCACCTGGTTAAAAAGAGCATTTCTCCAGGACCTAAAAGAGTTTTTAACCTATCGGCTATATGGATTAAAGAAATTTGTCAAAAAATGGAAAAAAATCAAAAAAAGATTAGATACCGGTTTGGAATCGGAGGCAAAATTAGCTGTAATTGAAGGAGATGCATTGTTAGATGAGACTTTAAAGCAACTAGGGTATCCTGGGGAAAGTTTGGGTGAGAGGTTAGAGAAATTAACGGTCGATATTTTGCCAAATCTCGAGGAAGTTCGCGAGGTCCGTAAAATTAGAAATAATATTATTCACGACCCCACCTATAAATTGAATTTGGGAAAGGCAAAAAAAGCCCTGGCAATTTATGAAAAAGCCCTAATTAATCTTGATGTTCTCTAAAAAATTTCTTAAAATAAATGATATCGCCGCGGGGTGGACAAGTAGTATGTCGCCAGTCCCATAAGCTGGAAACTCAGGTGCAATTCCTGACCCCGCAAGGCCGGCGTAGCTCAACGGCTAGAGCAATTGCATCATAAGCAAGAGGTTGTTGGTTCGAATCCTACCGCCGGCATATGGGGATGTAGTGTAGCCCGGTTTAACACGCTTCCCTGTCACGGAAGAAATCGTGGGTTCAAATCCCATCATCCCCGCCTTCGCGGGCCGAAGCCCGCTACGGCGGGCGGAGGCCCGCCAAAAATACTTTCCTGGCCCGATTTTAAGGCCATTTTTTTTCTTGGCCTGATCTAAGGGTTTTTTCCACAATTTAAGGCTTGCCCTCCCAAATTTCGATGTTTTTTTAAGCTGTTTTGTATGTCTACCTTATTATTACTCGCTTGTGGATAAATGAAACTTGAGAGGGCTTGATTTTAACTTAATTTTAAGTTAAAATGAATTATAAATATGGCAAAAATTAACCTTAAAACCCTCAAAATTGAAGCAAAAAAGGAAATAAAAAAGGCACAAAATTTAAAGGAATTAGATGAGATTTTTAAAAAATATCTGGGAAAGAGAGGGCAGGTTACCCAGATTTTGCGTTCTTTGGAGAAAATATCAAAAGCAAAAAGAGCGAAGATGGGAAAACAGGCAAACGAGTTGAAAGAATTTTTAGCAAAAACTTTTGAAAAAAAAGCTAAAGATATTAAAGAAAAAATTGAAAAAGAAATTGAAAAAAAAGAATGGGTTGATATTACCATTCCAGGGAAAAAACCTACCCTTGGCCATTTGCATCCCCTAACCCAAGTAAAAAAGGAAATTGAAGAGATTTTTCAATCAATGGGATTTTCAGTTGTTGAGGGTCCGGAAGTGGAAAGTGAATGGTATAATTTTGATGCCCTAAATATTCCAAAAGATCATCCAGCCAGAGATTTTTGGGATACACTCTATTTGAAAAATCCAAAACTATTGTTAAGAACACATACAAGCCCAGTTCAAATTCGTTTTATAGAAAAAAATCAGCCACCTTTGAGAATTATTGTTCCTGGCCGAGTTTATCGCCACGAAGCCACTGATGCCAGCCACGAAATTAATTTTTATCAGATTGAAGGATTGATGGTTGATAAAAAGGAGAAAGTGAGCGCGGCAAATTTCAAAGCAATTATTGAAGAATTCTTCAGTCGATTTTTTAGAAAGAGGGTTGAGATCCGTTTGAGACCAAGTTATTTTCCATTTACTGAGCCATCTTTTGAGATTGATGTTTCTTGTCCGATTTGTAATGGTCGGGGATGTCCGGCCTGTAAAAATTCGGGTTGGGTCGAAACCATGGGAGCGGGAATGGTTCATCCCAATGTTTTTAAAAATTCGGGGCTTAATCAAAAAGATTGGCAGGGATTTGCCTTTGGAATAGGAATGGATAGATTAGCGATGATGAAATATAAAATTAATGATATCAGATTATTTTATTCAGGGGATTTAAGATTTTTAAATCAATTTTGATAACAAATAACATCCCATATCGGAGAGGGGTCGGGAGAACCCTTCGGTTCTCCCGTCTAGGAAAAGATTAAAAACCGAGGGTTTTTAAGGAGCGGTGTTAGCCGAGCGAAGCGAGGCGTGCCGCGACCTGGCTCGGTATTACCACTATGATTTTCTCTTATAATTGGTTACAATCTTTTTTTAAGAAAAAACTACCAAATCCCGGAAAATTGGCTGATCTTTTAACAATGCATTCTTTTGAGGTTGGAGAAGTAAAAAGATTTGGAGGTGATTTTGCTTTAGATATCGATATCTTACCCAATAGAGGACCTGATTGCTTTTCTCACATTGGAATAGCCCGTGAGTTAGCTGTACTCCTAAATTGGAAATTTAAAATTAAGAATGGAAAATTGGAGGAAGATAAGGATTTGAAAGCTAAAGATTTTATTAGTGTGAATGTCAGATATCCCCAAGCTTGCCAAAAATATACGACTAGAGTAATCATTGATGTGAAAGTAGCTCCCTCACCAAGATGGATTCAACAAAGACTCAAGGTTTGCGGTTTGCGGCCAATAAATAACATAGTTGATGTCGCTAATTATGTAATGTTTGAGACAGGTCAACCCATCCATGCTTTTGATGGAGAAAAACTTGAAGGAGAAACAATTATTGTCAGATTTGCAAAGAAAAACGAGAAAATTTTAACTTTAGATGAAGAAAAATATGATTTGGATGAGGATATTTTGATAATCGCTGGTGAGAAAAAACCTTTGGCCATTGCCGGGATCAAAGGTGGAAAGATCGCCGAAATCGATAGAAAAACAAAAATTGTTGTTCTTGAATCGGCTAATTTTAATCCAAAAGTTATTCGCCGAGGCTCAAAAAAATTAGACCTAAAAACCGATGCTTCCTGGCGTTTCGAGCACGGGATTGACCCAAATTTAACAGAAATAGCAATTAATAGAGCTGTTTCTTTAATTCAAGAAATTGCCGGAGGAAAAATCTGCCAAGGATTGGTTGATTTTTATCCTAAAAAAGTTTTTCCAAAGAAAATAAAACTGGATTTTGATTATGTGAGAAAATTACTGGGATTAGAAATTTCGCCAAAAGACATTAAAAGCATTTTAAAAAGACTCGGATTCAAGATTGTTGAAGTCAAACATCAACAAGCATTATTTGAGATTCCGACTTTTAGGTTGGATATTACTATCCCCGAGGATTTAATTGAAGAGATCGGCAGGATTTATGGCTATCAAAAAATTCCTTCAACATTCCCAATTTCCATTTTAATTCCACCAAAAAGAAACCTAGAAATCTTCTGGGAAGATCTTTCAAAAAATATTCTAAAAGAAGCCGGATTTAGCGAAGTTTATAATTACTCCTTTATTAGTGAAAAAGACATCAGCATTTATCAGTTAAATCACCATAAATCTGCGTTAATCGAAATAGAAAATCCAACCAGTGCTGATTTTCAATACCTGAGGCCGAGTTTAATCCCAAATCTTTTAAAGAATGTAGCCACTAATCAAAAATCTTTTTCCTCCTCCGCCAAAGGCTACGGAGGATCCGCCATGGCTTCACGCGAAGGCGGAAAAGAAATTAGAATCTTTGAATTGGGAAAAGTTTTCAAAGATTCGAAAGAAAAAAGAATGCTGACTGGGGTAATGACCGGCGATGCCTTTTTTGAAGTAAAAGGGGTAGTAGATTTACTTTTGCAAAAATTGGGGATTAGTAGTACCTGGTATGACGAATATCAGCCCACACCCGAGGAAAGTAAATTATTAGTTTGGCATCCAAGAAAATGCGCTGAGATTAAAGTCAATGGAGAGGAAATTGGTTTCTTGGGCGAGATTTCTCAAAGAATTCTGGAAAATTTAAAAATAACCGAGAAAGTAGTAATTTTTGATATTGATTTTGAAAAATTATCAAGATTAACTTCTGAGGAACACGAATATCAACCAATCTCTCGTTATCCAGCAGCAGTTAGAGATATCGCTGTTTTAGTTCCCAGGGAGGTTTTGGTTGAAGATGTTTTAAATAAAATTGAGGAAGTTGGGGGTGACCTTATTAGAGATGTTGATCTTTTTGATATCTATGAAGGGGAAGAACTTCCCGAGGAAAAAAAGAATTTAGCCTTTCATATAATTTATCAGGCAGAAGATAGAACCCTCTCCTCAAAAGAAATAGATGAGATCCAAGGGAAAATTATTAAAATCTTAGAAAAAGAACCAGAATGGGAGGTGAGAAAATAACCGAAGCCGCTGTTCGAATTTACGAATTTGGGCAATCGGCTACGAATAATTTATTCGTATATTCGTAATGATTCGTAATTCGTAGGGTTATGAAAAAAACAAAATTAGAAACTGAATATACGGCAAAGGATATTTATGTTTTAAGAGGATTGGAACCTGTGAGAAGAAGGCCGGCAATGTATATTGGAACTACTGGTCCGGATGGCCTTCACCATTTATTCTGGGAGGTAACTTCGAATTCAATTGACGAAGCGATAATGGGTTATTGCACTGAAATTAAGGTTTTCCTTTTGCCAGGAAATAAATTAAGGGTCGAAGATAATGGCCGGGGAATCCCGGTAGAAAAACATTCCCAGACAAAAAAATCAGCTTTGGAAACTGTAATGACATATTTGCACAAAGGGGCAAAGTTTGGTGGGAAAGTTTATACTGCAACTGCTGGTTTGCATGGGGTTGGAGTGGCAGTAGTTTGTGCCCTTTCAAAGTATCTGAGAGCTGAAGTTTGTAGAAATGGTTTTAAATATTTTCAAGAATATTCAAAAGGAAGGCCAGTAACAAAGGTTAAAAAAATTGGAAAATGCAAAAGTACTGGAACAACTGTTATTTTTGAGCCAGACCCTGAAATTTTCAAGGAGATAAAATTTGATGAAAAGAGGATTTTGAATACTTTAAGACAGCAAGCCTATTTGCAAAAGGGATTGAAAATTTTCTTTTCTGATCAAAGAGAAAAGCCCACCCACCGTGGTGGGTACCCAAATTAC
>Ga0315280_10011472_pt1 | contig 10887 bp, 10 predicted proteins | sample YL17G06_40_MG_FD_203697 | JGI IMG/M metagenome (GOLD analysis project Ga0315280, IMG submission 203697) | Sediment microbial communities from Yellowstone Lake, YNP, Wyoming, USA - YL17G06_40 | ecosystem: Environmental > Aquatic > Freshwater > Lake > Sediment | place: USA: Wyoming | collected... | reverse complement strand
TTAACTGCGCCGTCTGTTTCGGATACAAGATGACTGTTTCGGAAGCCGCAAAGAACCTGCGCAGGACGCTGCGGGCAGCGAAATTAAAGGATTTTTGGGGTGAAATCCCGTTTTTGGGCGAGTATGAGCCGTTCAAAAAGGCACTCGACGGGCTGGCAATGCTGCGCTGCCCGAAGGCGTGTCGCGGCAGAGGCGGTAATCCGTGGTGCAAGATAAGAATATGCTGCCAAAAGAAGGGGTTTTTCGGCTGCTGGGAGTGCGAGATATTTGAAGATTGTAAAAAGCTGGACGAGCGGTTTAAGAAGAATGTCAGGAAGATAAAGAGGATGGGAGTTGAGAAGTTTGTGAGGGGAATGTAGGCATGGTTCTCCGAAGTCGACCTGTTGTTCTGTATCTTTTCGCGCTCGTTTTGCTGTTTATATTGGGAGTCGTTTATCTCCCGCTCCAGCGCGCGATTCTGCCGTTTCTGTGGATTGCGCTCACACTATTTGGCGCGAACTTTAAATCGAGCGAGCTCGCGCGATTCGGAATAATGCTGCCAAAACTAAAATCTTGGCTCTGGCCTGTTTTGCTTGCGCTGATAATATTCCCGCCGTTCACAATCGGCTACTTCAAGGTCTGGGGACTGCCGCCGGCGTTCCCGAATGTCGTTGAAACTGCAAAGATTTTTGCAATCCAATTTGTCTGGGTCGCCATACCAGAAGAAATGTTCTTCAGAGGCTACATGCAGACGAAGATGTATGAGAGATATCCGAACGGACTCAACATTTTGGGTGTGCGAGTCGGCTGGGCAATCGTCATAACGAGCGCGCTTTTTGCCGGCGGGCACGTGGTTACCAAGCCGCACATAGCGAGACTTGCCATCTTCTTCCCAGCTATAATTTTCGGCTGGCTGCGCGAGAAGACAAACTCTGTATTTCCTGCCGCGCTGTTCCACGCGCTCTGCAACACGCTGACAGGCTCGTTCGAGTGGTGGGCTGGTTAATAAAGGCCTCGATTAACAATCCGCATCGCGTTTTTGCTTTTCTATTTGTTAATTGGCTGTAAAATAGGTTTTTAGAAGGGTGCCTATGGGAAGGCTAAAACCGGCAGCAGCGGTTGGTACGACTTTGCTCCTCTTAACTTTCCTTCTGCAATGTCAAGGCAAGATGAATGAGAGAGAGAAAGCAGCATCAGATAGCGAGCCTCGCATACATTCCTTGATATGCGTTACCCCAAAAGATGATCTAAAAATCACGAGAGACACAATGTTGTGCAAAGGGACTTATTACTTAAACGACAAAAACAACGATGGGGTTATAAAAATCGCGGCAAATAACGTGGCTTTGGATTGTAATGGCGCGAAGTTGATCGGGAACGGCTCGGGAATCGGGGTTTACAGCCGTGGAAAGAATAATGTGACAATAAAAAATTGCAATGTCTCAAATTATAATGACGCTCTACATTTAGCTCCGACAAGTAATTCTACAGTAATAGGTAACGATTTGTCTTATTACTATAATGATGGCATTCTAATTGTCGGTAACAATAATATAATTCAAAATAATTTAATACGAGTCACGGGAAGCGATAGCACTTGGGCCGCAATATTCATAAACTATTCTAAAAACACATTGATACAAAATAATTCTATAAGAAATATCAATGGCGGTTTTCCTCCTCCTCCAAACACTCTTCCTACTGGTTTTGCTATTATGGTTCAGAACTCGGATAAAACGAAGATTCTGAACAATATTATTTATAATGCTTATCATGGCATTAATGTAGTTTATAGTGTTAACTCAAATATAAGCCATAATAAGATATCTGCAAAAAAATTCGGGCATTGCACAGTTGAAATCGGAAGCGGAGCTGGAACAGTCACAGAAAATACCGAGATCGCATATAACTATATAGATGCTCCACGCTATGTAGCTGGAATAAGCTCTCATAGCGGGCAAAAAAACTCAAAAGTTCATGATAATAAAATTAAAGTTGCTGGAAGTGGCTTAAGCTGTTACGGAAATGTTTTTGGCGATGGTTGTGATTGCGAAGGCTTAATTGCTTACAATAATGAAGTCGAAGGATGTGAAAACGCAATTGATTTACAAAAAGAAAGAAACTCAGTATTTTATAGAAATGTTTTGAATTGTAAAAACGCATTTTTTACCCAATATTACGCTGAAAATAATTCGATTTATGATAATATTTTTAATGTCAGCAATATTGGAAGTACTTCGGCATTCTCATTAAACAACAAATTCAACACAGCCAAAGACTACTTAGAAACGAACATAATCGGTGGCAAATGCGTTGGCGGAAATTATTGGGGCTTATATCATGGTGTCGACACAAATGGTGATGGAATCGGTGAAAAGCCTTTTGTAATTGATAAAAGTTTGGGGTTGTATGACCATCTTCCTTTGACGAATGTCCATCCCCACTAAAGCAAGAAGCCCAACTTTTGATGTATAATCGACATAAAATCTAAGGAGAATGTTTGGGCACCAAGGTCGCAGTCGCAATCTCGGGCGGGATCGACAGCTCAGCGGCAGCGTATCTACTGTTACAGCAGGGATATGAGGTCAAGGGTTTTTTCCTCAAGCTATTCGCTGAGTCCGACGCGCAAAGGCCGCAAGCCGTCGCCAAGCATCTCGGAATCGAGCTTGAAATCGTTGATTTCACGCGCGAATTTGAATCGGTGGTCATAGACCCATTTGTGTCCGCCTACCTATCAGGCAAGACGCCAAACCCGTGCGTTATTTGCAACCCATTGATAAAATTCGGGAAGTTATTTGAGATAGCCAGAGCGCAGGGTTTTTCTAAGCTCGCGACGGGCCATTACGCAAGGCTCGTTTATGACGATGATGGCAAGCCGCATCTTTTGCGCGCGCGGTTCGCAAAAAAGGACCAGTCATATTTTCTATACGGACTCCCAAAAGAAATATTGAAGGATATATCCTTCCCGCTCGGCGAAATCACAAAGGATGAGGCGAAAAAAATTGTCGAGCGCGAAAACATACCTGCCATCTCAAGCGAGAGCCAGGATATTTGCTTCCTTGTCGGCGGCGATTACAGGGAGTTTGTGAAGCAGCGGGTCAACGGGTTGCCTGCTGAGGGCGAGATAGTAGATGTTTTCGGTAGAACCAGAGGAAAACACGTCGGATTTTTTAACTACACTGTCGGGCAACGGCACGGGCTCGGCATTCGCGCGCGCTATCCGCTTTATGTCGTCCGAATCGAGGCCGAGACGAATCGAGTCGTCGTCGGGCGCGAGCGCGACCTGTATCAGGATAAAATTGTAGTCGGCAATCTGAACATGCTTGAGGATGCCAACGACAATTTTTCAGCGCTTGTCCAGATTCGCGCAAGCGAAAAGCCGGAGATTGCTGATGTAAAGATTATAGGAAGCAAAGCCTTCGTCGATTTCAAATCCCTCGTGCGCGCACCAACGCCAGGCCAGGCAGCGGTGTTCTATCGAGACGACATGGTTTTGGGCGGCGGGTGCATTGAATCTGTAGTATAATCGACTCTAGCGCGATAGTGCGACAGCGAGAAGACAAAAGGGGTCAAATGTCGCCGAATCCCGAAAAGGAGGGCCTTGATTTTTTATTGATCCTCTCTCCACCGTGGGGATTTGCGACGCCGCCATTAGGCTGCGCGTATGTGCTCGAATCGGTCGAGCGCGCGGGGCTATCCGCAAAATTTATCGACCTCAACTCGCTCTTATTAAAGGACGTCCAAGCGCAGCCCGACATATTGGCGCGGCTCACCGAGCTGTTCGGCATATCCGATCCGAACAGGCTATGGACGTATTCAGCGCTCCCCATTTGGCACCATGGCGAAACGTTTGAGCTGTTCAACGTTCTGTTCCCGCTCATCATCGACCACCTAAGTCCGCACTTTGCGACGCCGCCAAAAGTGGTCGGCCTATCGGTATACAAAGACAATCTCTACTTCTCGGGGCAGGTCGCACGTGCGATACACGCGTCATACCCAAACGTCCCGATAATCTTCGGCGGGCCGTGGCTCAAGAACTACTACCACAAAGAGGCGATATGGCCCGACTCGGCTGACCTTTTAATATTTGGCGAAGCGGAAGAAATTTTGCCGAAAGTTTTGAAAGAAATTCTGTCAGAGCGCACGCCCAACAGAAGAGCGCTATTAAAAGACCGTTACAATTTTGAGCTAACGGCATATCCCGTAGACGTCCATAAAATCCCATATCCAACCTACAAGTCTTTTGACCTCGAGCTCTATCAGCCACGACATGCATGCGCTATCACAGCGCGCGGCTGCCCGAAGCGATGCGCGTTCTGCGTCGATTGGGTCTTGATGAGGAAATATCGCGAGCGAGACGTCGAAAGCGTTTTAGCGGAACTCGAATTCTTAACAAAAGAACTTGGCATGAAGTTTATCAGTTTCAACGACCTGAACATAGGCATAAACGTCGAACGATTGAAAGCCGTCGCCAATGGCATAATGGAGCGGGGGCTCGATATTGCATGGGATGCAAACCTGTCGGTTTCGGAAGCGCTGGACGAAGGTGTGTTCGCGCTGCTTGCGAAATCAGGCGCGCGCACGCTGCAGTTCGGAATCGAATCAGCCTCGCCAAAAATATTAAAATTGATGGGCAAGGATTATTCGCCCGATGCGGCAAAAAAGGTTTTGAAATCGGCGCACGAGGCGGGCTTGAAGCCGATTGTCAACTTCATCGTCGGCTATCCAGATGAGACCGAAGACGATTTCAATTTGACCGCGGCGTTTCTGACGGAGGTCGCGGAATACCTCGACCAGATCGGCACGATAAGCACGCTGCACATAGTCCCGCTGACATGCCTCGCAAAGGATACAAGCAAATTAGGGATCGAGCCGATTGAGGGAGAAAAACCGTTCGAGCACAACTGGCAGCAAAAAGACCTCGATTTAAAAACCCGCCTCGCGCGCACATACAAGCTGATCGCCCTCTCCAAAAAACTCAACCTAAAGATGATCCACACAAACGCAGAGATAGATAGGATAGAGCTAAAGAGATACAAGGCAAATTTAAGGCCGGGCACGATGCAGCGCGGGGGCATTTCCAATCATAAAGTCCTAAAAAGGGGCGAAGGAAGTCTAGCGGTAGAGCTCAGCAAGCGCTTGATTCACGTTCAATGGCAAAATCAGCAAATAACGTCCATTCCGCATCTGTATTTCGACTTTGACTCTCCCGACGGGAAACGGTTTTTTTCGATTCGCGCGCTCTGGTCTTACGAGGAGAACGCGCAAGAAGACGTTTTAACGGCAACTGCGACGTGGGAACTCATAAATTTAAGGCTTCGGTGCGAGCTTTTTATTTCAAAAGATCGGTTAAGCTGGACAATAATCGCCGAATCAGAAAAGCCGATGACGCTCAAGCGGTTCAAGATTGGCATCGCGCTGAGCGAAAAATACAACGTGGTTGGAACAGAAAGCGAGGTGTTTAAGCTGGAGGGCAATAATCTAAAGAAGTGGATTGTGTTAGGGCCTCACGATAAAAATGGGCGGTTGCCGCTCAGTCCGGATTTTGATGGAAGCTGCGAGTTTCTATACGCCGAGCCGAAAACTGACGTTCTGCCGCGAGTAGATGTTCGCTCCATAAACCCGCTCGTCTCGCTGCCCGTCATCCAGAGCGGCTGTGCGGTCGGGCCAAGCCTGGGATTTTACAGATATAAACTGGAGATACCGAAGGGGAACATAAAAATAGCGGAGCTCAATATCGACCTAAAAGAGGTTAACCCACCCCAAAAATGATCCACATGAATGCGGAGATAGAGAGGATTGAGATGGAGAGATGGGCGGGGCAAGCTAAGAGAAAAATACCTCCTTCATAAACCTCTAAAGTCTACTTTATTGTCTTAATATACTCTTTTATAAATCCCATTGATCTATTTAAAAATTCTGCCATTAAATCATGAATGCCCTGAAGAATCTCGCTGGCACTTATAAGATCCTCGCGCTTAGCTTTTCTGATAGTATTTTCATATGGTTCTTGGTCTTTTAAGGTATCAAACAACCAGTCCTTCATGTTCTCTTCATTCCCTTGTGTCACGTTGTTGTAAAGGTCTCTTGTTATGAAATATTCTTCTTCAGAGCTTTTTTCTTTTTCCATCCATGGTAGTCTTAACCTGTGGGCGAAATAATTTCTAAACTGATTGAGTTTGAAAATACGCTCGCCTTTTTCCGCATACGCTTGATGTCGGTTGCTTATCATCTCTAGGTCTTTGGTAAATTCTTTCTGTCTATCTTTAAAACCTTTTTTACCATTGGGGAACATTACAAGTCCATAGAGGTCATTTTCGTTTTTGATTGCCCCTCGACCCCTTGCACATAAAGCTAATAGGACAAGGAGCAAATCTCTACAAGTTCCGAGATGAAGTATCGCAGATGAGAAAAAAGGTAGGTGTTTTTTGTAGGGGTGATCAAAATAACATTCTTTGCCATTTACCAGAAAGGTAATTCCATTCTTTGGCTCACCGTAGCTTATTAGATATCCATGCCATATGTTTTCAAAAATTGTGTATACATAAATGCGTAGTCCATTAAAATATCTCTGCATTTCATTATTCCCAGCGTTTTTAGCTTTATCCCTTCTCTCACGGAGTGCCTCCATTAGCGTGCGATACTCAGGAAAGAATTTATCTATATATCCAGCATCAAGCGCTTGTTTTTCGTGCGAATTCAAATTCTCTTCTTTCCTCTTACTATTTAGCCCTTCTACTCGCTCTCCATTATTCTCTAATTTCATGGCAATGCCCCACGTTTCTTAATAAGTGTAGGACGGTTAAGCCGATTGTCAAGTCTTTACAAGGATTAAAGAAGTCCCCCTACAAAAACCTTTCGAACCTCTCTTTTTTAGCTCTACAGACGGGGCAGATTTCGGGGGGCGAGTCGCGGGCGCATAGATACCCGCAAACTTTACATCTCCAGACGGGGTATGCAAGCGAAAGGGGTGTAGCGGTCGCATTTATGCGACTATTTGTATTAGGTGCGATAAATCGCTCCGCTACAGTCTTCTTCCTGACCGCCTCGGGCGGGCGGCTTTCGGGTATCGATGCCACACTTTTTTCACCTTTGAATACAGCTTCGGATACATATAACCCGCAGTAGCACGCACCATACTTCAAGATGTCGGCGTCACGGTAGTCGCACGGGCAGATGATGTCGAGGTCTTCATCCTTTATCCCTCTTGCAAGCCTGCACGGGCAGTTCCAGTAGCCATACCGCTTCTCGTTTATTAAAAGCCCTCTGATCAGGTCTTTTACAAGCTCAACGTCAGGATTTAAGCGGTAGCCCCCCTTCTCGGCTTCCGTGTATAACCCATCGTAAACTCTATTGATTTGGTCTTGCGCCGGCTCCCACTCGGTCATGCCCCGATCACCCGCTTCAGCTCCGGCTCGTTAAACCCTATGACGCACGACTCGTTATCTATGACAATCGTCGGGAACGAGTGGTTCGGGTTCCACTTCTCGATCTCTCTCATTATGCCCACTTTCTCTGGGCCCTCTAAAAGATCGACGTCGATATAGTAATACTCGACGCCGAGCTCGTTCAGCAAGCCCTTCGTCTTCCTGCACCAGCCGCAGGTGCTGAGCGCATACAGCAGTATCTTGCCCCTATCCTGTCCCTCGACATGTATTAGCGCCATCTTTCTCTCCTTTCTTGCCTGCTCAATAAGAATATTTGCAGACTTTTGTCCGTCATTCAAGCTCTTTTTTGAGCCGTTCGTAGTCGTCCTTGGTTATCTCGCCCTTCGCGTAGCGCTTCTTGAGTATGTCGATTGCGGACTCGTGCTGTGAGCAAGCAAATCCTTTTGTGCTCACAGCCCTCCATGCTACGTAGGCGATAATGCCCAATACCAACACCCAGATTATCCACATCGTCGCACCTCCTGCACCATGCCACATCGTATACCCTACCTATTTACTAGTATATGTCTCGTTTGAGAAAAGTCAACCCTATTTCGTATGATTTTTGAAGAAGTCTAATATCGTATCGGTTGCAAAGCCGTTTGGCGTAGGGTCTTCACCGAGGAAGCGAATCTTGCGCTCCGAGCCAAACCAAGTATGTCCGCCGCCCTTGATCGTGTATAGGATGACCTCTGTCCCATCTTTGCAGCCGCTGTACGTCTCCTTAATTATGCCCCCATTCTCCTCTCTTGTCGGTTTATCGGCGCAGCCGTCGTGTTTCGTCCAGAACGAAACCGCGTATGATACTGGTTTGTCGACTCGCGGGTGCCAATCGGCAGATTTCTTCGGCTTGCCGCCGTTATAAAGAACGTGCTCATCGTCCGTTCCGTGGATAATCAGGACCGACACCGGCTCCTTTGGCTGGCATTTCTCATAGTCCAAAGCGCCAGACACGACGCCGATTGCCGCTATTTTGTCCGACAGCTCGCACGCAAGAGCATAGCTCATCATCCCGCCGTTTGAAATCCCAGTAACATACACGCGTTTGGAGTTTATCTTCAGCTCATTCTCTAGCTTCTCGATCAGCTCCCTAATAAATCCGACGTCATCCGACTTGGCATCAAGCGCATAACCGCAGCAGTTGCCGACGTTCCAAGTTAAGAGCCTTTTCTCAAACCGCCCTGTCCCGTTTGGGTATACGACAACAAATCCCATTTTATCAGCCTTCGCGTTCATGTTCGACATTCGCATGGCGATATTTGCGTTTCCGGCTCCGCCGTGCAAAAGAATCACAAGCGGCAAATTTTTTACCCCATCATAAGCGGGCGGAATGTGGATGACATAAGTCCTCGTCCGACCGCCATGCGTCAACGAGTCCTCGTAATCGCCGGGTTTAATGTTACTCTGCGCGCGGGCTTGATATTGCGAAAGGCAGACGACCAATAGCGCTAGAAGTGTTGCATGAATCGCGAGACGAAAAACGGATTTTCCCAGCGGCATTCTAAACCCCCTATCTTAAATATAATAACTTAACAGACCAGCAGAAGGTTAAATGTTGTTTAAATTCAAAAACCGACCGACACCTTGTTTCGCCCGTTGTTTTTGCTCTGATACATGAGTTGGTCTGCGCGTTTAAGCAGCGATTCGATGGTATCGTGCGGCTGAGCCATCGTCGCGCCGACCGAAATGGTAATATTGATGCTCCCATTCTCCGTAAACATTATCGACTGCTCTACGAGCGCGTGGAATCTGTTCGTGATAGAGATAAGCTCCTCCTCTTTAACGTCAGGTATGATCGCTAAAAATTCTTCGCCGCCCCAACGCCCGACGATGTCATTTTCTCTCATGTTCTTCTTCAACGTGTTCGCTACCATCTTTAACACCCTATCTCCAACATCGTGCCCGTATCTGTCGTTGATATTTTTAAAGTTATCTAAATCCATCATAACAACTCCATAGGGCGAGCCGTAACCGGTCATTTCTTGATGCCTAGCGGCAAGATTGATCTCCATAAATCGCCTGTTCGGGAGCTCGGTTAAGAGGTCGACATATGCTATCTTCTCAAGCTCTTCAATCTTTTCGGAAGCCTGCCTCTTGGGCGAGATGTCGTTGAACACCTCAACTGCGCCGACAATGTTCCCTCCTGAATCCCTCAATGGGACAATATTCACAGAAACCGGAATCCTATATCCATCCTTATGATGGAGGAAAACCTCCGCCGATTTGGGCTCGCCATCAACAATCGATTCAGACAGCGGACACCCGATAAAGCAGATCTGATTCCCCTTCTCGTCAACGTGAATGAGGATGTCGTCAGAACAATGCTTCCCAACGACCTCAGAGCTTTTATACCCAGTTATCCGCTCCGCCCCATTGCTCCAGTATAAAATCTTTCGCTCGCCATCGACAAAGTAAACTCCCATGTCGATGTTGTCTAAGAAGGCTTTGATGAGGTCCTCATCTAAAATCATCCTCTCGCTCCAACATTGTCTACTTTATTAGTAGTATATGTATCGCGAAGTTGAATGTCAACAATTTTTAAAGGCTCGGAAGAGACGCAGGCTTTGGCCTGTCGCGCTTGAGCGCTCGCTTTGACCTGTTCGACGCACTTCATAAACTTACTATCCAAAGCACCATCTTGACTCAATTGCGCCTCCGTGTTATTGAGTCTCAAGCTTGAAAAGAGGATTATCCAATGAGAAAAGCGGCGATTTTTATTTTATTGATTTGGGCTGTAGCAATTTGTATAAGCTACGCAGGGACGATATATCATGCTCAAGACGAATACAATGTGCCGCCAGAGGTTTTGGCGCAGATAGAAGCGCAGGCTGTGCCGATGCCACTGAGAGACCCCGAGCAAGCCGTATTTACTGGCTGGCTGCCTTCGTTCGCAGAAGTTGCAGGGTATTCCCCCAAGTTGGGCGAGTTCAGATTCATAAGGCCGGGTTCACCCGATTCGTCAGGAAAATGGGATACCATTATCGATGACCCCGGAGAGACCGAGCACCTCCCCTATAAGCTCAATCAAGTCACCAATACCACCGATCTCCCGTGGCGCACGATATGCAAGCTATACATGCACTTCTCGAGCGGCTGGTATGTGTGTTCCGGCGCATTTATAGTTGATAATCACGAGGTCTTCACCGCAGGGCACTGCCTCTACGATTACGGCGGAGATGGCTGGGCTGACCAAGTCATAATAGTTCCGGGCAAGAACGGAGCCTCTGAGCCCTACGGCTCCAAGTATGGATATGACTGGTATGTGGGTGGGGGTTGGTCTTCGTCGGGGAGCAATAACGACGACTGGGGGATGATTGAAGTAGCCCCCTTCTCAACCGGGTGGATGAGCAATATGGTTCAGAGCGCATCATGGTATCCCGGCAAATCGTTTAATACGGCAGGCTACCCGGCCGATGACGGTTACTCCGGCGATGAGATGTGGTATGACGATGGCACATGCTCCAGCGCCACCAGCTACAGG
>Ga0315280_10011471_pt1 | contig 10887 bp, 9 predicted proteins | sample YL17G06_40_MG_FD_203697 | JGI IMG/M metagenome (GOLD analysis project Ga0315280, IMG submission 203697) | Sediment microbial communities from Yellowstone Lake, YNP, Wyoming, USA - YL17G06_40 | ecosystem: Environmental > Aquatic > Freshwater > Lake > Sediment | place: USA: Wyoming | collected... | reverse complement strand
TGCGTTATCAGAAGTTAGACCCGGAAGAAAAAACAATATCCTTCAAAAAACCGATGATTCTTTCAGCCTTCAACGAAAAAACCAAAGCTACCGGCTTTTACCGCCTTGACCCGGCAAAAAACGAACCACCCAAGAAACTGATTTACCTTGATAAAATGCTCAGCAACTTGCAAAAAGCCAAAAACGCCGAAACCTACATTTTCACCATTCAGACCTTTGAAGAATTCCCTGACCTGTGGATTAGCGGCTCAGAATTCTCTGACCTGAAAAAAGTCAGCGCCGCCAACTCCCAGCAGGCTGAATATCTCTGGGGAAAGGCCGAGCTTATCACCTACCTCAATGGCGATGGAAAAGAACTGCAGGCTATTTTAATCAAGCCTGAAAACTTTGATCCAAACCAGAAATACCCGCTTATGGTCTACATCTACGAGCGGCTTAGCGATGGACTGCATCGTTATCACGCGCCCGGGCCCGGCACTAACATCAACTTCACCCGCTATGTTTCTAACGGCTACGTCATCCTTATGCCTGATATTGTCTACGATGTCGGCTATCCCGGACTCAGTGCCTTGAAGTGCGTCGTCCCGGCCGTGGAAAAGGTCATCAGCCTGGGCTTCGTTGACCCTAAGAGAATAGGCATTCAGGGTCACAGCTGGGGCGGTTATCAGATCACTTACTTAGTAACCCGCACCGATATTTTTGCTGCCTGCGAAGCCGGCGCCGCTGTTTCCAACATGGTCAGTGCTTACGGTGGCATCCGCTGGGGCACCGGTATGTCCAGAGCTTGGCAGTATGAGAAAGCTCAAAGCCGTATTGGCGCCCCGCTCTGGGAAAGAGCCCTGCAGTTCATTGAAAATTCGCCCATTTTCTGGGTGGAGCGGGTAAAAACACCCTATCTCACCATTCACAATGACGACGATGATGCTGTTCCGTGGTACCAAGGCATTGAATTTTTTACTGCCATGCGCCGCCTGGGCAAACCGGCCTGGATGTTTGTCTTCAACGGCGAAAAACACGGCCTCAGAGACCGCGAAAACCAGAAATACTGGACGGTTCATTTGGACGAATTCTTCGACCATTATTTAAAAGGTGCCCCCAGACCCGAATGGATGGACAAGGGCGTGCCTTACCTGAAGCAGGGTCAGCGGGATATCTCAGCCCTGTTCAAGCCCAAAGAAGAAAAAGCTAAAAAATAGCAAACGGCCCTTACAATAGAAGCCTTGGCCTGAAACTAAAAGCAAGCGGGGCGTTCTCTGACCTGCTATCTACCCTGGAACTGATGGCCAAGGCCTGTAAGTCTACAAAATTTTTCTGATACCTAATAAACGGGGTTGATATGAATCTCTATTATTTTAGATCTCAGGCTTTATTAGCAGAAACCTGGCCCGGGACTCTCAGTTCGGCGCTTGCTTTCAGAAAAAACGCATAAAATATTAACAAAAAATGCTTGAAATCATTGAAATTAGCCCGATGGTTCTGGTATATTTACATTTCTTAATATTATTAAAAGGAGAGCAATAAAAGATGAACGTTTTTGTTTTAAACTGTGGCAGCTCTTCCGTCAAATTTCAAATCATCAACACCGACCTGGATATGTTTGAAACCGATGGCGACCGCCGGGTGGCTAAGGGTTTGATCGAGAGAGTCGGTAAAGACGACGCCATCGTCAATCTGGAAGCTGAAGGTCAGGATCCGGTCAAAAGCATCGAGCCGATTCATGACCACCGGGAAGCCATCCTGAGAATCAAAAAGTGGATGGAAGACCCGAAGACTAAAATTGAAGGCATCCACAGCTGGGATGATATTCACGCTATTGGTCACCGCGTGGTTCATGGTGGAGAAAAGTTTACCAAATCAGTCAAGATCGATAAAGAAGTTCTGGCCCAGATCGAAGAGTGCGCTGACCTGGCTCCACTCCACAACCCGGCCAACCTCAAAGGTATCTATGCCTGTTACGAAATCTTCGGCGACAAGATTCCCCAGGTAGCTATTTTTGACACCGCTTTCCACTCAACCATGCCTGAAGAAGTCTATATGTACGCCATTCCCATTGATTATTACGAGAAGCATCGGGTTCGCCGCTATGGATTTCACGGCACTTCCCATCGCTATGTTGCCTACCGTTATCGGAAGTTAGTCGGAAAACCGAGGGAGGAAGTCAACGTCATCACCCTGCACCTCGGCAATGGCTGCTCGGCCGCCGCTATCAAGAAAGGCCAGTCCATCAACACTACCATGGGCATGACTCCACTCGAAGGTCTGATTATGGGCACTCGCTCTGGCGATATAGATGCGGCTATCGTAGAGTATCTCTATAACAAAGGCATCGGCAGTGTGACCGATATTTTCAACATTCTGAATAAAAAGAGCGGCATGCTGGGTGTTTCCGGCTTCAGCAATGATATGAGAGACATCGAAAAAGCTGCTGCCGAAGGTAATCATCGGGCCCAGTTAGCCCTGAAGATGTTTGCCCTCAGAGTCAAAAAATATATTGGCGCCTACGTGGCGGAAATGAACGGCGCCGACGCTATCATTTTCACCGCCGGAATCGGTGAAAACAGTGTTCTCATAAGAAAGCTCATCTGCGAAGGTCTGGAGTGGCTCGGAATCGAGCTTGATGATGAGCTCAATAAACAGGCTGTCCGCGGCAAATGTATGAGAATCTCCAAAGAAGGCAGCCGGGTTGAAGTCTATGTCATTCCGACCAACGAAGAACTGATTTTGGCCAGAGACACGGTCAGAGTGGTCAAAGATGTGCCACGGAACTGGTGATTAAGTAAGGAGGATAAGATGAGCGGAAGCAATTTTGTCAAAGAAATAAGAGAAAAAGCCGCCAAAAAATATTTAAAGATTGCCTTTCCGGATGCTGAAGATGTTCGTACGCTGAAAGCTTCAAGAATCTTGATCGAAGAAAAAATCGGCGTTCCGGTACTCGTTGGCAACCCCGAAAACATCAAAAAAATCGCCGCTGAAAACAATGTCAAGATTAATGACATTGAGATCGTTGACCCGTTATCTTCTCCGTGGAAAGAAAATTTCACCAGCCATGTTTATGAGAGACGTAAAGCCAAGGGTTTGAGCTTGGAGCAGGCCACCGAGCTGGTCAAAAATCCACTTTATTTTGCTGGCTGTCTGTTAGCCAAAGATAAAGTGGGAGCGGTGGTTGGCGGTAATATTTCCGCGACCGGCGATGTTATCAGAGCTGCTCTTTACACCGTGGGCACAGCTCCTGGCATTCAGACTGTTTCCAGCTATTTCATCATGGTCTTCCCTGATAAGCTCCTCTGCTATGCTGACTGCGCCGTTGTTCCTGACCCGACCGATGCCCAGCTGGCTGATATTGCCATCACCTCAGCCAAAAACTTCCAGGCCGTGACAGGAATTGAACCGCGAGTGGCCATGCTCTCTTTCTCGACCAAGGGTTCAGCCACTCATCCCCACGCGGATAAAGTTATCAGTGCTACCAAAATCGCCAGGGAAAAAGCTCCAGACCTGCTGATTGACGGTGAAATGCAGGCTGATGCAGCTTTAGTTCCGGCTGTGGGTGAAAGAAAGTGCAAGGGTTCGCCGGTGGCCGGCAAAGCCAACGTGCTCATTTTCCCTGACCTTGATGCTGGAAACATCGGCTACAAGCTGACGGAAAGGCTGGCCGGGGCCGAGGCTATTGGACCCATCGTTCAGGGACTGCAGAAACCTTATTGCGACCTGAGCCGCGGTTGCTCGGCCGATGATATGGTCAACGTGGCCGCCATCTGCAGCCTGATGGCCTGAAGTAATTCGGCCTGAGGCAACTTGAATATCATTATCTGCCAGGTCAATAGTAGCCTGAACAGCCAGATACAAGAAACTATGAAAATCAAAATATTCATTTAAAATCCTTGGCTCAACCAAAATTTTATAAGGCTCCCTTTCAAAGATTAATTTCCCCTCTTTGATAATGTTGTATTTTAGTTCCGGCGCCTCAACAGTATTTAATATCACCAGGTCAATTTTATCGCTTTGAAGCACCCGGCCGATTTCACTTAATAATTGTAATTTAATTTCAAATATTTTCCTTTTGTCTTTTTCCTCAAGGTAAAGTGCAAAATCATAATCGCTCAAAGGACCGGTTTCTGCTTTTACTTGAGACCCAAAAAGATAGACGAGTTTTATTTCTGGATGTTTCTGAAACACAGGTAGAAGCTTTTTGCTTAAATCTTTTCTTTTCATCTGGTTAGATAATATACTATGGACGCTTAAAAATCAACCTGATGAGGCTTAAGGCGAGCAAAACAAATTGGGTAATATGCCCGGGGAGAATAATCAAAACGCCTGCCCCAGCCAAAACTACCAGATCATAAGAATTCAAAAAAAGCACTTGACAAGCTATTTTTTTTTACCCTTAAAAGGGGAAGCAGGTTAGAAAACCTAAAATAGGTAAGGGGGTGCACGATGTTAAAAAAAATGAGCTTACTCTTTATCATGATTCTTATTCTCTTGGGAATCATGATGAGTATATTAAATTTCAGTGTAAAGGCTTATGCTAGGGATCCGATATATGGGACGATAAAAATAGGAGACGGAACACTAGCTGAAGGGGTTTGGCAGTTGGCCCGAAGGCTTATAGGAACCTGGGGTGGAAATAACTGGTACTGTTGTCTTGAACCATGCAACTGTGTTATAGTTTTTGACAATTAAACCTGAGAGATAACCTCCTTTCCCTTAGGAGAGCAAAATGAGAAAAATCGCTTTTATAAGCGCGTTTTTAATTCTTTCCAATCTCTGCTTTTCCTGGGATATAAAATTGATTAAGAAGATTCCTGTTGAAGATAAAGCGCTGTTTAATTCCGTAGGGTTTGTTGTGCTTGAAGATGGCAACTTCCTTTTTGCCGATTATAAAGACAAAGAAAACCAGCTGAAGGTATTTAATGAAGAAGGTAAACTGATAAAAGCCTGGGGCAGGATGGGTCCTGGGCCTGACGAATTTGGTGGATTGGGATTCTTAGATTACCAGAGCCCATACCTGGCGGTAGCCGATGCGGGAAGACATAGAATCTCGGTATTTGAAAAAATCAAAAACTATGAGCTCAAGAAAATAGGCGATATTTTAGCCTGGCAGCAGGAAGGAACCATAAAAATCTACCAGAAAAATATCCTGATGCACGGGTATATTGTGTCGCCAGAAGGGGAAAAATACATACTTTTTATGAGAGATTTCAGTGGACGGCAAACAGAATACATCTTGCCTCTTGAGCATAATTACGGAGCCAGGTCAATGAGCGAATATAAAAAAATCAGGGAAGAGGTTGATATTTTTCTCCCATTATCCTTTATGGATATCTATGAAGATACATTATTTTATGTGACGGACGTAAGGTTAAAAGTTGACAAGATCAACCTGAAAACAAAAAAGATAGAAATCATAGGAGAAGAACCCCCTAACTTCAAAAACCTGAGCATAGATAAGAAAACAAAGAATATGGTAATGGATCCCAATTATTCGAAGGGTTTGTTCCAGGATATTGTGACCAGACACTCTTTTGTCAGTGGTATTTTTGCTGACAAAGATTTCGTCGCTGTTATCTATGTGAACAGAGAGAAAAAAAACGGGGACAACCTTTACTGGGTCCCTTACATTCAGATTTATGATCATTCCGGCAAAGTCTTACACCAACAATCCCTGGCCCCATTTTTTTCTGAGGACAGAATGATTCCTCTTTTTTATCAAAAAGACAAAGGCTACCTCTATTTATGTTCAATTATTAGCGGCGAGGCAGCCTATCAATATGAGATATACAAATACTATGTCCAGCAATGAAGAAACTTCTGTTCATCCTGGCCGGGACTATTATTCTTTTTTTGAGCAGTTTGATATACCGGGAAAAGGTTACTCCCATAACAGTAAATTTTCCTATAAAGCAATTAGAACAAGAATCCTCAGCTAAAATAGAGTTGAACCTAATTCTGTTTTTCTCACTAAAGAACTGCCCTCCCTGTCTAAGGGTCATAGATATTCTAAATAACCATCCGGAGGGCTCGAGAGTTATTGGCATTGTGCCGGAGAAAGAACTGCCTCTCTTAGATGAAATAAGGCAGGCCACTGGAGCCAGATTCCCGATTTATAGCGCAAGAAAGTTAAGAAAATATTGGCCCGTATATGCGCCTACACTGTATGGAATCGGGCCTGACGGAACTATCTACTTTATGCTCCCCTGCCTCGGGATGGAGGAGGCTTATCTTCAAGAATACTTATCTAAATTTATGCAGAGAGCATCTTATTTGCTCAGCGGACAGGAAATAAGATAGAGAAAGAACCTTTATCTTTGCAAAAAATCTTTTTTGACCAGGTCCATAAGGACGTCTTAAGGCCGGTGCTATCTGGTGCTGGTTTTGGATTAGACCCAAAAAGCCCAGCTAATCTTATTTTCTTACCTCTCTCTTGGTAGAAATCAGCGAAGCTAAGCCAATGGAATAGAACTTAGATTCCTCGCTGTCTCCGCGGGAAGTCAAAACGCAGGGGACTTTTGCTCCTACCACATTAGCTGCCAGCTTGGCTCCGGCCAGCAGGGTGCAGCCTTTATAAAACACATTGCCTGTTTCAATGTTGGGGAAAATGAGAATATCTGCCTCTCCGGCTCCTTCTCCCTTAAAGCCCTTTATTTCGGCGCTTTCCTTAGAAAGGGCTATGTCCAGTCCAACCGGACCTTCCACTTTGGCCCCTTTAATCTGACCTCTTTCAGCCATTACCTTCAAAATGGCGGCATCAACTGTGGAAGGGACCTTCTGACTTACGGTTTCAGCCGAACTTACAAGATAGGCATAGGGATTCTCAATGCCGAGAGCCCAGGCCACTTCAATAGCATAACCAAGAATCTTTACCTTCTGGTCGAGATCGGGAAGCACTAGGACAGCTACATCTGAGACGATCAGAAGCTTCGGGTAAGTGGGAATCTCCAGGACGGTAACATGAGACAGCAGCCCGCCTGGTGGCACCAGCCCGCTTTCTTTATCCAGAATTGCCCTCAGGTAATCAGGGCTAGTCACCAGCCCTTTCATCAGGATGTCGCCTTCTCCGTTCCTGACCAATTTAACCGCCAGCTTCAGAGCTTTCTTGGTATCTACCTCATCAATAACCTTAGAAAAATGGGAAGAAACGCCATGTTTGCTGGCCACTTCTTCCATCTTCTTCTTATTACCGACCATTATTACCTCGACCAGACCCTCGCCCTGAGCCTTAGAGACAGCCTCAATGGTATGAGGGTCCTCGCCGCAGGCTACCACTAACCTTTTTTTAGGATAACCTTTAACTGCTGAGATGATATCTTCCAGCTTTTTTATCATGAGACCTCCTCCCTTATCTCGTTTTCATAAATTTTAGCCTTTTCCTCATTTCGTAAGACTCGAAGAGCCCCTTCAGCCAGAGCCCTCATTTCGTCTCCGCCGGGGTAAATATAAAAGGGAGCAATAAATTCGCACCTGTCTTTGAGCCAGGCCACAAAGTCTTGGTAATAGGCCAGTCCTCCACTCAGGACTATACCATCAACTTGGCCTTCCAGGACTGTGGCCATTGCTCCTATCCATTTGGCAATGTTATAGGTCATGGCCTTGACGATTAATTCGGCTTCTTTGTCTCCGGTCTTAATTCTATTTTCCACCTCTCTCATATCGTTAGTGCCCAGATGGGCTACCACTCCGCCCTTGCCGGCCAGGAGCTTTTTTATTTCAGCCCTGGTATATTTACCAGAAAAGCAGAGCTCAACCAGGTCCGAGGCTGGAAGGCTGCCAGCTCTTTCCGGAGCAAACGGCCCATCGCCGTTGAGAGCATTGTTGACATCCACGACTTTTCCCTTTTTGTGGGCCCCGATGCTTATTCCGCCGCCGAGATGAACCACGATTAAATTAACTTCATCATAAGGTTTGCCGATATTCGCAGCCGCCTGTCTGGCTACTTTTTTTTGATTCAAGGCATGGAGGATGCTTCTTCTTTTAATAAAGGGAAGCCCGGTAATTCTGGCAATTTCCTCCATTTCATCCACCACCACCGGGTCGACAATGTAAGCCGGGATGTTCAACTCTGTGGCGATACTGTGGGCTACCAAAGCTCCCAGGTTTGAAGCGTGCTCACCCTGAACTTCAGCTTTAAGGTCCTCCAGCATTTTTTCGGAGACTAAATAAGTCCCGCTGGGAATGGGTCTGAGCAGTCCACCCCGGCCGACAACTGCATTTAACGACCCCCTGGAAATGCCAGCTTTAGCTAATTCGTTCAGGATAACCTCTTTTCTGAAATTAAACTGTTCTATAATCCGATGGTATTTTTGTATTTCTTCTAAGGGATGCGAAATGTTGACGGTAAAAATCTCTTTTTCTTCGTCAAAAACCGCAATCTTGGTAGAAGTAGAACCCGGGTTTATGACCAGAATTCTAAAAGACATCTAAACCTCCTCAATCAATACCAAAAATTTTAAGCCCCCTCACGGGCATAGATAAATAGCCGCTTTGCTCAGCTAAGCTCAAAGCTCTTTTTAAATTAAGTTTATTTTGGGATATTTTAATTAGGAGCTATTATATCCAAAAATTATCTGAAATAAAACTGCATTGATTATTTTTCCTTCAAAATTGCCATTTTAGCAACGTAAAAAAACCTTACTCCAGACTTAAAAATCTCTACTAAAAAATAAGATCTCACCCTCAATAATTTTTTGCTAATTAGCGCTCGGCTTATAAATAATCGTCTCTTTAATCTATAATAGTCTTAAAACAAAATTAGAGATTTTTGCCTGAGAATAAAGATAGAATCAGTTCGTCTGTTTATATAATGAGGAAAAACATTGCCGACATTTATTGTTGAAAATAAACATTATCGACTCCATACCTTATTGAATTTATTAGCCATTTTGTTAATAATAACTTTATGAGAAGCAAGGCAGGCAAGCCAATAGAAAAAGAGTTAATGAATACTTATACAATAAGAGAAGGCGACCCCGAATATAGGAGAATTTTAAAAATTGGGAACACCCGGACATGTAAGTGTCCCAAAAATCATTTAAATTGTATGACCCCTAAGGAATGGCTCAAAAGCCAATTAGGGGTTTGGCAATTTTTTTATGAATCAAGAGATATAAGGGATAAAAATCTACACCCAGCCACATTTTCCATATCGCTTTCAAAAAGAATTATTGAGCTTTTCACTCATCAAGGGGAATTGGTTTTAGATCCATTTGTTGGCAGTGGAACTACTTTGGTAGCAGCTGCAGATCTTAACCGCAATGCTATCGGCTTTGACCTCCAAGGAAGTTATATAAAGCTATGTGAAAAAAGATTGAGCGAACAAAGAGTTCTATTTAATAACTCCAGGCAGGTTGCTATTAAAGACGACGCAAGGAACATAAATAAATATCTCGAGCCAAATTCAGTTAGCTTGATTTGGACGTCACCTCCTTATGCTAATTTATTAAATAGACCCCGAAAAAATAAATCTAGAAGATTTCGCAAAAATGAACAATATGGGAAAATAGAACAATATTCACAAGACCCCAATGATCTTGGCATCTTGCCTTTAGAAGAATATACAAAAGCTATAGGCGATATCTTTGAATCATTGCTGCCAATTCTAAGGCCTAAGCATCATTGCGTTATTAACGTAAGTGATATGTGGTGGGGAAATAAAAGAATAACGATTCATATATCTGTTGTGGAAGAATTGTGCAAACGCGGTTATGAGTTGCGGAACATTATTATTTGGGACAGAACAAATATTGTTAACCAGATCGGAATATTTGGCTGGCCCAGTAACTATATTACTATGGGAGTTACTTTCGAATATTTACTCGATTTTTGGAGGCCCGAATAAAGGTGAAATTAACAACAAAAGAAGAGCTAATTAACAAAATTAGAATAATTATTAAACAAGGCGGGCATAAGAGTGTTAAAAAGACTATCAATAACAGAAACGATGGAGCTGTTGGGAATACATTAGAAAAATTGCTTGGCATTGAAGAAAATAATCTTCCAATTCCTAACGCAAGAGAATGGGAGCTAAAGGCACAAAGGAAGAATTCTAGTTCTATCATAACATTAAAGCACATAGAGCCTTCTCCTAAAGCAGCAAAAATAGTACCTCAGTTACTACTTCCTTATTATGGATGGAGACATCCTTTAGCAGGAAAGAGATACCCAGAAAATGAAATGAGTTTCAGATCGACAACCAGCGCTGATGCATTTACGAAACGTGGGTTTAAAATAGATATCGACAAGATAAATTCAAAATTGCGTTTTATTTTTGATCCTAACAAAGCTGATATTTCTGATCCGGAAATTTCGGAATGGTTAAAATTTGTAGAAGCCAAAATCGGTTTAGGCCCGCTAAACCCGGAACCTTATTGGGGTTTTGAAGATCTGAAATATGCAATAGGTGAAAAAATTAAGAATTGCTTCTATGTAATTGCAGACACAAAAATAGAAAATGGCCATGAATTCTTTAAATATGAAAATCTTTTTATACTCACCGGATTTTCTTTTGATAGATTTTTAGATTGCATCGAAAAGGGCTATATACTAATTGATTTTGACGCTCGGACTGGTCATAATCATGGTACAAAATTCCGTATCCGCCAAAATCATTGGATTTATCTTTATAAGAAAGTCGAAAAAATAATATAGCAGAAAAGTAGTTTTTCCCCTATCAGAATCTAATGAAAAAATAAATAAGGTGGGATTTTATTTCGGCAAAACGATCTATTTTCCCCCTATTAAAATCTTTTGAATAAATAATAATTTTTTGCAGCTTTTTTTACCGCAGGCAAAGGTTGTATTTTTTGACGAAATGGTGGGGGTGGTAGGAAAGCTTGGAGCGGCGCAGTCCGGGAAGGCCGGCGTCCTGCTCCCGGTTGATGTAGCGGAACTGCCGCC
>Ga0315280_10011470_pt1 | contig 10888 bp, 10 predicted proteins | sample YL17G06_40_MG_FD_203697 | JGI IMG/M metagenome (GOLD analysis project Ga0315280, IMG submission 203697) | Sediment microbial communities from Yellowstone Lake, YNP, Wyoming, USA - YL17G06_40 | ecosystem: Environmental > Aquatic > Freshwater > Lake > Sediment | place: USA: Wyoming | collected... | reverse complement strand
CGTCATGGCGAGCTGGCTCATGATCTCACCTTGAATCTGGCCACCGTAATAAATTACTAGCTGAGGACCTGTGAACTGGTCGATCGTGACGTCGAACTGCTCGGTGTCGTCGTCAGCTGCATCGTCATCGGCCGCGTCGTCGTCAGCTGTGTCGTCGTCATTGTTGTTTTTGCCACCACCACCGCCCGAGGTACATGAGCCAAGCGATAGCCCGAACGCCAATCCCAAAACCAAAAGCAAAACCCAAAGCCAACTCAACTTCTTCATCATCTATCCCTCCCTGATATTGTTGAGCTTTTCTTTACGTTATCAAAATCAAAATGCGCTAGTCAAGGGGCGTCAACTTCCTTGCATACACTGTTTCAAACACCTTACCTTTTAGACTCCTTTATTATATACTATACGCCCGATGAGGGCAGGTGGAAACATTTTGAATTCGGCTATAACGCCTGAAACCAAGAGGGTTCGCGAGCTTTTCTGGCCATCGTTTGTAGGGTGCATAGTCTCGATTGAGTCGATATTTGTATTCTTTTTTGTCTCAATATATTTAAAGAACCTCAACTTCTCGGGGCTCGGGATCGGGACGCTTTTTGCCATTTTGAACATCACCGCAATAGTGGCGGCGTTTCCGATGGGCCTGTCGAACGACTATCTGACGCCGAGAAGAATGATAGCGATTTCGCTCGTCGTTTTTGGGCTGGCAATTTATGGCATGGCGATCCTGAAGAGCTTCTGGCTCTTTGCGGTCATATTTTTAATTTACGGGCTATCGTCCAACCTGTTCAGGCTTTCGCTCGATGTGCTCATGCTCAAGATATTTACGGGCTACGGCAAGGGGAAGCAGTTGGGCATATACCAGGGCGTAAGGAATGTGGGGTTGGCAATCGGAACGATTTTGGGCGCCTTTTTGATTGCGGACTACGGCTTTGAAAAATCGCTATTTTTCATAGCTAGCATAACGCTGTTCGCGCTTGCGTTTGTCCCAATGCTCCCGAATTATCCTGCGACCAGGGCAAAACTCGCGGAATATAGGAAGGACTCGTTCAGGCCACAAGCGCTGTTTTTATTTTTGTGGGTTGCTATTTTCGGGCTGCACTGGGGTGCGGAATCGACGAGTTTTGGGCTCTTTTTAAGGGAGAAGATGAGGCTATCCTACCAGACGATGGGCATATATATGACGATTGAGATTCTGACGCTCGCGCTGGCGATATTTTATCTGGGACCCAAATACGATCGCGGGGTCGATGTGTATATGTGGCTGTATGCAGGGCTCCTATTTAGCGGCTTAGGGTTGATCTTTATGACGATTCCGAACTTTTGGGTATCGATATCGTTCAGGGCGCTGCACGGCGTCGGAGATGGGATTTTGGCAATAATTATGTATCTGAAGATTTCAGAGCTGTTCAATCCCGACAGGATGGGCGGGAACTCAGGGCTATATGTCCTTGCGCTGACGGTTGGCAACGCCGTCGGGGCAATAATATTCGGCGATATCGGGCAAGTATGGGGGTATCAATGGCCGTTTCTGTTGAGTGGCATAATAGTGATACTTCTGATATTTCCGATACTCGTTGCGCCTAAGGCGTGGAAGGCGTGATGCCCAGAAAGCCGTGGCTAAAAAAGCTCATCTATTTCGAATATGAAACCCCTGCTAATGAGAAGATAAGCCTGTCTGATCAGGATTTATTCGACCAGCTCGTCGGGACTAAGTCGTCCAGCCTGTTTTTAGGGCGATTCACCGTTATGCAGCTCGAAGAGTTCTTCGAACAGGTCGGCATATCGGCAAAGCTGAAGGAAAAGGGGGTTTGGCCTATAAAGATAAGAATTTCGTGTCCTGAGCAGTTCAATTACTATTTAAAGGTTACGCTCGAATCGGGCGAGATTGTAAGCGAGCTATTCATACGCGAGGGACATTTTACCCCGCGACGGCAGCACATTCCCGAGATAAAGATTGGGCCGATGAATCTCCTGTTTGTCGAGTGGCTGTGCATTCAAAATCCGTTTGAAAAATTTTCAATTGATAGATTGCCGCTGCCCGGCCAGCGATTCCCCGGGCTTGGCGTTGGAAGGAATGTCGCAGACCTTTTAGAGCGTGCGTGCAGGCGCACGGGTCGGGACGGGCTGTTGAACTTCCCCGAGTTCTACCATAACGCATACCTTTATATGGAGCGCTACCATTTTTACAACCCTAAAAAAGAGGCTGAGGTTTTGGCGATAAAGCGCGATTTAGAGAATCTTTCGCTCGTTGAGGTCGCTTGGGCGGTCTTTTCGGAGTGCGTATATAATATTGACGGCAAAGTTTACAGGTGGCGACCCGAGGCGCTCATGTGGCCGTGCTGCAAAGATTTGGCAGGATACTTCGAGTCCGACGGGTGGAAGGAAAAAGCCAGGGACGGCTACGAGACGTCTAAGTTTACGGTTAATAGGGATAAACTGTCTAAAACATTAGAGAGATTGAAGGATGAGGTATCAGGGGATCGTTATACGCCCGCCGTCTGAGGCGGACAGTCTTATTCTGCAGGTAACTTACGGCTGCTCGCACAACAAGTGCGCGTTCTGCCCGACATATAAGGGGACGCAGTTTGCGATAAGGCCGATTGAAGAGGTCAAGCAGGACATTGACGAGGCGGCGCGCTCGGCTTGGGCCTGGCAGCGGGTGTTTTTGTGCGACGGCGACCCGTTGATTATGCCGACAGACCAGCTTGTTGAGATACTAGAGTATATCCGCAAAAAGATGCCGCAGATCGAACGCGTGGGGATATATGGGAATGCAAAATCGGTTCTGAGAAAATCAGCGGAAGAGCTTAAAAGGCTTAGGGAACTCGGATTGGGAATCGTATATCTCGGCCTTGAGTCGGGCGACCCACAGGTTCTGATAGACGTCAACAAATGGGGCGACACGGAAAAGATGGTCGAAGCTGCGAAGCGGGTGAAGGATGCGGGGATTTTGCTATCGGCAACAGCATTATTGGGGCTCGCGGGCAGAGATAGCGAAAAATCGCTGAGACACGCAAGGCTTACGGCTGAAGTGCTGAACAAGATGGCGCCCGACTACGCGAGCGCGCTGACCGTCATGGTCGTCCCGAACACGCCGCTATTTGATAAGATGGAAAAGGGCGAATTCACATTGCCCGAGCCGTTTGAAATTCTTGAGGAGCTGCGCGAGCTTATAAAACATCTCGACTTAAAAGATTGCCTGTTCACCTCGAACCACGCCTCGAATTATTTGCCGCTTCGCGTCAAACTTCCCAAGGAAAAAGAGCGAACGCTCTCGCTCCTTGACAAAGTTATACGAACGCACGATGATAGATTATTAAGACCTGAGTGGATGAGAGGGCTGTGATTTTTAAATCAGGAGGGAAACGACTTGATGCTTAATCTAAAACTCAAGCTCTGGCTTGAAAAGGACAATCAGGCGGTTTTTGGGGCGGGTCGGTGCGAACTTTTGAAGCTGACAGACGAGTTAGGCTCGCTGCATAAAGCATCGGAAAAACTGGGGATTTCATACAAGTCTGCGTGGGCAAAGATCAGAGATTCTGAAAAGCGACTCGGCTTTGACCTGCTCAAGCGCAAAATAGGCGGCAAATCCGGCGGCGGGTCGGTCTTGACAGAGAAAGCGAAAAAGTTGGTCGAAAGCTATGAGAAACTTATGCAATCAATATTGGAATATGCACATGCAGAGTTCAAAAAATTCTTGACGAAGTAGATATCGAGAAATAAAATAGGGGTTGAACCACCCGATTGGTAGAGGGCAACTTTAAAATGAGACCAGCCTTAAGTAAAGAAATTATATCTCTTATTCATAATGTGGAGCTTAACAAAGCAGATTGGCTTGTTCACTTTGCTAGGCAGCTCATTTTGGGTATTATTTGGTTAGAGAACCAGCCTCTTTGTTTAAGTGAAATTAAAGACAAGATCTCTTCAATGAATATTAATCTTCAGGAGAACATTTTAGAAAGGGCAAAGCAATCACTCAGAGATGCTGACTTGATTTTTGAATTGCCAGATGGCAAGTGGAAGCTTACAGAGAAAAAGTCTAGAGAAATTGAGGAGAAGGTTAAGAATGCTGAAAATATTGAAAAAGCTGTTTTTGAAAAATTCCAACAGGCTATCAAAAATTGTGGGATTCATCAGGATGCAAAGCCCCTTTGGGATGACTTTAATAGTAGAATTTTGATTCCATTGGTTAAAGATCTAGGGGCGAAATTTTTTGCAATGTTTTTCTCGGGCTTCGATATCTCTAGTGTTTCGGTAGAATCCCTTTTAAGCTGCTATCCCAAAAATGAACAAGCTGCGCTAAGAGATTGTATAGAAATCTTTTTAGATCCCAACGACAAAAACATTCGCTCTTACATGTTAAATTTACTAGATGCATATTTAGTAGTAGAAGCATCGGGCATTTCTAAGGATCATTTGGAATCTCTGAGGGTTATATTTAATAAGCTTCCCCAATTTAAAATACTTGTTGATACTAATTTTATTTTCTCTGCATTAGGACTTCATAACAATCCATCAAATGAAGCTGTTAATGGATTCATGTATCTAATTAACAGCATTAAAAATTCTGTTTCAGTCAAGCTTTATCTTTCTCCACTTACTAGGGATGAGGCCATCAGGGTTTTTTCTTCATTGCGTGAAATCAAACTTAGCCCGAATATAACGCAGGCTGTTTTAGACGCTGATCTTACATCAGCAATTCGTAGAAATCTTCTTACAAAGCTTAATTCTTTGGAACGAGAGGGCATTTCTTATTATGAAAAAAATATTATTTCCATCCTTAGAGATATTGGGATAGAACTTTTTAATGATAGAGACTTTGATAAATATAAAACCCGCAAAGAAATTATTGATGATATTAAATGGCTGCAGGGAGCATCTAAAATCGATAAGCCATATAGATCATGGGAGCATGATGTAGTTTTATGGCATTTTTGTAAAAACAAGCGACCTGTTCGCGTTGAATCTCCATTAGATGCAGAATATTGGTTTCTTACAATAGATTATAATTTTATAAAATTATTTGATAAAAATAAAACTAAAAAAGAGGAGGTTCCTATTTGTCTGCATCCTTCTCAGCTTATTCAAATACTTAGATTCTGGGTCCCCAGAGACGAGAAGATGGAGAAAGCAGTATTTGATTCTTTGAGACTGCCGATTCTATTCGGAGAATTTGACCCAAAGATAGAGGAGGCGATTATTAGAATTCTTGAAATTATAAGCAGGTTTGAGAACCAAGCGAATTTGCCACCAGAAACGGTCAAAAAAATTTTAGTAAGTGAATCTTTGCGGCAAAAAATAATAAAAGAGAGCAATGAAGAAAAGAGATTTGAACTGGTCAAAGAGAGCATAATAGATGATCTTAAAGACAAAGACTTAGAGTTGAAGACGGCAGAGGGCAAGCTAGCTATAACCCAACAGAGTCTTATGGCGAGAGAATCTGAAACGAAGCAAAAAGATGAGGATATAAAAAGCAGAGATGACACGATAAAGGCTTTAGAACAAAAAATGAAACAAGGTAAAGAGCAAGAGAGAAAGTGGCAAGAGCTGTGGGATGGGCAGCAAAAAAAAGAAAAGGAATTGTTGGAAGAGCGACGAGAAAGGCAACTTAAAAGGAATTGCGTCCGGAAGAGAGGTTTATTTTGCACAAGCCTTATCCTTCTCTTTGCATTATTAAACGTAGCTACATACAGACTTCTTTTCCCACTCTTTCAAGAAATATTTAAATGGTCATCTATAAGAATCGGAGTAACTGTTGAAGTCATATTGTTGGCAGGTTGGTTTTTATTGGCTTTGGTGATTGGTAGAAAAATTTCCGTAATAAATTCATGGGTATTCTTCAAAAAATTTCAAAGACTTGCAAAAGCCTTCTTTATAATATTTTTACTAGGGATTCTTATACACCTTGTGTCTGCCATTATTGGGGGAGATATTAAGATATAAATGATATTGAAATCCTAGCCTATAAGCAGCAGACTTGCCCACATAACTGCCATGCCTAAAATCACTGCCAATATTGCGGTGTGGTCGAAACCATAGGCTCGACTTGCAGGCACTAGCTCATCGAGCGAGATGAATACCATAAGACCCGCGACGAATGCGAGCATGTATGCGAGCACGGCTGGCGTCAATATCGGATACAGCACGAGCGCGGCGAGCGCAGCACCGATGGGCTCGGATAGGCCCGATAAAAATGAATAAAAGAAAGCCTTTTTGCGACTGTTTGTCGCGGCGAATATCGGGGCAGCGACCGCAAGCCCCTCTGGTATGTTGTGGACCGCGATTGCAAACGCAATTGCAACGCCCATCCTTATGTTGTCCAGTGCGCCTGTGAACGTCGCCATTCCCTCGGGGAAGTTGTGTATCGCAATTCCTAACGCTACGAAAAGTCCTGTCCTTTTCATATCTACCACTTCGCCCTTGCGCGTTGCCTGCTCGCTCATGTATTGATGGGGGATTGCGAAGTCGAGCGCGAACATGGAGAGCATGCCAAGAAAGAAAGCCGTGGAAGCTTTAGCAAGGCCTAAAATGTCTATTGAACGCACGAAAAGTTCAACAAATGAGACGAATATCATAACGCCTGCGGCGAAGCCTAAGTTTGCGCTCATAAATCTAGGGCTGACCCTCTTTACCGAGATACCGATGAGGCTGCCGATAGTGGTCGAGAGTCCAGCCAGCGCAGAGAGGGCTAGCGCATAAAGGATATTGTCTGTCATTCAACAGGTATTATAATTTTGCCGCCCGATTCAGAGGCTTTACACCCAAGGTGTTGAAACAACGCTTTGACTGTTACTAATATGAGCTCATGATACCGGTCGGGCAGGATTTCTAACCTTTTTGTTCCCGACTTTTTCAGCTCGGCGAGCGCATCGAGCAATTCGGACGAGTCGGGCACGCGATAGCCGATGAAATCTTCGGGGCGTTCGAGATATGCAAGGTGCCTCAACAGTCGATTCTTTAGAATTCGACGGGGCAATATGCTTGAAACGGTATCCAGGGCCGGCGGATGACCCCCTTCAAACAGCGAAGGGTCGGTAAGAACCGACGTCCCTTTCTTAAAAAACGGGAGTTTTATGATCTCGGGCGTTTGGTTATTCATTGCTTTCCCCTCGTTTTTGCCAAAAGTCCACCCACGAAAAGTGGAATCATTATCTCATGCGGACCGACAAAGTAAAATCCCTTGCCGCCGGATTTCGTCGGTCGATAGACAACGTTCTCGTGCGGGCGATAGAGTTTCATGAAATCGAACGCGGCTGTATAAATAACCTTTGGATGGCCCGATACATTTCGAGCCCAGCTTATCGCTTTCAAAAAGACCTCGGGCAATAAAACCGCGCTGCCGAAGTTTATGTGCACCCCGCGTTCTGCTTTCGTCAATATTTCAGCGAACTTTTTCAAATCGCGCTGCGAGCCGAGGCCGAACGCTGCTCCGTCGCTGGTCGGGTGTATGTGTATTACGTCCGTCCCGACGGCGGAGAAGCATAAAACTTCAACTTTCTTCCTCGCACATTTCAATATCAAACTCGCATCAGGGTATTTGAGCGCCGCCTCATTTTTGATAAACCCTTGCTTTACAGATTCGCCGAGCCCAAGCCCTTTTTTGACTCCATCTTTTACCATCGAATTTAAATAGTCTGACGTCTCCTTCGTAATACCAAACTCCCCTTCGACCAGCGCTTCTTCGACGATCTCGGACGTTGCGCCGGCGAATGCGAGCTCGAAGTCGTGCACCAAGCACGCTCCATTCAAAACGACTGCGGATACGAAGCCTTTATCTATCAACTGGTCAAGATACGGCGTGCAGCCATTTTTGATCACGTGCGCGCCGAGCGCAATCGTAAAAACCTTTTTAGTTTGTAGGGCTTTAGCGCAGATAGATATGAACTCTTTGAACTCTTTGGCGGCAAAAATGTCTGGCAGTGCGTCGAAAAATTCGTCTAGGGATTTGGTTGGAGAGACAGGCTTGCCCAGGTCTTTTATGTGAACCTTGCTTTTGCGGTCGAATATGGAGATGGTTTTTATCTTGTCCAAGCGATTACTCCGTTTTTGCGACGAGCATCTCTTCAACTATCGCGCACAGCACGTGCCCGAGCGTTATGTGAATTTCTTGAATGAGCGGGGTGTGGTTTGAGGGGACGGTAAAACACTCGTGGCACAGCGGCGGCATGTCTCCGCCATCCCGACCTGAAAATCCGATAACATACAGGTCGAGCTTACGCGCAGCGTCCAGCGCCAATAGCACGTTTTTCGATTTGCCCGAGGTTGAGATTCCGATTGCAACATCGCCAGCCTTTGCTAACGCTTCGAGCTCGCGCTTGAATGTAAAATCGAAGGCTGTATCGTTTGAGATGCTCGTCAGGTTCGAAATGTTTGTTCCAAGCGCGATTGCAGGCCATGCGGCACGGTCGCACGTGAATCGGTTGACGAACTCGGCCGCTATGTGCATAGCATCGGACGCGGAGCCGCCGTTGCCGAACAAAAATATTGCATTTTTCCTTTCGAACGCTTCGCAAATCTTTTCGGCGACGCGATAGATTTTGTCCTCATATTTTTTGAAGAACTCGCGCCTCAGCTTCGCGCCCGCCTCTATGTAGTCGTCGAGTTCGAAACCCATGGTTATTCCTATTTATATATTCTTGACTAGCTCAAGTCAAAGGTTTTATGATTAGAGCGAAGCATTAGATATTAGCATTAGGGTGGTAGGGGTGAGAAAAAATAGAATAATCCAAGGAAAAGAAGGGAGGGTAATGAAATGAACTGGAGAACGGTAGTTTTATGCTGTTTGGCTGTTTTGCTTGCAGCGGGGGCGGCGAACGCCGCCGTGGTTGACTATCTTCAGGAGGATTTTTCAGGGGGCGCAATACCGGACGGCTGGACGACGGTAGACAACAACTCTGACGGCTATACGTGGGCTGTGGTCAACAGCGTGGGCTGCTATACGTCGATGAGCTGCGGTTCAATGACATATCCCGTTGCGGCGGCGGATTCCGACTGCAATGTGGTTAATTACAACGATGAACTGAGGACGCCGGCTCTGGACTTAACCAATTGCACAGGCGTTCACCTTATCTGGGTTCAAGATTTTTACTTTTTATCTGCAGGGGATGTTGCGGAAGCGGATTACTCTTTAAACGGTGGATCAGATTGGACGATGCTCGGCCAATGGACGGCAAGCAACTTGTGCACACCACATGATTATAACCTGACAGGCATTGTTGATGGTCAGAGCAATGTTATGTTCAGGTGGAAATACACCACTACTGGCGGATGGGAGTGGTGGTATGCAATCGACAACGTGCAGGTCACGGGCGATTGCGTTGGCGTGTTTCTAACTCCTCCATCTGACTCGCAAGGCGGCGACTTCGGCGATACAGTTAGCTATACCCTCACGGTTACAAACAACACTGGCTCGTCCGCAACATTTGATCTGACCTACGACAGCAACTGGGACATTTCAGGCCCGGCTACGGTAGGACCGATAGCGGACGGCGCTACGCAGGATATTACTGTCGACGTAACGATTCCCGAATCTAAGAATAAGTATTATTACTCCGATGAGGCTACGGTGACGGTTTCATCCCAGAAAAACGGCTACAGCGACACATCGACATTGACTACTTATGTCTCGAGCAATTGGGAGAATGTCAGTGGCACCACGCCCGAACCCAAGTTCTGGTTCGGCTCGGCGGTTCACGATGGCAAGCTCTATGTAGTAGGTGGTCTAACGGGCACGGCGAAGGCGATGGCCACGACCAACAAAGTATTCAGTTACGATCCAGCTGCCGATGCGTGGACGGAGCTCGCAACCATGCCGACAGGGCTTATGGTGCCCGTCTGTGATTTCATCGGTGATTTACTATATTGCGCGGGCGGCGGCGATGCGAGTTTTGTTGGCTCCAATCTGCTTCAGGTTTATGACCCCGCTGCGGACGAGTGGAGCACGGATTATGCGACATTGCCCAACCCTCGTCAGGGCGGCGCTGGCGGAGCAGTCAACGGAAAGTTTTATTATGTTTCTGGCGGACCGGATGGAACATTCGCTAACGTAAGCACGGATGTCTATGAGTATGACCCCGATGCAGATGCTTGGACAACCAAGGCTGCATTCCCCGTTGCAACAGGAGTTCTGATTGGCGCGGGGACACCGTGCGGTGACAAGCTCTATGTCGGCGGTGACTATCGCGGCTATAATCAGTTCTACGCATACGATCCCGCCGGTGACGCTTGGACGGCATTGGAAAACATCCCGCTCTCGGCAGGCAAGATGTCGCCAGCGATGGCTTGCTTTAACGGTAAGGTCTATCTATGGGGTGGAGACTACGGCTATTGGAGTGGCCAACTCACCTCTACGTGGGTTTATGAGCCATCCAAGCAAGGCTGGCAGGAGACACCTTATTCCTTGAATACTGCGGTGACAGGTCAGAATGGAGGGCTGCTCGGCGTAACGCTATACAGCTACGGCGGAACGCAGGGCTTTGGCGCTTTGGACCCCGCTCCGTTCGAAAAGCTGCTCCTAGCTTACCTTGCTACGCTTGAGGTCACACCCGATTCTGCGGAGCTTGATATTGGCGATACAAAGCAGTTCACCGCAACAATCTACGAGTTTGGTCACAGCCCCGTTGAAGGCTTGCCAGTAACTTGGGCATCCTCAGACGAGGACGTGGCTACTGTGGATGAAAATGGATTGGTAACGGCGGTGGCGGCTGGCGAATCCACAATAACCGCTTCTTATGAAGACCTCTCAGGCACAGCGGACGTGACGGTCAATGCGCCTGCTGACGACGACACAGACGACGATACTGGCGATGACGACACCGGTGGTGGTGGCGGCGGTGGCTGCGGCTGCGGATTCTAACGGTTTGTAGGACGGCCGTCTCGGCTGTCTGAGATG
>Ga0315280_10011467_pt1 | contig 10891 bp, 13 predicted proteins | sample YL17G06_40_MG_FD_203697 | JGI IMG/M metagenome (GOLD analysis project Ga0315280, IMG submission 203697) | Sediment microbial communities from Yellowstone Lake, YNP, Wyoming, USA - YL17G06_40 | ecosystem: Environmental > Aquatic > Freshwater > Lake > Sediment | place: USA: Wyoming | collected... | reverse complement strand
GGCCTCTGTGACCTTCTCGAAGATCTCGCGCTCGTGCTTGGCGTAGCCCTTGACCGTCTCGACCAGGTTAGGTACGAGGTCGAACCGCTTCTTGAGCTGGACGTCTATCTGCGCCCATGCCTCGCTGATCTGGTTCTCGTATATCCTTATCCTGTTGTAGTAGCTGAAGTACAGCGCCACTAGTATGATGACGACGACTAGTATTACGCCCCCTATCAATATTATATCCATTTTTGTTCCCAGAACTAGCAGTTTATGCGGCACCTAAAAAGGTATTGAACCGTTGGTAAACTCAAATTGCCTCTCTAGCTTCCTGCTAACGCCTAGGGTCTTCCCTCCCCCTTTCTGGTCGTGAGTCTCTGACGAAGAGGAAGGATCGAATACGTGGGAAAGGGCGTAGCTGATCGGAGAAGGCGATGTCTAGCCCAGTTTCTCCCCGTTCTCGGAGGTAGACGCCTTTTTTAGCTTATTCGCGAAGGTCTCCTGGGCTACGAGTAAGATAAGCATGGCGTTTATGAAGAGGAGGGCTGTCATGAAGTAGAACGGAGCCCTCAGCCCGAAGTTGTCCGCGATGAAGCCCAGCATGGTCGGGCCTACTATGAAGCCCACGTCGCCGAAGACCCTGTAGATGCCCATGGACAAGCCATGGGGCTCGTTTGCCGTGACGTCCGTCGCCATCGCCTGGGGGGCCTGCTGGGCGCCGCTCGTGCCTATGCCCATGAGAACCGCCGTGAGTGCCATGGTCCAGTAGCTGTTCGTGAAGGAGAAGACTAGGCACGCCGCCGAGGTCACGTATAGGCTCTTGAGGATCACCGACTTCCTCCCGTAGGAGTCGATCATGTAGCCTATCGGGATCGTGAGGATCAGGTTCATGACGGTGGCGCAGCTGAGGATCGTCCCTATGGCCGCCTCGTCGAGGCCGAGTATATTGGAGGAGTAGAGGGGGATGATCATGTCGCGTACCCCGGCGGTGAGGAAGAACATGGTGAAGGTTGCGACGCTTGCCATGAGGAAGTTCCTGTTCTTGATGATCCTTAATGCGACCTTGGAGGAGAACGCTGATTCCCCTGTGTGGCTCGTGTGGCCGCCCTTGGTTTCACGGATGAAGACGATCGTCAGCACGAGGCTGATCAAGCCGACGACGGTGTAGATGTAGAAGGGCGCCCGTATGTCCCACATGACGGTGACGAAGCCCCCCACCGTGGGGCCGGCAGCCGAGCCTATGAGCATGAACGAGCTGAAGTAGCTCAGGACGCGCCCCCTCTCCTCAGGCTTCAGGATGTCGGCGAGCAGCGCCATGCGGCTCGTCACCCACATCGAGGAGCCGACGCCCTGGATGAACCGGTAGACGAGGAACTGCCAGAAGACGTCGGCGGAGGCGTTGAGGAAGGAGGTCGCCGCGAGTATGATGGTGCCGATTATCATGAGGGGCTTCCTGCCTACATGGTCCGCCATTATGCCGACCGGAATGTCCGCGAGGAATCTGCCTATCGCGTACATGGAGATGGCGAGCGAGACCTCGGCGAAGGACACGTTGAAGGTGCTGGCGTATAAGGCGAGGATGGGCGAGACGATCCCCATCCCGAGGAAGATGAAGAACGCAGGTATGTAGATGGACAGTATCTCGGCGGTCCTCGAACGTGTCTCCGACAGCAAAACAGGCGCCTTCGTGTATTGCGGATTCAACCTCGGTTGCAGGATTTAAGAGTTAGCTTCGTAGGTTCTGGTAACTTGTCAGGACTCAAAGCTTGAAAAAGGCGGGTGGTAACTGGCGGGACTTTAATTGAGAATGTTAGGGAAAACATATATCTTCAAAGATTTCTAAAATTAACTGAGCTACCATGGTTAAAGTCACTTCTAAAAATGAAAGTATAAGAAGAATGGTTGAAGGCTCAATTAACGCTTTTTTGAGAGGCAAGAAAAACCAAAATTGGGTTATTGGGGAGATTAGAACAAGTGGAATAAAAAAAGAAGCTTTGAAAAAGCTATTTACAGAATTTCATAAGGGAAACCTTGGGAACGTGCAACTTCTCGAACTTGAAAACGAATGCTTTAACTTGAAATTCATTTAATTATGGTTTTCTCTTCGATTCTTCAACAACTCTTCAACTGTTATTAATTCAATATCTAGCCCCGTCTAAGGATATATTTGTGGTACCATAAAATGAGGCTACAGAAACAGGTCGCCTACAAGTACAAGGACAAAACTCACCACAAATACGTTATAGTCATCCCCAAGAATATCATAAACGAACTAGGATGGAATGAAGGACAAGAACTAACTATAAACGTGAATGATTCAATCCTGAAAATCGAGAAACAGGAAAAATAAGGACTACGCATAAAAATCAGTGATTCTCAATTGTCCTGTTTTCTTTGGCGGGATGACAACTTTCTTCAAGTTCTCAATAAGTATATTCCGTCTTTGATTTAGTATTAAATTAGAAAAGATTTTAATCATGCTGGCGTAGTTCTCTTGATTTCCCATTTTTAATGAGTTAATGTAAAGATCTCTATCAGATCCCAAGAACAATAGACGCGGGTATCCAATTCTTGATAGCATGCAATTGAAAATTTCCCTCCCGACCCGCCCGTTTCCATCTGTAAAGGGATGGATCATTTCAAATTTATAATGGAACATTACAGCCTCTTCAAATGGATGATAACCTTCCTCAATTCGCTTATAATACTCGTTTATGATTCTACTGAGTTCATTTTCAATCATAATAGCAGGAGTTACAGCAAGATCACACCCAGATATAGCCACGTCGTCTATTCTTCTAAAAATGCCAGCGGATTGTAAATCAATATTATCCATAATCAAAGTATGTAGAGTTTTAATGAAGTCAAGAGTCACTTTTCCACGATAACTATCTCTATAGGATTTAACTTTCCTAAAATTTTGGACCTCATTAATCTCCCGCAGGGATTTATCTCTTGGTGAAAGCCCGTTTACAAGTAAATCAAAGGTTTGTTCTCGTGAAAAAGTATTACCTTCAATTGAAGTGGTTCCATGAACATAATTTACTTCGAAACTTCTTTCATAAACATCGATTTCATCTGTTGTTAGCAGACTTGTGAATGTTTTATTAACGTATTTGATTACTTCTATGGACTTCAACTGGTCTAAATCGAGATATTGCAATACATAGAATCTAGAACTTAACTCGGCTCTCTTTTCTGCTGCTCTCAATTCAATATCATAAGCATACATCTCGCGATAACGCTCAATGTCCTTTGCAGATGGTGGAACAAGCCCTAGATACTTTCGTATTTTACGTTTTTTACCCCTAACTTTAACATCAGTTACAAGAAAATATCTTGGCTTACCCGACGTAGGATAATTTACTTCTACTCGATAGGGCTTTCTTCCCATAAAATCACCTTACTAGGATTAGATAGGAGACCCCCGTAATAAATATATATGTAAAAAGGGGGTCTCCTATTCTAAAATGTCCCGCGAGTTATCACTCAATGGGAAACACCTCCGAGTCCCTAGAAGTTACCAGAACCGCTTCGATCATGCCCGTAGAATCTGCGAAGCGCCCTCAACGCACGGAGGGTGATCCATTTCGACGGTAGACCCTTCTCCTCGATGTCAACCCACATCTTCCCGTTGAAGGTGTTCTCGAGGAGCCAACGACCATCGGGCTTCCGAGCCCCCAGCACAAGGTCCACGGGGTCCCGCATCCGCTCGTCGCGGACTCCCAGCCGCGTCAGGGTGTCGAGGACCTCGAGCGCATCCGACTGGTAGAAGAGGGGAAACCCGAACCTCTTCCAGCCTGCCTTGTCCTTCCTGGAGCCATCCGGGTTCCTGAGGTACCTGTAGACGCCGTTCTCGAGGATGTTCTCAACCTCACGGTCTATCACGGCCCCGATCTCCCTGCCCCTCCTCTCGGGTGGGATCGTGGAGAGGGCCCTGAGCATCTTAGCCGCCCCCATGTAGCAGTTCACGGGGAAGACGCCTTCAGGGTTGATGGGGTAGGACCTGCACTTCCAGCCGGCGACGTCGGCTGAGTGGTAGTCGACTGTGAAGCCTAGGAGCCTCCGGGTTCTGGGGTCGTCGAGGTAGCCGAAGTGGACTAGGTAGTAGAGGACGTTGCCGTCGAGGCAGCAGCCGTCCTTCACGGCGCTGGCGCGTCCCTTCTCGCTGGCCGGGAGGTCGACGAAGAAGTGGCCGGAGTTCCGCTGGTAGAGGAACATGTGCTCTATGCCCCTTTCGATGGCTGTGGTCCTCCTCGCCCCCAGCTCGGCGAGGATGAGGAGGGAGTGGGTGGTCGCCGTGTACTTGGGGAGGTACATGTTCCTGGGGTCACCCCAGTGGCCCTCAGGGCTCTGCCTATCCAGAATCGCCTTAACCGGCGGCGACCCCATGACGGCGTCCTGTGCCTCACGAACTTCCGGATCAGATGACATCCTCCCTTCCAGGTCCTGAAGCGCCCAGAACCTTACGCTCGGGTTACTGGACTCGAGAAGCCAGCTCACCAGATCCTTCTCCGAAGCTCCGCTCGGCGCCATGGACTAGAATCCACGGGCGGAGGTTAAGAATTTAGGGTGAAACCACAAGCATAAGCCTGTAGAAGGCTAAGGAGTCAGAAGAGTTAGGTCCCGTGGTCCTCAGTGTAGACGAGTCGAGGCTCCACAGCACCGCGTACAGGGGCAGGGTCCTCGACGAGTTGACCATCGCACTGATAAAGGACGAGGGTCACGGCGCGCGGCGTTCAGTCCGGGCCTTGCTGCAGGCTGAAGTATATGATCTTCTTGCCCTTCTTCGCGTCCTCGAGTCGCAGCTCCGAGAGGCGGCCGATCTCCTTGGTGCTCTTTATGTGGGTGCCGAAGCAGAACGTGGAGGCGTAGCCGCCTATGTCGACCATGCGGAGCCTGTCGACGTTCCGGGGAATCTTCTGGAGGAAGACCATCTTCCGCGGGTCGCCTGAGGCGTCGATCCTCGCCCTCTCCTCGTAGTAGACGCGGACGGGGGCATCCTCCTCCACGATCTCGTTGAATCGGCGCTCCACCCCCCTGATCTGCTCCTCTGTGAGGTTCGAGGGCTGATACTCAAGCCTCTCAAGGTCGCTGAAGACCTTGGGCGGTTCGCCGAGGGCCTCGATTAGGCCGGTGAGGAGGTGCTCCGCGCTGTGGCGGCGCATGTTCCACAGCCTCCGCCCCCAGTCGACGGCGCCGTGGACCCTTGAGCCGGCCGGTATGTCGCCCTCCAGGTAGTGGAATATCTCGGAGCCGCGCCTGAGGACCTTGAAGACCTTGACCAGGCCCGAGCCGTAGGCGAGTGTGCCCGTGTCGGAGGGCTGACCCCCGGACTCCGGGTAGAAGGCGGTCCTGTCGAGGACGACGAACCCTGGGCCCGCCTTGACGACCTCGGCGTCGAACTCCCTGAGGTGGCTGTCATCGGCGTAGAGGGGGAGGCTGTTGGTGTCCACGTCTCCTATGATTGTGGGGGAAGGAAATCAGCTTTGCGCCGGGGTGAACTTCTGGATGCGCTGCCCCTCGAGGACCTCGCCGACGTATAGGCAGCCCCTCGAGTCCTTCCAGAGGCAGTGAGGTGCGACGAACTGGCCCGGGGAGGAGCCCCTCTCCCCTCCCATCCTGGCGAGGACCTCCCCCTTCAGGTTAAGGATGCTCACCCTCGACATGAGCTCGGCGACGAAGACGAGGCCCTCCCCGTCTATGTAGATGTCGCAGGGCCTCGCCAGCCCAGGCCACTCCTCGACGTAGCCGCCTCCGAGGGTGAAGACCTGTATCCGGCCGTTCTGGCGATCCGCGACGTAGACCCTGTCTCCTCTGACCCAGACGCCGTGAGGCAGGTTGAACTGGCCTGGACCTGTGCCCGGCTCGCCCCACGACTGGATGAGTTCGCCTTCCCCGGAGTACCTGTGGACCCTGGAGTTGGCGTAGCCGTCGCTTATGTAGAGGTCGCCGTTGGGGGCCAGGGCCACGTCGGTTGGCCTGTTGAAGGGTTTCCCCGGCTCCGCCGGCCTGTCCTCCGTGCCGATGGTGAAGAGTAGCTCGCCGTCCCTCGCGAACTTGCGGACGGTGTGGTCCCCGTCGTCGACGCAGTAGAGGCTGTCCTCGCCGTCGATGTAGGCGCCGTGGGCCCTCGCGAAGACCCCCTCACCCCGGGACCCGACGAACTCGCCGTCTGCGCCGAATACTATTATGGGGTGCTCTCCCCTGCAGAGGACGTATACCCTGTCCCTGGAGTCGACCGCGACGCCCGCCACCTGGGTGAACGCCCATCCGTCGGGGAGCCTGCCCCAGCCCTCGACGACCCCATAAGCCGGGAGACCCTTAGCCATCACCTTCCAGCCTCATCGAACCCATTTAACATGGATCATGTTTGATCGGCTACTCGACGCGGCAGCGGAGCATCTCCTTCGAGAAGACCTCGTCCGCCTCGCAGGCGTCGCAGCGGAGGCAGCCCGCCTCCGGCTGGCCGGCCTCGAGCCTCCTCACCAGGTCGGGCTCCCTGATGAACGGGCGGCTCATGGAGATCACGTCGGCGATCCCCCTGTCGACCACGGCCCGCATCGCGGCCAGTGTCCGGAAGCCGTTGACGAGGGCGAGGGGCTTCGGCCTCGTCGCCGCCCTCATCTTCTCGCAGTGGCCGGCGAAGCTGACCTCCGAGAGGGCCGGGTCAGGGTGCTTCGCCCTGGCTCGGAGCTCCTGCCTCTGGCCTATGCCTCCCCCGCTCACCTCTATCAGGTCGATGCCACGGGCCGCCATGGCCTGCGCGACCTGTGCGGCCTCGTCGACGGTGAAGCCGTCCGGGCTGAAGTCGTCGCAGTTCATCTTGAGGGCGACCGGGACCTCCGGGCCGAGCCTTCCCCTGATCTCGTCGTAGACCTCCTTCAGGAGCGTCATCCTGTTCCTGAGGCTGCCGCCCCACTCGTCTGTGCGGGTGTTGGCGTGCCTGCTCAGGAACTCGCTTATCAGGTAGCCGTGGGCTCCGTGGATCTGGACGCCGTCGAACCCAGCTTCCAGTGCGCGGTTTGACGCCTCGCCGAAGGCGTCGACCACCCCCCAAATCTCGGTCGTCGTCATCTCGCGGGCCGTCCAGTCCTGGTCCTCGTAGTTTGAGGGACCCGCCCGCTCCCCCGCGCCTGCCTGGTAGCCGCCGTAGTTGAGCTGTGCCATTATCTTGCTGCCGTGGCGGTGGACGGCGTCTGTCAGCTTCTTCAGCTTCGGGATCTGTCTGTCGCTGCTGATGCCGGCCATACCGACGTGGGCCTTCCCCTTCTCGGCGACGTAGAGGTGGCCCTTCACGATGAGGCCTACCCCGCCTTTAGCGAGATCTTCGTAGAGTCGTATGATCTCCTGGCGGACGACGCCTTCGGTGTCGGCGTAGGCGGAGGTGGTGGCGGAGCGCATGAAGCGGTTCCTGATCTCCATCTCCCCTATCACGTAGGGTTGGAAGAGGGTGGACATGGGTAACCCACGGGAGCCGGTGTTTTAGAAGCTATCGGGCGGAGGGCTTTTACTCCCCATGGGGCTTGTCTTAACCGTGGTTTCTATGACAGTGATTCCTGGGCTTGTGGATGGGGAGCAGAGGGTCTACTTCAGGGCGGGTAGAGAGTGGTGCTACCTCTGGACGCCGACGGGGTTCAAGGCGAGGGAGAAGGCCCCCGTGGTCATCCACCACCACGGCGCGAGGGGCTACGTCAGGGAGGGCGAGGCGGACTGGCCGGACACGGAGTCGAAGGCTACGTTCCTGCGCGCCGTGATGGATGGTGGCGGCGGCTGCGTCGTCGCCGGGTCCCACGCCTGCGGCGACCACTGGGGGAACGGCTGCGCCGTTGAGGCGAACGCCGCCCTGCTCAGGGCTCTGGACGGCTGCCCTGGGCTGGACACCGGCCGGCTCGGCTTGATGGGTGGTGGTCTGGGCGGAGCCCTGATCTGGAACTCCGTCCTGGGCCCCTTCGCGGGGAGGGCGAGGCTCGTCGCCGTGCTCCAAGCCGTGGCTAACCTCGACGCGGTGGTGAGGGAGCACAAGTTCAAGGACGTTTGCCTCAGGGCCTACGGGCTCCCCGAGGATACGCCTGACGACGAGGCCGTGGAGAAGATCGGGCCGGGCGACCCGTTGCCGAGGCTCAGGGCCTTGAAGAGGGGGACCAAGCTGCCTAGGACGGCGATCTACCACGGATTCAAGGACGCGAACATCCCGGCTGAAACGAACGCGGTGCCCCTGGCTGAGGCGCTGAGGAGGGCGGGGGGCGAGGTTGAGCTGAACGTCTTCCCAGGCGTGGAGCACAACGTCTACGGTATGGGGGCGGAGATGGAGGGGAGGCTCAGGAGGTTCTTCTCCGCCCTCTAGCCTCTGCGTCTCTTAGCGCCGGGCGTCAGGTAGTGGTCGGGGAGGAAGCTGGGCTCCTGGTCTACGCCTCCGAAGGGTATCGGCGACGGTAGAAGGTGCTTCGTCCTCTCGATGCCTTCGATGACCTTGTCGAGGTCCTCCGCGGGTAGGCAGACGAATATCTCGTGGTCCTGGACTATGCTGCTGACTCTTTCGCCGCGGCATGGGAATCCTACGCTTGGCTTGCCGGTGGTGTATGTGGCGGCCATGGCCTCGACGCAGACACCGTACTTGGCCGATGTGGAGAAGGTCAGGCGTTGGGCGGCGGAGTAGAGGTAGCCGTTCACCACCTTGAGCACCTGGAGCGGGTTGCCGTAGATGATGACCTGGTCTGGTTCCAGGTCCATCTTGTCCAGGGGCGAGAAGGCGATGGCCTTGACGTCGCCGAAGGGGATGCGGGGCAGCGTCTGGAACATCTCGGCGCAGAGCTCGGGCGTCTCCCTGACTCCGTCTTTTTGGGCTATGTCGCCTCGCTGCATGGATTCGTCGAAGGGGTGCATGCCGGTGGCCAGGGCGCCGACGTTGCAGACCTGGTCGTCGGCGGTGGCGAGCGTCTTGCGGAGGTGGTGGCGGGCTAGGCCGACGAGCTGGCAGACGTTCAGGGGCGTCTTGGGGCGGTAGAAGCACTTCTCGGCGAGCTCCCACTCGAGGCCCTCGGTGTAGGTCCTGTAGTACTTGACGGCGACCGGCGGGGTCGGTAGGCTCAGGGTGCCGACGAGGTAGTCGTGCTGTTTCTTGTAGTTGACCATTCTGTTGGCTGTTCCGGGGGCGCCGGATTTAACCGTTTGTAGGTTGGGCGATCTTCTTCCTTATCTTGTCTGCGACGTCCGCGAGGCTGGTGCCCCTTGTGGCTGTCCTGGCGACGAGTTGGATGAGGGTTCCTCCGTCTCCTCTTCGGCGTGGGATGACGTGTATGTGGACGTGGGGGACCTCCTGTCCGCTGCCGGGGCCGTCGTTGATGCCCACGGTGGCGGCTTCCGCTCCCACTGCTTCTCGGATGGGCTTAGCGAGCCTGTGGAGGGCGGCGAAGAGGGCTGCGGCGTCCTCGGCTGACAGGTCTTCTATCCTGGCTACATGGGTTCTGGGGATTATCAGCGTGTGGCCCGGGGCGCTCGGGTGGATGTCTAGGAAGGCCACGGTCCTATCGTCCTCGTATACGACGTGGGCTGGGACCTTGCCCGCGGATATGGCGCAGAATAAGCAGATATTCATGGATTTCTCGTGGGAGATTTGTGCGGTCCAGTTTAAAACGAATACGGTTGGGCCATAACGTGGGTCGGCCGACGTCGATGATTGCCGGGGGATTGAAAGCCCTGAAGTTGTCAGTGGCTTCCTCTGGCCTTCGCCCTGGCCACCTCGTCCTGCGGCACTGGTAAGGCGTCCGTGCCCGCGGGGGTCTTTCTGGCCTTCTTCTCCTCGGCTTCCTTTAGCAACCTATGTATCTCCTCGAACTGCTCCTCGGTGTAGGACTCCTCGCCGCAGACGGGGCATCTGAGCCCCCTGACCCCTCTTATGGTCACGCCCCTCGCGGTGAAGTCGGTGTCGACTTCCCGGAGTTCGCCGTGCCCCTTGTAGCACTTTACCATCTTTTTCCCCTCGTCACGGTAATGACGTGGATCTCCTCTGTGGTCTCTATGCATATCGCGACTAGTATGCCTTTCTTCGTTCTGAGGCGGTAGCGGGCCTTTCTTCTGCCCTCGAGGATCCTCTCGCCGTCGTGAATGGCTCTGGTGATCTCCTCCGGCGTGAATCCGTGGGCCTCGATTCGCTCACCGGCGTGCTTCGTGATGATTATCCTCCTGCCGGTCAAGGCGGCCCCGGTCTATTTAGTGTCATCTCGGTTTAACTGTTTGCCGGTTCATTTTCCTCCGGTCTTATGGCTCTGAGGGCTCCGTGTGGGCAGAGCTCCGTGCAGCAGAAGCACTGGATGCAGCGGGCGTAGTCTATCTCGGGGACCGTGGTCAGGGTTATGGCTCCGGCGGGGCAGACGGTCTGGCAGATTCCGCATTGTCGGCATTTCTTCGGGTCTGGGGCGATGCGCATCTTTATGTTGTGGAACCTTTCGAGGTCCAGGCTGGTGGCGGGCTTCTTCAGCGGGTGGATGGCATCGTCGAGGGGTGTGCCTGTGATCTGTATCTCGTCGAGGCTGCTGGGGCCGAGGCCTCGTTCGGCTGCGAGGCGGATGGTGGGGACTGTCATGGGATCCCATCCTGCCAAGGCGGCGCAGACGTAGTCTACGGCGGCGGCGTCTTCGCCGGCTATTATGGTGTTCATGTTGACGGTGTCTCCGGTTGTTGGTCCTTCTCCCTCCATGGCGACTATGGCGTCCACGATGTTGAGCTTGACGTGGGGTCTGAGGGTGGTGTATATGTCGAGGAGGAGGTGGGCGAAGGCTTCCGGGTCGTTGGCTACCCGGCGGTGGTGGTTGGCCTTTGAGCCTCCCTGCTGGAGGCCGAAGAGGTTCTTGACGGCGCATGTTAGGGTTGTGAGCTGGTGGGTCTTGAGCTTGGGGAGGTTTATGAC
>Ga0315280_10011466_pt1 | contig 10892 bp, 11 predicted proteins | sample YL17G06_40_MG_FD_203697 | JGI IMG/M metagenome (GOLD analysis project Ga0315280, IMG submission 203697) | Sediment microbial communities from Yellowstone Lake, YNP, Wyoming, USA - YL17G06_40 | ecosystem: Environmental > Aquatic > Freshwater > Lake > Sediment | place: USA: Wyoming | collected... | reverse complement strand
GACTGCTTGCAGGTTATATACCCGGTCAAAAAGAAATTTACGCAGGATTTCGGTTGCCTCCAGAATCTGAGGGCTCATCCCTATCTTTGGGCTGCCTATTGTAGCCTCACCACCACTGGCTGCCCACGAGTAACCAATAATATCACACACCATAGTATTGATTCGTTGTGAATGGGAGAGACCTAATACTTTAACTGCTGTAAGTGGTACGTTGCCCTCGGTGATGATGCCAGCTCTTATAGCGTCACCAATATCGTGGTTAATATAGGCCACGGTATCGGCAATCTTACACACCTCACCCTCTAGGGTATTTACCTTTCCCCAGTCTTGTCCCAGGATATCAGTCCTGGTCTTGGAGTGATTAACAATACCGTCTCTCACCTCCCAGGTAAGATTGAGCCCGTAACCATTATTCTCTAAAAGGTCGACAACTCGCAGGGATTGCTCATTATGTCTGAATCCTTGGTGATAGAGTTCATCTAAAACCTCCTCTCCCACATGACCGAAAGGGGTGTGCCCTAGGTCATGACCTAGAGCGATTGCCTCAGTCAGGTCTTCGTTAAGGTTTAGGGCGCGGGCTATGGTGCGAGCTATTTGGGACACCTCCAGGGTATGGGTGAGTCGGGTTACATAATGGTCACCTAACGGGGCAATGAAGACCTGCGTCTTATGCTTGAGACGGCGAAAAGCCTTGCTATGGATGATGCGGTCTCGGTCGCGCTGAAAGACAGTACGCACCGGACAAGGCTCTTCGGGTCTGAGCCTGCCCCGCGACAACCGGCTTTTGGTTGCGTATGGAGAGAGGCTTTCTTCCTTTTCTTCAGTTAGCTGGCGAATGTTTAACCGCTCAATCATTCAGTTTCAATTTCTCTTCCACTTTAGCAATTATTTCTCTAGTCCTATCAATCATGTCCGGGCTGACTGAAACCGAGGTAATGCCCCACTCCACCAGTTTTTCAGTAAGTTCAGGGTAGACTGAAGGTGCCTGCCCACAGATAGAGGAGGTAACCCCCATGCTTTTGGATACTGTGATAAGCCGTTCCAGGGCGATAAGCACAGCTTCATCCCTTTCGTCAAAGGTGGCGGCTAGTTTTTCGCTATCTCGGTCAATGCCCAAGATGAGCTGGGTTAAATCATTTGAGCCGATGGATATGCCATCAATACCAACCTCAATAAACTTTTCCAGTAGAATGAAGTTAGACGGTACCTCAGCCATCATCCACAGTTTGAAATCGCCAGCGCGCTTTAACCCTACCGACTCCATAATCTTTACCGTTCGAGCCAGTTCTTCAACGGTTCGGACGAAGGGAATCATAACCCAGAGGTTGGAATATTCCTGTCTTACTTTTTTAATAGCTTCTAATTCTAGCTTAAACACCTCAATGTCGGTAATGTACCGGGAGGCACCCCGGTAGCCAAGCATGGGGTTCTCCTCAACAGCTTCATAATTTTCCCCACCTTTGAGGGCTCTATACTCATTGGTCTTGAAATCATTGGTTCTGTAGACTACCGGACGGGGATTGAATGCCTTGGCAAATACCGTCAGTCCATCGGCGAGCTTATCTATGAATTCTTGGCCCCGGTTTTGGCTAAGCATAAAGTTGGGGTGCTCACCAATCTGGGCGACCATGAACTCGGCTCGAAGCAAACCAACACCATCAACGTCACGCGCTGCCACCCTGTCAGCCAGGTCAGGTTGAGCCAAGTTTACGTAAACCCTTGTCTTTGTCTTGATTCTTTTCGTGGGCACAGCGGCAGCACCAGCCGACACTGTCTCGGCTACTTTCCCCTCGTAGACCTTACCTGTTGAGCCATCTACGGTGATTATCTGTCCGTCTTTCAGGGTAGAGGTGGCTCGCTCGGTACCGACCACACAGGGTATGCCTAACTCCCGGCTGACGATAGCAGCGTGGGCGGTTCTACCCCCACGGTCGGTGACAATAGCCGCCGCCCGCTTCATTGCCGGCACAAAGTCGGGGGTGGTCATTTGAGCAATCAGGATATCGCCTTCTTTTACCTTGTCTATTTGGGAGGTGTCAGGTACTATTTTGACTGGTCCTGAAGCTATGCCGGGGCTGGCGGGTGCCCCGGTCAGTAGCACCGGGGCGGTAATTTCAGGGGCAACCCCAGCGGCTACCTCCTTCTTTATCGTAGTTACCGGGCGGGTCTGGACGATAAAGATTTCCTTATCCTCTTTCGCCCATTCTATATCTTGAGGGAAGTGATATAAATCCTCAATATATTTGCCTAGCTTAGCCAGAGTAATTATGTCATTGTCAGCTAACTTTTGCTGGGTTTGCATTGAGGGCGAGAGTGGCACTTTAATGTTAGGTTGCTGGTCATCACCTGCCGGATTCCTTATTAGTTGCCAATCTTGCTTGCCAATTTTTTTGCTAGTAATTTTTACGTCTTCTTTATTTACCATGTAAAGGTCAGGGTTTACCTCTCCTGAGACGATAGCTTCACCAAGCCCAAAGACAGCCTCAATAACAATCTTACTGGCATCACTGGATACCGGTTCTATGGTAAACATAACCCCGGATGCCTCAGATTGCACCATCTTCTGGACCGGGACAGCGATGCCAACTCTAAAATGGTCAAAACCTTGTTGATGTCTGTAGAAAATGGCTCGTGGGCGAAAAAGGGATGCCCAGCACCCTTGAACAGCAACTATTACTTGTTCCTCCCCTTGGACATTTAGAAAAGTGGTTTGCTGCCCGGCAAAGGAAGCTGTGGGCAGGTCTTCGGCAGTAGCTGAGGAGCGCACCGCAACCAAGCCTCTACCCATCTTAATATAAGCGTCTCGGATTTCCTTAGCGAGTTCCGGGGGCATAGGAGCATTTAGGATTATCTCTTTAACCTCATTAGCTACTTGCTGAAGTTTTCTACTATCGTTAACGTCTAGCGGCTCTAAAAACTCACGAATCTTACCACTTATTCCCGACCTTTGTAGAAAGTCGTAATAGGCGTTAGCAGTTACAATGAAGCCAATGGGGACAGGTATTTGGGCGTTAGTCATTTCACCTAGGTTGGCTCCTTTACCACCGACAAGGGGGATATCATTTTTAGAGACTTCATTGAACCAAACAATAGCCTTTCGGCTTTCTCCCATAATTAGCCTCCTTTTCGGTTAAGGTGAAAAAGTTTACTTTTGTTTATTAATTATACCATAATAAAGTGGTTTAGCCGAATGCTTAGACGTTGTTCAGACTCTATCTGCTGTTTTAGTTGACAGTGGTGGTAATGAGGAGTAGAATTAAATATGCTATTGATAGATAGGGGGTATGGCTATGATAGAGATGATTATTGACAGTATTCGAGTTAATATGGTGAATTACCAGCGGGTAGTGATCTTGAAAGAGAAAGATGCTGAGCGTTATCTGCCTATCTGGATTGGTCCTGCTGAGGCGGATGCCATACGGATAAAACTTCAGGGTGTTACCGTACCTAGACCTTTGACTCACGATTTGTTACAATCGGTAATCAATAGCTTAGGGGGTACTGTCAACTCTATCATCGTCAGCGACCTTAAAAACGACACCTTTTATGCCAAGATTATTCTTAATGTAGATAGCGGGGTAATAGAAATTGACTCTCGTCCTAGTGATGCTTTAGCCCTGGCAGTAAGGGAGGAAGTGCCTATTTATGCTGAGGAGGCAGTCTTAGATAAAGCCGGTATTTTCCTGGATAAGGAGTCAGGCAAGCCTATTCCCAGTGAAAGAGAAGCCAGTAAGGCTGGGGGGAAGGGTAAGGAGATTAGTGAGGAAGAGCTAAAGAAGATGTCAGCTTTCTATGATTTCATTAATACCCTTGATTTAGACGACTTCGATAAGCGTAAATCTTAAGCTAGACTTTTTGTCTTAGGGGCTGAATTATGGAAGAGGGTCTTATTAAAAAGTTGTTGACTTCAATAAAGTGCGGTGTTTGTGGGCATCGCTATGAGTTAGATAATATTAATGTCCTTAGCCATAACCAAGATTTATGGTTTTTGAGTGCCATTTGTTCCGCATGTCATACCCGGTGTTTAATAGCCGCCATAGTTAAGGAGGGCAAAGCGCCTGAGGTTATTACCGACCTCACTGAGGCAGAGCTGGGTAGGTTCAGGAAGGTGGGTAAGCTAAACGCTGATGATGTGCTAGAAATGCACAATTTCCTGAAGAATTTTGACGGGGACTTTTCTCGGCTGTTTAGCCGAAAGTAGGTTCGGTGTAATAAGAGCTAGAAAGACTATTTTGTAAATGATAATTAAGGAGCCCTAGAACTTTCTGTTCTAGGGCTCTTCATTGCCTAAGGATGGCTTATCAAAGCAATTCTTGTGGAGCTGAATTTAGTATTAGCCATGGGAATAATTACAGTTATCGGTTTGTTGGCGGGTTAGCCGCGGAGAGACTGAGATTTCCCAGGATTACTGGCTTTAGAAGGGGTTTTTAAACAAATGCTAACCTTGCCCCAAATCCTTACCATTGCTATCTTCGTTGGCATACTTATTGTCATTATAGTTGGCAAGGTACATCGTTATATTCCGGCTCTTATTGGTGCTGCCGTTACCTTTATAGTCGTCTTTTTCATCGTCTTAAAAAACCCAGGAATGGCCCTCCACGTCTTGAACCTGGGACAGCTTGGTCAATTTAGATTCTGGATACCCGGGCATGAGTACATAGAATCCTATGGCATAAACTGGCAGACCATCATCTTTATTGCTGGTATGATGACCATGGTGGCGGGTCTGGGTGCAGTAGGATTCTTCCGCTGGTTATGCTTGTATGTGGCTAGGCTGGTCAACTACCAGGTTGTTCCTATCTTGATTGTCTTTATGTTGCTCTCCGGCTTTCTGTCAATGTTCATTGATAGTATTACAGTCCTGTTATTTTTGTCTTCGGTAACTGTTGAATTGGCTCGCCTGCTTAGATTCGACCCGGTTCCAATAATAATTGCTGAGATTTTTGCTGCTAATACCGGGGGCAGTGCCACTATGGCTGGCGACCCACCTAACATAATCATAGGTACTGCCTTGGGTTATCACTTTACCGACTTTGCTGCTAACACCGGCTTCATTGCCTGGGCAGGTATGGGTGTAGCCTTAGGCTTCTTCTATTTCCGCTTCCGCAAAATGCTAGCTTCCCAGCAAAGTAATTCAAGCAACTCCCTTAATCAGTATCCAGCACCTAAAGAAGCTATTATCAATCCCCGTCTGTTCAAGATACAAACTGCCATCTTTATTATGTTGGTCGTTTTGTTGGTTACTCATGCTCAAACCGGGCTATCCGTTGCCCTGATAGGATGCATTGCCGCCTCACTAACCCTGCTGGCTGCCGGTAGGGGGGCACTACATATTATCAAAATGGTGGACTGGCGGACTCTGCTTTTCTTCATCGGGTTGTTTATCTGTGTAGCCGGGCTGGAGGAAACAGGAGTGCTAAAGATGTTCGCCAATTATATAGGAGGTGCATCAAAAGGGAACATCCTTTTAGCGATACCTATTATCCTATGGCTTTCTGCCTTTGCCTCGGCTGTGGTGGATAATATTCCCTTTGCCGCTGCCATGGTTCCTGTAATCGCTCAACTCTCCCGGACAGCTGGCTTGAAATTATCCACACTATCTTGGACTCTGGCTCTGGGAACAGACATCGGGGGCAATGCTACCCCTATCGGAGCCTCAGCTAATGTAGTTGGCATAGCCATTGCTGAGAGGGAAGGTTACCCTATTAGCTGGGGGAGATTCCTCAAATATGCATTCCCAGCCATGATTATGGTAATTGCTCTATCCCACCTGATGCTAGTTGTAAGATATGCTTAATGGTTAAATTAGCCCCTCAATGGGCTCGATAACTATGCGGCCTTGATTAAGGTCAATAGATTTTACGACATCCTCGGTGGCAGGGATAAGAATCTCGCCTCTATCGCCATTGACTATGTAGATATCGTTACTTGCGGTGGTTAAAATCTCGGTAATTTCCCCCAGTAATTCTCCCTGGGTTGTCTCTACCTCAAGCCCGATAAGTTGGAAGTGGTAATACTGCCCTTCAGGCAGGGGCTGAAGCTGGCTGTGATGTATTTCTATAGCTTGTCCTCGCAGCTTTTGCGCCTCTTCAATACTATCAATGGAGCTAAGCTTGATAATTGCCTTACCGTTACGCCACTCGGTGCTGTCAATGGTCATAGGCTGCCGGTTAATATAAATTTTTGACGAAGGAACGAAGCGTTGTTGCGGAAAAGCAGTTGCCACCTCTACCTTTAGTTTGCCTTTGTTACCCCACGGGGCTAAAATTTGCCCAATAGTTACATATTCTGGCTGGGATAATCTCATCCTGATTTGGTAGCTGATTAATACATTTCTAACTTCGTTAAATCTTCTATTTTAGACAATTTCCAGGGTAGCTCTGGTGCCAGCCTTGGCTGCTTTTACCCTAATTAAGGTGCGCATGGCTTGAGCTACTCTGCCTTGCTTTCCAATAATCCTCCCCTTATCCTCATCAGCAACTTGTAATTTAAACACGGTTCGCTGCTCATCGGTTTCCTCGGTAACTACGACATCATCGGGTGAATTGACAATTGATTTGGCGATGTACTCGATTAGTTCTTTCATGTTTTCTCCTTGGTTGTTTTGAATTTTTCCAGAATACCTACCTTTGACAATAGTCTAGCGGCGGTATCGGTTGGCTGAGCTCCTTGCTTTAGCCAGTGTAGTGCTTTTTCTTCATCTATAACTATTGTTTCTGGGCTGGTTAACGGATTATAGTGTCCAATAATGGTGATAAATGCTCCATCACGCGGTGCCCGGGCATCAGCTACCACTACTCGGTAACTGGGCTTCTTTTTGGCACCGGCACGTCGTAATCTTATCTTTACCATCTTAGCCGCCTTTTCGTAGATTATTATGCGCTATATTTAATTGCCTGTCAATAATGGTTAGCAAATAGTTGTCAGAAGGTTATGCACTGGTTATAATGAAGGTGTGAAGGTAGAGAACTTGCACAGTTGGCAGGTTAGCATTGACCAGGCTGTGGACATACAGTTGAGGCTGGCAGCACAGGTGTCCAGAAGAGGTGAAGTCGGAACTCCCCACCTTATAGCCGGGGTGGATATATCAGCCGACAAAGGGCAAGGGGTGGCTACCGGGGCGGTGGTTGTTTTACAGTACCCTGAACTTGAGGTAGTGGAAACAAAACTAGTAAACGACAAGCTTAATTTCCCCTATATCCCCGGGCTTTTGTCCTTCAGGGAGGCACCTTTGATACTGGCTGCTTGTCAAGAACTTACTATTACTCCTGACCTTATTTTGGTTGATGGACAGGGAATTGCTCACCCCCGGCGAATGGGTCTTGCCTCCCACATAGGGCTCTTTTTGAATTCACCAACTATTGGCTGCGCTAAGTCTCTACTATGTGGTACCCATCAATTACCAGGTGCCAAGCCAGGTAGCTACGCTGAGGTGGTTGACAATGGTGAGACTATAGGGGCGGCTCTACGAACTAAGCTTGGAACCAAGCCTATTTATGTTTCCATAGGTCATAAGATTGACCTTCCAACTGCTATCTACTGGGTCATGAAGTGCTGCCGGGGTTATCGCATTCCGGAGTCAACTCGGCTTGCCCATCTGGCGGCTGGCAGCAACCTAGCACCTAAAGCCGGCTATCAGGGCAAGCTTTTTGCCTAAAAGAATTTAGAGGTCGTTTAACAACCTATCCCCCTGACCCCCTTCCCTTATTAAGGGAAAGGGGAGTAGGGTAAAAGAGGGGCTTTGCCCCTCTAAAGCTCCTTTTAAGGAGAGTCAAAGAGAGGCGAAGCCTCTCTAAAATCTCTTCCCCCTCTCCTTGGGAAGGAGAGGGGGAATAAGGGGGTGAGGTTAATAAACAATCAAAGAATTATTGGATGAGGAGAGATGCAGGAGTTAAGGGACAAACTGAAGGATTTACAGGCTAGGGTAGCTATGTCGTTGGTGCACCTTTGACATCGCTACTAGGGAGAAGGAGATTACCCGCTTAGAAAAAGAGTCAGCCCAGCCTGACTTCTGGTCAGGCCGGGCTAAAGCTCAGGGTATTATGCGTCGGTTAGCTGAACAGAAGAAGCTGGTGCAGTCTTGGCGTGAGCTGGAGAAAAAGGTGGCTGACATTGCTGAGTTAATCCCCCTAATACAGGAGGATGCTTCGCTGGGGGCAGAGATTCAATCTGAAATAGGTAGGGTGGCTTCCCGCCTTGATGAGCTGGAACTAGAGATGGCGTTTACTGGCGAGTATGATGCCAGAAATGCTATTTTAGCCCTTCATGCCGGGGCTGGAGGTACAGAATCCCAAGATTGGGCTGAGATGCTACTGAGGATGTACCTTCGCTGGGCTGAGCGGCACGGTTATAAGGCTGAGGTATTAGACATTTCCCCGGGGGAGGAGGCAGGGATAAAGAGTGCCGTCATTGGGGTTAGTGGCGATTATGCCTGTGGCTATTTAAAATCAGAGCATGGAGTCCATCGCCTGGTTCGGCTTTCCCCTTTTGATGCTGACCACGCTCGGCATACCTCTTTTGTCTTGGTTGAGGTTATGCCTGAAGCTGAAGCCGATGTAGACGTTAAGATTGAGCCTGACGATTTGAGGGTTGATGTGTTTAGGTCAAGTGGACCGGGGGGACAGCATATGCAGAAGACGAGCAGTGCTGTCAGATTGACCCATCTGTCTACAGGATTGGTAGTTACCTGTCAGAGCGAGCGTTCTCAGCACCAGAACAAGGAAATTGCCTTAAGAATACTTCATTCTCGCCTGCTGGAGTTAGAGCTGGCAAAGAGGGCTGAGGAAAGGGCTAGGCTTAAAGGCAAGCGTATCGCCGCTGGCTGGGGTAACCAGATTAGAAGCTATGTCCTCCATCCCTATAAGATGGTAAAAGACCACAGGACTGATTATCAGACAAGCGATACCGAGGCTGTATTGGATGGGGAATTGGATGGCTTTATCACCGCCTATCTTCGGTCTAAGATGGGTAGACAAGGATGAATAAGAAGGCTCGCCTATTAGCTTTAACCCTTTGTTTATTGGCTTTATTAGTTCCTAGCCTAGTTCAAGCCCGGGGTGGGCTAGCAATACTGAGTAGCTCGGCTCAGGCTGAGTTCCCTTATAGGCTTAATTTTAGTTTATCAGCCGAGAGCGATGTCAATATTACTGATATTCGTCTCCACTACTGGGTTGACCGAATAGGCTTTGCCCAGGTAACCAGCGAAGTCTATATTGAATTTGTGCCAGCTAATACGGTTCATATTGGCTGGTCTCTGGAAATGCTGAAAATAGGTGGGCTACCCCCGGGGTCTAGTGTAGAGTATTGGTGGACAGTGGAGGATGCCAAGGGTGACAAAGTTGAAACGGCTCCGGTTCAGGTTAAGTTTAACGATAATCGCTATTCTTGGCAAAGTTTAACCGCGGGTAAGGTAACTATATACTGGTATCAGGGAGGCGAATCCTTTGCCCAGGAGCTAATGGCAACGGCTCAGCAGGCTTTAGCTCGGCTGGCTGAGGACACTGGTGCCGAGCTTGAGAAGCCAGTTGAGATATATATCTACGCTAATGCTCAGGATTTGCAAGGGGCAATGATTTATCCCCAAGAGTGGACTGGAGGAGTAACCTTTACCCGATACGGCGTTGTCGCTATTGGTATAGCTCCGGTTAATCTTGATTGGGGTAAGCGGGCAATTGCCCATGAGCTAACCCACTTAGTCATTAATCAAGTTACCCTTAACCCTTATATTGACCTGCCTACCTGGCTTGACGAGGGTTTAGCCATGCATAACGAGGGTCCACTGGAGCCAGCGTTTGCTGACCCTCTTAGTACGGCAATAGCTGAGAATAGGCTTATCTCGGTGCGGAGCCTGGCAAGCCCCTTTTCCGCTTATGCCGGGGAGTCCGTCCTTTCCTATGCTGAAAGCTATAGTTTGGTTGATTTTCTCATCACTAATTATGGCGGGGGGAAGATGCTCGACCTACTGAATACCTTTAGGCAGGGTAGTAGCTATGACGGCGCTCTAGAGGCGGTTTATGGCTTTGATATGGATGGGCTGGATGCCTTGTGGCGGGCTTATGTTACTACTGCTCAGCCAAGCACGGTGGAGATGCTCCCAGCCCTGGTAGGTGTCGGCTATTGAAAGTTTGGAGGCAAGGATGACCAAGAAGTCATTTACTATTCACGATTTGCCTATCTCTGAGCGACCGAGGGAAAGGTTGCAAAAATTTGGCGTCGAAGCCCTATCGGCTCAGGAGATTTTAGCCCTGATTCTGGGTCGTGGTATCGCCGGTGAATCGGTAATGGTAACCGCCCAAAGACTGCTATCCCAGTTTGGCAGTCTTAAAGGCATTGCCAGCGCCTCAGTGGAGGAACTGTCCCAGGTGAAGGGGATAGGAATTGCCAAGGCATCTCAGATTAAGGCGGCTTTTGAGTTGGCTAACCGGGTAGAGGGCTATTCGGAAGCCGGAGATAAGCCAGTAGTCAAGACGCCCGACGATGTAGTCGGCTTGGTCAGAGTCAGACTAAAGGGCAAAAAGAAGGAGCACTTTCTGGCACTCTTGCTGGATACCAGAAATCAGCTAATAAAGGTGGCAGAAATTTCAGTTGGTAGCCTGGATGGTAGCCTGGTTCACCCCAGGGAGGTATTTAAAGAGGCAATATCGGCTACCGCCGCCTCGGTTGTCTTCGCCCACAACCACCCCTCGGGCGACCCCACCGTCTCGGAAGATGATATCAGGTTGACCAAAAGGCTTGCCGAGGCAGGGGAGATTGTGGGCATAGACGTTCTAGACCACATCATTATCGGCGATAAAAACTTTTTGAGTCTGAAACGGGAAGGATTGTTTTAAATCTGTCACAGAGCCAAGCGATGAAGAAGATATTATATATACTTCTTTCGGCGGTCTTATTAT
>Ga0315280_10011465_pt1 | contig 10892 bp, 11 predicted proteins | sample YL17G06_40_MG_FD_203697 | JGI IMG/M metagenome (GOLD analysis project Ga0315280, IMG submission 203697) | Sediment microbial communities from Yellowstone Lake, YNP, Wyoming, USA - YL17G06_40 | ecosystem: Environmental > Aquatic > Freshwater > Lake > Sediment | place: USA: Wyoming | collected... | reverse complement strand
AGCAATTATAGTATCAAGTATCAAGTATCAAGTATCAAGTATCAAAAAACCGGTTTATATTATTGCCTCAGAGGTGGCAACCGATACTTTGGGTCTTGCCGGAAGAAAGGACTTAACTTCTATTTCAGCAACAGTAAATGCAGTGAGTAAGGCTTATAAAATGGCTGGCGTTGGTCCGGAAAATATTGACGTCGCTGAGGTCCATGATTGTTTTTCTATTGCTGAGATTATTGCCTGTGAAGATTTGGGGTTTTTCCAAAAGGGTAAGGCAGCCAAAGAGATTATTAAGGGAAAAACCAGACTTGGAACAGGAAAGCCGGTGGTCAATCCAAGTGGAGGATTAAAAGCCTGTGGTCATCCGGTGGGCGCGACCGGGGTTAAACAGATTATCGAGATAGTTACTCAACTTCGAGGTGAGGCAGGAGCAAGACAAGTTAAGAAGGCAAAAATAGGATTGGCTCATAACGTTGGTGGTTCAGGGGCAGTGGCCGTTATTCATATTTTAAAAAATGATTAGTCCAGTTAAAGTTTGGCGTCATCAAAAAGAAATTGCTTTTCTTTTAGGTAAAAAGGGAAAAATTATCTCCTGGACTTTAATTCGGGTTCCCCCAGCGGGTTACGAGAGAGAAATACCCTATCCGGTGGTTTTAGTTGAATTAGAAAAAACTAAAAGACTGGTTGGTCAACTGGTTGATTGGCAATTCAAAGATTTAAAAATTGGGAAAAGAGTGAAGACCGTTTATCGAATAACTAGACAACCAGATTCTGAGGGGGTAATCCCTTATGGAATTAAATTTAAGCCGATATAATATTTATGGACTTTAATTATTTAAAGTAGTAAAATCGTCGTTTATATGGCAAAAGCAAAACTAGATCCTAACGATATTCCCCAACATATTGGCATTATTATGGATGGAAATCGCCGTTGGGCAGCAAAAAGAAGTTTAACGGCGGTTCAGGGTCATGAAGCCGGGGTTAAAGCTTTGGTTAAAATTGTTGACCATTGTTTGGAGCTGGGAGTTAAAACCCTAACAGTTTATACCCTCTCAACAGAAAATTGGCGGAAAAGAGCAAAAGAAGAAGTGAGGGGTATTTTTAATTTGCTGGTAAGAGCGGTTGAAGAAAAAAAAGAAGAGTATAAGAGAAAAGGAATTAAAGTGGCGATTTTGGGCGATTTTCAAGCTTTTCCCAGAAAAGTAGTTCGGGCAATTGAAGAAATTTTGGCAATTGTTAAAAAACATGAAAGATTAAAAGTTAACGTTGCCTTAAATTATGGTGGTCGAGATGAAATTTTGCGAGCGGTTAAAAAAATTGTAAGCCAAAAGATTCCTCACCAAAAAATTAACGAGAAAACATTCGGGAAGCTTTTGTACACCAATGGAGAACGAGATCCAGATTTAATTATTCGGGCTGGAGGAGAGATTCGTCTTTCGAATTTTTTATTATGGCAAATGTCCTACTCCGAGCTTTATTTTACTGATACTTTATGGCCAGATTTTACGCCGGAAAAATTGGATAAAGCTATTGCCGAGTATCAACGGCGAACCAGGCGGTTTGGCGGAGGAAAGTTTTCCGCTTATAGGCGGAAGAAGTGATACGTGATACGAGATAGGTGATACGGGAAAGTAATACGAGATAGGTGATAGGGAATACGATTAAGATTGGGATTGGAATAGCTTCCAGAGCAACTTGCCACAGCGATTTCTTAGGGACATTAACTCTTTAAATCCAATCTCTTTTAAATAATTCTGAGCTAAAGAAAACTCTAATAAATACCCAACTTCTGCTAGGGAACCCAATGCTATTCTCAGAAACTGTCGAAACTCATTTTTGCTGTTTCTAGCATATCCTTCGATAATATTCAAAGGAACAGACAGAGCTGCTCGTCGTAATTGAGAGGTTAAACCGTAGAGCTCTTCTTTAGGAAAGTTCGAAGTCTTCTCGTAGACGGCTTTAGCTAACTCATCTGCTACTTGCCAGGCGAGAAGTTTTTGGTAGCCAGGAGAGTATTTATCCGTATTACGTTTCACCTCTTGCTTATCACGTTTTGCGTCTTGCGTATTTCGTATCACCCCAAGATACTGATTCCAAAAATAATCTCCAAAATCTGAACAATCCAATAACTTAAGAAAATAATGATAAAGCCCACAATGGCGTTGGTGATTTTTCCCTGGGCAGCTTTTACTTTATCTGGATTGCCAGCCGAAGTTAAAAGCTCAAAGCCGCCAAAGATCAAAAATCCAAACAAAATCAATCCCGCCAGGACAAAAATATAAGGAAGAATTCTGGAAACAATATCGCCTAAAGTTAGATTGGCCTTAGCTGGTAGAGACTCAGGTGGAAAGACTTTTTTAATGATATCTGGAAAATTGACTGCTGGCGTTTGAGCTAAGAGTTTTTCTTTCATGGTGTCCCGAATCCTGGTATTTGCAAAATTTTGACCCCAATTAATTGTAGCAGAAACAAGGAGAAAATAATTACCACCAAACCAATAATTGCCGAAGTTAAAATTTCTTTACCTTTATTGAGTTTTTCTGGATCACCAGTTGAGGTGATTATTTGAAACCCACCCCAGAGCATGAGTAAAAAAGCAATTCCGCCAGCAATTCCAATTGCTCCTCCTAAAAGCCAGGCAATGAAAGCCTGGGGATCACTAGTAGTGATGCATCCAATAGCAGTCCAGGAGTTACCTTTGGGACTCTCTGGATATCCTATACAATCGTAACATTTATCTTGGGTAGGTTTGTCTGTTATGTCTTTGCAAATATCAAAAGTAGTGCCAGGTTGAGTCGGTTGAGGAATTTGTGCTGGAACGCAGGTTCCTGGACTTTTTGCTTCGCATGATACCTGATCAATATCAAAAGCCAAGCATGGATCGCTGGCTGGAGAAGGGGTATATCCTGAACCACAATCGCCAGACCGTCGGCATGTTCCCGCTGTTTGGGATGACGGACTCCACGAGCAGTTGAGAGTTCCCGGTCCTTGACAATTACATGGAGTGGTTCCGGCCCCGCCGCACGTATCTGGCTTTCGATAATTGAGACAATTAAGATTCGGAGGCACACATCCAGGATCACAGTCGATTACCTGTTTACATCCGAGTTGATCGTCCCAGACGCAATAAGTATAGTTATACCCCGCATGCACAGGAGAAAAAATAAAGGTTGGTAATAAAGATAGAGCAAAAATTAAAAAAATGTTTTTTCTCCAACTCATCTTTTTCAGTCTAGCACAATTATTTCGTGATACGCAACAAGAAATATGAGAGAGGATAGAGAATGAGTTGTGAGTAGTGGGTTAGGTTGTGAGGAGTGAGAAGTGGGTGATATACTTGAGGAGAGATGAAATTTGGCAAATTGCTTCATTGCTTGATCGTTTTATTGTTATCTGTTTTCCTAATATCTCAATATCCTAATATCTTAATATCTTTTTCTTTCGCTGCTAATTGCGATACTTTTGATTGTTCTTCGCCCGAAGAATGTCAGCGAAAAATCCAGGAATGCCAAGCGATTATTTCTGCTTATACTCCGGCCCAGACAAAAAATAAAGAACAACTGGCGGCTTTAGATAGACAACTAAGCAATCTGGAAAAATTAATTAAATCAGCCGAAACCCAGATTAAAAAAGTGGAAAAGGAAATTTTTGACCGCGAGGTTGCTTTAGAGTATCAAAAAGAAGTTTTTAACGCCCGGGTGAGAAGTTTTTATATCAGGAGTCGGCAACTGTCGCCGTTTTTACTCTTTTTAGCCTCGGATAATGCTGTTTATCTTACTCGAGAACTTTCATATCGAACCGTTATGGCTAACATGGACAAAACGATAATTATTAAAATTTCTAGTGATTTAGTTAAGCTTCAGGAAGACAAAGATAAGTTGGAAGAAAACCGCAGTTGGCTGGCTCAAAACAAAGAAAGCATCAATAAGCAAGCGGTTTTTTTAAGGGGTGAGGTAGAAAAGGTTGAAAGTTATTTGGGTGAAATTTCCGGAAAGATTGCCAGCTTAACTTCTAAACAGCAGGCTTTGTTGGCAGAAAAAACCGGCACTTTTCAGACAACCGTTGGAGAAGTACCCTTGGCGGATGACCCTAATGCTCGACCGGATTTTGATCCTGGTTTTAGGCCAGCCTTTGCCGCTTTTTCTTTCGGTGCTCCTCATCGAAAAGGAATGAGCCAATATGGAGCCTGGGGTCGGGCGAAATCAGGGCAAGATGCGGAAACGATTTTGCGGGCATATTACGGCGGGGTAGAAATCAAAAAAGATTATTCTACTTCAATTAATATCACCGTCCAGGGTTACGGTACGGTTGATATTGAAACTTATGTTAAAAGAATTTACGAAATGCCAGGAACCTGGACCGATAACGATTCGGCCGCTTTAAAAGCCCAGGCAGTTGCCGCTCGTTCTTATGCCTTGGCTTATACCAACAACGGTCAGGGTTCGATTTGTGCCACTGAATCTTGCCAGGTTTATAAACCAGCTAATAAAGGTGGAGCCTGGGAGGCGGCAGTTGAGGCGACGCGGGGTTGGGTAATGATGGCCAACGGCAAGCCACTTTCTGCTTGGTATGCAGCTTCTTCCGGCGGTTATAACTATCAATACACGACCAATGGTTTTACTACCGCCGGTGGTTGGGACACTAAATGTGGTAACCAAAGCTGTTGGACGAATGATGCCTATGAGAAAATTGCCGGTTCGCCTTGGTTTTACAAGGGTTGGTATAAAAGTCGTTCGGGGGCGACCTGCGGTCGCTCCCATCCCTGGTTAAATCAAGAGGAAATGGCAGATATTTTGAATGCGGTTATCGCCTATCGGTCTGGCCAGAGTTCTGAGAGGATTTTGCCAATTGATTATGTTTCCTGTTTTGGTAAAAGTGGCGATCCTTTTTCCTTTGACCAATTGAGGCAAATCGGCGGGATTTCGTCTGTTTCTGGTGTTGAGGTAAGTTATGGAACTGATGGCCAAACGAATAAATTAGTTTTTAAAACCAATAAAAGCGATTTTGAAGTTGGTGGAGAGGAATTTTATACTGTTTTTAACCTTCGGGCTCCCGCCAGAATTTCTTTGAAATCAAAATTGTTTAATATTGAGAAAAAGTGATAAAATTAGGTCATGCCTGATGTTTTCGTAAGCTCACCTGAAAAGGCGGAGAAGAAACCAGAGTTGGCAAAAAAAGAGACACCAGTTAACCCTTTAGCTGCTTTTATGCCTCGACCAATCAATCTTCGTTTTGAAACTCAGGAGAAAAAAGAAAAAATTGTCCTTCTTTTGCGCCGGCACATGATTACCAATATTCCCTGGTTAGTGATTGCCTTAATAATGGTTATTTGCCCAACAATAATTGGACGAGTCGTTTCTTTGGATTTCATTCCCTCGAGTTTTAGACTTATTATCTCTCTTGCTTGGTATCTTTTAACCTTTGCCTTTGCTTTTGAACGATTTTTATCCTGGTTTTTCAATGTCAATATTATTACCGACGAGCGGATTATTGATATCGATTTTCCTGGTATTTTGTATAAAGATATTAGTGAAACTAAAATTGATCGAGTTCAAGATGTAAGCGAAAAAACCGGAGGTTTTATTCGCTCTCTTTTTAATTTTGGTGACGTGGCGATACAAACTGCCGGAGCAATTCCGGAAATCTGCTTTGAGGCCGTTCCTAATCCCGGTCGGGTTTCTCAAGTTCTTAATGAGTTAATCCTTGAAGAAGAAAAAGAGAAGTTAGAAAGAAGAGCAAGATGACCCCATTTGAAAGATTTGTTCAATTTTTAATTAATTTTAGCCCGGCCTTGACTGTTTGGTTTCTAGTGAAAGTCTTGTTTTTAATTGGTTTGGCAATTTATATTGCCTTTGCCGTTATTGTTATCCGTCAAGTTGATTTAATGACCCAAGCCCTTGATGGCGGTTTTAACTTCCCTTTAAAACTTGTATCGCGGATTCATTTACTAGTAGCAATTGCTGTTTTTCTTTTAGCGTTGATAATTCTTTAAATTTAAGATGATATGGCTAAATTCCTGCTTGAAATAGCTAAAATTGTTGGTACCTCAACTCAAAATTCTGGCTCTTGGGTTCATGCTTTTTCCCCTTCCCAGGCAGAAAAAATTTCCCAACGTGGTCAGCTTTTGGCGGTAATTGGAATTGCTAATCCCCCAGAAGAAGTGGAAATTGCCACCGCCGGCCGGGAAATTATTTCTCGACTTCATGAAGAATATTTTGGAGATTTAATTGCCAGCCCGTTGGAACAACTAAAAAAGGCAGTGGAAAAGATTGGTTTGGAGACCACCGGCGAGGTTGAGATTGATGTTGGGGCAGTTGCTGTTGTCGGTAATGTTTTATATGGAGCAGTAAACAATGGGGCCAGATTAGTTTTAGCCAGGAAAGGGAAAGTAGCGACAATCTTAGTTGGCCAAGAGACAATTAGTGGTTATCTTGAAGATGGAGATTTATTTTGTTTGGGAACTGGAGAATTTTTTCAATTGGTTCCTCAGGGTGTTTTACAAGCAGCCTTAACCACTAACTCTCCCAGCGAAGCGGCTGAATCTATAGCTCCAGTAGTTCATGGTCAACAAGATGGGGGAAGGGCAGCGGCGGTGATTTTTAAAGTTAAAAAGCAAGAATTTAAAGAGACAGAGTTACCAGAGATTAAAAAGCAGGATAGAGAGCTAAACAGGATTTTTCAAGTAGGAAAAACGATTGTCGCAAAAGTTAAAGAAAGGACCTTAGAAATAATTTTTTTGGGTCAAAAATACTGGCTGAAAAAGATAACCTCCTTGGCGGAGAGTCAAAAGAAAACCCCCCGACCCCAAAAAACAGTAATTACCGTGGCTTTGATTTTACTTTTGATTTTAGGCGTAAGTGTTGTTTTAGGAGCAAGACAAAGAAGACATCCTGGTTTGACTCAAAAAACCTCTGTTCTTTTGGAACAAGCTCAAGAGAAATTTAAAGAAGGGAAAGACTTGTTAACTTTAAACCCGACCAAGGCCAGTCAACTTCTACTTGAAGCTCAAGATTTAACCCAGCAAATCGAATCTGCTGGTCTTAAAACTGAGGAATTTTTAAAGTTTCAGGAAGAGCTTAGACAAACATTAGGTAAAGTTTTGAAAGAACATCAAGTTGAAGGAGCGGTTTTTTTCGATCTCGAGTTAATCAAAGCCAAGGCTAAAGGAGACGACTTGACGGTTTTGGCCGACCAGCTGGTAATTTTAGACAAGGCTCAATCAACGATTTACGGTTTGGGGATCAAAGATAAAAAGTCAACAATCTTAGCTAGCGGAGAAAAACTTAGGGGAATAAGATTAATAGCGATGTTGGGTGATAAGATTTATGCTCTGACTGAAGAAGGAATTTTAGAAACAGAGTTAAGAATTAAAAAAGATGCTAGCTGGGGGGAAATCGTCGATATGGCTGGTTTTGGCAGTAATCTTTATCTTTTGGATAAAAAGGCCCGCCTGCAGGCGCCTGGAGCGCCAGCGACTGGCGGGCAGGGCGAGATTTGGAAGTATCCTATCGCTGAGAATGGATTTGGGACAAAACAAAAATGGTTAAAGGGAGAGGCGGCTGATTTTAGTCAGGTAGTTTCTGTGGCGATTGATGGAGCGATTTGGGTTTTAGGAAACGACGGGAAAATCTGGAAATTTATCCAAGGAACAGAGGAAAATTTTAGAGTTACAGGCTTAGCTAAGTCTTTATTAAATCCTAGTATTATTTACACTGATTCTGAGCAAAGCTCCCTTTATGTTTTAGACAAAGGCAATTCCCGAATAGTGGTTTTGAAGAAAACAGGCGAGTATGACTCAGAGTATGTTTGGCAGGGGATAAAAGATGCGGTAGGATTGGTAGTATCGGAAAAAGAAAAGAAGATTTTCCTATTAGGTGGAAGTAAAATTTATACTTTGGAATTAAAAATCTAAAATGCGCATTTTTAACCGTCGGGCTCGCTATGATTACAATCTTTTGGAAAAATTTGAAGCCGGGATTGCTTTAAGTGGAGCCGAAGTAAAATCAGTTAAAGCTGGGCACATAAGGTTGGAGGAAGCTTTTGTTCAAATCAAAAATGGCCAAGCCTGGTTAGTCAATGCCCATATTCATCCTTACCCTTTTGCTGATAATCGTAACTATGACTCCCGACGAACGAGAAAGCTGCTTTTACATAAAAATGAACTTTTGAAATTGAGTCAACAAACCAGTCGGCAAGGTTTGACAATTGTACCTATTTCCTGCTATACTAAGAATCGGAATATTAAGCTGGAAATGGCTTTAGCTAAGGGTAAGAAAAAATACGAGAAGAGGGAAGCAATTAAGAGGCGGGATATTGAAAGAGAAATAAGTCAATCGCTAAGAACTAAAAGCTAAAAGCTAACAGCTAAATAGCTAATTTCGGGGATGTAAAGATCGACGGAAGAGCCCTTTAAAAACAGCAAGCCGACTTTGACTGGCAGTCGAAAACACAGTCAAAAATAATCGTCAACAGCGATGTTGACCGCAACTACGCTTTAGCGTACGCTTAATAAGCTTAAGCAAGCATAGTTGCTGTCTTTAGGGCTTTTTCCCGATGAAGCCTTACGGGCATGAACAAAGTCGGGATACAATCCCGCCTTTTGACTAAAAAGCGGGGCCAAGTATTTTTAGTCTTTGTCTTAACTTTCCGGTCAACAGGATCAGGTTAAGACAAGAAACAAAAGTTGACTAAGTTTGTAGAAGTTTTTAAAAACTCTTTTCGGACTCCGGCTCATTGCCGGACATCTCCACTCTTCGCTCCCTCGGTTTTGCCTCGGGAGCTACGAGGTGGCACAGCCACACTTTTTAAAAAATCTAGTTTTGTTTTACTTCAAGCGGAGTGTGCCCCTCCGTAGTCCGCCAGTAGGCGGACGAAGGGGGGCTTAGTTGATTGCCCTTTTTAACACTAAAGAGCTCCGCGTGGCGCAGCCACGTGACGTGTGTCCCTACCGTAGCCGATAGGCGAAGGGGGACATGAATAGCTTTGCGTGGTACGGCCACGGCTGAAGTGTGCTAAACTGTATTTGTGTATTATGTCTATATCCTCCGACTGAAAGATAATACCTACTACATGGGATTTTCTTCTAATCTTAGAAAGCGAATAAAAGAGCATAAATTAGGTAATATCGAGCAAACGAAAAACTTACTTCCGCTAAAACTTGTTTTCTACGCTGCATTTGAATCAAAGATAAAAGCGCTTCATTTTGAAAAATACTTAAAAACAAGTTCTGGTTTTGCGTTCAGAAATAAGAGATTTTTAATCTAGAAAATGTCAATTTTGGATTTTTTCTTTCCGAAAAAGTGTCTTGGTTGTGGAAGAATTGGCGAATATTTTTGTAGCCAATGTTTGAATTTTATTTCTTTGTGTAAAGAGCAAATCTGTCCGGTTTGCGAAAAGCCTGCCATTGGTGGTTTAACTCATTCTCGTTGTTGTCTCCCTTTTACTCTTGATGGCTTAACTTCAATTTTTGTTTACCAAGGTTTGATAAAGAGCGCTATTTCCAAACTTAAATATCGCTTTGTTTCTGATTTAGCTTCGGATTTAGTTGAGTTGTTTTTGAGTTTTTGTGGAGAGAATAAAGCTTTTAGTTATTTTTGCCAGCAAGAAAATGTATTTTTTGTCCCTGTTCCTCTTCATCCTCAAAGAGAAAGATGGCGGGGTTTTAGCCAAACAAAACTTTTAGGAAAATTGATTTCCGAAAATCTTAATTTGCCATTTTTGCCTGATTTGTTGATAAGAACTAAAAATACTCGACCCCAGGTTGAACTAAAAGAAGAAAAGCGAAGGAAAAATATTCAAGGCGCTTTCAAAATTAATCCCAAAATTTCTCACTTCTCATTTCCCACTTCCTCGCTTCTCATGTTCGATGATGTTTGGACAACCGGAGCGACCCTAAAAGAAGCGGGCAAGGTTTTAAAACAAGGTGGGGCAAAAAAAGTTTGGGGGTTGACTTTAGCCAGATAATGCCTTTTGACTAAAATTTTGATATAATTAAAGAGTTAAAGGGGAGGCCTCCCCTTTAACGTGGAGGAGTCGCATAGTTTGGTCCATTGCGGGGGCTTGCTAAGCCTCTGAGCTATAACAGGCTCACGCGAGTTCGAATCTCGCCTCCTCCGCAGATTCTTCAGGAGGGTTGGCAGAGTGGTTTTATCGCGACGGTCTTGAAAACCGTTCGGAGCGAAAGCTCCACAGAGGTTCGAATCCTCTACCCTCCGCCTTCGCCTCGCCGAAGTCCTGCTGGATAGCAGGACGAAGGCAGGCTAAGTTCGGCTCGGCTTCGGCGAGACGAAGTCCGCCTTTTATGATATAATTTTCCTTAAAAGGAATCATTATGCCTGCTCAAAATCAAAAAACCAATCAACAACCAGTTAGCACCTTGAAAAACGAGACGGAAAAAGTTCAAGTGGTTAAACCTGAACCTTTAAAAGTTCTTTTAGAATGGAAAGCGCCAGTTCGTCCATTTAAAAAACGGGATCGAGAATATTTCACCACCATTGGGGCGATTGTCTTTTTACTGGCGGTAATTTTGCTATTTTTAAAAGAATGGCTTTTAATTGCCGTGATTATCGCCTTGATGTTTGTCACATATGTTTTATCGACGGTTCAACCAGAAGAAGTTGAGCATAAAATTACCAACCGGGGAATAATTAGTGGAGGGAGAAATTACAATTGGAATGAACTTGGCAGATTTTGGTTTACCGAGAAATGGGGGCAAAAAATACTTCATATCGAAACAATTGCTCGTTTCCCCAAAAGATTAATGCTTCTTTTGGGGGAAGTTGATCAAAAAAAGGTCTCATTGACTCTTTCTGATTATCTTCTTTTTGAAGAGCCAGAAAAAACTTGGATTGACAATGCCAGCGACTGGCTCTCCCGGCGGATTCCTTTGGAGAAAGTCA
>Ga0315280_10011462_pt1 | contig 10893 bp, 10 predicted proteins | sample YL17G06_40_MG_FD_203697 | JGI IMG/M metagenome (GOLD analysis project Ga0315280, IMG submission 203697) | Sediment microbial communities from Yellowstone Lake, YNP, Wyoming, USA - YL17G06_40 | ecosystem: Environmental > Aquatic > Freshwater > Lake > Sediment | place: USA: Wyoming | collected... | reverse complement strand
TCATGCTCATCCATGACGAGACAGCCTTTCGGTCCGAGCTTCATGGCCACAATTGATGCTCCTTTCTCCAAAAGAGTTCTTCCCGCGTTTCTGAGGTTCTTCTTGCGAGATAGATATTTGGCCTCCGGTTCGTTCGGAAGTAGCACATCGACGAGCCCTAGAGCCTCAGCGAGCACTTTGCGCCGGGCAAGATGAATTAGGGGAGACGGATCCAAGCTGACTCTCACATTCGCCTCTTTCGCGTACTTCATGGCAGTGAGGGCCGCATCGCATTGTGGTGCGTGAACAAGCGAATATCCTGAAACATGTAGCAACCTCGAGTCAGCGATGTATTTTCGCGGTATCTCCTCTGGCAGCAGTTTCACGTTGACTCCTCTGTAAGACAACATTGTCCGCTGACCGCTTCTGTCTACCAGCACGAAGATTGTTCCTGTTGTCCCGTCTTCCTGCTTCAGGTACGAGACATCCACACCTTCTCGCTTGAGGCCGTCCCGCAGAAATCCTCCCGCTTCGTCGGAGCCCACTTTGCCAATGATCCCTGAACTGATGCCCAGTCTAACCATTGCGACTGCAAAGTTGGCTGCGGACCCACCTGGATGTCTCTCAAGAACGGAGATTTCAGAGTCGCCACCACCTCGAGGATACTCTGGAACAGATGCGACTAGGTCAACTGCCGTGTCTCCGAGTGAAATCGCCTCTGGGGATATCTTGCGGAGTATCAAGACTCGCCACCTCAAATGGGCTCAGGGACAATCGACCTTGCGATCAACGCATAATCGCCGCTTCTGCGAAGCGATATTCTTCACTGCATCCAATGCGACTCGTAGTGATCTCTGTTCCGTCATCGTCTTGGTTTTCTCAGATTCTGCAAACGACGCGCCTGGTAAAAGACCCACGATCGCGGAAACCATACCGAAGTGTGCATTGTTATTTCGAGCTGAGATAGCGATGGCTGAGAGTTCCATCTCAGTAGAGCGACAGTTGTGCATGCGGCAGAGGTCAAGAAACGTGTCCGCACTCAACTCCGCATAGAGAGAATCTTTCGTGATGTTCCCGCCTCTGTGGTAGGCGCCTGCGGCGAGCCGCTGCCCGGCGCTATCTAGAGCTTCCACGATGTCTCGACTGCACTCAACTCTAGGGTGTCCCTCTGCGGTGATCGTGAAGTCTGGGCCAAGACCGATCCACTGCCTTCGGAATTCCTCGAAGGCTCCAGGCCTCCAGAAGTCCAAGCGGAGGAGGGACTGGATCACTGCTCCAGTTGCGCCGATTGAGTGCGTCGCGTTGACAATATCACCGACGTTAATCGTGGGTTTTCCATCACAGTTGATACCCCCTGCTGTGCCGACTCGGATAACGATCTTGTGTGGTAGATCAGTTCTTGAATTGCCTACTCGATAACTGGTGCTCGTGAGATCGTCTGAGAGTACCTCATTCATGATGATCTGAGTCGCGGGAGCGCCCATCTGCGTTTCGACCACGAGAACCGGAACCGAAGATGAGGCGAGCCCAATCGCCATGGCTACTCGGCCGAACTCTGGAGTCGATCGCAATTCCTTCTCGGAAATGCTTTGACCGGACAGTCTAGCAGCAGTCTCGGGGAGAAGAACGGGCTTCTTTAGCCTGTACGCAATGGCGTAGACACGTCGTCGATCGCCCACGGCCAACACGAGAGGGGGTGCGTGGCCCTCGTTTTCTCTGAGGTAGGGTATGCGTTTCCAGACTCTAGGCTGGTGGATCAAGTAGGATAGCGTCGAGTGACGGCCCAGGTAATGAGGGGTATCAGATTGCTGTTCGCTCAACTGTGACACCAAATAGATCTCGGCTTTCAAGTTGAAATGGATGACGGACGAATGAGTCCGTTCGTCGTGAATTGTGCCTTATATTGGCGGAGAACTTCCGGAGGGTTCGGGTCACAGAGGTTCCAGACCATGCCTAGTTTGCGACACCTAACAATCGATGATTATGGCGCCATCATTCGACTTTGGAAGCAGGCCGGTTTACAGAGCGTGCGTTTGGAAGGACGTGACAGTCACGACGTATTCGCCGCGCAACTGATTGCAGGGCAGAAAATCATCGGTCTCGAAAAGGGTGACCGACTCATCGGCACTGTCGTGGTCACGCACGACACTCGCAAGGGATGGATCAATAGACTCGCCATCCATCCCGACTATCGCCGCAGAGGATATGCTGCAAAGTTGATCGCTGCAGCGGAACAAGAACTGCGCGCGGCGAGCCTTCAGATCTTCGCCGTCTTGATCGAGGCTGATAACAATGCGTCTCGGGAATTGTTTGCTCGAGAAGGATACAAGGCTCATGATGTCGTGTATATGAGTAAGCGGGACAGCGACGACGTCTGATGACTTACCTGTATGCTCAACTGCGGCCTGAGAGCCCGAGTTTCTCTGTTCCCGAGCAGATGGCGTTCGCTGATTCCATCAGCTGACTCTTCGTAGCGTCATCGAGCGGCAATTCGATTATCTTCTCGACACCATCCTTGCCCAGTATGATTGGTAGTCCTATTGCGAGGTTCCTGAATCCATACTCACCGTTTGGAACGACCGAGGCAGCCATTACCCTGTTTCTGCTGCGGAGAACCGCTTCAGCCATAACAGCGATTACTGCGGCTGGGGCGTATACCGTTCCGCCCTTCAGACTGATCACATCCGAGCCGCTTGATCTTGTTCTCTCGACTATGCGTTGGATCGCCTTCTCGTTCAAGAGTTTCCTCACTGGTATACCGGCGATGGTTGTGTAATCGACGAGGGGTATCATGTGGTCGCCGTGTTCGCCGACTATCAGTGCTCTAATGTCTTCGCGTGACGCGTTGAGTTCAAGTGCAATGTATGATCGGTATCTGAGTGTGTCAAGGATTCCGCCCATCCCAAAGATTCTGTTACGCTCGAAACCAGACTTCAGGTAGGCCAGGTAGGTCATGACGTCGACCGGGTTTGTCACCATCATGATCTTGCACTCAGGTGCGTACCTGACGATCTCCTCAACCAACGGGGACACGATCCCCGCATTCTTCTCAAGAAGTTCGGGCCTGGACATTCCCGGCTTGCGTGAGACTCCTGCTGCTACGATCACTAGGTCTGATCCTTCGATGTCTGAGATCTTCGTCGTCCCGTTGATCTTACCATCGAACTCTATTGCTGGCGACGACTGTATGAGGTCTAGCGCCTCCCCGGCCGCAAGCCCGTCCTGGATGTCAACAAGCGTGACGTCTGCGATTCGCATTCGGAGAATGTTGAAGGCGCTGACGCTTCCGACCCTTCCTGCTCCAATTATGGAAATCAGAGCGATCCCACCTCGCTCGAAAAGATGCCACGTCTGTTCTTGATCGTGGGACACCAGCTTAAAAAGAAGGCCGAATCCCTACGCTCACTCCTGCTCACGCTGGGCTTTCCAGTGGCCGAGGGTACGCCAATGATGCCGAGTGAGGCTCTTGCCCAGCGCCTGCCACACCGAAGGCTGAGGTGTCTTGCCTGCGCACGTCGCTGCACGATGAATCTAGGCAAGTCTGGTTTCTGCAGAGTCAGAGCAAACGCTGGTGGAACGCTAGCGCTCGGCAACTACGGCCGGGTCGTGACGGCGCATGTTGATACGATCGAGAAGAAGCCGATCTATCATTATCGGCCTGGCTCGAAGCTTCTGTCAATCGGAACAGTCGGGTGCAATTGGAACTGTGACTTCTGCATAAACTCCAGCATCAGTCAGCCAAACGAAATCACTGGACTGAAGCTCAGCCCTGATGACGTAGTCCGCCTGGCCAAACAATATGGGTGTCAGGGCATCGCGTACACCTACAATGAACCTTTAGTGTTCATCGAGTTTGCCAGAGACACGGGCGCCCTCGCTCATCGAGAGGGGCTATTCAATGTAGTGGTCTCGAACGGATACGGGGCCCCTGAAGCCGTTGATGTTCTTTCACAGTTCGTCGACTGCATCACTGTCGGCCTGAAGGCGAACGCGTCACCAGGCTTTCTTAGGAAGCATGCAGGAGTTCCAAGCCCGAAACCGATCTTCGGAACTCTCGTTCGTCTCAAGCGAAGGACGAACATCCACATCGAAGTCAGCGATGTCGTGTTTGAGCGAAGGGGCGGTTCTCTGAGGCAGGCAGGAGATTTGTGTAGATGGATCTACCGGAAAATTGGTGCGGACACTCCGCTCCACTTTGTGACATTCTACCCATCCTACAAGATGGGCGGCGCTCCGTCGACGTCATCCAATGTGTTGGAAGCGCACTGTGACGTCGCAAGAGAAGCGGGTCTCCGATATGTGTACGTCGCAAACTCGCCAGGACATAAGCAGGAGAACACGTACTGTACGAACTGTGGAAAAACAGTCATAGCAAGATTCGGGTACGATATTCGTGGTTGGCATCTCGACGAGCAAAACAAGTGCAGAGCTTGTGGGCATCAAATCCCCGTGGTGGGAAGTCTCACTCAGACTCCTCCAGAGGAACGGTATGTGCCGGTAGTGTTTCCCCCAATGGATATGCTCTACGTTTGCGAGGGACTATCTGGATAGACGCGGTGGGAGTTCCCAAAACAATAGATTTAAGACTATGAATCTGAATCTTGCGCCAAGATGTCAGATGAGCGTGACACTCACCGAGGATAGGCTGAGACGATTGGTCGACTCAGGGCTTCGTGGATCCTGCCGACCTAGCGAACGAGTATCTCAGCTGAGGAAAAGAGCGAAACAAACCGACGACCTGACGCTCAGACGATTGGAAGCAGCCTTCTTTGGACTTGCAGATACTACTCGCCTGAAGATTCTGAAACTCCTTGGTAACGAGGAGCTTTGCGCATGCGAAGTGATGGCTGCACTGGACTTGACGCAACCGACCACGTCCCATCATCTAGGGATCCTCGAAAGATCTGGCCTAGTTGCCTCTCGCAAAGAAGGAAAATGGGTCTTCTACAGACTATCTAATCCCAGAGTTGCAGAGTTGCTGACGAAGACCCTCTCGTTGGTTAATGAGGTGCCGTGATCAAGATGAGTCAAAGGCGCGGCGGTCTTGGTTGGATAGAAAAGCTGCTAGCGGTGTGGATTGGCCTTTGCATAATCATTGGCCTCTCTCTTGGAAAGTACGTGCCTGAGATTACAGGGTATCTTGAGGTTGGGATTCCGATCGGGCTCTTCCTCATGATTTACCCGGCGATGACCAAAATTGAATTGGAAGAGCTCAAAGATGCTTTGAAAAGCAAGAGGCAAGTCGGCGTGATTGCGTTCTTCAACTATGCAGTCAATCCGTTCCTGTTGTACGCTCTCGGTTTCATATTCTTTGAGCAGGTTCTCCCATACTTCGGTTTGATTACTGCTGAGACCGCGCGGTACCTTTGGACCGGGCTGATTCTGCTGGGTGTTGCGCCTTGCATTGCCATGGTTCTCGTATGGACTGACTTGGCCAAAGGCAACGGACCACTTGGAATAGTGCTAATGGCTTGGAACTCAATAATCCAAATCTTCACAACGCCCCTATACATTGCGTTGCTTGTCGGAACCTACATTGCCATAGACATCGTGCAGATCGGTCAAAGCGTACTTCTCTATCTGGGCTTACCCTTGCTCTTCGGAGTGATTACTAGAAGAGAAGTCATAAAGCGGAAATCTGAGGAATGGCTGAACAACAAGCTGATACCTTACTATAATGCAATGCAACTTTTGGCGCTCCTCTTCACCATGGTAGTGATGTTCTCTCTGAGGGGAGGCGTCATAGTTGATAATCCAAATCTCATTTGGCAGATGGCCATTCCCGTGGTACTCTTCTTCTTCCTGCTCTTCAACCTAGTATACTATACAACGAGGCGAATGGGCTACAACTATGAAGACGCATCAACGATGGGATTTCATTGCACAGGTAGAAACTTCGAGTTGGCCATAGCCATAGCGTTAACCGCATTCGCGTCCATGCCAATGGTCGCTGTCTCCACAGTAGTAGGTCCTCTCATCGAAATTCCGGTCATGCTAACTATAGTTTGGATGGCTCTCCGAAGAAGAAACCACCTTCAAGTTGTCACGGTGGAAGCGAAATCGACACAGAAGGTTGGCAAAGGCGGGATCTGCTAGCTTACCTGTAGGAACGAGGGCTGCGTATGTCCAAGGATGAACCGGACCTGAAGGCGTGTGCATGCGCTTCGAGAACGGCCGACCTGTTACGCGCGGCTCGTGCGAAGAGAGACTGGCTCAGAAAGACGACCTCTCCCGAATGCAAGAAGGAGTACTGGACTAACAGAGAAACCGATTACTGCTTCAACTGCGAATCAGCCGCCCCGAGCGAGGCGCCTCTGGTTTGAGCGAGTACCTCAAGACTGTCTTCGATAAGTTCGAGCTTCGCGTCCGCAAAGGATACTACTACACCGAAGACGGGCTCTGGATTAGTATGGAGGAAGGAAGGGTCAGGGTCGGCGTCAGCGACTACGTGCAGAGGACCGGAGGAGATGTGGCTTTCGTCGGGCTCGTCAAGCAAGGCTCAACTATTGAAAGGCAGGGGGAATTTGGAACGTTGGAAACTGCGAAGACGACTGTTTCGCTCCTCTCGCCCATGTCAGGAACGGTTGAGGAAGCCAATGGTAGACTTGTTGAGAAGCCCGAATTGGTCAACTCAGATCCATATGGAGAAGGATGGCTGGTCACCTTAGCGCCGCGGAAGCTTGAGAATGAGCTGAAGACGCTGATGAGCGCTGACGGATACTTCGAACTGATGCTCAAGAAACTGGAGACCGAGCATGGGAAACTGGAGTCTAGGTAGAATGAAGGTCGCGAAACATAAGAAAGTAGTTGTGATCCCATGCAGCGGGATCGGTAAGGCCCTCGGCAGCGTGAGTAGAGAAGCAACCTATGAGGTCATCGAAGACTTCAGGAAGGGGGTTACAGACACTACTTGCCTTGCTCTCATCGTCAGCGGAAACGAAGAAACCCTTCAGCTCGTCAAGAACAACAAGTGCATCACGATTGATGGATGTCCACTTCAGTGTGCCGCCAAGAATGTCAAGCTTGCGGGCGGAGACTTGGCCGCTAGCTTCAGGGTCGTTGATACCCTCAGGGAAAACCGGAGACTGAAACCGAAGACCGTCACTTTCCTAGATCAAGACGGACAAGAGCTTGCCCACCTGCTCGCCGAACAGGTGGCGGAGAAAGTGGATGAACTACTGAGGAAGTGAACCGCGATGGTGGACCTACCGGAAAGGAAAGTCGGTATCATATCATGTAGCGGAGAAGGATGCCTTGAAGGAACGATCTCACGAGTGGCAACGCGTCTAGTACTTGAGAAGCTAAGGCCTGAAGAGACGGTGACGATTTGTCTTCCCCTGTTTTTGGCCGGGGGCGGGGAAGAGAGAGCGTTCGCGAAGTATTATCCGATCATCACTGTTGACGGCTGTGATAAGCTATGCGCAAAGGTGGGCACTGAACGCTACAGTGGGAAACCTGCAGGATCAATAGTCGTTGCGGACCCGGCAAAGAGTCATGGCTGCTCAAGGCTACGTTCCCCTCGAGAACTAGACAGTAAGAGCCTAGCCTTGGCCGAGAAAGTGGCTGAAAGGATCGCGCAAGAAGTCGACGAAGTCTTGGAGCACTGGAGGTAACAAGGTGCCAATATACGCAACCAAAGTCGTCTGGACCGGCGGACATGACGGCGAGCTGACATGTGGCAACGGCCCCAAGATGACTTTCTCAGCACCGCCTGACTCGCAAGGGTGCTCTGACGTCATGACACCTGAGGACGCCTTCGTCGCAGCGTTGAACATGTGCTTCCATCTGATGTTCATCTGGGCCACCGAACGGCTCAAGATTCAACTGGTTTCCTATGAATGCGAAGCTGAAGGCCTTGTCGTTGAGCTTCTGGATCGAACTTCCACATTCGAGCATATAGTCCTCAAGCCAGCAATCAAGGTCAAAGCCAGCTCAGTCAAACACGTTGGAAGGGCACTGGAGTGGGCCCGCAAGTACAGCCTAGTTGCGGCCTCGATCAAGACTTCGGTTCTTGTGGAACCTAAGATCGAGAGCGTACCGTAGCGCGCTTGCGCCATAAGGTGAAAAGGGACTAACCGTAGATCTTGACGGTTCGACTCGCCCAGCTAGATGTGTTAGACTCCGCGTTCCGCGTCTTTGACAGCCTCCGAGAATATGTCCAAGCCTCTCTCGATGTGCTCATGCGTGATCACTAGAGGTGGCAGGAATCTGATCACATTCGGCCAATGTCCAGCCTTCCACACAAGGACTCCGCGTTCAAGACATTTCGCTTGAATCTTCTTGACGAGCTCGGTCGCGGGCTTCTTGCTCCGCTTGTCTTCAACGAATTCGGCTGGGACCATCATGCCCTTCCCTCTGACATCGCCGATAGTCTTCGTGTCTTGCTGCAAGTCCTTCAGTCTCTTCAGAATGTGAGCGCCTTCATTCGCGGCTCGCTCGACCAACCTTTTCTCCTGCGTGAAGTTGATCGCGGCCAATCCGGCGACGCATGAGAGCACGTTTCCTCTGAACGTTCCTAGATGACCTCCTGGCTCCCAGCTGTCAAGTTCCTTTCTTATCACGCAACCCGACAGCGGAAGGCCGATTCCGCCAACTGCCTTTGCGATAGGCATGACATCAGGTGTCACGTCATCGTATTCGCAGGCGAACATCCTCCCTGTTCTCCCGAAACCGGTCTGGATCTCATCCACTATCAGCAAGACCGAGTTCTCATCGCATATCCTTCTCAGCTCTTTCAAGTAGCCATCGGGAGGTACGATGAATCCGCCTTCGCCCTGAATTGGTTCAACGATTATCGCAGCCGGATCTGCCAAGCCCGACTCGGGATCCTTGAAAAGGTATTCAACATAGCGCACACACTGCATGTCGCATTCCGGGAACTCTTTGCCAAACGCGCAGCGGTAGCAGTACGCATAGGGCGCAAAGTGAATGTCCGGAAAAAGTGGGAGAAACCCGGCCTTGAAGGTCTTCTTTGATGTGACTGAAAGCGCGCCCCCCGTCATGCCATGGTAGGCGCCATGGAAGGCGAGGAACGTGTGCCGTTTCGTGTTGAACTTCGCAATCTTAAGCGCGCCCTCGACGGCATCTGACCCTGTGGGGCCACCAAACAGAACTCGCGAATTTCCCTTGAGCCCGGCTGGGGCTATCTGAACTAGTTTCTCAACGAGCTCGATTCGCTCGGGGGTAGGTATGTCAAGCGCATGAGTCAGCTTGTCTAGTTGACGCTTCACCTTCTCAACAACGTAGGGGTTAGAGTGACCCACGTTGAGGACAGAGATTCCGGCTATGAAGTCGATGTAGACATTCCCGTCCACATCCTTGAGCGTGGCGCCTTTCCCGCTCTCCCAAGCGGTCGGAATCACTGTTGGATAATAGACGGCTCTGCTGTCAACCTGCTTCTGCTTCTCGAGCAGCTCTCTTGCTCTCGGACCCGGCGGCTTGACTACTATCTTGGGCGCCTCGGGATAACTCAGATCACGAAATTCCTCGATCGTGCCTGACAAGTGACATCAATGCATCACGTACGCGATCTCGGTCTAATGTTTCTTTGGACATCGACGCTACGGAGCCGAATCGGAGCGGGATTTCAAGTCCAGGCGGTCTTCAACGCTACTCTGAGACGATGGTCTGGGACTGTTCTCTGATGAAGTTGAGGAGGTAGTGGGGGCCGCCTATTCCTCTGCCAGTGGCTCCGCTGCCCTTCCAACCCACGAATGTCTGGGCTCCAGGCCATGCGCCAGTTGTGGCTCCGCCTCGTCTGTTAGCGTACGCTACTCCAAACTGTATTCCGTCCATGAATTTCTGAATCTCCTGTGGGTCTTCGGTGAAGATGCCTGCTGTAAGGCCGTAGTCCGTATCGTTCGCTCTCCTCAGCGCTTCATCGAGGGTGCCGAATTGGTCGACCGCGATCAAAGATACGAACAGTTCATCTCTAAAGATAAGATGGTCGCTCGGAACGTTGGCGATCACAGTAGGCTCCACATAGTAGCCTCTGCCGAGATCTCCATCGTTGAGGACATTGCCACCACAAACGATCGTGCCTCCGCTGCGTTTTGCATCCTCGACCGCGTTGACGAATCTCTCGACTGCAGTCCGGTTGATGAGTGGCCCTAAGAATACGTCCTTCCGTCGCGGGTCACCCACCGCGAGTTCCTTCACGCGCTTTGTGAGCATGTCAAGGAATTGTGATTTCACGTTGTCCTGAACGTAGACTCTTGATGTCGCGCTGCACTTCTGGCCGTCGTATCCGAACGCTGCTCTGATGATTCCTTCGACTGCTTTTCCGAGGTGTGCTCTTCCTGTCACTATGGTTGGGTTCTTGCTGCCCATCTCCATCACTATCGGCTTCGGATAGGGTTGATTGGCGACGAACTTGCTGTAGAGCCTTAGTCCCACATCACGTGATCCCGTGAACGCGATCCCCGCAACATCAGGGTTGGACGTGAACTCCTCCTCGAACTCCGCGCCGGGTCCCGTCACATAGTTCAGTGCTGCTTTGGGGACGCCGGCGTCGCGGTAGATCCTGTAGAGCATCAGTCCACTAAGAGGGGCTTCGCTCGTGGGCTTGAGTACCACGGTGTTACCGGTGATCAGGGCTCCTAGCACCATGCCGTTAGCGAGCATGAACGGGAAATTGAACGGTGAGATAACCACCCAAACACCATAAGGCTTGGAGACCATCCTGCAGTCTTCGCCGGGAGCACCCGGACCCAGCTTCCTCGAGTAACCGTTATTCTCCTCCATGATGTTCGCGTAGTATCGTATCGCGTCTACGGCTTCGGAGGCTTCAGCCAATGCTTCAAGTCTCGTCTTGCCGACCTCGTACGTGATCGCGACGGCGATCTCGAACTTCCGCTGATCCGTCAAGTCCGCTGCTCGACGCATGACTCGAACGCGTTCCTGCCAGGGCATGTT
>Ga0315280_10011460_pt1 | contig 10895 bp, 10 predicted proteins | sample YL17G06_40_MG_FD_203697 | JGI IMG/M metagenome (GOLD analysis project Ga0315280, IMG submission 203697) | Sediment microbial communities from Yellowstone Lake, YNP, Wyoming, USA - YL17G06_40 | ecosystem: Environmental > Aquatic > Freshwater > Lake > Sediment | place: USA: Wyoming | collected... | reverse complement strand
CTGCAAGTGTTGCCAACAGACTTCCAACTGCCGCTGAACGGTTGATGATAGCTGTGGTTATGCCTCTCTTCTTCAAGTGCACGAGGTCTCCGATAAGAGCGGTCCATGTTGGTGTAGCCATTGAACCCAAGAGCGACTGAACCGCTATCACCACGATTAACTGCGTAGCCGAGGTTACAAACATGAGTGGAATCCAGAGGACAGCAGTGATTAAGCCCCCGATTATGATGAACGGAATTCTTCTTCCCATCTTGTCGCTGAGTTTTCCCCAAGCAACCTGCATCATATTTGGCGCTAGATTAGAGATAGATTGGAACCATCCCATTTCAGAAGCAGACGCATTCAATTGTTCTACTGCGTAAACGCCTAAAAATGGGTTTACGGCGCCAGAGCTGAAAGAGTTTACAATCGATTTTACATAAAGAGGCTTCAAATCATTATTTTTTGAAGGTTTATCTACAGACCGACTCTGGCTCATCTTCTCTAGCAGCCTCACATGAAGAATCAAAAAGGAAAAGTTAGGCGACACTTAAAAGCAAATCGATTATAGTTGGTCTTCTTTTGCAACCAGATTCAGCTTCGCCAGAACTTCAGGGTTTAAATCGTCCTCACCTATCTTAAACGTGTCTGGCTCCTCAATTTTCAGAATGGCTTGCAAAGCCTCAGCGTCTAAATCATTCACGAGTTTTAGGAGTTCTCTTCGAGCGGATTCCAAGTGACTCTGCAACATCGACTTATTTTTGTAGAGCGCGCCGGCTAGAGGACATATTTTCTCAGTCTTCAAAAGCCATTCAATTTTACCAGTTTTTAGATTAATGTCGAAGGTGATAGGACCAGCAACGCACGTTTCAGGTTTAACCAAGTGAATTCGACATTTTTTCGTGTTTTTATCTAAGAAGACGCATTTGTTGCCTTCTGTTTCTCTTGGAAAGGTGTAAGTGTTCTTTTCTTCAAAGGCGTTTTCAATCGCTAAGCCTGTGACTTTCAAGTAATTCTCTATTATTGTCTTTCGTTTGGATGTGACAGGCGGTCGTGCTTCAACACAGCAGCTTAGGGGACAGTTTCCGCAGACGTTAAAAAAGTTGGCTTGTCTGGATTGCTCACCCCTTTTCTCTAGCATTGTCTTGGTTCCCGCTGTCAACTTGTAGATTGCAAAGTGTAGACGTGCTCTCTTAAATGTAAACTCTGTTCTTTTCGAGACTGTTCGCCAACGAGGAGTAGACCGTGAAAATGGCTTCTCCCAAATCTGTTCTCAAAACTTTCTTCGTTACTTCTTTTAGAATGAGGTCTGAAAGATTTCCTTCTTCGATTCGGTGTTTGATGATTCCCAAGTATTTTTTCTCTTCTGAAGAGGCGTTTTCCTCGGCAATTCTGTGTAGATGACGGCAGACTTGTCGAGCAGTTGAACCTTTCGGATGCTGCACTAAAGCATCTAAGCCGTCTCTGATGACAGCGCGAAGATTGTTCACTAAGAGGTTGTGAGGTAGATATTCAAACTCTTCTTGGTGTTGAAGGATTCCTCTCAGTGTGGCTCGGATGAAGCAGCTTAAGGCTACGTCTGATTTGACACATTCTTGTTCGTCCATTATTCGAATCTCAATGGCTTTTCTGTCGAATCTCATGACCGCGCCTCTTGAGTTCAGCCATTCCTTATTGAGCAAGCATCTGGGAGCGTTAACTTTAGCCAAGTCCTCTGAATACTGCTTAATCGTTGTCTTCTCGTACTCTTCAAACGAACTCACGTATTCAGGTATTATGTCGCCTGTGATAGATGGGACTTCAGTCTGATTCATTAAGTAGAAATACAACCTATTGTCCACATAGTCACCGATTTTAGATTCATAAATAGGCGAAGAAGCCGTGATGGCTGGCAGATAAGGCAGAAGGTTTGCTAAGGCGTTATACAATCTCACAGCTTCAAGCTCATTCTCGAAAGGTAAATTGAGTTGAAAACTCTGTATGTTGAGCCAACCGTGCTGATTAAGGTTGAATATCCTGCTGAGTGCCTCGTAGATTTGACGGTCCCGATGCGACCAAACCTTAACCTTGTCCAACAACAGAGAAGGGTGCATTCCCAAGCCGAGGAGACGCGCCCAATAACGCTTTTCTAAAAATTCGAGAATTCTCAGCACTGCGTTGTGCATGGTCTCTTCAAACACTTCGGGGGAGTCAAAAGGCTGGTTCGCCTTAAACTCAGCCACATGGGCTTGCAATTCTTTTCCAAACGAGAACTCGCCTAAATCCACATTGTTTACTATGCGTCCATGAACGTCTTTGATTACTTTGTCAACGATGGGTAAGGGCTGTAATTTTTCGTCGATTATAGAGAACTCGTGTTCGGGACCGAGGACTTGAAGCGTCCTATACATAAAGAGATTCTGAACCTACCAACTAAAAACTGTAACTCAAGAATAGGCAAATAAGTCTTTTGGACACTTCTTAATGAATATTATTTTGTGTTTGAAGCTGATTTCCAATGTCTGTTGACGGCTTGCCTGAGATTTTTCCACCTCTAAGCGCTGCTTGGCGGAGTTGGCGGAGGCGGAGGAGACGGCGGACTTGGTAGAATGAGACCAGTTGGTATGGTTGATGCCACGGTTGTTCCAGCAAATCTGTCGCTGTATTTTTGATGAGGGTCGCCTACCGTAGCCATACCTAGCAAGGTGTCTATGAGCCACAGCAACCCGTGGATTTTGCTGATGTTTCGAATCAGAGTTCTGTCAAGGCTTGCCACGTTTCCTTGCATTGTCGTCACTTTCAGATTCATAATTTGTTTTCCGATGGTTGTTCCACGGCTAGATTCCATGAACGAGGCGTATAGAAAGAATAGAATCCCGTGGAAGAATGGAAATGCTAAAAAGAATGTTCCACCAAATAATAGAGTCGAGAGAGCAGCGAGCACTGAAATTATCCAAACTATTATTGATATGATTATGCTGTCAATTATTCCTGCTATCAGTCTTCTTATCCAGTGGTCTTGAAGTTGACGGTCGGTTCCTATTTTTTCAAAGGCAGTCGACATTCTATTTCCTTCTTTTTCAACCCTTTTCTTGGGTATTTGTCTTCAGTTGTTATTTAATTCTACTGCATAGTGTAGCTGCTTAAGTTGAATAAAAAATAATGGAGCGTGTTTGCTGTTGTTTTTAGCCTTTCGCCACCGCTATTGGCACAAGTCTCACAACACGGGTTGCGATTCCCACTTTGTCGCTCACTTCAGCCACTTTGTCCACGTTTTTGTAGGCTGGGTCAGCCTCCTCAGCCAACACAACTGCGCTTGCAGCTCTGATAATTATGCCTCGCTGTTCCAATGCCTTCTTGATTTCGCCGCCCCAATATCTTCGTTTGGCAGCAGTTCTGCTCATCATTCGTCCTGCTCCATGTGCGGTTGAGCCGAACGATATCTCCATTGCTTTAGGTGTTCCAACCAGCACCCAGCTGCTGGTGCCCATGCTGCCAGGAATGAGAACTGGTTGACCTATGTCTCTGTAGTCGGCTGGAACATCGGGGCTGCCGGGTCCAAAAGCTCTGGTTGCGCCCTTTCGATGAATCCAAACCTTCCTAGTGTGCTCATTGACTCTGTGTTCTTCAATCTTAGCTATGTTGTGGGCAACATCGTAAACTAGATGCAACCCGAAGGTTTCTGCTGGCTTCTGGAAAACCTGCTCAAAACTCTGGCGAACCCAGTGGGTGATGGCTTGACGATTGGCAAAGGCAAAGTTGACAGCGCAAGCCATGGCTTGGTAATAATCTTGCGCTTCTTGGCTGGTTCCAGGTGCACAGGCGAGTTCACGATCTGGCAAGGCTATCTTATATTTCTGTGTAGCCCTTTCCATAACTCGCAAGTAATCTGAGCATATTTGATGCCCGAAGCCTCGTGAACCACAGTGAATCATAACTGTGACTTGACCCTCATGAGTAATACCAAATGTTTTGGCAACTTTTGAATCATAGATTTTGTCGACTCGTTGAATCTCTAAGAAGTGGTTGCCTGAACCCAACGTGCCTATCTGCGGTAAACCTCGACTCTTGGCGGTGGTTGAAACCTTGTCTGGATTGGCGTTTTGCATGCTGCCTCGTTCTTCACAGTGCTCAATGTCCTCCGACCAGCCTAGCCCACGTTCAACAATGTAGGGCACACCCTCCACAGCCAAACGGTCAAGTTCATTGGCTGTGATGCGAAAGTCTTTGCGGCGGCTGCCAAGCCCACAGGGGACATTGTCAAAAATAGTCGCTATTAAATCGGCGAGTTTAGGTCGGATATCTTGCTCAGACATGTTTGTAGTTAAGAGTCTAACACCACAGTTGATATCGTAACCGACGCCGCCAGGACTAACCACGCCTTCTTCATAGTCTGTAGCTGCCACACCGCCGATTGGGAAACCGTAGCCTTCGTGACCGTCAGGTAGCGTGATGGAGTATTTGTAAATGCCAGGCAAATGTGCAACGTTGGCGCACTGTTCCAGAGTTCGATCTGTTCGCATCTTTTCGAGCAGGTCTTCATCAGCGAAAACTATGCCTGGAACCCGCATGCCTGTTTTATATTTTTGAGGAATACGCCACATGTAGTTGTCTAGTCTTTCAAGTGGCACTCTAGGCGGAGGTCCACGGTATCCTCTTTCTTCTTCTCCCATAAACAAATCACCTTTAGAGTTAAAGTAGAGAAAGGGACTGAATATAAACAATTTTGGTGTTTAAGCCAAAGATTTTTTCTTTAAGTATTCGACGAAGCCTTGAATGTTCTGCATGACCACGCCTCGGCGGAGAACTATATGATTCTTAATGAAGTCTGTTGCAACTCGCATTTGAGGGTCGTTTTCCAAAATCTTTTCGTACATGACTTGGAGGCTGTCGCCCTCATTCAATGCTTCTGAAACTGTTTTCTCCCAGAGTCTAAGCTGCATAATGTAAGCCTTCAATCGGTTGACAGCGTTGTTCACTGGACCAAAGTGCGTGTAGTACAGCCTTTTCGGCTTCATGTCCACTATTTTTTGAATTGAAGCAAGAGTCAGTTCTAAATGAAAAGGAGCGGGAGTAGTAGGTATAGTCACATCTAATTTAGGTATGTAGATTCCAGCGGCGTCGCCCTGAAAAATCCCCATACCTACGTTTTCAAAAAATCCCAAGTGATGTGAGGCGTGACCCAGAGTTTCCAAAACCTTCAGTTGAACATCTCCGCCTAAATCAATAATTGTGCCATCGACAGGCGTAACAACTCGATTTTCAGGAACAGGCTGAATCTCCTTGTACATAAGGGCAATTTCGCCTAAAACTTGTTTTGATGCTTCCCACAGTTTTTCTGGATTAATCATGTGAGGTGCGCCTTTAGCGTGAACTAACAGTTTGGCGTTGGGTAAATGTTGCAGTAAGGTTCCTGCTCCGCCTGCGTGGTCGATGTGAACGTGTGAAACCGCAACGTAATTAACATCTTCATTTGCGATGCCTATTTCACGTAAACTCATGAGAAGATTGGGAACTGAACAGGTGGGTCCAGTTTCAATTATAGCTGTGAAGTCGGCGCCCTTCAACACGTAAGAAGCGATGAAGTCCTCTATTCCAACAGGCTTCAAGTCGATGAGGTAGAGGTTATTGTTGAGTTTTCGAGTGAACATTCATTCTTCACGTCGATTATGCAGTGGAGAGTTAGATATCGAGGATAAACTTGACGGTAATCAAATTGGGCTCTTTCAATATTGCCATCTGATGATATGTAACCGCTTTTATTCCAACTTTCGAAATGTGTTTTTGAGGGTTGAAGGGTTCGCCCCAAATCTTTGCTTTCAACTTGAAACCCGCAGGCGTCTTATCTATGCTGGCAATTTTAAAGCGGGAGTAGAAGTTGCCCTTTATGTCAAATTTCACTAATAATGCTTCTAACCAGTTGTAGAGCAACGCTTGCTCATCGTAGCCTTCAACCTCCACAGTGTCTTCCAGTTTAGGCTGCACTTTCTCTAGATCGGTCATGCCCTCAAACATGGCGTAGGCGGCGTTTTCAAAAGCCTCTTCTAAACTCTTGCCATACGCAGCGATGTAAAGGTCAGCCGTGTGCTCAAGAAATTCAAAACGCTTCTTCAAGCGGGTCACTCATAAGTCACAAAAGAGGTTTCAAAATATAAGTGATTTTAGTGTTCAAACCAGTGTTTTTGGCAGATTTTCGTAAACTTATTGTGATACCTGTTTCATTAGATATTCATGTATGCTTCTTGTCGCTTTTTTTCCTGCGCCCATAGCACTTATAACTGTAGCTTCTCCTGTGACAATGTCGCCGCCAGCGTAGACTCCTTCAAGGCTTGTTTTGCCTGTTTCCTCATTGACTACAATAGTTCCCCATTTGGTGGTTTCTAGTCCCTTTGTGGTTCGCTGAATTATTGGGTTGGGAGTCCGCCCAATTGCCACAATCACGGTGTCAACGTCCATGATGAATTCTGAACCTTTAATTGGAACTGGTCTGCGCCTTCCCGACTCGTCTGGCTCACCCAACTCCATGGCGATGCATTCCATTCCTTTCACCCAACCGCTCTCATCTCCTAAAAATCTGAGAGGTGCAGCTAGAAACTTGCAGATTATGCCCTCTTCCTCAGCGTTCAAGATTTCTTCAAGCCGCGCAGGCATCTCTTCACGTGACCTTCGATAAACTATGCAAACTTGCTCGGCGCCGAGTCGTAACGCGCTTCGGGCTGAGTCCATGGCTACGTTGCCGCCGCCTATAACCGCCACGTGTTTGCCAACTCGTATGGGTGTGTCAAATTCAGGAAACAGATAAGATTTCATTAGGTTGACACGAATGAGGAATTCGTTAGCCGAATAGATTCCGCCTAAGTTTTCGCCGGGTATATGCATAAACTGGGGTAGTCCGGCGCCTGTTCCGATGAAAACGGCGTCGAATCCCTGCTTGAGCAACTCGTCTATTGTGAACAATCGGCCTATCATGGCGTCGGTTCGTATTTCTACGCCTAACTTTTGGATATAATCAACTTCGGCTTGAACTATTTTTTTTGGTAGTCTAAACTCTGGAATACCGTAAACGAGGACGCCGCCCGCAAGGTGAAGTGCCTCAAAAATAACCACTTTATAACCTAGTTTGGCTAAGTCGGCGGCTGCTGTTAGCCCAGCTGGTCCAGCTCCGATGATAGCTACTTTTTTGCCTGTTGAGTTTGATACAGGGGGAGCTGTGACTCCTTTTTGAAGTTCAAGGTCAGCTACGAGTCTTTCAAGTCTTCCTATTGATACGGGTTCGCCTTTCTTACCCATAACGCACAGTTTTTGGCATTGTTCTTCTTGCGGGCAGACTCGACCGCAGATGGCGGGTAAACTGTTTTTTTCTTTTATTTTTCGTATGGCTTCGTCGTACTTTTTCTCTTTGATGAGTTTGATGAAAGCTGGAATATCGAGTTCTACAGGGCAGCCCTTTACGCATTGGGGGTTCGGACAAGTTATGCATCTTGAGGCTTCAGCTAAGGCTTGCTCTTCACTGTAGCCCAATGCAACCTCGTTGAAGTTGTGAATTCGTTCCTCTGGTCTCTGCTTGGGCATTGGGACGGCGTGCCAACGGTCTTGAGGAGACTCCTTCTCAGCCAAGTTAGAGTCCTCCAAGTTTTTCATGGAATTGCGCCGCTAACTTTTCTTCTGGTTGATACATCCGTAAACGTTTGATTAGTTCATCGAAGTTGACTTGATGTCCATCGAAGTCTGGTCCATCAATGCAGGCGAATTTGGTTTGGCCGTTCACTGTTACTCGGCAGGCGCCGCACATTCCCATTCCGTCTACCATTATTGGGTTCAAGCTGACTATTGTTTTGATGCTGTGTGGTCGTGTAACTTCTGATGTAGCTCGCATCATTAGAGGAGGACCTATTGCGTACACAATGTCAAATCGGTAGCTTTTTTCAATCAGTTTTTTCAACATGTCGCTGACAAAGCCTTTGTGTCCTTTTGAGCCGTCGTCGGTGGAGATGTAAAGCTCGTCTGACATGCTTTTCATTTCATTTTCTAAAATGAGGAGTTCTTTAGTTCTGGCTCCGATAATGGAAATTATTTTGTTTTCCTCTTGTTTGAATGCTTTGGCTATGGGATAGGCGGCTGCGGTGCCAACGCCTCCACATACGACGGCTACAGAGCCATGATGTTTTATGTCGCTGGGGTTTCCCAACGGACCGACTATGTTTAGTATTTTATCCTTAACTTCGAGCATGCCGAGTTTTCTGGTTGACACTCCGACTTCTTGAAAGATTAGAGTGATTGATTTCTTATCTTTTTCCCAGTCAACCAGTGTAAGCGGGATTCTTTCACCTTTTTCATCTATCCTTATTATCACGAATTGTCCAGGTTTGGCTTTCTCAGCGATGTCTGGAGCGTGAACCTTGAATAGCTTAATCTGAGGCGCCAATTCCTGTTTAGCTAGAATTTTGTACATGTTTACGGCTCCAAAACTTCAGGTTTTGCTGGCTCTGTTTTGCAGATTTCGTTTTTCAATTGTAAGCGTCCTTTTCAGAGCGTTTTAGAAAATTCTCAAGAAGGAAACATTATGTATAAAGCTTTCGGGAAATGTTGTGAAGCCAAGGTTTGCTATGTTTGCTTTAGAATCTTTATTCTTGTTTCATAATCTCTTTCCGTGTTTCCTTCTCTAAACTGTAAGCGTAGGTCTGTGCTTTCAAACAATGATTCGTCTGAAAGCTAGCTGGGTTGCTGTGTTCTCTCTTCTTGCGTTATTTTGTTCTCTATTAACAAGCGTGGTTCTGGCAACTGCCGAGACAATTTCTGTTTCGGCTGGGCAGACTGTTGTTAGGAGCATTGACTTAAACGCTGAAGATGAGGTGTCTGGTAGAATAACTGTTGTCGGCAACGATGAATCTAAGGACATTAACTTTACGGTTATAGGTCCCAACGGGCAAACTGTCTCGCCTACTATGAAGGTGACTGTGACCAATTTTAAGTTCAGTGCTTCGGAGAAAGGAACCTACCGTTTCGTTTTTGACAACTCTCTGTCGATGTTTGACAAGACTGTGAGTTTAAACTACGATGTTAAGCACTATTGGTTCGGTTTGCCTCAAGAATTTGTTCTCATGCTCATAGTTGTATTTATCGGAGTACTCGGCTTAGCAATCTACGCAATGATGTCGAAAGGATAAAGCCTCAAACTTTTGAAGGGCAAACAGTTGGCGCCGGGAATGGGATTTGAACCCATGTAGCCTCGAAAGGCCACAGGCTCTCAAGGCCTGCGCAATAACCACTCTGCCATCCCGGCTTAACCTAACTATCCAAAACTGTTCACTTAGAATGTAATATGCTTTGTCCATGTATTCACATCCATTGGGTTCCAAAACAGACAAGCTTTTGTCAGACGACAAAGATTTCAATTGTCGGACAATACTATTTAGAGACAGCGCACACATCGTAACACTGTGATTTTCGATGGGAAAATACCATTTGGATAGTTTGTTAGCCTTTTCTGGATTCATACGTGCTAGCCAATGAAGATTGAGACGAAAGGTATATTTTGGGCGTAAGGAGATGCTCCAATCGTACCATGTAACAAGAGAAAAACGGGAAATGTTTCACCTCCAGTTTGTGGTGTCTTAAGTTGTTGGAAACTTGCGAGTCCGAGGTCTTTAAATGAAGCAAAAATAACCGTTTTTGTCTCTAAGTACGCGATAGGTATTGGAGTATATGTACTCTTTATAGTTCCAGTTCCATCCTTATTATCATCAACGTTTACGATAAACCATGCGCTACCTCCTCCTGATATTCCCGCTTGCCAAAGGAGCGAATGTGAGTCTAGAGTAATATTTTGTTTTCTCAGATCAAGATTTCTTATGTTGGCACGGAAGGCTACATATATGCCTGCAGGGATATTAAAACTGACGGTGCCAGTAGGATAATTTGTCAACTTTGTAGATGAACCTGCAACATAAGTGTAATATCCAAATGTTGCAAAGTCCATTGCCATAGAGCCTATTCCTTGGGCTACATTCGCTATTATTACACTTTGCACCTCTGCAAGATTTACCTTGTTTCCTCTCGCTGTCACAATCCAAGCATTAAACACGTTAGCTGAGATTGCACCGGGTATCTGCACTACCCTCGTTAAAAGTCGGCGGTCTCCAGGCTTGAGGTTGATGTTGCTCGCTCGCAAGTCAGTAACATTGTATTTTTGCTGAGTTGCATCCAAAACCCACAGGGTTACTATTTGAGCCGAAATGGAGCCAGCATTCACAAGGACAGTTGTCACATTGACCGTGCCCGTAGAAGGAACCCAATAGGTTGCATTTGCAGCAACGACATTTTCAATAAGGCGATCAACATCTTGCTGATTGCGTTCTTTCACTGCTTGATTGTACAATGCGTTCTGTGAAAGGGTCCAAAGAAAGACATTGGTAGATAGAACAAAAACTGTTAACACAAGAAACACTGTTGCGATGACAGTGGAGACACCCTTTGAACTTCCAAACCTAGTTTTTCTATGCAATGAAATCCGCTTCATAAATTGACCCCCTTCCAGTCACGATTCTGACGGAGTAATACTTACCAGTTGTGAGAGCAATGGGAGACAAAACAATGTCAACGTAGCCTTCTTTCCCCATGTCCAAGTCTTGGTCAGCAATAGATGCACCATTAAAGGATTTTAGGCTAGGACTCGACGTAATCTTATTCCACGTGCTGTTTCTCACATAGACGCTCTGTATTGTTATGTTGTTTATGGCACCGGCGTTCAGCATGAAAATGCGGATACTTTTTGAGGTACTATTGTAGAAAACATATTCCACAGTCAGCCTCTCCTTCAACTTTGCTATTTCAGCATCAGTTGTTTGACCGTAATTTCTAGCATAGTCCGAAGACCTGCTCTGTCCCCAAAAAAGCACCGCAAAACCTAAAGTGATAGCTACACCAGTCAATATCAC